>Ga0210383_10002603_pt1 | contig 16276 bp, 15 predicted proteins | sample IncBWC14OmetaG_FD_160072 | JGI IMG/M metagenome (GOLD analysis project Ga0210383, IMG submission 160072) | Forest soil microbial communities from Barre Woods Harvard Forest LTER site, Petersham, Massachusetts, United States - Inc-BW-C-14-O ...
CGCCTCTGCGGCGCAGCCCAGCACCGGCCCGACATGAAGCGCCGAGTGCGACCAGGTCGATTGGATAAGATATTTGATGACGCCGGAAAATGTTGTTGTTGCCTTCGACCAGGAGAACATCGCCCGGCCGCAGCGTTTGCCGTAAAACCTCTGGATCGCTCGGGGTGAATGGCTCGAAGCCGTGCACCGGCTTCTGCAGATAGTGGGCGATCAGCCGGCCGATGCCATCAAGCAATCTGCTCACGTGGGCCTCCCGACGATGCGCGCGATTTTCTTCGTCGCGTCTCTTTTGCGGTGAGTTTAATCAAAGGCCGTTGCGATTTGGTTCACGCGGGTGTTGACCTACCGTCGGGTGCGCGATGTTGAGAATTTATCAACTGTAAGGTTTGCGCGGTGGGCTCGCTTCGGGCAATCTGCGCTGCCAGCAAGTATCCGGAAACCATGCCGCAACTGAGCCGCCGCTCGTTCCTGACCGCCTCGGCTGCGCTTGCGACCGGACCTGCCGTGGCGGCCGGCACGGCGGCACCGCCCGCGGACGTCGTCATTGTGGGCGCCGGCACCGCCGGCATCGCAGCCGCGCGCCGGATCGCCGCCGCCGGCCGAAAATTTGTTATGATCGAAGCCGCGGATCATGTCGGCGGACGCTGCGTGACCGATAAGCGCGCCTTCGGAGTCGCTTTCGACCGTGGCGCGCATTGGCTTCACGCCCCTGATTTCAATCCGCTGATGCGGCTTACGGTCCGCCGTGGACTTGAGGTCTATCCGGCACCGGCTAGCCAGAAAGTTCGGATTGGCCGGCGTTACGCCCGCGAAGGCGAACTCGAGGATTTCCTGGCGCTGCAGGTGCGCGCCAATCGCGGCATCGCCGACGCCGCGCGCAAGGGCGACACCGGCTGCGCACAGGCGTTGCCCAACGATCTCGGCGACTGGCGACCGGCGATCGAATTCGTGCTCGGGCCTTTTGGCTGCGGCAAGGACCTCGCCGAAATCTCGACGGTGGATTTCGCCAAGTCGCTCGAACGCACTGCCGATTCATTTTGCCGGCAGGGGCTCGGCACGCTGCTCGCCTCTTTGGCGGAGGGCATTCCGGTCAAATTGTCGACGCCGGCGACCGCAATCGATCTGCGGCGCGGTGTGGCGGTGGAGACGCCAAGAGGCACGATCGCAGCGCAAACCGCAATCGTCACCGTATCGACCAATGTCCTTGCCTCCGGCGCCATCAGGTTCGCGCCGGAACTTCCCAAGCGGCAGGCCGACGCGCTCGGCAACCTCGCGCTCGGCAGCTACGACCACATCGCGATCGAACTCGACGGCAATCCGCTCGGCTTTGAGAGCGACGAATTGGTGTTCGAGAAATCAGCCAATGCGCGCACCGCGGCGATTTTGGCCAACGTTTCGGGCACACAGCTTTGTCTGATCGAAGTCGCCGGCAGCTTCGGCCGCGAGCTCTCCGCCAGCGGCGAGGCGGCGATGGTCAATTTCGCGGCCGACTGGCTGGCCAATCTCTATGGCAACGAGGTGAAGAAGGCGATCAGACGCTCCCAGGCCACGCGCTGGAACAACGAACCGCGCACGCTGGGCGCCTTCTCGGCGGCGGCGCCCGGCGGCCAAGGAGCGCGCCGCGTGCTGATGGAGCCGCTGCAGAACACGGTGTGGTTCGCCGGCGAAGCCGTGCATGAGACATTATGGGGCACGGTTGGCGGCGCCTGGGAGTCGGGCGAGCGCGCGGCGGACGCGGTGTTGCGCAGGCTCGGCGGCGGCAGGGAGCCAGCGACCGCCGACACGAACGCCTCGCCGGCACGCCCGGCGCAACGGCCGCGCCCGGCGCCGCGTTACTATGCGCGATGATGTCTTAGACCGCGGGCCGGTCCACTACGCGCGCAGCACGCCGCCGGTGCGTTTGCCGACCTCGCCGACGATCTTGGCGGCCAGCGATTCAATCTCATCGTCGGTCATCGTGCGCTCGCGCGGCTGAATGGTGACTGCGATCGCGATCGATTTCTTGTCCGGCTCGATGCCCGTCCCCTCGTAGACGTCGAACACCGTCACGCCCACAATCAATTTGCGGTCGGCGGACTGCGCGGCACGCACGATGTCGGCGGCTTTGACGCTCCGCTCCACCACGAAGGCGAAATCCCGCTCCACCGGCTGGAAGGGCGATAATTCCAGCGCAGGCTTGGCGCGGGTGGGCTTTGCCTTCGGTTCGGGGATGCGCTCCAGAATGATCTCGAAGGCGACCAGCTGACCTTCGGCGCCAAGTGCTTCGAGTGCACGCGGATGCAACTCGCCAAAATGGCCAAGCACGTTCTGCGGGCCGATCTGGATCGTGCCCGAACGGCCGGGATGAAACCAGGCCGGTCCGCCCGGCACGATTTGCAGCGCCTGCGGTGCCGCCCCTGCGGCCACCAGCACCCCGATCGCGTCGGCCTTGGCATCGAAGGCGTCGACGTCGCCGTCGTGCTGGGACCAATAGCGACCGAGACCGGAGGGCTTGGCCAAAGCGCGCCGGAGCCCGGCGGCGGCCGTGAGCTGGTCCTGCGGCTGGTCGCCGCGAAATACCTGGCCAACTTCGAACACGCCGACGTCCGGGAAGCCGCGATCGGCGTTTCTTTGCGCGGCCGCGACGAGGCCCGGAATGAGGCTCGGCCGCATGTCGGAAAGCTCGGCCGCAATCGGATTGGCGAGGGCAAGCTCGGGCTTGCCGCCACCAAACAATTCCGCCTGCGGCTTGGCAATGAAGGACCAGGTGACCGCCTCGAGCAAATTGCGCGCCGCCAAGGCGCGCTTGGCCTTGCGGGTGCGCACCTGGATCGAGGTCAGCACCGGCTTGCGCGGATTGTCGCCGCGCGGAAACGGCGTCAGCGGCACACGGTCGACGCCGAGAATGCGCACGACCTCTTCGACAATGTCGGCTTTGTTGCGCACGTCGGCGCGCCAGGAGGGGACTGCGATCTTGACGCGTTCGCCCTGGCCGGCGACGAAGAATCCGAGGCGCTCCAGCACGCCACGCATCTCATGCAGCGGCACCGTCAGGCCGGTCAGGCGCTTGAGCTCGGGCAGCGGAAAATCGATGCCGATCTCGGGCGCTTCCGCGGCGCCTGCGACGGCGACTTGCGACGGCGTGCCGCCGCACAGATCGAGCACCATCTTGGTCGCCAGCTCCAATCCGGGAAGCATGAAGGCGGGATCTACGCCGCGCTCGAACCGATAGCGGGCGTCGGAATTGATTCCGAGCTTGCGCCCGCTCTGCGCGATATTGATTTCGTTCCAGAGTGCCGACTCGATGAGCACATCGGTCGTCGTCTCCGAGCAGCCGGTCTTCTCGCCGCCCATGATGCCGGCAAGCGACTCAACGCCGTCCTCATCGGCGATCACGCAAACGCCCTCATCGAGCGCATAGCTCTTGCCGTCGAGCGCGTGCAGCGTTTCGCCGGCGCGACCGCGCCGCACCGTCAGATTGCCGCGTACTTTGCCGGCATCGAACACATGCAATGGGCGAGAGCGGTCGTAGGTCATGAAATTCGTGATGTCGACCAGCGCATTGATCGGCCGCAAACCGATCGCCGTCAGCCGTTTCTGCAACCATTCGGGCGACGGGCCGTTCTTGACGCTGCGAATGAGACGAAGCGCAAAGGCCGGGCACAAGTCCGGCGCTTCGATCTTGACCGCGACCGGGCAGGCGAATTCGCCTTTGACGGCTTTGATGGTCGGGTCTTTGAACTTCCCCATGTTGGCGGCGCCGAGGTCGCGGGCGATGCCGTGGACGCCCGCGCAATCGGCGCGATTGGGTGTCAGGTTGATCTCGATCACGGGATCGTCGAGCCCGGCCCACTGCGCATAGTTGGTGCCGACGGGTGCGTCGTCCGGCAGATCGATGATCCCTTCATGATCGTCGGAGATTTGCAGCTCGAATTCCGAGACCAGCATGCCGCGGCTCTCGACATCGCGGATCTTGCCGACGCTCAGCGTGACATTCTTGCCTGGGATGAAGGCGCCGGGCGGAGCGAACACGCCTTTCATTCCGCTGCGCGCATTCGGCGCGCCGCAGACCACTTGGATGGGATCCCTCCGGCCGATGTCGACCATGCAGACGCGCAGCCGGTCGGCGTTCGGATGCTGCTTCGCTTCGACCACGCGCCCGATGACGAACGGCGCAAAGAGCGTGGCCTTGTCCTCGATGCGCTCCACTTCAAGCCCGATCATGGTGAGTTTGTCGGCAAGCTCGCCCAACGGACGATCGGTATCGAGATGTTGCTTGAGCCAATCGAGCGTGAATTTCATCGGATCAACCAGGCAATTAGAGCACGCGCTACCGCAAGGCGAGGCATCACGCGCTCAATCCGGCGGCGAGCGTCGGCAGGTCGAGCGGGCGGAAGCCATAGTGCGACAACCAGCGCACATCGGCTTCGAAGAAGGGACGCAGATCCGGCATGCCGTATTTGAGCATGGCGATGCGATCGATCCCCATGCCCCAGGCAAAGCCCTGGAACTCGTCCGGATCGAGCCCGCAATTCTTCAGCACATTCGGGTGAACCATCCCGCAGCCTAGAATTTCCATCCAATCGTTGCCTTCGCCGAAGCGCACTTCGCCCTTGTCGCGCCGGCACTGGATATCGACCTCGAGCGAGGGTTCGGTGAACGGAAAGAACGAGGGACGAAAACGCATGCCGACGCGGTCGACCTCGAAGAAGGCTTTGCAGAACTCCTCCAATATCCACTTCAAATGACCGAGATGCGAGCCGCGATCGATGACCAGGCCTTCTACCTGATGAAACATCGGCGTGTGCGTCTGGTCGCTGTCGCTGCGATAGGTGCGGCCGGGAATGATGACACGGATCGGCGGCTTCTGGCTCAGCATGGTGCGCACCTGCACGGGCGAGGTGTGGGTGCGCAGCAGGAGTCGTGAGCCGTCCGCCTTCGGATTGAAGAAGAACGTGTCATGCATGTCGCGCGCGGGGTGCTCGTCGGGGAAATTGAGCTTAGTGAAGTTGTAGTCTTCGGTCTCGATGTCGGGGCCCTCGGCGACGGCAAAACCCATATCGGCAAAGATCGCGGTCAATTCGTCGGTCACCTGCGTGATCGGATGCACGCGGCCGATGTCGAACGGCGCCTCCCGTACCGGCAAGGTGACGTCGATGCTTTCGGTGTTGAGGCGCGCCTCGAGCATCGCGTCCTTTAATGCTTCGCGGCGCTCAGTAAGCGCGGCATTGACCCGATCCTTCAATCCGTTGATCAGCGGCCCTTGGCTCTTGCGCTGCTCCGGCGTCATGGCGCCAAGCGTTTTCAGGAGAGCCGTAACCGAACCTTGCTTGCCCAGTGCCCCGATGCGCACCGCCTCCAGCGCCTCTTCATCGCCGGCAGCGGCGACGTCGGCCAGGATCCGCTTCTCGAGCTCTGCTGTGTCTGACATTGCGCGTCACTCCGGCATGAACGGCAGGTCGGTATCGGTGGGTCGCTCGCCGGCCTGGGTGAGCATGCAATGCACCTGCCCGCGATGATGGGTCTGGTGATTGAATAGATGCGTCACCAGCACCCAGCGCGGCTGGGTCACCTCATGTTGAACCGCGAAAGAATAATAAGTCATTTGCGCTGCCAGCCAGGACGGCTCGATGGCATCCGCCCAATCGACGATCGTTTGGTCGAACCGGGACCGTTCGGCCTTCAAGGCCTCCCAGTCCGGATAGAGCGTTCCGGACTCCGCGATCCCGACCGGCGGCGGCAACGAATCGGTGAGCCGGCTCATCCACATCTGATCGCCCCACAAGATGTGATTGAGCGTCTTGTGGATCGAGCCCCAGAAGGCGCCGCGCTCGCGACGCCGCTCCTCGTCGGACAGCCGATCGGCCGCGCTGTAGAGGTTTTGGTTCTGCCAGCGGTTATAACGCGCCATGCGCACAACATAGCCGCCGTCGATCATGATACTTCAGGCGGCGAGTGCCGATTTGACCTGCCCGACGATGGCTTCGAAAGCGGCCGGCTCGCGAATGGCGAGGTCGGAGAGCACTTTGCGGTCGATCACGATCCCGGCCTTGCTCAATCCGGCGATGAAGCGGCTGTAGTTCAATCCGAAGGGGCGAACGGCCGCATTCAGGCGTTGAATCCACAAGGCCCGGAAGGTGCGTTTGCGCCGCTTGCGGTCGCGGAAGGCGTATTGGTTGGCCTTCTCGACCGCCTGCTTGGCGATGCGGATGGTGTTCTTGCGCCGGCCGTAATAGCCCTTCGCGGCCTTGAGGACCTTCTTGTGCTTGGCATGACCGGTGACGCCGCGTTTGACGCGTGCCATGGCTGATCTCCTTATGCGAATAGCCGAACTGAAACGGGCGATAGGCCGCGAGAATGCGGCCGGGCATCAGCCGTTCGGCAGAAAGTACTTTTTGATGTTGTCGCCGTCGGTCTTGAAAAGCACGTTGGTGCCGCGCAGCTGACGAATCTGCTTTTTCGATCGCTTGACCATGCCGTGGCGCTTGCCGGACTGCTGGTACAGGACCTTGCCTGTGCCGGTCACCTTGAAGCGCTTCTTGGCGCCGGACTTGGTCTTCATCTTGGGCATTTGGCTCTCCTTGGCCGCAAGCGCGAGCGCTCGGCAGCCCGATAAATTGCTCGTCAACGAGCGATTGAGTGCTTGGAGCACATCACCGCCGCCACGGCAGCCCTGATCAGCCGGGCGGCGGGAGGGCGCGGTTATGGCAGAGCCGGCCGCATCTTGCAATGGGCGCAGAGCGGGGCTCGCCAGTGGCGACCGAGGGTTAACCCATCACCGGACCTTACGCCGTCAAACCGATGGGCTGCCCTCCCCGCAGGGAGAGGGCAACGCGCGATCAACAGCAACGCGATCGGGTGAGGGTCGCTCGGCGCGCTTCCTAGCGCGGCGCCAGCACCATGACCACTTGGCGGCCTTCGAAGCGAGGCTCCTGCTCGATTTTGGCAATCTTGGCCGTGTCGCCCTTCACCCGGTCGAGCAGCTTGTAGCCGAGATCCTGGTGGGCCATTTCGCGGCCGCGAAACCGCAGCGTCACCTTGACTTTGTCGCCCTCTTCGAAAAACCGCTGAATCGAGCGCATCTTCACGTCGTAGTCGTGATCGTCGATCATCGGCCGCAGCTTGATTTCCTTGATCTCGACGACCTTCTGCTTCTTGCGCGCCTCGGCCGCCTTCTTCTGCGCCTGATACTTGTACTTGCCGAAATCGAGGATCTTGCAGACCGGCGGGACCGAATTTGGGGCGATCTCGACAAGATCGAGCCCGGCCTCCTGCGCCATGGCTATGGCGGCGTTGATCTCCGTGACGCCCTTGTTGGCGCCGTCTTTGTCGATGAGTTGGACCTCGCGGACGCGGATCTCCTCGTTGATGCGCGGCCCCTCCTTTGCGGCGGGCTGCGGCGCTCTGATTGGACGACGAATGGGTGCTTTCTCCTATGCTGTTGCGAACATCATTCCATGCGAACCGCGCGGCTGCCGAAACTGGGCCTACCAGGCGCCTTGACATCGAACGCGCACCGCGATGGACGATCCCCCGCGCGATGCTCATTTAGCGAACGTCAAGATTGGGAGTTTTTCCCAGTAAGTCAACGACAATGCGGCGCGATATCTTGCATTTGAGCGCCTTTTTGCGGCGAAACGTGATAACCGGGGCCTAGCCTCCGATCCTCTTTTCCTACGCCTCCCACGGCCACCGCAGGCATGATCGATAACGGCCTGAAATTCCTGGACATTGGAAGCGGCGCCGAGCACCGGCGCATTGCGGTGCGCCAGCAGGCCGGCGCCAGTCCCGGACTGTTCTGGCTATCCGGCTACAAATCCGACATGCAAGGCACCAAGGCCGAAGCGCTGGCACATTGGGCAGCGGAAACCGGCCGGGCATGCACGCGCTTCGATTATTCCGGCCACGGAGAATCGAGCGGGACCTTCACCGATGGGACGATCGGCCGCTGGCTCGTCGACGCCCTTGCGGTGTTCGAGGCGTTGTGCCGCGGTCCACAGATTTTGATCGGATCGTCAATGGGCGGCTGGCTGGCGCTGTTGATGGTCCGAGCGCTGCGGCAAGGCTCCGAAGCAACCGCCGCGTCGGTCGCCGGCATGGTCTTGATCGCACCAGCCGTCGATTTCACCGAGGAGCTGATGTGGAAGCGCTTTCCGCCGGTGATCAAGCGCGAGCTCGAAGAGAAAGGCGTATGGGAGCGCCCGTCCGAATATTCGGAGGAGCCTTATCGGATCACCCGGGCGCTGATCGAGGAAGGCCGCAGTCATCTTCTGCTCGGCGGCATGATCGAGACCGGATGCCCGGTGCGCATCCTGCAGGGCGTGGAGGATCCGGATGTGCCCTGGCAACACGCCGTCGAACTGGTGTCGCGGCTGGCGAGCGACGACGTCGTGCTCACGCTGGTCAAGGATGGCGATCACCGGCTGTCGCGCGCGGAGGACATCGAGCGACTGACCGCCGCGGTGGCGGAGTTTTGATCGCGAAGTAATCCGGCGGCTTGCAAGGAGCTGGATTGCTTCGTCGCTGCGCTCCCGCAACAACGATGTTTCAAGCGTCGTCCGCCGACTGTGCGGCCGGAGTGAACGCCACGCCGAGCTTGTCATCGGTGCGCCAGACGACGCGGCACCATCGGCGCGTACGACCGTGCTCGAAGGTCAGGTCGAACGTGTCCGGCACGCCGAACGTGCTTGCAAGCTTGAGACACGCGCCGGCGCCGGTGATGTTTTCAACCGTGCAAAAAATTACCGGCCAACGCCGCGGCACGATGATTTTCGCGTTGCGCGAGACGCGCGTGCGCTTGAGCAATCTGCGCTCGACCTGCACGGATTGTGTGCCATTACCAGGGAGCATCGCGCGGCCTGCTCGAAGCCAGGCGCGCAAACGCACGCCTGCTGTGTAGCCCCGATATCGGCCAAAGATTACCAATGGTCGAACGCGAACGCCGAAACGACGTTAACCGGACGGAACCTTGTTCCGCCCGGTGCAACCCCTAAGTTCGCTTCGTCGTTAGGCGGTGCGGTTATCGACGCTGAGGGCGCCGGCACCGTAGGCGAAGACGTAAAGAAAGCCGCCGGCCATCACCAGGTTCTTGTAGAAGTGGATCATGTTGGGCATATCGCCCGTCGGCAGATGGATGCCAAAGGCGGTAATGAGGCAGAAGATCGCCAGCACCAATGCCACCCAGCGCGTCTGAAACCCGACCAGGATCATCAGTCCGCCGATCAGCTCGATGATGATGACGATCCACACCAGCACGTCCGGCGCCGGCAAGTGGTAGCTGGCGAAATACTGCGCCGTTCCGCCTGGATTCATCAGCTTGCCAAAGCCCGCCCAGATGAAGAGGCTCGACATCAACAACCGACCGAGCGGCACCAAATAGGTTTTAGCGTTTTCCATGTTCTTTCCCCCAGCTCCTGTTAGCGCCCCTTGTGCGCGCCACAAGCCTAACAGTCGGTCGGAGGCCCGCCAATCACAAACATGGGAGAATAATCGCTGCACTGCGCAACGAATTGAAAAAGCATGATGCGTCGGTCACCTGCATGATACCGGCAAACACGCGGGACAGAGCCGATAAGACGGATGCAGCCGAGCGACTGCAACCTCAGGACAGGAATCGCTGCACTGCATCCACCGCTTCGCGCTTTTCATCGAGCACGAGGTGACCCGCGCCTTTGAAAATCTGAATGTCGGCTTTCGGAATGAAGCTGCGCCAGATCTCGGCGAATGCGGCCGGGATCAATTTATCCTCGTCGCCCCAGACCAGGAGCGTCGGCATGGTCAAACGGTGCATGTAGCGCGGCAACTTGCTGTCGTAGGGATGCTCCCACAATAGGCGCGCAAGCGTTCCGCCTTCGCGATAACGAGCTCCCATGAAATCAAGATCGTTGGGATTTTCCGGCAGGAACGGTTTGATGACATCGAAGTTCGAAACCAGCATCGACGGGAGTTTTTCAGGCGGAAGCAGGAAAAGGTCGCCCTTCGGACGCTCCTTGCCGCGCAGTCCCGCCGGTCCGACCAGAACCAACCGCTGGACGCGATGGCCGTGCTCGGCGGCAAAGCTGGCGGCGATCCAGCCGCCGAGCGAGAAGCCGACCAGATTGACCTTGTCGAGGTCGAGCGCATCGAACAAATCCAGATAATGCATCACATAGTCGTGGATCTCGGTCATCGCCGGATCGTCGTCGGCCTCGTCGAGGCCGGGATGGATCGGAATGATGACGCGGAATTTCTGCGTCCATGGCAGCGCAAAATTAATGCCGTGCCAAATACCGGCACCGTGGAAGAAGACCAGCGGCGGCCCGCTTCCGGCACTCAGAACGATGGTCTTTACACCGTTGATGGTGTGCGTCTCGCGCTTGAACTGCGCCGGGAAGGCTGTCGCGGTCATCTCGTCCTCTTGATTAGTGACGAGAGCGCGATGCCATCGTGTCGAATCATCATCGCGCTCTGGATCTTTTTATTGGCATGGTCTTTTCGGAAAACCAGTATCCGCTTTTCCAGATCATGCTCTATTCGGCAGCGACGCGGCGTTGCGACGCCGCGCGCGCGCGCATGCGCGGAATGATGTCCTGCCCGAAGAAGTTCAGGTTCTTCACCACCTTCCAATGCGGCATGTTGCCGACCGCGCCCTGAATGTTGAAGTGATTGGTGCCGAGCCACTCGCCCCATTCTTCGAGTTGCTCGACGATTTGGTCGGGCGTCCCGACTGCCACGAAGAACGACTCGTTGATATTGTCGAAGTTGAATCCGCCGTGCACCTTGTCGGCGAGAGCGGCCCGTTTCTTCAGTTCGGCGATCGACAGATATCCGGGCGGCGCCAGGAATGTGGGCGTCGTGCGCAAAGCATCCTCGAAGAAAAAGCGGATGTGTGGAATAGCCTCTTCTTCGGCTTTCTCCTTGGTCTCGGCCGCATATGCGATCACTCCGAGTGGCAGCTGTTCGGGCCGGATGCGGTGGCCGTGCTCGGCGGCGAGCCGACGCAGATTCTGATTGAGCTCGAGCGCGCGCTGCTTGGTGACGAACACCGACGAATAGCCGAAGCCGTACTTGGCGGCGAGATTTAAGGTTTCCTGACTGCCGGTACCGACGATGTAGCAGGGCGGATGCGGTTGCTGATAAGGCCGCGGCCAAGGATTGAGATAGCGGTACGTGTAGAAGTCGCCGTAATAGGTGGTCGGACCATCCTGCGTCCAAGCCTGAAGAATAATGTCGATGCCTTCGCGATGGCGCTCACGCGCGGTGGCCGGATTAATCGGATTGGCCCAATATTCCATGCCGGTGCCGAGCGGGAAGGCGACTTCGAGCCGACCCTGCGACATGACGTCGAGCATGGCGTACTCTTCCGCCAGCCGGTTGGGATATTCGAGATTGGGCGGCGTGCCCCAAACGCAGATCTTGGCGTTCTTGATTTGCGGAATGACCGTGGCGGCGATCAGATTTGGGGCCGCCATCATGCTGTAGGCGGTGTTGTGGTGCTCGTTGACGACGACCGCGTCGAAGCCGACCTGATCGGCGATCACGAGCTCGGAGAGATACCGCTGATAAAGCGCGTAGCCCTTCTTGGCATCGTAAAATTTGTTGGGAAAATCGACCCAGGTTGATTTGTAGTCCTTGTGATTGTCGGGCAAATGCACATAGGGCATGAAGTGCATAAAGTCGAAACGGACGCTGCCGCTCATTCTGACCTCCCTGGGCGATGCCGAAGACGCATTCGCCTGAATATTCTTAGCCTAACCAGCCTGCCCAGCTCGCGTTCCCCGCCGCACGGCAAAGAGCGATCATCGACTGTCGGCGGTTTATGCAAGTCATACTCGCTCCGTTCCCGCCGCGCAAACCTTTGGACATGCATAGTCCGCGCCCCGAATGTGGGTCGCTGTTAGCCAAACAGTCTAGATGAAGCTTTTAGTCGCCGGGAGGCGCGCATTTTTTCCTGCGCGTCCTATTATTTTAGAGACAGCGCCTTTTAGAGATCAGCCCTCCGTGCGCTGCGGTCGCAATGGAGCTGGAACCAGACGCGCCGAGTCGCCCCTCACCGATAGCGTTTGCTGAGGCCATGCGTTGCCCTCTTCACAAAGGGCGAGGGCACGACGATCCGATGCGCTGCTGTAGCTGGGGCCGCGCAACAGGCACGATTACGTGCCGCGTCTTCGAGACGTGTCCGTAGTCGCGAGCCGGAGGACAGTTGCCTCGCCCCTTGCGCGAGAGGGCAGCTCAGCGATTCGACAAACCGAAGCCGGATGAGGGGCGCCTTGGGTTCGCTCCCATGTGGGACTCAGGATCGATCGCGATCCTGCGTACGCGCTGCGGCGCGAACGGCGCGCGGCGAAACGCCGAACTCTTTTTTGAAGGTGGTCGCAAAGGAACTTTGATTGGCAAAGCCATTGCGCAGCGCAATTTCTGAAATCGAGCGCTGGCCCATCCTCTCGTCCGCGAGATCGGCGTGCGCGCGCTGAAGTCGTTTGTCGCGAATATGCGTGCTCACAGATTTTTCCGAAGACTCGAACACACGGTGGAGATAACGCGTCGAGACGCCAATGGCCGCTGCCACCATCGCGGGATCGAGGGCGGCATCGCTGATGCGGCGATCGATACAGGCGAACGCGCGCCGACGCACTGCTGCTTGCGCAAGCGACGGCCCTTCCGGAAGGTCGACCGGACCAGCCTCGAAGGCAATCGCCAGAATATCCAGAATCTGGGTCGCCAGGCAGGCGGCGGCCGCCTCGCCGGCGTCGCTGGCATTTTGCACAAGCGACGCGATCAAATCCGCGGCGATCCTCCCCATCCCGGGGCCGATGGGGCGGGCGACCGCGCAGTGCGATTGAACGTCCTTGAATTTTGATCTGAGAACGACCTCGGGAGCCTTCAGAAAAAACGTGTCGGTCACGCCGGCATGCTTGAGGACGTAAGGCGAGCCCAAATCGACCAGCGAACAGCTATTGGAGTCGAGAAGCGCTTCGCGGCCGAATTGCTCGAGCGTCATCGGCCCGTTCTTGACGAACAAGAACACGCAGCTTTGGCGCACATCCCTGGCGATGTGGCGACGCCTGCGGCTCGCGATCTCATAGTCCGCGATCACGTGCGTCAGATCGAGATCGTCGAGCAAACAGTGAGTGATTTCGCCTTCGAATTCCGGTGTGCCGCGGACCTGCACGTCCATCGAGGCGTACAATTGACTGACGACGGCCTCCCAGGCGCGCCGCTTGTCCGCGCCGAACGATCGACTGGAGTAGATCGCGCTCATGGGCCCTCCCTTGTGGACCCCCATGTCCGCGGTCGCGGATCAAGGGCATTGTCGGCGTGCCCGGTTTGTTCTCGGAAAATTATAGACTTTTCTGCCGCGCCAGCGCTAGGACGTTTCCCCGACGCCGTGCGGAACAGTGGAGGCGTTGTGCGCGCACCTTCGCGCACTTTGGCGATGCGCCGCCGCTACCGGCCGGCACATTTGGGTAGGGCCGCCGAACGGCTCAGATCAGCGGCGTAATGTTGTTTTCAACCCCGAGCAGCGCCTTGCCCAGAAGTTCGTAGCCGATCGGCGGCAGCACCACCGCGTGTCGCGACGCCACGGCCGCGTCACGCCAAATGCGTTGCAACGGGCTTGAGTCGGCGAAGCCTCCGGAGCCATGCGCGAACAAAAGCTTGTCGATGGCCTGCGTGATTTTTTCCACCACATAGCCGGTATCGGCGCGCACCCGCGCGCGCGTCAGCATGTCGGGGTAGACGCCGCGCGCGGCCGCGGTATCGACAGCGTAAGCCGCCCGATAGGCATGAAAGTGCGCGGTGTCGATCATCATGGCGGCTTCCGCCACTTGCAGCTGGAAAGCCACCGAAGCGCTTTGCTTCTCGAAAAACGTATAGGCGATGGTGCGCGAATTCGCCTTCTGGCGGACGAAATCGAGCGCCGCTCGGCCCAACCCGAGGATCGGGCCGACCAAAATAATCGCGAGGGTTGGAATGTACGGAGCGCGGTACAACGGCTCTTGGTCGCGCATCTCGGTCGGATAGTGACCCTCGATGGCGCGAGTCGCTGAAAGGACGCGATAATCGGGAACAAAAACGTCGTCGGCCTTGAGGGAAATGGAGCCGCTCGACTTCATGCCGGCGACGAACCAAGTATCGACTTTCTCGAGGTCCGCCATCGGAAATAGCGCGAAGCCTTGGTCGATCGCCTCGCCGGCCTCATCGACGATCGGCATGCCCAGCCCCGCCCACTGCGCGTGCCAACCGCCCGAAAGGTAGTGCCATTGGCCGGTGACGCGATATCCACCGTCAACTTTCTTTGCCGTCGCCGTCGGGTTGAGGACGCCGGAGATGCGAACATCAGGATTGGCGCCAAATACTTCGTCCTGTGCCCTGACGGGAAACAGGGCTGCCAGCCAGCAGCAGATATTGTTGAGATTGACCACCCAGGCGGTGCCGCCATCGGCCTCGGCGACCGCCGAACTCACATCGAGCATGGCGCGGGTATTCATCTCCCAGCCGCCGTAGCGCTTCGGCGTGCAGACTTTGAACAAGCCGGCCGTGCGCGCCGCCTCGATCGATTCCTCAACCACGCGCCGGTCGGTTTCGCCGAGCGGGCCGTTCTTGCTCAGCAGCGGCTTAAGCTCGCGGGCTCTGGCGACAAGCTCTTCGACGGTCGGCGCCGCGACACCGCGTACACTCGCGATCTTGTTCATTGCACGCTCCTCCCGGGTGACGCGCATCCCATTGCGCGCCTAACGGCCTTGCGATGCGCCGTGACGCTGCGCGTCGCGTAGCGGCGGCGAACTCACCAGTATGTCAGTTGTTCTTTTGAGATGCTCGTCGATCAGCATGCACGCGAGCTCGGCGTCACGGCCAAGGCACGCGTCGAGAATGGCCTTGTGCTCCGCATCGACATCGCGATTTTCGCGGCCGAGCGCGAAGGACAAATGCCGGTAGCGCTCGCTCTGGGCGTAAAGCATGGTGCGCAAGTTCAGGAGCCATGGGCTGTCGCATCCGGAAGCGAGCGCGGTGTGAAAGGTCGTGTGCGCCGCCACCCAGTCATCGTTTAATCGGGATGCCGTGTCGGTGACGACGATCGGAATGCGATGCAGCCGGTGGAAAGCGGCGACGATCGACGTCTCCCATTCCACATCGCCATGCCCGATCGCGGAACGCAGGCACATCTGCTCGATGGCGATGCGCGTTCGCGTCAGATCTTTCAGATCCGCGATGGACACCGGCGCAACCGAATAGCCCTTTTGGGCGGCGGCAATGGTCCACTTTTCGGCCGACAAGCGAGACAGTGCTTCGCGCACCGCGCCGGGACTCATCTGCAGCCTGGCCGCGACGTCGCTGATCGTGATCTTGGCGCCGGGTGCGAGCCGGCAATCAAGGATTTCCGCCAGCAATGCCTCATAGGCTTGGTCGGCCTGAGTGGCGGCGCGATCAATGCTGGCGAGCTTGGTGACCCTCATGAGGGGAGAATGCGACATCGGGACTATTGGAGCAAGGAAAAATTATTTTGCATTGACAAAAATATTTTGTGGTGGATTGAATCCGATGGCTGGCAGAGCCGCTTGGCCCTAGCCTGCCTACGGATGAGCGAGGAAGCGCGATGACCGCGATCCACGGTTACATCAAGCCGAACCGCCGCGCAGGCCAGCTTGGCATTCATTCGGTGGATCATTTCCATTTTGCGGTGCCTGATCCGGCCGTCGCGCAAAAGTTCTACGGCGAATTCGGCCTCGATGTCGGTCACCGCGGCGATCGTTTGACGCTCGGCACCTTTGCGCAGCCCGGTGTGCAATCTCATGTCTGGGGCACTATCGGCGAAGGGCCGCGCAAAAAACTCGGCTATGTCTCATTTGGCGCTTTCGAGGACGATATCGAGCGCTTTTCCCGGCACCTTCAGGACATGGGCATCAAACGGCTCGACCCGCCGCCCGGTATCGACTCGAATGGGCTCTGGTTTCGCGATCACAACGGCATTTTGGTCGAGATCAAAGTCGCGGCAAAGTCATCGCCCGACGAGAAAACACGCTTCGGTTATCGGGAGACCGTGGCCGGCGAACGTGGCGCACCGTTCCGCAGCACCACGCCGCGGACGAGGCCCCGGCGGTTGTCGCACGTCCTGATGTTCACTACCGATGTCCGCGAGGCCATCGCGTTCTACACCCGCGTGCTGGGCATGCGGCTGTCCGATCATTCCGGCGACAATATCGCCTTCCTGCACGGCATTCACGGCAGCGATCATCACATGATTGCCTTCGCCCGTTCGGATGCCCCAGGCCATCATCATTTCAGCTGGGACGTGGGCTCGGTCGACGAGATCGGCGCC
>Ga0210383_10002604_pt1 | contig 16264 bp, 14 predicted proteins | sample IncBWC14OmetaG_FD_160072 | JGI IMG/M metagenome (GOLD analysis project Ga0210383, IMG submission 160072) | Forest soil microbial communities from Barre Woods Harvard Forest LTER site, Petersham, Massachusetts, United States - Inc-BW-C-14-O ...
CGGGTCAAGGCCACGATCGACGTCGACGGTGAGCGCTTCTTCAAGGGCCAGGTCTCCTGCGTGCTGGCCGGCAACGTCGGCAAGGTCCTCGGCGGGATCGAGGCCTTTCCGCAGGCGCGGCCGGACGACGGGCTCCTGGAGTTCGGCGTGGTCACCGCGAAGAACCCGGTCGAATGGGCCCGGACCTTCAGCAGGCTCACCCTCGGCCAGGCCGAGCGATCGCCGTTTGTCGAGATCACGCACGGAACGAAGGTCAAGGTCCGGTTCGACCGGAAGATCCCGTACGAGCTGGACGGCGGCGCCCGCCCGGCCCGCCGGGAACTGCGGATCAAGGCCCAGCCGGGCTCCATCACGATCTGCGTCCCGGCCCAGGCCGCGGCTGTTTCGGCCGCGGCGGCGGGAGGCGGTCACGCGTGAACCTCGCGATCCGCCAGCACCGCCTCACGCCGCTGGTCACGGTCACCGTCGCGGCGCTGGTCTTCGCCGTCCTGCTCCTCGCGGTGCGCCTGCAGTGGGCGCCGCTCGAATCGGCCGACCACGGGGCCGCGGCCAGCATCAACAGCCTGATCGCGGGAAACGCCGCCCTGGTCAGCGTGGTCAAGGCGGTCACCTTTCTCGGCAGCAACGGCGTGCTGTGGACCGTGATCGCAGCCGCGACGGTCATCCTCGCGATCCGCCGGCGCTGGCGGCTGGCGGCCTACCTGCTCGTCACCGGCGCGGGCGCGCTGATCCTGGATCCCATCCTCAAATCGCTCGTCGGCCGGCTGCGCCCCGTGGTGGCGCATCCGATCGCCCACGGCACCGGAAACAGCTTCCCCAGCGGCCACTCGCTCGGCTCGATCGTCTGTTACGGCGCGATCCTGCTCGTCTTCCTGCCCGCCGCCCGTGGCCGGTGGCGGACCGCCTTCGTCGCCGTGATCGTCACGCTCATCGCCCTGATCGGGGTCAGCCGGATCCTGCTCGGCGTGCATTACCTGTCCGACGTACTAGGCGCCTGGGCGGTCGGCATCACCTGGCTCGGGGTCACGGCCTTCGCGTTCGAGCTGACCCGCAGCGCCGCCGGCCAGCCGGTGACCAACCCGGTCACCGAGGGACTGGAACCCGAGGCCCGCGCGGACCTCAAGCCGGCCCGGCCGGAACCCGGCGCGGGTCGCCGGTCGGGACGCCACGCCGCGCACCACTGGGGCCGCATCGCCGCGGGGGTCGTGGTGGCCTGGGTGCTGATCCTCGGCATCATCGTCGGCATCGGCGAGCTGATCACCAAGGACGGCAACGGCAATGTGCTGGGCGACCGGACGATCCCGCACTGGTTCGCCGCCCACCGCACCGCCGGCTGGACCCGCTGGAGCCTGATCTTCACCACGCTCGGCGCGACCCAGGCGATCCTCATCGTCGCCCTGGCGACCTGCGTCGTGTTCCTGGCTGTCACCCGGCACTGGCGGCCGGTCATCTTCGTGGCCACGGTCATGTTCGGGGAACTGGGCGCGTTCCTGGCCGCCGCCGCAGTGGTCAAACGGCCCCGGCCCAGCGTCACCCAGCTCGACCAGCACCTGCCCACCTCCGCGTACCCGTCCGGGCACGAGGCCGCCACGTGCTGTCTCTACGTCGCCATAGCGATCCTGGTCATCGGGCACGCCCGCGGCTGGTGGCGGTGGCTGTTCCTGATCCCCGCGATCGCCATGCCCGTGCTGGTCGCGCTGTCCCGCATGTACCGCGGCGAGCATCACCCGACCGACATCCTGGCCAGCGTGCTGTTCTCCGCGCTCTGGCTGACCGCGACGGTCCTGCTGATCAAACCCAACAGCGCTGAGGTCTCGAGCCAGGACGAGCAGGTGACGCGGCCCGAGGCTGCCACCACGGCCCGTTCCGCATAATTGTTTTGCCCTGCACCGGAGGGCCGGATGGACATGGACCCCGGCCTGGCCGCGGCGTATTCACGTCAGGACTGCAGGCAGCCTTGACCCTTCCGGCGGCCGGGCAGGTCGAACGCGACCGTGGCGCGGGTACCGCGAGCGCCAGACAGGATCCGCATCCGGTCGGCTACCTGCCGGACGAGCCACAGGCCGTGCCCGGGCCTGCTCGGCAACGGGCGCCCTGAGGGCGGGCCGGGGGCATCCGCCGCGTCGGCAGGCTCGGTGCCCGCGTGGTCGGGCGGCTCACCTGGATGGCCGGACCCCAGCGGTTCGCCATCCTCGACCTGACAGTGCAACGACCCGGCTAGCCTCCAGATCCGCAGGCGCCCCGTGCCGGCGCCATGACTAACCGCGTTGGCGGCCAGTTCGTGAACGACCAGGACGACGTCCTCGGCTCGGGCTTCGGGCAGGCCCGCCTGGCAGGCATGAGCCTTAACTCCGGCTCGCAGTGCGTGCAGCGTGCCGGAATCGAACGCCAGGTCCAGGACCGGGACGAGTGGTTCGCCTGCCGGGTGGTCATCGGCCATGCGATCGCCTCCCCACCGGTCCGGTTCGGCCAGATCGGTTAGGCGCGCCGCGGTCCACCTCGGGATCTGCAATTGAGCTGCCTCAGGCCGCGCCATCGACACAGACCTTCTACCTGCGGTGCGTGCCGGTAAACCGTTCGGGTGCCACCGGACACAAGCCGGGAGAACAGGTTTGGCCTGGCGGCTGAGGGTAGTGCGGTGCGGAGCCGACAGTCCACGGCCAGGGAGGACACCAGATGACGACGAGGCGCGCGCGCAGGGATGCCGCAGACCGGACGGCACAGGGCATCGACCGGATGCTGCGCAACGTGGAGACCGGGCGTTTCGAGCGCAGCCTCTCCGCCCTGACCGCGGCCGGAGCGCTGGTGACCGCGGCGGAAATCTACTTCGAGCACGACAGCGCCAGCTTCGGCAACAAGATGATGTGGCTGCCCGTCGCCCTCGGCCCGATCGGGGCGGCCGCCGGCCTGGCCGGGTTCTTCAGCCGCCGGATGGCGAAGACGGCGCTGCCGATCGCGTCGGCGGCGATCGTGGCCAACGGGGTGCAGGGCCTGTACCTGCACGCGCGCGGCATCGCCCAGAAGCCCGGGGGCTGGAGAAACGCCCGTTACAACATGGAGATGGGACCGCCGCTGCTGGCCCCGCTGCTGGTCACCATGGTCGGCGGGATGGGGCTGCTGGCGGCGATCCTGCGGCGGGAGAAGTGAGCGGCGGCGGCCGGGGCTGGGACGGCCGGTTTCCCGGCTTCGATGTGCTGGACCAGGCCCCGCACTGGGATCGGGTGACGGCCGACGTCGTCCTGGCCCGAACCGATACCCCCACGGCGGTGAAGTTCTTCACCGAACCGGAGGAGGCCTGCGCGCGCGCTCTGCTCAACCTGCTCACGGGCCAGGACGGCCACGACGGTGAGCTGGCCGTGCCGGTGCTGGAGATGGTCGACTCCCGGCTGGCGGCGGGAGAAACCGACGGCTGGCGGTACGACGACATGCCCGAGGACGGCCAGGCGTGGCGGAACACGCTGGTCCTCCTCGACGCGGACGCCCGGCAGCTTTCCGGCACCGCGTTCGCGGATGCCCCGCCGGCCGATCAGGCCAGGCTCGTCCAGGCGGTGCAGGACCTGGCGTCCGGGAACTGGCACGGGCTGCCCGCCGCCCACGTGTGGAGCCTGTGGACCCGGTACGCGTGCACGGCGTTCTACGCTCATCCGTTCGCGTGGGCCGAGATCGGCTTCCCCGGCCCGGCCTATCCGCGCGGCTACAAGAACACCGGGGTGGGCAAGCTCGAGCCGTTCGAGGTGGGCGACGCGCACCCATCCGAGGACCCGGTCCGGGAGGGCGCCTGATGAACGTCCGGGCGCGCAACGAGTCGGCCTGGCTGCTGCCCAATGACGGCACCAGGACCAACCACCGGCTGCGCCGGGACATGCGGCAGTTCGCCGACTCCGACGAGATCGACCTGGTGATCGTCGGCTGCGGCGCGGGCGGCTCGGTCATGCTGCAACGCCTGGCCCGGGCCGGCTGGCGGGTGGCGGCCCTGGACGCAGGCCCGTTCTGGGATCCCGACACCGACTGGGTCAGCGACGAGGCGGGCTCACACCACCTGTACTGGACCGACCCGCGGGTGATCGCCGGGTCCGACCCGGTGCCGATGGGCTCGAACAACTCCGGGCGCGGGGTCGGCGGGTCGATGGTCCACTACGCGGGCTACACCCCGCGCTTCCACCCGAGCGACTTCGCCACGAACACCGTGGACGGCGTGGGCGCCGACTGGCCGCTGAGCTACCCCGAGCTGCGCCCGTACTACGAACAGATCGAGCAGGAACTCCCGGTGGCCGGCGAGCGCTGGCCGTGGGGAGACCCGCACGGCTACCCGTACCGGCCGCACCCGGTCGGCGGGAACGGCGAGGTGTTCCTGCGCGGGGCCGGCAAGCTCGGGATCACGGCCAAGGTCGGGCCGGTCGCGATCGTCAACGGGCGGTTCGGGAATCGCCCGCACTGCATCTACCGCGGCTTCTGCCTGCAGGGCTGCAAGGTCAACGCCAAGGCGTCGCCGCTGATCACGCACGTCCCCGACGCGCTGGCGCACGGCGCGGAGGTGCGCCCCGACGCGATGGTGACCCAGATCGCCGTGGACTCCCGCACCGGCCGCGCGCTCGGGGTGCACTACGTCACCGGCGGCCGCGAGCGATTCCAGCGGGCCCGGATGGTGGCGGTGGCCGGGTACTCGATCGAGACGCCCCGGCTGCTGCTGAACTCGGCGTCCAGCCGGTTCCCCGAGGGCCTGTGCAACGACTTCGACCAGGTCGGCCGCTACCTCATGGTCCAGGGCGCGCCGCAGACCGCGGGCCGCTTCGACGCCGAGGTGCGGATGTACAAGGCCCCCCCGCCCGAGGTGAGCACCGAGGCGTTCTACGAGACCGACGCGGCCAAGGACTACAAGCGCGGGTTCTCGATCCAGACCGTCTCGCCCCTGCCGATTACCTGGGCCGAGCACGTCGCGGCGCAGGGACACTGGGGTCCGGCGCTGCGCGAGTACATGAGCGACTACGTGCACTGGTCCTGTCTCGGGGGGCTGTGCGAGTTCCTGCCGCGGCCGGAGAACCGGGTGACGCTGGCCGGCGAGAAGGATTCCTACGGCCTGCCGGTGGCCCGCTTCTCCTATTCCCAGTGCGACAACGACCGGGCCCTGGCCCGCGCCGCGCAGTCGGTGATGGAGGGCATCCTCCATGCCGCCGGGGCGGACGAGGTCATCACCATCCAGCGCTACGCCCACCTGGTCGGCGGGGCCCGGATGGCCGAGGACGAACAGCACGGTGTGGTCGACCGGTACGGCCGGAGCTTCGCCGTGCCGAACCTCTACATCACCGACGGCAGCGTGCTCCCCACCCAGGGCAGCGCCAACCCGGCCCTGACCATCATGGCCGTGGCGGCGCGGACCGCCCATCACCTGGCCGCTGGCCTTTCCTGACCGACCTATCTGGTCACGGCCTATCTGATCGAGGAAGGACAGAAAACATGGCACCGACAGTTGCCGATTACCTGCTCGAGCGGCTGCGCGCCTGGGACGTACAGCACGTATTCGCCTACGCCGGAGACGGGATCAACGGCATCCTGGCCGCCTGGGGCCGGGCGGACAACAAGCCGCAGTTCGTCCAGGCCCGGCACGAGGAGATGGCCGCCTTCGAGGCGGTCGGGTACGCGAAGTTCACCGGACGGTTCGGCGTGTGCATGGCCACCTCGGGTCCGGGGGCGATCCACCTGCTCAACGGGCTGTACGACGCCAAGCTTGACCACGTGCCGGTGGTGGCGATCGTGGGCCAGACCAACCGCAGCGCCATGGGCGGCTCCTACCAGCAAGAAGTTGACCTGCTCTCGCTGTACAAGGACGTGGCCAGCGAGTACGTGCAGATGGTGACGGTGCCGGAGCAGCTGCCCAACGTGCTGGACCGGGCCATCCGCACCGCCCTGGCCGAGCGTGCGCCCACCGCCATCATCATCCCGGCCGACGTCCAGGAGCTGGAGTACTCCGCGCCCAGCCACGCGTTCAAGATGGTGCCCTCGTCGCTCGGGGTCAGCTGGCCGACCGTCGCGCCGGACGACGAGGCCGTCGCCCGGGCCGCCGAGATCCTGAACGCCGGGACCAAGGTGGCCATCCTGGCCGGCCAGGGCGCCCGCGGGGCACGGCACGAGCTGGAGGCGGTGGCCGAGCTGCTCGGCGCCGGCGTGGCCAAGCCGCTGCTGGGCAAGGACGTGCTGTCCGACGAGCTGCCGTACGTGACCGGGTCGATCGGGCTGCTGGGCACCCGGCCGAGCTACGAGCTGATGATGAACTGCGACACGCTGCTCACCGTCGGCTCGAGCTTCCCGTACACCCAGTTCCTGCCGGCCTTCGACCAGGCCCGCGCCGTCCAGATCGACATCGACGGCAAGTTCATCGGGATGCGTTACCCCTACGAGGTCAACCTGGTCGGGGACGCGGCCGCGACGCTGCGCGCCCTGATCCCGCTGCTGCGGCGCAAGGAGGACCGGTCCTGGCGCGAGGACATCGAAGACCGCGTGGCCAAGTGGTGGCGGTCGATGGACGCCGAGGCCGAGGTCGAGGCCGATCCGGTCAACCCGATGCTGCTGTTCCGGGAGCTGTCCGCCCGGCTGCCGATGAACGCCATCGTCGCCGCGGACTCCGGCTCCTCGGCCAACTGGTATGCGCGGCAGCTGCGCTTCCGCGGCGACATGCGCGGCTCGCTGTCCGGGAACCTGGCCACGATGGGCCCGGGCGTTCCGTACGGGATCGGCGCGAAGTTCGGCCACCCGGACCGGCCGGTCATCGTCTTCGCCGGGGACGGGGCGATGCAGATGAACGGCCTGGCCGAGCTGATCACGATCAAGCATTACTGGCAGGAATGGGCCGATCCGCGGCTGATCGTCGCGGTGCTGCACAACAACGACCTCAACCAGGTCACCTGGGAGATGCGGGCCATGGAGGGCGCCCCGAAGTTCTCCGAGTCCCAGCGGCTACCCGACGTCTCTTACGAGGGCTTCGCCCGCAGCCTGGGCCTGCACGGGATCGCGGTAGACAAGCCCGACCAGGTCGCCGCCGCCTGGGATCAGGCGCTGGCCGCCGACCGGCCCACGGTGCTGGACGTGCGGACCGACCCGGACATCCCGCCCATCCCGCCGCACGCCACCTTCGAGCAGGCCAAGGACGCCGCCACGGCGCTGCTGAAGGGCGACCCGAACCGGTGGGGCGTGGTCAAGGAAGGCCTGATGACCAAGGCCCGGGAGATCCTGCCGGGCGGGAGCGAGTAACCCCGGATGCAGCCGGCTCCCGGGGTTATCCCGGGAGCCGGCTCTGCCGGGTTTACCCCGCCGGCTACGCGGGCCCGGACGCGCCGGCCGCCAGCGCCTCTTCCAGGCTCGGGAAGTTCGGGATCACGTCGTCAAGCCCGGTGATCGAGAAGATACGCAGGACGGTCGCGCCCGGCAGGACCAGCAGCACCCGGCCGCCCTCGGCCCGCGCTCGCTTATGCGCGCCCACCAGTGCGTGCAACCCGGCCGTGTCGCAGAACTGCGTCCGGGTCATGTCGACCACGAGCGGCCCGGGCCCGTACGCGGCCGACTCCAGCAGTGCGGCCCGCAGCCCGGCGGCGTTGTTGATGTCGATGTCCTCCGGGGTGGCCACCACCGGCACGCCCCTGATCACCTCGACCGAAAAGCCGGCGTCTGGCATCCGCAGCTAACCTCCGATTGTCTACGTGACCTGCCTGGCGCCGGACCATCAGCAGGGCGATGTCGTCGCGGGCCGGCGCGCTGCCGACCAGCGCGTGCATCACCGTGGCGCACGCGTCCTCGGGGGGCTGCGCCGTTACCGACCGGCAGAGCCGGGCGAGCCCGGCATCGATCACCTCACCGCGACGCTCGATCAACCCGTCGGTGTAAAAGCAGAGCAGCGCGCCCGGCGGGATCGCCAGGCTGGTCACCGGCCGCGGCGCTTGATCGGCGATGCCGATGATCAGGCCGACCGGGACGCTGGCCAGTTCCGCGGGCTGGCCCGGGTACGCGATGACCGGTGGGAAATGTCCGGCCAGGCAGATGTCCATCCGGTCGAGCCCCGGGTCGATGACCGCGTACAGCACGGTGGCCATCGCGTCGGCTTCGAAGTACTGCATCTTCCGGTCGAGCCTGCTCAGCACCTCGGCCGGATCCCGGGTCTCCAGGGCGTAGGCGCGCAGCGCGCTGCGCATCCGGCCCATGATGACCGCGGCGGGCAGGCCGGATCCGGCCACGTCGCCGATCACCACGCATAGCTCCCCGGTGGGCAGGGTGAACACGTCGTACCAGTCCCCGCCCACCCCGCCGCTGCCCGGGATGTAACGGGCCGCCATCTCCGCCCCCGCCACCACGGGCAACGCGGTCGGCATCAGGCTGCGCTGCAGCGCGGTCGCCGCCAGGCGGTCGGCGTGGATGGTCATGGACTGCACGGCCGCGGCGGCCCGGTCCGCGGCCAGCTGCAACAGCTCGACTTCGTGGGCGGTGAACTGGCGCCGCGTCAGCGAGCCGACGTGCAGCACGCCGATCACCTTGCCGCCCGCCACCATCGGCACGCCCATCATCGACTGGATGCCCTTGGCCCACAGGATCGGGTTGAGCACGGTGGTGTGGTCGACGTGGTCCAGGATGACCGGCTGGTGCCCGGCGGCGATCCGCCCGGCGAACCCCCGGCCCACCGGGATGCGCACGCCCTGGTGGACTTCCTCCTCCAGCCCCGCGGCCGCGGTGGCGATCAGCTGCCCGGAGGCAAAGTCGAGCAGCAGTACCGCCGCCGTGTCGGCCTGCAAGGCGTCCCGGGTACGCTCCAGCAGCTCGGTGAGCAGCTCATGATCATCCAGACGCGACAGCGCCGCGTCGGTGATCGACTGGATGGCCCGGAGCCGGTCCTCGACCACGGCCGGGTCTAGTTCCGCCGTCACCGATCAGCGATCCCGCAGAGCCTCGACCAGCTCCGCCACGCGGAGGTGGCGGTGCGTCTGCTCGTCCTTGATCTGCGCCCTGGGCATGAAGGCCTCCCTTCGTCCTCTCTTCTTGCCCGGCGCGACCCTCACAAACCAGTCAATTCCCCAGGCCACGTGGTGGCGGGTCTGGACCAGCCCGTCAGGGAACGGATCCACGGCACGCGGCACTACGGATAGATGACTTCCTGCTGTCCCTTCGTGCTGTGCATAGTCCAGAGCAGGCCGGCGAGATGCTCGGGGTCGACGGTAGGCATCTCCCAGACCGGGTCGCCCGCAGCTTTGGCCCTCTCCAGCTCGGTGTGGAAGGCGCTGTTCTTGATGGCTGCACCCACGTAGAGCATGCCGACGTAGACGCCTTTCCCGGCTACCTCGGCGTACAGGGCTTGCAGGTAGTTGCGCTGGGCGGCCTGGGCAGGACTGGGGCCGCTCATATCCGGCAGACCCCGCACGGTGCTGCCGCCCTGCGCGGTCAAGATGGCGCCGTCCCCCTGCTCGAGCATGTGCGGCAGGAACTCCTGCACGAGGGCCAGCATCGTGTAGAAGATCAGCGGCATGAAGTTCTGGGCGTGCTGCGGGGTCAGGTTGGCCGCGGAAACGAACCCGGTGTCTGGGGTAGGTGCATAGTAAAAGGCGTCGAGGTGGCCGGCCTTAGCGCGAATCTGCTCGGCCAGCCGGGGTGTGGCCTCGGTACGGGACAGGTCGGCCGTGATGACGTGCGCGGTTGCCCCGGCACTGGTCAGCTCCTTGGCCAGAAGGTCAAGCGGCTCCTGGCGGCGGCCCACCAGGGTGACGGCGTAACCCTCTCGCGCGTAGCGACGGGCGACGGCCTGCCCAAGACCGGGTCCGGCTCCGAACACAGCGATGGAATTGGCCACAAGAATGCTCCGATGGGTAGTTCGACCACTACTCCGAACTACCTAAGGCCACACTTACCTTGTCGTCAAGTGATTCAATGAAGTTTTCTCAGCAACGTCACGTGAGTCGCTTGTGTTCGAATAGCGTGAGAACAAGGGCTGCCCGCCCCTTCGCTGGTCCTGGCCGGCTAGGGCATCGCCGCGGGACCGGCATTAGGGATTTCGATAAAGCCCATGAATTCTTCGAAACCCGGACGCCTTGCCCCGGATATCCATAATGTGCCAGGCTCGTTTCTATCCATGAGATGCAAGTACCGGGACGCTGTATACCCCGCGTCGGAGGCTTAACCGGTGCCGCCCTAGGAGAGAACTAATGGTAATGCCGTCGGTACGGCCTGTCGCCGACGAGGCCATGCGCGGACGTGAGCCGGAACGACGGGTCGTCCGTGATCTGCTGCGGCGCGCTCAGCGCGGCACGGGCGGCGTGATGCTGGTGGAGGGGGAGCCGGGCACCGGCAAGTCCCTGCTGCTCCGCGACTGCGTCGACGAGGCGGCCCGGCACGGGTTTTCGCTGGCGGCGGGGGCCGCGGACCTGCTCGGGCGGGCCATCCCGTTCTTCGCGCTGCGGGTCGCCCTGGGTGAGGCGTTCGCCACCGATCGCCCCGATCATGACCGGCCCGTCGCACCCGAGTGGTGGATCGGCCAGATGCGAGCGCACCTCGAGCAGCGGGCGGCGGTGACCCCGGTCCTGGTGTGCCTGGACGACGTGCAGTGGGCCTGCCCAGCCACGCTGGCCGCTCTGCGGACGCTGCCCCGGGCGCTGCGCCGCCGCCCGGTGGCCTGGGTGCTGGCCCGGTCCAGCACGCCGCAGCAGGACACCGAGTATCTGTTCGACCTGCTGGAAGCCGATGGCGCGACCCGGGTCAGCCTGGCCCCGCTCGGTGAGGACGCGGTGGGGGCGCTGCTCGCCGCCGCGTTCGACGGCCCGCCGGACCCGGGCTTGGCGGCCCTGGCCGCCGGGGCGGCCGGGAACCCGTCGCTGCTGGCCGAGCTGATCGGCGGCCTGCGTGACGATGACGCCGTGCAGCTGTGCGACGGCCGGGCGGTGCTGGTGTCGGGCCGGGTGCCGCGGCGCATGCACCGCCTCGCGCAGCAGCGGCTCGACGCGCTCAGCAAGCGGGCCCGGCACCTGCTGGTCACCGCGGCCGTGCTGGGCCCCTCGTTCCGCCTGGAAGACGCGGCCGAGATGCTCGGCGAAACCCCGGCCATGCTGCTGCCCACGGTCGAGGAGGCGATGGACGCCGGGATCATGACCGCCGCCGAGAACAGCTTCTCGTTCCGGCACCCGCTGCTGCGGCGCGCGGTCGGCGACATGATCCCGCGGCCGGGCCGCAAGGCGCTGCACCGCCAGTACGGCCAGATCCTGCTCAGCCGGGGCGAGCCCGCGGCGCTGGCCGCGGAACATCTCCTCCAGGCCGCCCACCCGGGCAACCCGGCGTCCCTGGCCGACCTGGACACGGCGGCGGCGCAGACGATGCCGTCGGCGCCGCAGACCGCAGCCCACCTGGCGCTGCAGGCGCTGGAGCTGACTCCGCCCGGCGATCCGGGTGCGTTGCCCCGGGCGGTAGCCGCCGCCGAGACCCTGGCCGCGGCCGGCCGGCTGGACCAGGCCGCCCGGATCGCCCATGACACCCTGACCCAGCCGCTGCCGCCGGCTGCCGAGGCCCGGCTGCGGTGCGTCTTGTCCTCGGTGCTGTGCGCCCGCGGCCAGGCCCGGGACGCCGCCGCCGAAGCCCGGATGGTGCTGGCCCAGCCGCAGCTACCCGACGGCCTGCGGGACCAGGCCATGGCCGCGCACCTGCAGGCGCTGGCCGGGCTGCGCGCCGAGCTGGCCACCTCCTTGGTCGGCACCGTGCTCGCCGCCCCGGACCGGCACGACCGCCAGGTCGTGGTGGCGGCCCTGGTCACCCGGGCCATCATCAGCTGGGACCGGGGCCAGATCGGCGACGGGCTCGAGCTACTGCGGGACGCGGCCCGCTCCGGCCGCGGGATCTCTCCCGACGCCCGTCAGGTCCAGCCATTGCTCGTGCTCGCCGCCGCGCTGATCGACCTGCGCCGGCTCGACGAGGCGGAGGACGTCCTGCGCGCCGCGGACACCCCGGCCCTGCACGGCATCCCGGCCCAGGCCGGGATGGCCATCCTGCGGGCCCGCATCCACCTAGCCCGTGGCCGGCTGGCCGAGGCGGCCGACGCGGGTCAGTCCGCCCTGGCTACCGCCGAGACGCTCGGGGCGCACGGATACGTCAGCACCGCGCGCTGTGTGCTGGGCGTGATCGCGCTGCGCCGCGGCGACGTCGCGGCCGCGGCCGGGCACGTGGCCGGGCCCAGCCCTAACCCGCAGTTCGCGGACGTGTACGCGCGGGCCGAGACCGCCCTGGCCCAGGCCCAGGTCAGCGAGGTCCGCGACGGCCCGGCCGGCGCCGTGGGCTACCTCCGCCAGGCCTGCCCCGAGCTCCACGCGCGCCCGGGGCTGCTCCTGGGAGACCCGGCCACCGCGCCGTGGATGGCGCGCACCGCGCTGGCCGCGGGCGAGGATGAGCTGGCCGCCGCGGTGACCGGCGCCGCCGAAGCCCTCGCCGCCGGTAATCCCGGCTACCCGGCCGTCACCGCGGCCGCGGCGCACAGCCTGGGCCTGGCCGGGCGGGACCCGGGCCGCCTGGCCGAGGCCGCCGCGCAGCACCCCGATCCGTGGGCCCAGGCCTCCGCGGCCGAAGACCTCGGCGTCCTGCACGCCCGGCAGGCGGACCGGGGGCAGGCCATCGACCAGCTCACGCGGGCCATCCAGGGATACCAGCCGACCGGCGCGGCCGCCGACATGGCGCGGGTCCGGTCCCGGCTCCGCGAGCTCGGCGTGCGGCGCCGGAACTGGACCCAGCCGGCGCGCAGGCCGGTCAGCGGGTGGGAAAGCCTGACCGACGCCGAACGCGCCGCGTCCGAACTGGTCGCCGAGGGACTGAACAACCGGGAAGTGGCCAGCCGGATGTACGTCAGCATCAACACCGTGGCCTTCTACATGCGCCAGGCGTACCGCAAGCTCAACATCGGCTCCCGGGTCGAACTCACCCGGATCGTCCTGGAGCAGGCGGCGGCCCCGCGCTAGACGGGGCCGCCTGCAGTGTCTGCTTCGTGAGGCCTGGCTAGTTGCGGCCGGCCATGACGCCGCCGTCGACGTCCCAGATGGCGCCGGTGACCCAGCTGGTAGCCGGGGACAGCAGGAAGGTGATGGTGTTGGCCAGATCCCGGACCGTACCCGTCCGGCCCAGCGGGTGGAACGCGTCGAAGCTGTGCAGCGTCTCCTCCAGCTTGTCTTCGGGCACGAACCGCCGGTAGATGGGGGTGGCCACGACCGCCGGGGCGACCGCGTTGACCCGGATCTGGTGCGGGGCCAGTTCCAGGGCCAGGTTCTTAGTCAGCGCGTGCAGCCCGCCCTTGGCCGCCGAGTACGCCGCCGACGGGGTGGCGCCGATGGCCTGGTGGGCCCACATGGAGCCGATGTTCACGATCGACCCGCCCCGGCCCCCCGCCACCATGCCGCGGGCTACGGTCTGGGTGAGGAAGAAGATGGCCCGATCCAGCTCCAGGTAGGAGTCGTAGGACGGGCCGTCGGTGGCCAGGAACGGGGTCGGGACGAACAGCCCGGCCGCGTTGACCAGCAGGGTCGCGTCGGCGTGCTCGGCGGCCAGCTGCCCGCAGACGGCCTCGGCCGCCATCCGGTCGGCCAGGTCGGCGGTGATCCCGTAGGCTTCGCCGTCCTTGGACAGTTCCTGCACGGTCTCCTCGACCTTGCCGGCGTCCGCGCCGATGATCACTGCACTGCCGCCGGCCGCGACCACGTCGGCGGCGGCCTGCCGGCCCATCCCGCTGCTGCCGCCGGCCACCACCAGCTTCTGGCCCGCGAACACGGGCCTCGACCGGCCGTTCATGCCCATCTGGGGCTGCGTGTCCCCGTCGTCGCCGTGCCTGTCCTGGAGCCAGTTCCAGTTCGCGTTCATACCAACATTCCTTTCCGCTGGGTGCCTAGCGGCCAGCCTCGCCGCCACGGCCCGGACGCACACCGTCGAAGCGGACGGCGCGGTCACGTCGCGGGCCGGCGACGCGGGCGGTCAGCCCTGACGGTGCGGGCCCGGGTCAGCCGCGGTACTGCCGCCGCGTCCCTGGCGATGGCGGACCGTACGGTGGTGCCCAGTAACGGCAACCACTGGAGGCACGCAGCCATGGATATTGAGCGCGAGAAGCAGGTCGCCGCGGAGGCGGCCGCGGAGCTGGTCGAGAACGGCATGACGGTCGGGCTGGGCACCGGCTCGACCGTGGCGTACCTGCTCCCGGCCCTGGCCAGGCGATCGCTCGACATCCTCTGCGCCGCCACGTCTCCGCGCACCGAGCACGCCGCGCGCGAGCTGGGCCTGCGGATCGAGGACGTCGCGAGCATCGACCGGTTCGACCTGACCATCGACGGCGCGGACCAGGTCGCCCCGGACGGCTGGCTGGTCAAGGGGGGCGGCGGCGCGCACACGCGGGAGAAGATCGTCGCCGGGGCCGCGGACCGGTTCGTCGTCATCGTCGACTCATCCAAGCCGGTCCCGGCGCTGCACGGCCCGGTCCCGCTCGAGTTGCTGTCCTTCGGGCTGCGCGCCACCATGCGCCGGGTCTTCCCGGCCTCACTGCGCGACGTCCCGCTCAGCCCGGACGGCGGCGTGATCGCGGACTACCGCGGGCCAGTGGACGACCCGGCGGCGCTGGCCGTCCGGCTGTCCGGCACGCCCGGGCTCGTGCAGCACGGCCTGTTCCCGCCGGAGATGGTGGCCACGGTCCTGGTGGGCCGCGGCGAGTCGGCCGACCGGATCGACTTCAAATCCGGTGCTTGATCGTCACCATGGCTCCAGGCCGGATACCGTTCCTGCTCGGTCAGGCCACCCCACACGCCGTGCGCCTGGCGGGTCCGCAGGGCAAAGGCCAGGCATTCCCGCCGCACCGGGCACCGGGCACAGATCTGTTTGGCCCGCGCTATCTGCTCGACGGCCGGCCCGGACGACGACAGGGGGAAGAACAGGTCGGGATCACAGGACTGGCAGGCGGCCGCCGACCGCCAGCGGCTTCTGGTATCGAGCATGCCCACGCCTCCTCAAGGACCGGGCTGACGGGCCAATGCGGTACCCCTTCAGGGTGGCGACTTTTCTGGCCGCCGTCACGGTCAGGGCAGCTATATCCCTATTCCGGATTCCTATATCAGCGGACGATCGCTGACGTCAGCACGGCCTTGACATCCTCGAAGCTGGCCTCCGCGTTGAACTCGGCCAGGCGATGCTTCCATCGTCGTCCCGGAACTCGATCCTCGATCTCAGCACGAACTGCCTCGAGCGCTGGATGGCGGTGAGAGCGATGAGTTTGGGCGGCGGATCGGGTCTGCCCTGGCATGCCATCGACCGCGACGCACCTGACCTACGACGTCTTCCGGTGATCCGATGACCACTATCAACGCCAATGAGATCGCCTTGGGCATCGAGTCGTTCGGTGACGACGACGCGCCACTCGTCCTGCTCGCGGGCGGCACGACGATGCTCTCCTGGCCCGACGCGCTTTGCCAGCGCCTCGCCGCCGGCGGGCGCCGGGTGGTGCGCTACGACCTGCGCGATAGCGGGGAGTCGACGACGACGGACCCGGAGGCACCCGCGTACACCCTGCGCGACCTCGCCGCCGACGCGGCGGCCCTTGCTGACGCGCTCGGCGGGGGGCCTGCGCACCTCGCGGGGATCAGCGTCGGCGGGATGGTCGCCCAGGTGGCTGTGCTCGACCATCCGGGCGCGTTCTCGGCGCTCACCCTGGTCGGCACCCGCGCGGTTGCCCCTGGCCCGCCCGACGATGACCTCCCCGACCATGACCAGGCGACGATGAGCCGGCTGTTCGCACGTCCGATGCCCGATTGGACCGACCGCGAGGCGGTTGCGGAGTTCGCCGCCGCCGGCGCGGAGATCCTCGGCGACGACCCCGTCGCCGCGCGCGCAATCGCTGCGCGCATCTGGGACCGCACGCCCGGCACCGCACCCCCGGTCCAGATGGCCAACCAGATGCGCATGGTGTTTTCCAGGCTCGACTGCAAACCCCGCTGGCGCGAGCGCCTGCCCGGGATCAAGGTCCCCACGCTCGTCGTCCACGGCCGCCGCGACCGGTTCTTCCCCGTCGGCAACGGCGAGGCGATCGCGCGCAAGATCCCCGGGGCACGGCTGCTGGTCCTCAAGGAGGCCGCCACTGCGATCCCCGATGCGGCGGTCGGCGAGGTCACCGAGGCGATGCTCACGCTCGGATAGAGGACGGCGGGTGCCGGGCGGGTCTGGCCTCCACGCAGCAGTGGACGTCGGAGGCTCGATCCGGAGTACTAGATTCCCTATTGAACTGGCTAGGGCT
>Ga0210383_10002609_pt1 | contig 16257 bp, 18 predicted proteins | sample IncBWC14OmetaG_FD_160072 | JGI IMG/M metagenome (GOLD analysis project Ga0210383, IMG submission 160072) | Forest soil microbial communities from Barre Woods Harvard Forest LTER site, Petersham, Massachusetts, United States - Inc-BW-C-14-O ...
ACAATGACGGACAGAATCAAAGAGGTCAGCAAGATGCTTCGTCCACTATCCCCCTCAACTAACCCCTCCGCAGAAAATGAACCAGCTACGCCTTGAAGCAGACAACGCTGTGAACCGTGCAGAAGACGCTGAAGCCAAGAACAAGAAATATGAGCAGCTCTTACTCGAGAAAGACCAAGAAATTACCTCGCTGCAACACAAGCTTTCCATCCTCGACACCGACCTCGAAAAGGCCGAAGCCAAGCTTGCAGACTCCAAAGCCGCTCAAGAAGAGGGCGAGCATTCAAAGACCACGAACGAGGGACTGGTGAGGAAGATTCAACTTCTTGAGGAGGAGCTTGATGCGGCAGAGAAGAATGTTAAAGAGACTGTTGAGAAGTGCGTTACCTCTGAGATGCGGTAGGTGTGAATGGGTGCTGAACAACGTACTGCATACACAGGCTGCGGCAGGTTGATGTCAAAGCGGAACACTTTGAGCGCCAGGTACAACGGGTCGAGCAGGAGCGCGATATGTGGGAGAAGAAATGCGAGGTGCCTGCCTGCTTCATCTCATCACCGATCCGATCCGCCTCATTAGGGCTAACATCATCTTTGCGGCGATCATATAGGAATCGCAAACCAAATATCGCGAGTCGAAAGCGGAGCTGGACGAGCTGGTTGCGACCATGGAAGGACTGTAATCGCGCTCACGTTCGCAGCGTACCGCATTCCTACGTCACTTTTCACGACATTCTACATTGTACTACTTACTCTCTTGTTTTGCTTCGTATATCCATTCGCTAGACTCATTTTTCACGCAAAGCCGCACGATCCACGGAGACATGATAATGAGATTTCTTTCTTCGTATTTCAATTGTAAGACCTGACACGGACCATATTGATATGCAACTCTATTGACAACATATCATGTATGAATCAATTCATCTGCGACCGCGCAACATACCACGACCGACTTCCAATCCCTGTATCCGTTGTACTCCCACCCTTTTCCAATTTCAAATCACACAGTGAGGTCACTAATCTAAACAAAATCCCAAATATGACCCTAGGCCTGTCATTCTACGACTTTTCGTCACCAAACTTGAGCGAAATCGAGTTCACACAATGGCGCTCATCCGCTGCAACATGCAACCACTCATGAATTACGCATCCAAATTTTAGTCGACCAACGGAACTTCACTCACTGGGAGTATCAAACCCTTCGCCTTTAAAGACATGTCCCAGATGGCCTCCGCATGCTGTACAAGTGATCTCCGTACGTGTCATTCCGTACGACTCGTCGTCATGTCTTGTCACGGCGCCCGGGATCGCTGTAAGGTATGCGTCACTGAATAATCGAAAACAAGCGAGGATGAAAGAACGCACCATCGAAGAACGCAGGCCATCCACATCCACTCTACATTGGAGCGAAAGATTCAGAAATCAGCTTATAGACATCGAAGTACGAGAATTCAAAATGGATGGATACATTAAACTTGGTGGCACTCTTATACAACGCTGTCCCACATCCAGCGCATGAATAGACACCGTCCTCTTGATGTTTGTCGTACTCCCCACTCCCTGCAGGTTCTGTACCCTTTTGGCGGAGGATCCTGAACTACAATCGCCGGGATGTGATCAGCTGTAGGCTCACGGAGGTGTCATACACACCTGTGTGGGTGAGAGAATAGCCCTCCACTCTTCCTCAGATTTCACGTTCGAAGACATATTTTTTTGTGGAATATATTGATGCTTTGGCGGAAATAGATGTTGGTAGTGATGAGGAGAATACACACTTTTATAACTGCTCCCAATCCTCAGGGCTGTACCGTTACGGAACATGATCACAAAGCATACACGTGACCAGACCGTGATTAGTGCTAGTGGACCTCGCCTTGTCACGGTATCGATGAGTAACAAGCTTTTGAAATTGATGGACCATGAGAGAATAGAGCTACAGCACAAACGGTAACACCACACCAGGAAGAACAACCGCAGCCACTTGAGACGACTTATCGCGACCGTGCGACTTGGACGATGCGTTAAGAGTTTAGGACAAGGACATTCGGTCGATTGCAGAGTTCCGGAAGCTCGACTTGTCTTGCATCGAGTCTATCGTGAACCGTTAATCGCCTTTGTTTCTGACGAATGAGCAAAGGCGACGACGCACCATTATTCGACTTATATTCCATGATTGTCGACGGAGGTAAGTTGAGAACCTTTCGTATTGTGTCCCTACCGGACAGAAGCAATAAGAGGTGTGAATTCAAATATGTCATGCAGCATACATTAAACCACGTACCTAATTTTCTCCCTAACCTTAACATCCCCATCGACCCGGTTCCACAAACTGACAATGTCTTCGCTCTGTCTCACACTGATGGTACACCCACAAATCTCCGGCCAATCCGACCCCGACCCCCCACTGTCGCTCCCATCCTCCCAACTCCCGGTATTATTGCCCGAAGTCTCCTCTACAACCCGACATTCATCGAACTGATCCCCAATAATAGCAAGGACGAGATCCTCCCAAATCCGATCCGCAACGCCCTTCTTCAGGCGGATGATCCATTTCCCGCCAGAGAGGTTGAGTGGATCCTCCCAAACAGGTCTACGGATACCTGAGTGAAAGAGAAGGTAGTCTGTTGTAGGAAGGAGGGCGGAAGGAGGGTGGAGGTGCGTCCACAGTGACCAGAAGGATTCGATCTGGTAAAAGAAGCCATTGAGGACAATAACACGTTAGAAGGAAGACGACTGACGGAACTAAATGCCGAAATCTTCTTTATGCCCTCCTCATAACTAATAATCTTATTTCCTGGGGCACGCTGTTGGCGAAACCAAAACACCCAACTGGTAAATAGAGTGAAAACACCACCAAGTCAAGACAAAACCTTTCTAACACGGAGTAACGTACGAACATACGTGTTTCTAAGTGGGTGAACACTAGCACCACTGGCAGGTGTACCGTTTGACGAAGAACTGTTACTGAGTTTGATTACTTTTTCTTTGGAGCGGGAACGTTCGTCTGGAGTGGAAGTCGAGACGGAGGTAGAAAAGTGCTTTGAGGAGGGAAGACGTGATCGCGGTGCTGATGGACTACCGGAGGATGGGGGGTTGGAGGAGGAAGTGGAGGTGTTTGAGGCTAGCTGGTTGATGTTAGCGGTGGATGGGTTTGAGTTTGCGAGGAAGCGGGATTGGGAATGATTGGAAAAGTATGCGGCCATAACAGGGCGGATGAGAGCAAGTAATAGAGCTCAATAGAGGCCGGGTACCCTCTAGAAGAGAAATGGGATAAGTAATAGCAAGATAATAAGAGAAATGGGATACTAGTTTGGATACTAGTAATAGCTGGAATTTTCTTCACCTCGTGTTACCTAAGCCACTGCTCGTACGGACAGCCCACTCCTCAAACCCTACATGAACCCACTATGAAGCTGATGCTCCGCCCAGAATGGCGCCTTTGGCCACTCTCCTCTTTCCTCGGTCTCCTAGACCTCAAAACCGGCGTAACTGTCGCTCTTCTCTTTGCCGTCAGTCGTTTCCTCCTTCTCCACACGATCTCACTTCATTTCCATCTTACAGCTCCTGAACAAAGTAGCGGGTGTATACGGCCTCATCGCAGTCCTCACAGGTGCAGGGGGATCTTTTGCTCAACTCAGTCTCTACATCTACTCTGTCATCGCCCTTCTCGCCCTAGGATGGGGCTTAAAGGCAGTAAAAGAGGTGTGCGGTCTTCCTTCTCCCTCCATCTTCACACCATCGACCTCCTCTATAGGAAGACCCAAAACACACACTATACTTTGCCCACCTATTCTTCGCCGATCACATCTTTTCCACCAGCTGGACTGTCTTCTTCGCCGTTGTATGGTGGGTCTACACACCGCACGACGGTCGACGCCAGGCCAACTCCGCTGCCCAGGAGGACATGATGAAGGGCGGCCCTACCGGGACCGGGAGTCATACCATGACGGATAAGGAGCGCATCGAGGCTGCGATGATGATTTGGAATCATGAAAAGGGCACTGCTGCTGCTATCATCGTCGTGTCGTGGTTATCAAAGGTACAAACCCTTTCTTCCAACCCGAATTCAACAAAACCCCAACTTATCTATGACCAGATTTACTTTGCCCTCCTGATTTACTCGTATGCCTCCCACCTCCGCAAAGGTTCCTACCGCTCCCTGCCTCACTCGCGCTTCAGCTCCTCTCATCCCACAAATTCAACTACACGCACATACGAAATTTCCATCCCTGACGAAGATGACGAAGAAATCGAAGACTTTTACCGCATGCCTCTACGTACCCCCCGAACGGGCGACTCCATCTCCAGTTTCGCCGATTTCGTTGGCACTCCTGGACGGTCGCGAAAGTCAAAGCCACCATCACTTGGTCGCAGTGCGCTGGGGAAACCCAATATCAGTCCGAGTGACGCGGATATAGAGGAAGAAGTCCTGTTTGACGAGGACGAACTGACGTACGCGTCGAGTTCACGTGGGCATTCAAAGTTGGGGACGGAGGAGAGTAATACGAGTGTTAGTACAGATGATGAGCGGATGACATCGAGTTTAATCCCGGAATCTGGGAGAGGTGGAGGAAGGATTCGCACTTGAAGTGAGTCAAATGCGTCTGTCCGCGTGTCTGTCCGTCCCTTTGACACTGGATTTCAGCATGTGTAGTTAATGCGAAGTAGACATATTCTATTCTATAACCACTGGCTCTTTTCTTCCCTTGCTACTGTGACACTCTCGGTCGATTTCTCCTCCACGTCTCCCCTTTCCCCTTCGTCACGGACCACTGACTTCTTCCCATCCTCCTCCCCCGAAACGCTTGCCAAAGAAATATCCCACTCAGGCCTTGACCCAACCATGACGTCTGTAGAAGACGATACAGTCTGGGTCGCACTGGCCGTCGGTGTGATCGCAGTGTGTGTGCCCGTGATCGTAGATATTGCAGTCTCCTGAATGTCCAATGCCGCCAGACGCCTTCGTCGACGAGCTGCACGAGGGTTGAGGATTGCCGCGGCGATGATGACCACACCATCTAGAACCTAAATACCGGTATCAATATGTTTGTCCATGCATAAAATGAAGGAAGCGCTTACGACAACCAAACTATAAGAAATACTGGCAATAATATCAAACTCGTCCTTAAAAGCCAAAGAAAGGTCGGAAAATACGCCTCCGAGCAGATCAACGACCATAAATGTGATAGATATCCCGATCACTTCCTTGTGTCTGTAGATCTCGATATATTGCGGAAAAAGTGCGACAGAGAGCAATATTGAACTGATAATGCCGAAACATTTAACAGGGGTGTCGTTGCCGTCATTGTAGGAAGGCCGAATGGCAAACACCATCCCTGTTTGTAGGCCGCCTACGACAGCAAGAACGGAAATAACCATGAGAATTATAATGTTTCGTGGTCGTGTCTTGTTGTAATAGTGACACTGCGAATCCGAGGCAGGTGAGTTTGTGCATGAGATGTGAGGCAAGAAAGACGAACCTGACCCCAAGATACGAGGGACAAAAAGCCGAATAGTTGTGGCTGTAGGATGAGGGGTATATTGAGGTTTTGGACTATGGCGTACACCCCTAAAAACGCTGCGGCTATGCCCCAGGTGAACCTGTTTAGTCCAGGCCATGACAAGAAACTGAGTCTGATGTAAGGGGATGGTAATATAGACCTCACTCACAAAAACCAAGCTGACAACCCCTTCGTTGACTTGGTGCGCCAACTCTTCCACACTTGTGGTAGTAATTGGACAGTCCAGCATACCGCGCCTGTCTCAGGATATGAATCATACACCCATAACTGAACAACCAGGCTGAGAACAACAAAGCAGAAGAAACACACCTAATGTACCGAGAACATTCTCCGCGACGGCGTTCGCAGGCATGAACCTGCTTTCAGTAATACTATTAGCGTTACGGGGGGACCTTGGGAGATCCTGTGCAGGACTGGGACTGACCCGTAGGCAAAACACGTACCGGCTTATAAATGCTGAGCACCATTAGTATTTCACGTGAATGTGGATCGCATCTGTAGCGGATGTGATGATCACGTCACGAAGCTGTGACACGATCGAGCCCGGTGACAAAAGTTGGGACAAAATCGACAGGTACAAGTTGGGTACAAGGACTGGGCCTTACAAGGACTTGGACTGGCAGTTTCGTGGCTCGCCACAGGTATCGGAAGACGTAGAATTGCCAAGTTCCCATGTTTTTACAGCGAGAGAAAATAAAGTGCATGTTCTTGTAGTGACTCATAACGTAGACTCGGCTAAATGTACCTATTCTCTCGGAGAGTACATGGCTTTTCCATAGTAAACTCCGGAAGCCGCCGAGGTAACAGCCAAGACCACTGGTACGGGCCCCTTTGCAACGCGAGGAAGAGAGGAGAGTAGCAGCAAAACAGAAGCACCTGGAACAAATCTGTAGTTTGTATCTGTGTGAGCATGTACACGAGTTCGCGTTCGCACCTAGCCCAACCTCAAGGCCATGGGGAGTACCCTTGCGAATACTATCCGCGGCCCAAAGATACAAGATGCCCACGCTGCCAGGCACGTCAATCGGAAAGTATTAAATCCTGAAGGAAACTAAACGTACCCAACTCCAGCCACCAAGGAAGGAACGGACCGTGTCTTGACAAATCCAGTTACCCCCCCAACAATGCACAGCCCACCCATTGTGTACGCGGGGTACGCAGACTGATTGATGTCAGCTTCACTAGAAATTTCATTGCAGTCCGATGTCCTACCATTTTCCAGAAGATTTAGAGAGTGGGACAGCAAATGGAGGTCAAATGGAGAGCCAATGGAGAACTTATACAATGATGATTGTACAAGTATTCTACACCGTGACGGTAACGATTGTATTTAACACATTATTTGGCAAGCACATCTAATCCAAACTTCGTATTGCTTCTTTAGTGGGTCTCTACATCATGAGTGTACTCCCGACGAAGAATGAGCAATATGGCTCGAAGGAATATTGGTGCGATCACACTCGAATCTGAGAACAGAGTTAATCATTCCGGATTACCAGGGACCAGAGATATACCCAGTCTGCAATGTTGATATTCTAATATTTTTGATCGCCTAATTTCCTTTTCGTCAGGGAGTTGGACAATTCATCCTTTGATTGGTTCAAATCGTATTCAGAGGTAGCTAGTATCATACGCGATTTAATTCCGGACAGTCACGCTCGAATCCTAATGCTCGGATGTGGAAACTCCAAATTATCTGAAGAGGTAAGTAAAATACCCGACATCTTTTCATTCAGATAATGTCCCGAATGTGACTGATCTGTATCACTTGCAGATGTGGGATGATGGCTACAAAAGAATCGTGAACATAGACGTCAGTACACTCTTTACTGTCTCCAAGTGGCCGAGTTTTGAATGGCCTTGGTGCATGGGTAGTATTCATCCGTCGTCATTCAACAAATGCGTCGAAGACATGAGACCATTCGACCTGACATGGAATGTAGGGTTTAATACTAGCTCTTTGGGATTCTCAGTTACTAATTTGCTGGAGGACACCCCCAAGGGCACGAAATGGATGTCCGTAGTCTCTGTTTCGAAGATGAATCATTTGAAGTAGCTATCGACAAAGGTCTGCGTGGCCTTTATAGCATATTCTCCTCATGATTGATATTGTATTTCATCTCAGGTACCATGGATGCCATGATGACATCCAAAGGGGACGTTTGGGTAAGTCGGGTAGTCATTAGGATTTCATGTCACGGCTGAACTAGACCAGGATCCTCCTCTACAAGTCGTGGAGGATTGTACAAAAGAAGTAGATGAGGCAATAAGGTAAACTAAGACCTTTCAGCCTTGACACGAAAGATGGTTCACCTTTGATTTCAGAGTCCTCCGGAAGGGCAGTGGGATATTTCTATATATAACCTTTGGGCAGCCCCATTTTCGAAAACTTTTCCTCACCAGACCAGGCACAACTCTGGAAATAAAAGAGCTTGGGGAGGCTTTCCATTACTACCTGTACATCCTGCGTACATAGACGTCCCAATTTTCGAGTATGAATGAATGAGTCGTGACGAGCTCGTGGACCCCCATACTAACACAACTCTGCCAAACCCAATGCTCAAAACAGAAACTTCACGTTCTTGTAAAAGTCCAGCATCGGGTTTTCGCCGTTGCGCAATCGGGTTTTACTGAGATCTGCATACGTTTCCAGGAACTCCGCGTGTGTGAATACACTGGACTTGCGCTCTCCTACTGGAAGCCCACTGGCAGAAGTGACACCGTCAAGCGGTGTCCTGCGATTGCTAGCCCGGCGTGATGAGAAAAAATCGGCTCCGAGAGACAGCGACAGAGAATGAGAAGTCAATGGAGTGGAACGGGTTGGGAGGGAAAAGTCCGTCGCGGAATGCGAGGGTGCAGAAGGTTGAGAGAGTGTGTGCTCGTACATGTCTCTCAGACGTTCGAAGTTGGTTGGGAAGAAAATATCAAAGTACCCTTGTCTCACGAGAAGTGTTGTACAGGGAACCGTGATGTTTCGGAACCGTGTCTGGACAACGGGAGAATTGATACCTGGGATAGTGTCCGGTAAGGATGAGAAGTCGGACAAGAGAAGGCGGTGTCGCGGAAAGTTGTTTCGTAGAGTTCGCAACAGGCTTAACAGTCGAGTCGGAATAAACTCCGGCGCAGATAGATTGGGAGCGAATGGAAGACTGACGTAAAATCTTCGAAGTGCTTTTGATGCTTTGAGGAGACTGGAAATGGGGGGAGGGTGGAAGAGTTGACGACGTAGTTCCAAAAACGAGGAAATAAGGGGATCAGTGACTCGGGTGTACAGCGTGTCAAAATCGCCATGATCATCAATAGTGATGAGGCCCTGGTATGGCTCAAGGGTGCGCAAGTCATATCGTATCACATCGTGTGCAAAATTATCCTATTGAATAAACCTGTTAATTTTCATCAAAGCACGAGAACTGACAGTGAGCACCCACGATAACTTCCATTGCCAAGAAAAAACAAGGCGCAGGTTCCCGAACTTTCCAGTGAAATATACTCATATGCACCACGTTTACACAAGGGTGCGCACTGCGTACTTTGTTCTTCTGCAGCGTTACCAAATTTCCACTGATCTCAATAATATTATACCGCGTACGATCATACACATCGGGATATTCTTCTCGCAGGTAGTTGAGGATATCCATGGCAAGCGTGCCATTTCCGGCTCCGATTTCATATATAATGAAATCTTCATATGGAAAGTATTTGAGGAGATATTCAGAGACAAGGCACTGGGCAATGGCTTGGCCATACCACGGCTGTGTCGAATCATCAGCACCGAAAGGCAGAATCCAGCAGCAAGCTAGTACCATACCTTGAAGAGCTCTGTTGGGGTATGCCACAGCTGCCGCCCCGGACTGTCGTGCCGATCAGGCCCATAAGCAGCATATTTTCTCCCGATTTCTTCCTGAAACTCCACCGAATCCCTCAAGGCCAAGAAATTGAAAGATATATTCTGTGTGTCAAAAATGGTGGCCTGCTTAGGAAAATAGCCGTAATGGGGATTGTACAAAGAGTCCTCGATAAAGTCACGGGCCAGCATTTTCACACCGTGAGGCGGAATTGTTTCCTGTTCTAAATCATTCGCGTTGACATGTTTATAGTTGACATGTTCAACACCGGGAACTTCGTTAAATGATACCGAACTATAGTTCCATTTGTCGGGAGATGAAACCTTCGATGAAACCTCGGGAGGTAGATTGTTCGATGAACGTTTCGAACATTTTGTCGATGTTGACGAGAGTGTAACGATGGAGCCAAAGAGATTGTGAGAGCGACGCTGCAAGAAACATCGAGAGGTCGAAGTTCCTAAGGATATCATGTGCCTTAGGCCGAGACAACCTTCACAAATGTTACAATGGAATGGTACCGCGTGAAGGAGTTGAGGCTGCACGTGAGCAAAAAATGACTGCGACTGAGATCAATAAATATCTTCTCTTCTTTTCCACTGTGTGATGGAATCGACTAAACGATTAGTTCATTCCTGGATGGCATCCCGGAGGGATGATGAAATCGAAGAGACTTTATCAGGCATGCTTTGGTTTCCACACACCATTGGTACAGCTTTACGAATCTAATGACAGAGATTTCTAATGGACAAACTACAATGCTCAACATCGTAAAAGCCCTCGGAGAATTCCTTACTTCAGAGGACGATGAGCTGCGAAAAAAGGGTAAAGTCGAGGAACTGTTGTCTTTTTTCTTCTTGTCTTCATGCCTCAGGCCCAGGTGTCGATTTTCTTTCGTCGGTGCTCGAACGTTGTCCTGCGGAGAAACTGAATCGACAGTCTGGTGCGACCTTCTCAGCGAGATTGTTAACTACAAACTCATGGTCGTCTCCCTTGAAGCCCGAGTCCTGACGACATTCTATTGTGATAAGCTGGATGATACGGAAACTATCATTCCCGCTCTGAAGGGACTTGTTTCGTTGACTGCTCTGCCGAGTTTCACGTCCATAGATGCTTTAACCGTCATCCACGCGTAAGGGTCTTTCTGTGTGTATAGTTCCTCTCTAACTCATCGGATTCCAGTCTGTTTGTGCATGTCAAAATGAAGGCGCTCGTGCAGTCAATCCGATTCCTGGTCTTTTCCATCATCGACACAATCATGGCGCGCCATAGGGAGGGTCTGTCATTCTTGCATCGCTATTGTCTGTTTTCTGATTTCCGAAAAGTTTTGAAGGGGATGAATAATGAATTCCTATCAGGCTACATTGCTCTGGCAGATGGAGAAAAGGATCCCCGGAATCTGCTCATTGCTTTTGCCATAGTTCGGGTGATATTGATAGAATTCAATATATCTGATCACATTGAAGTTGTTCTCTTTTCATTGATTTGCATACCCTCCTAACAAAATACCACAAAGACCCTTTTCAATATTACGTTTTGTTATTTTCCAATAACATTCAGACCCCCACCAAACGATCCATATGGCATAACCGCAGATGATCTGAAACTCGCACTTCGGTGAGTTCTCGCATACATTCCCTTCGCGAGAAACATTGAAGGATCTCCGCTAATTTACAGGGGTTGTCTGGATGCCACGCCCGCTTTTGGACCCCTAGCTATTCCTGTCTTTCTGGAGAAGCTGACTGCAGGCTCTCCTATAACAAAGGTATTCGCGAATTTTTTTCAATGAAAATGACCGTTGTCGAGCTATTCTTCTGAACCATTCAGAGAGACACCCTCCAAACCATGGCCGCCTGTTTTCCCGTGTACGGCCCAGCTTTGGCACATACTTTCGCCCGCAAGCTATGGAATTCTCTCAAACTAGAGGTATCGTGGGTTTCGAGATTGACCATGAATTGCTTGTGATGTTTGTTTCGTACCCTTCAGATCTTCCAATCCACAGATCCAATCACTGAAGAGGAAGCCCTAAAAGCTACCCAAGTCCTCGTCAAGACTATCTATTCCAGTGAGAACCAGGAGCCGGAAGCAGGGAACTTACAAGGCCTCGTACGAGATGTCTGCGAGGAGTGTATTCAAGTCCTGCGAGAGCCTGAAAAGAGTCAAGCTAAGCCAGCAATCAAAGTCCTTTCAGCTTTTGTGACCACCACCCGTTCGTTCGCTGGCTTCCCATGTTATTGCACATTCACTCACGAGGCTCCCATGGGAACAGCTTCCGTTTCCCGATACACCATGTCCCAGGCTGTGCCTCATCTTGTCAAGTTGTTCTTAAATCCAGACGAAGTTTCTAATCGGCTGCCAGTGCTCCAGCTCCTCTCTGATCTCATAACAGCCGCTCGGGACTCGAGAGACAACATAAAATCGAAAGAGGGGGTTAACATACCACTTTCGCCATTCAAAGATGAAGTTTTGGGTGTTGTAACGGTCGGCTTGAAGAACGTTGGATCCCGTCGTTCTGCAATAGCAGTTGTCATGGGTATGATTACTACTGAGGGATTGATGTCAGACGAGGAGCTTGGATTCATTGTACACAACGTCAATGAAATCTTGGGGGCCGATCCGCAAATTAGTGATGACGCCAGGTATTCCCAGACATATTTTGGCCTATTTCTGGTTCTGAGCATGCTCCATTCACTCCAGTGATGCGATTCTGGAATTGCTATCAACAATATCAGATTCCAATCCCAAGCATATCGAAGAGCAGACACTCCCTCTACTCTTCGGTTCCCTGCCCGATCATGCCCCACCTCGAGAAGCCTCTGCGGAGCGCGCGAAGTACCGGCAAGTTTTATCCGCAATCGGCGCACTATGTTTACAGCCTCAATTGTTTGAAACTCTCATCATCCGTTTAACAACAAAACTAGATCTCATCTGTTCACAAACGATAAAATCTCCTATAAAGGAAGCAGAGGCAGAGCCAACTGCAGCTTATGCTCATTCCATCTTGAAGACAATCGTGCAAACCTTGTCCGCGAAAGTGGGTAAGGGTCATCCTGATGTTCCGAAATACATCGAACGTCTTGTCCCCCGCCTGTACAACTTGTGCATATATTCCGCTCTGCTATCCGATGGCAGCTACATGGTGGCCACAGACCCACGACTCATCACCATTTCAGGGGAAATCATCTCACTCGTAATACAAACACTCTCCCTCCCGTGAGTATTGCCTCAATATGCAAATTCTGCGATGTGACGCCCTCGACAGGAGGCAACAAGCATTCGCGGTGGCACTCTTTTCAGCGTTTCTGACTGGGGATATCAAGGGAATTGCGGAGGGCCATCAAAAAATTCCCGCGGAAAAGAAGTTTCTCCCATTCATTGTACTTTCTCCTTCTCTTGACTTGTTGATATTCTCATCAATTTCTTTGAAGGATGCCACCCCAGCCCCCCAGAAGAACCTCGTCGCCCTCCTCGCTGCCGCGATCGTGACCTTCCACAAGGAAGTGAGTTCAGTATATCGTCCACCTCACATTATTTCAACTTTCCCTCCAGATTCAAATACCTGTTCCAGATTTGAACAAGTTTTTAGACATGATCGTGACATGGGGCCTGGTACAGACAGATAATAACATTCAAAGGGATGCTGCGTGGCACATAGTTTCATCCGTTCTTAATAAACGTGCTGATGGTTAGTTCGTCATGTTCATTTTCCGGGCTGCTGCTAAATCATCAATTCCAAAAGATGTGACCTTGTTCTTGGCCGACAAGCTCAAGCAATATTGGGCTCGGGAGATTCGGGATGGCACCACACTCCTGGAGAAACGTCAACGGGCTATCAAATCCTGGATCTGGGTGACCATGCTCATTTCGTTATGCAAGAAAATACGTGTTGGCTCAACGCGTCGCACAGTTATCAAAGGCGCTACTTGTCCGAAACCACCCCTTTGCCACGCAATTTACGGACTGTCTTTTCGAGGTCTTCGATGATAAAAATATCAGTTGGGATGCAGCCAAGGCCATAGGGAAGATCGGCGGCACCGACGCGGTCTTGACGAAACAGAATCACGCTGTGATCAGGGTAAGTGTTGTTATTTCGCGTCACCGATAGGCCTGAAATAACTCGTCGGGCAGATCCTATATGTTCAGAAATTTGTCAACGGCATCCTCCCTCGGATTACAGCGGGTGCGAAAGATTCTAGCAGTAAGCTATATAATGGTCACAATGTACGATTGTCATTCCACTCAGTGATTTTTAGAACCTGCAGAGCAAACAGCCCACCTAGTCACACTTACATCCCTCATCAAATCCATCCCGACAGCGACGTACGCCCATGAAATGCCGTCGGTGGGTTTTTTGACCTTTCATAAGCTGCTCGACGCCATTCTGACACTATGCCAGCTGATGCCCCTCCTCCTTCGTGGACTCGAACTTTATGACACCAACATTCGAGCAAACGTCATTGACACTTTTCTTGCCGTAGCCGAAGGGGACTCCACAGAGCAGGGCACCATATCAGAACATGCTTCGACCCTCGTTTCGTCCATGCTCAAGAATAGTATGGTCCAAGAAATATCGTCTATGGTACGTACACTTCCTGTGGTGACGCCCACGATAACTTCGATTCTCTTTCAGCGTATTCGGATAGCTGCCCTACGGTATTTGGCCATTCTTCCCAGTATCGTTCGGTACGACGTTCTGCATCCGTACAAGTCTACTGTCATCCGCGAACTGGTCAAAGTCTTGGATGATCCCAAACGAGCAGTCCGCAAGGAAGCTGTTGATGCCAGGTGAGAATTCATTTTTCATTTCATCTGCTTTTAGCTGACCTCCCTCAGGACTGTCTGGTAAGTGTTAAAATGAAGCAGGGAATGATCATACTGAAGTATTTTCCAGGTTCAAATACAATGGATAGGAAGTGATGTATAGTGGGGGTATTGATATTTCCATCTAGTAAAGTGTGCGTGTAACGTACAGTAAATGGACTAATGTAAAGGGTTGTGGACAATATGTAAGAGATCAGGAGAAGCCGTGTCAATGACGGTGAGAAACCATAAAGATCGAAAGCAAAGCGTAGTGAGAATCATCATGATCTCGAAGCCATGATAGCTTTTGTCTTTACAGCAGCATCTGCTAAAACAAGTTCGAATGCCTGCAAATGTTCCTCTACAAATTTCCTCCCATCTATCCTCACCGCCGCAGAAGTCGGGGTCAGAGGAATACCGATTCCACCGGTAATTGCCTCTCCGCCATCCACTATCCCCGCTTCCCACTTCTCGATCTTCAACCGGCTCCGCTCAGCACTATCCCAGTCGGTGCGCCAACCACCAAGTTTGTTCTTCAAAGCGCGAATCTTCCGACCAGCTTCTGTGGTTGCCGCCCCATTGACCTGTGCTTGTTCAGAAATGGTAGCGAGGGATGCAACGAGGGATGTAGTGAATGAACGGAGATCCGCCAGCTGGGGTATAGTCGTTGCTGGAGTTGGGGGCCCTTTGACAGGGGGAGGCAGTGGAAATGAATCTTTGATAGGGGATGAGACAGGCTCAAAATCGTCGTCTTCGTCTCCAAGGCGATGTCGGTCTAGATCCATCTCCCAGTCGTGCGGGTGGGAGAGGTGCATGACAGCATTGGATTCTTCCTCTACAACATCCAAGGGCCGACCATTCGATCGAGGAACGTCCGCCGAAGGCGCAGCCTCCGACAAATCAGCCACATGTACCAACTTATCCAATTGGCTCAATAAATCACTGCCGCCAACCTGCCCAGCAATCCGCCTAAACTCCCGCTCATACTCCAACAACTCCCGTACCTGCCCCTCCCTGTCCCTCGCAGTCTCATTAATGCGGCGAATAACATCTGACGCAATCTTCTCTAGTGCAGGCTGCTGAGCGACAGATGAGCCACAGTCGACATCGAGGTGCCGAAGATGTGATAGAAATTTGTCCGTGGACGCTAGATCTTGAGCGAGGACTTGCATCGCATCCTGCTCGAGTCGCTTCTGTTTCTTTTGTCTGGTTGAATTAGTGGGACGTTCGAATACCGGGTCGAAATCTTGTAGCGGGCCTTCCGTTTGTGATGTGTTGTTGTGAAAGGACGAGTCCAACGCCTCAGAGGCCAGTTCATCGGCGAATGGAGGGGCATCATCAACCACAATATGTAGGCCACTCTCGCTATGAACGTCTTCGTCAATGCCTTTGGCGCCCTCGTCGTATTCGATGCCGAATTCCTCAGCCAGTAGTTTGGAGCTGGCGCTGGGTTCTGGCATAAGCGCCACTGCCAACTCATGGGCCAAAGAATGGCGACCATTGGCGGTTTCATCATCTATAACTTGAGCCAGAGTGGAAGAGCCACGCAAAGAAGAGGTAGAACGGCGGTTATTGATACTCTGTCGTGAGGGTGATTTGCGCGGGGGAGTTGTTGAAGGCGAGAGGAATTGAGAGCTTGAGGCGAAGGCATCGCCTCTATTATCGTAGTGTGGCATGGTGGGTTTAAAGATTAAGGAAATAGCAATGAAAGAACGTCGCTGGCTTGCAGCAGTATTTCAGAACTCCTGTGTCGCGTTAGTAGAGTGTAGTTTATATTTACCGTGGAAAATCTTAGTCGGCGTTTGCCGACAAACAAGTCCCACTGGCACGGCTGGCATGTACAAAATACCAGAAGTACTAATTTTAAGTTGATTTTAAGCATAACTCGGTTCATATCACTGGGTGCAGGGCACAATAACTTTACCAAAAATATTGTAAAAATATAGTAATGTTAATCCAACTTACATCAGCATAATTTAGGCAAAAATATTGAAAAAGTGTTTAATATTTCCTCTCAATAATGTCTGTTTTTAGCATACTTTTCAAATAATGAGCAAATTTGCCAAACTATTTTTTCAATATTGTTATTCAAA
>Ga0210383_10002611_pt1 | contig 16255 bp, 12 predicted proteins | sample IncBWC14OmetaG_FD_160072 | JGI IMG/M metagenome (GOLD analysis project Ga0210383, IMG submission 160072) | Forest soil microbial communities from Barre Woods Harvard Forest LTER site, Petersham, Massachusetts, United States - Inc-BW-C-14-O ...
AATTTGTCATTCACTTCGCGCAATTTCTCGTTGGCCGCAGCTTGCGCCGACACAGCAACCGAGAGCAACTGGCGGCTCTGGTCCAGTTTCCGAAAATGGTTATTCACGTCCAGCAAAACCTGCGAGCGCGCATCCTTCAGCTGGTACTGTGTCTGCTCCAAAGTGATTTTCTTCTCGTTTACGTCGTCTTTCCGGCGTCCCCAATCAAACGGCTCCCAGCTCATTTCCACTCCCGCTGCGGCAATGTTCTTGGGAAGGATTTCCGTATTTAACGGACTCGAATAGTGGAATGCCACGCCCAGATCCGGGATGTATTGGGATTTCGCCAGTTTGCGATCGACGTCCGCCCGCTGCACGTTGATCTCGGCTTCCTTGATTTCGGGCCGCTGCGCCAGCGCCATCTGCTGGGCAAACTGCAAATCGGTTTCCTTCAGCGAAATGGGAGGAACTTCTTCGGTTGTAAAATCCGTCTCCAGATCTCTTCCCAGCAGATAGTTCAGCTGCTCTTTCTGCGTCAGAAGATTGTTGTGCAGCTCGACGAGCTGGTATCGGGCTTCCGCCAACTTGGCCTTCACGTCCAGACTTTCCGACTGCAGCACCGCCTCCTGCTGGATATATTGCGTAGCCAGGCGGTCGGTCTCTTCGTATTGCTTGACCGTGGCCTCCGTCGACTTCAGCGCACTTTCGGTTTGCAGGACGGCATAGTAGGCCTGTTTCACATCCGCCACTACAGACTGCCGCTTCCCCCGAAACTGCTGGCTTGCCATATCGGAGGACAACTGCTTTTCTTGAATCGCCAGGTGGATTTTGTACAACTGGCTAATCGGTTGCGCAACCTGCGCATTGGCGAATCCGGTTACGCCTTGCGATAGTTGAATTCGCGTGTTCTGGGACGGGTTCGGAAGGCCGTTGATCTTCCCGAAAATGCCTTCGCTGAAGGTGAAGGTAGGAGAATTCAGATCGCCGGAGGCGAACACGTAGGTGCTAATGGCGGGCAATCGCCTGGTTTTCGCCGCCACCACTTCCCACTTGGATTTATCTACGTCCAAGTTCGCGATTTTCAGAGAAATATTATTGTCGATTGCGATTTTTGTGGCTTGGTCAACGGTAAGCAGCGGCGGGGCGGGAGCAGTTTCCTGAGCTGCCGCCCAGCACATGGCAAAGAGAAACCCCGTCACCACGACGCTTCGAGAGGTCGTCCTGCCCGGCACTCGCCCCATGAACAAATCCCAAGCTTGAGATCATCGCGCTCCCGCAGGCAGACTGTTGCACCAGCTACAAGCGCCCCCACATCAGAAACGGCACCATAGTACACCACATCTGGTTCCGCAGCGGCAACGGGAGGTGATTTTCTTCCGGCACGATCAGGGATTGATTCGAAAACCAAGGGAGAGATGAAGACGCGATCAGGGCGATCCAGAATAAAAGCAGATGAAATTTCAATCATCTCGACGGCAACGAACGAAGAGAGTCACTCCCCTTCGAGCGCCGGCTGCTTTCGCCGTCAGAGCGACAAGTCCGGGCTCGCCGCTCGCCAACACGCCGAGGCTGGCCGGCTTTAAAGAGAGCGGCTGAGGCGCTGGAGTCACTTCTTCCGCGCTACCATCATCATCAGAACCTTTTGTCTCGCCCGTCACGATCGCTTTATTGGGGATCGTCTCGTAGGCATAACCGGTCAAGACGCCGGTCACTATGTGGTTCTGGTACGTCGTGGTGCAAGTAACGTTCAGGCGCGCCCAGCCGAAATGGGTTTCGCCCCTGATTACAAACTTAAAACCGAGATAGCGATTCTTGACATTGTTCCACGGACCAGCGCAGGTTCCGCTGCCTCCGGTGCCGTCCGCGTAATAATCCACAGCCATCAATTTCTTCGCATAAGAGAAATGTCGCTTCGGTCCAATTCGAACCCCGGCGTTTAGGACTGAGGCATGGTGGGCCGTCCCCCAAATCTCATTACTCTTGCGGACAGGCAAAACCGACAAAATGAGAGAGTGATCCTCGCCGACGCTGGTGGTGGTGATAAAGGTCTCGTGGAAAGTGAAATCCTTTGTGCCGTCGTGGTTAAGGTCGAGAGTGACACTGTGACTACGTCCGGCGATCGAATGGGCCGGCGTATAAATGATTTTGCCCTCGGCGGATTGGGTCATGGCCAGCGCTCCGACTCCGGCTGCGCTAGCCGCCAACGTGTACATGTTGAGTCGGCGATGTAGAGACTCGGAAAGATTGGCTGCGTTACGCGGACCGGAGGAATGCGTCATACGACCTCCCTGAAGAGTACATCGACCCCGGATAGGTGTGTAGTTGCCGCTCTTGAACGAAGGTTCCTCGCCCAATCGCAGCCGTGTCAATCCGGGCCTGGCGAATCGAAGAAATTCAAAGCCGCGGGCTTAGCGGCAAGACTTTTTTTCTCGAGCGATGATCGCGGGCAAAGGGTTCGTCGTCCACCATTTGGTTAAGTTCTCGTGGTGTATACTCGTGGCTCAACAGGAATTAAAAAGCGTTTCAATTTTGTCGTCCTGAAAGTCTGCGAGAAAATCGGATTGATCTTTCAAACCTTCAATCTCCTCCCCATGTTGAGCGACATCGAGAACGTCGTCCTTCCGCTTCATTTGCAGGGCATGCGCAAAAAGAAGGACACTTGCGCCCGTGGGACGATTCAAGTGTCCATCGCTCTGCTAGTGCTCTTTTCGCTGATGCATCCATCGCGGGCCTTCGCGGCCAATCCTGACCTCGATACTGTTCTGACAGGCTCGCGCCAGCGTATCGAGAAATTGGACTACCGCGTGACCGGGCGACTGACACGGGTGGAAGAAAGTGGCAAGCGCACGAACTACAAGTTTGCCGCCAAGGCTCACTGGTTTCCCGATGGTCTGCGCCTGCTATGCGAGATCACAGGTCCTAGCTCAGAGAAGACCAACCTTCTCCTGCATATGAGTGTGAGCGGGCAGGTAACCATCGAGGCCCTACTTCCCGGCGACAAGGCCGCTCACGCGTTGCCATTCGAACATTGGAACGACCCATTAGTGGGAACAGACTTCTCTTATGAAGACATGGTAGAGAGCTATTTCTTCTGGAAGCATCAGGAGGTCCTGGCTCCGGAGAAATACGGCGCGCGGGATTGCTTTGTCCTTAAAAGTACCTCCGACTCTCAGGACCGGACCTACTATGATTCGGTAACATCGTGGATCGACCGAAGCATTCTGTTCCCTGTGCATGTAGTGAAGACCCCTCGTGCGAAAGGACCGCAGAAGGAATTCATTTACTACGGGCTGCGGCAGGTTGACGGCCTTTGGTCTGCATCGCAAGTGGAGGCAAAGCTGCAGGGCAAGCCCGGCTCATCGATTCTTGCAATCGAACGGGGTTCGGGAAAGGCAAATCTCGGACGCAAGGACTTCGATATCAGCGCGTCCAACGCTCCAGCAGAGAAAGCGAAATAAATCGCTTCGCTTGTTAGGCACGTGCGAGGCCCATGCGGTCACCTTAGTATCCGCGGCATTCGCGGTCAGGAGATAAGCTCCTTTTCGGTCGTAGCAGTCGCCCCATATAAGCCAAAGGGCCACCAATTCCAGTCGCCGGCGAGTTGTAACAGTGCCGGCCCGACAATCATCCGCACGACTGTCGCATCGATAAACACCGCCACGGCAAGAGTAAAACCCAGCATTTGGACGACCAGAAAGCTTCCCACGGTGAATGCAAAGAAGACGGCAATCATAATTGCCGCGGCGCTCGTGATAAGCCCGGCCGTCCGCGCCAGACCCTCGATCACCGCTGCTCTCTCGGATAGACCGCGCCGCCGTTCTTCGAGGACACGCGCGACCAGAAATACCTCATAGTCCATGCTCAATCCAAAGACGATGGCAAACGAGAGAATCGGCACGATCGGGTACACGTTGCCGACCGGTCCGTCGAGCCCAAAGAGTTTGCCCCCGTGGCCTTCCTGAAAAACGAGAACCAACGCGCCGAATGAAGCGCCAACGGAGAGCAAATTGAGCAGAATTGCTTTGACCGCCGCAAATAGAGAACGCAATCCGATCAAGAGTGCGAGCAAGCTCCCCAATATCACGCCAAGCACGACTCTCGGCAACCGCTCTTTTACTACCGAGTCATAATCTGCTTCGAGCGCGGGAACTCCGCCGACACGCAGCACAGCGCCGGGCACGCCGGTTATCGCCGCTACATCGGACGAACGCACTTCTCGCACCCATCGTATCTGGTTGTTGGGCGAAAGCGCGGCGGTGGGCAGCAACTCAATCAAAGTGGCTTGGCCGTCGCTGCGAAGAAAACTCTTGCGGATTGCCTCGGGCACTTCATTGACAGCATCTGCAGCGTCGGACATTCCCGTCAGCGTCGGAAGTGACAAGACCTCTTCCGCTCTGGGATCGCTCTGGAAATGCTTCGTCAATCGACTGACTGCAAGCCAGCCAGCCGGCGAGAGGGGCTGAGCCTCCGGCGGCAACTCCAGGATAACTCGCAGAGACTGCACGATACCCGACCGGCCCATTTCTTGAAGCCTCTGCAGCGCTTGCACCGATTCGGCTGCGGCCGGGAGCGAGTTGTGGTCAGGAACTCCGGGAGAGATTCTTTGCGCCTGGAATGCAAGGAGCAACAGCGGAGTACCGGCGACAAGCAGAGCTGTCCATGGCCGGCCGGTTACAATGCTGCCCCACCGCACCCACCGCGCACTCGCCGCGCAGAGGCTCTCCCGTGGTTTGAATCGTTTGGCTCGAAAACGAACCCTGGCGGCATCGATGCGGTGCCCTAGCAGACCAAGCACCCAAGGCAGAATGAATGTACACAGCATGACACTCAAAACGGTTACGAGCAGGCCAGCGATCCCGATGGAGCGCAGTTCGCTGATGGGCACGGTCAACAGCGCTGAAAATCCGATGGCAACCGTAGTGGCCGAGATGATCAGCGTCCGCCCCGCCTGCCCCGCAGCAATATCGGCAGCGCAGCCGGGATCACATCCCTCGTTTAACGCTTCGCGAAACCGGCTCACCATCAGCAAGGCGTAGTCGATGCCCAACCCAAGGCCGAGCATCGTCGCCAGATTCTGCACTAGAATCGACAGTTGCAAATAATGCGCGAGTAGCGCTGCCGCACCCAGCGCCATCGAGATTGAAAGTAGTCCGACTCCCAGCGGCAAGAGTGCGGCCACAAGGCTGCCGAAAGCCAGCAACAGCAGCACGAGCGTTATAGGCATCGCTCGTTCCTCGGCATGTTTGACGTCATCCGCACTGACTTTACGAAGATCGAAGTTCAGCGGCGTTTCACCCGTAATCTGCAGCTTGATATTGGGGTATTGTGACCTAAGCTGACCTTCCATCCAGTCTGCTTTCGCCCTTAGTTCGGGGACCAACGCCTCGACAGTTTCGTTGTGCGGATCCAATCCGACGATGATCAGCGCCCCACCATTATTTCCGGTGAAGAGAGAATCTGGCCAATCCAGACTCGAGACCGCACCCGCTACTCCCGGCACACTGCGCAATGAACTGGTTAGGAAGCCCAAGGCATCAGCGCCTTCGGCTGAATCCGGATTGGGAATACCGCTGATGACCAGAACCAAGCGGTGGGCGTACGGAGACTGAAAACGCTGCGCAAGTTCCAAGTCAACTTTTTCGGATTCTCCGCCCTTGATGTGGACAACCGTCTCCAGGCGACGTTCGACTTTATAGGAAAAGGGGAGAAGCGCAAGCGCCATGACAAACCCCGACATGGCCAACCAGAATCGGCGGCGAGCAGAACCGTGGCCAGTCTTCACGCTTGGCCCTACCATGAAAGATCCACGTCGATTCCTGGTTCGTTTGAAAGCACTGAAATGGCTCCGCTAATCGGGTACAACCATGATAAAGGGTCGAACTGGATAGTCATTCGGCTTCGGCCTTGAGCTCGGTACTAAGTAGTGAAGATGTTCCGGTCATTCTACATGCCTAGAAGTATGACAAGGAAATTGGTCCGCGACCTCCTATTGGTTTTGCCAGTTCCCTACGAGAGCCCGATGGCCTAGAACTGCAATAGCCCAATCTCTGTTTTGGTTTCACTTGGTTGCTTTTTGGCAACCCCCTAGGAGGAAGTTCGTGTCTAAAAGACTCACCAGCAGCACCATGCGATTTGCTGTTCTCTGCTTCGTAGTGTCCCTGGCGCTTCCGTCAGTCAGTAAGGCCCAGGTTCCTGTTTTCAAGTTTTCGACGGAAGACAGCTCAGTTAAGTTTGCCGTGAAGGCATCGGTGGCCATAAACGGGACTTTCGACAAGTGGGACGCCACTCTCACCTTTACTTCTACTGACCCGACAACGGGTGTGCTGGACATCAAGATTCAGGCAGACAGCGTCAATACCGGGAGCGGCATGAAGGACGGCAAGCTGAAGAGCAAAGACTTCTTCAACGCCGATCAGGATCCGTTGATCACCTTTCTGTCGAAGAAAATTGTACAGACTGGCCCCACCACCTTCGATGTGCAGGGTGACTTCACGATACGTGGAGCCACTAAGCCCCAGACGCTGACGCTAACCGTTTCCGGCGTGGGGACAGGCACAGGCGCTATTCATGGGACAATGGTCTTCGACCGTAAGGACTACGGGATGAATAAAGGCATTCCCTTCGTCAAGATTGGCGACAGCGTCGACGTGACTGTCGACCTAAAGGGGAAGCGAATCAGCGGGCCTCCATTGGCGATTAAGCAATAGCCAGCACGCATTGCCCCAGGGTTCTATTTCATCACGCCGCGCCATCACCCGACGATGGCCGGGAGATCCCTCTTGGGGGATGGTAAGCTGTCTGGGCTGTGCGATCATCGCAGCCCAGTCGAAAATGGAGCCCCAGGATGACCGGTCGCTTTGATTTGAAAATCGGTGATCACCTCGAGGATGCCGAGAAGAAGAAATACTATAACGAAAGACTTTTTTCCGAGGTCGCTCCCCGGTACGATTTCATCACAAGGGTGCTTTCGTTCGGACGCGACGCAGCCTGGAAGCGGGCGCTGATTTCGTCGCTTCCCAGTCACGAATCCCCGGTTTGCCTTGACCTTGCCTGCGGTACCGGCGACATCTCGTTTCTGCTGGCCGACAAATACACCCGTGGCCGCATCTCCGGACTGGATATTACCGAGCCGATGCTGGATATCGCCCGACAACGAAACAATCGTCCGAATGTCAGTTTCGTCAACCAGAATATGGGATCACTTGAAATCCCCTCTGAAACTGCGGACATTATTACTGGTGGATACGCCCTGCGAAATGCGCCACACCTCGAAACCGTGATCGACGAAATCGGCCGCGTTTTGAAACCACGCGGTGTGGCCGCCTTCCTCGATTTCTCTAAACCGGATGCAAGTATCCCGCAGAAAATCGAATATTGGTGTCTCAAGATATGGACAGGACTATGGGGCGTCCTGCTACACCGCAATCATGAAGTCTACAGCTACATAGCCGAGAGTCTCCGCCGATTCCCCGATCGGCGTCATTTGCGAAATCTTTTCCAGGAAAAGGGATTTTCCGTCGTCGATTCGCGCTCTTTTTTTGGAGGGATCACCGAACTGCTGGTAGTCCAAAAGCTTCCGCGTGCCGAAGCGCCCTGACCGGGCGATGTCACGGAGAGGAATTTTCGGGCTCACGAGTTAACCCGCCCTTTTGAAAGACATGGTGGCCAGGCGGAGTTGAACTGCCGACGCCATTTTGGACGATCCTCACCGGGCCAAAACTTGCTGACTGATCTCTCCTCTCCTATATATTGGCACTGATCAATTTTGTACTTCGGTCAGCGCCGACTCGCCTCATTTTGGGGCGGTAAAAACAGGAGACGATTGTGAACGGAGGTTTTTTCCAGGGGACGAACGAGGTTATCATCTGCGTTGTATTTTTCGCTTCGATGCTTGCGGCGACCGATGTGGGATTCCGTCTCGGCCGACGGTCGGAAGCAGGCACTCCCGACAAAACCAAGTCACCGATCTCCGTTGTCGAGGACGCGATACTTGGCATTCTCGCTCTTCTGCTCGGATTCACTATGTTCATGGCCGTCTCTCGCTTCGACGCCCGCAAGCAGTTGGTGCTGGACGAAGCCAATGCCATCGGCACCTCTCGCCTTCGTACAGCACTCCTCCCCGCGCCGGAAGGCTCGGAGATCGCGAGTCTTCTTCGTCAGTACATCGACCTCCGAGTGCAATACGGGACGTCAGGGAATGATCTCGCCCAGCTTGACAGCTTGAATGTGCAAACCATGCGATTGCAGAATGAATTCTGGACGCGAGCCATTGCTTATGCGCGGAAGGACGCCGACCCGGTGAGAACCGGTCTGCTGTTGCAGTCGTTAAATCAAGTCATCGATTTGGAATCGGCGCGGAGAATGGCTTTCCAAAATCCTGTGCCGGCGAGCGTGATCTATGTAAATTGCATTGTAGGCCTACTGGCGTCCATGCTAGTTGGATACACATTCGGCCTGAGTGGGCGGCGGCAGATCTTCTCGACGTGCGTCCTCGCGTTGGCAATCACTCTGGTTCTAGGCCTGATCGTCGATCTCGACCGGCCACGCTCTGGTTTCATCCGTGTCAGCCAGCAGCCCATGATCGACCTGCAGCACTTGCCTTAGAAAGTCGACCACCGACAAGACCTTTCGGTTCACCGTGAATGCTCCTCGCTTCCGGTGCCCCGGAAAACAAAACTTCCATCGAATGACCCTGGGACAATGAATCGCAAGGTTGTGCGATTCATCAGCCTTCTCTCAGGTCACGGCTTCAGCACATTCGTGGTCTTCGGCGTAAGGTGACTCACTATCCTCGGTAGGTTCGGCTGTGGCTCGGACTAAGGGCAGGGCCAGCGATTCTTGGCTGTGACCGCTGTCACTAGGTTGGGTAATCGCAGATACAGCAATGAAACTCGCGCCACGGTATTTTCGGATCATCGCTGAAAGTCGAGTTTTATATGGCGAAGATTTTGTTGGGACTACTTGTTCTCGTTGTCACATTAGCAACCGGAAAGAGGCTTCAGATGAAACTACGCGGATTCACGCTTGCATTAATGTTTTTCTTGCTCGCATCATTCGCCCTCGCGCAATACGCCACGCCCGTCCCCCAACCACCCGTTGCTTCGGCTGAGATGCATGCGACCACCCTACATCAGCGGATCGCCCAGCAAGGCGGACCGAGTGAAGTCGGAGTTTACAGCTCCAATTCTTTTGTATCCCTTGTCTCGCCCACGACGTTTACCTGTCCAGCAAGCTCGGGTGCTAACCCCGTACCATCAAACTGTCTGGTCACCGTGACGGTAGTCGCGGAAATGGATAATTCAGACCCAAGAATCTCTGGAACTTACGGAGTTTTCCGCATCGATACTTTGAATGACCCATCCATTACTAACGTCAACAAGGGCCTGACGTCTTTCGATCATGTTTGGAGATCTGACAGCAACGCGTCAAACAGCAGTTCCAATGAAACAACCACCCGTTCTTTTACTTTCCTTCTGTCCGTTCGCAGCGGTACTCACACATTTCTGGTCGAATTGGGATGTCTCAATGCGACCGGTGGCGACACCTGCTATCAGGGTACATTCGGAGATGACCCCTTTGACAAAACCGGGAATCCGGTGGCAAAAGGCGGACCAGCTATTTCAGTCATTACCGATGTGTTCAAACCCGCTCTGTAGTTAGGACAAACCTATGAAGGCGGCCTTCCGGCCGCCTTTTTTTGTATTAAAGGAAAGAGTTTCTCATGACCTGCGTAACTGAAGAACCCGGTCTCAGAACCAACGACACGCCCGTTTTGGATTAGCCTTAGAGCAATCCTCGGTTTATTTGCCTCGGGCTGCCGGGATCCGGCAAACTTTCGAATGACAGCTATTTGGTCTTTTTTAGTGGTAGCCGGTTATACCCAATGATTCATTCTGTCGCCATAGCTTCTACGGCGGCGGAAGAGCAGCACGGAACCTCAATGAGCATCACGGCGATGTTACAAATTTACTTATTCGTTAAGCTCTCGAAGGCCGGAGGCTGCCTGGATTACTCCGAGTCGCCGCCCACACATACCCGGCGATCTGCCCGCAACTCACATTGCGGTGTGCCCTCAATCACTGCAAGCGCCTCCGCAGTCTGACAAGATTTGCTGGTCGCTCCCACTGGTTTCCTGGTAGTCTTCGCGACCCGGCGGCAATTGCGTAAGCCGAACTGCCGCCCACCGGCAGGAAAGGAGAAATAACATGAAAAAGCATGCGACACTCCTCGGTGTGGTTTTGCTGGGCTTCGTATCGGTGCTGAGTTACGCGCAAGCCCCTGTACCTTTCGTCAACCAGCCTTTGGTTCCTGATGCCATCGCACCGGGCAGCGCTGGATTCGAGTTGACGCTGAACGGCACCGGCTTTGTTACGGGTTCGGTGGTGAATTGGAACGGCAGTGCCCGAGCCACCACTTTCGTGAGTAGCTCGCGCTTGACCGCAGCCATTCTGCCGTCAGACATTGCGAAACCCGGCTCCGGCCGGGTAACTGTAGTCAATCCCGGCGTCGGCGGCGTCTCGACTGCGATCCCATTCGAGGTCACGAAGCCAATCTCCGTGTTCACGTTTAACAGAACCGATTATGCCGTGGCAAATGCCTGCCCCTCTGTAGTTGCCGCCGACTTCAACGGCGATGGCAACATGGATATAGCTGGAGTGGGCTCAGACAAAGTTAGCGTGTATTTGGGAAACGACAGGGGAAGGTTCCGATACCGCGGAGATTATTCAACCGGAACCGGTGACGATAGCGACGCCTTGGTGGTCGGAGACTTCAACGGCGACGGAAAGCCTGACCTCGCGGTGCGCGGCGTGTCGGTCCTCCTGGGCAATGGCGACGGCTCGTTCCAGCCTCCCCTCGTTTATCCCGCTGGCAACAGGGGGGTAGCTGTAGGCGACTTCAACGGAGATGGGAAACTCGATATTGCCGCCCCCGACGGTAATGCCGGAGTTGTTTACATTCTGCTCGGCAATGGCGACGGTACTTTCCAGAAGCCGGTGTCATATGCGACAGGTTCCGGGCCATATGATATGGCGGTAGGAGACTTCAACGGGGACGGCAAATTGGATTTGGCGATCGCCCTTCAGGGTGAAGAGGCGGTATCGATACTCTTGGGCAACGGCGACGGATCGTTCCAGTCGCCAGTCCAATCTGCGACTGCCGGTACGTCGGAAGACGTATACGCCGCCGACCTAAATGGCGATGGCGTTCTGGACTTGATCGTGCCGAGCCAATCCTCGCCAGAGGTCTCGGTTCTGTTAGGCAATGGCGACGGCACGTTCCGTCCCCACGTGGACTATTCAACAGGAGCGGAGGTATCCAGGGGCGGGGTCGCGGATGTCAATGGCGACGGCAAGCTTGATGTGGTCCTCACAACCTGGTTTTCTGACAAAAATCGGTTCTTCGTACTCCTCGGCAATGGAGATGGAACATTCCACAAACCACGCGTTTACACAACCGGAACTTTACCTTTGGGAATCGCCTTCGGAGATTTCAACAATGACGGAATCCTGGACTTGGTGATCGCAAATCAGCCCCTCGGGGAGGTTTCTGTCATGTTGGGGGCGGAGGTGGAACTCCGGCCCGATACTCTTGACTTCGGAAACATAAGTGTTGGCAAGAATGCATCGCTCAGCACGAAGTTGACCAATATCCGTAAGGAAAGTCTTGAGATTACGAGCATTACTGTCCAGGAGGGTGCCTTCTCTCAGATCAACAACTGCGGCAACAGTGTTGGTCCAGGCATGTCCTGTACCATCACCGTGACCTTCACACCCCCGACCGCCGGGTCGTTCATCGCACCGGTCGTGGTCCGGGATAAAGCCACGGGAAGTCCGCAGCGTGTATTCCTGAGGGGTCACGGCTCCGCGACGATGGCAAAGAGGAATTGAAAGCGCCCAGCCCGACCTCGACCGCAGCGTCACCGCCGAAGAGATCTCGGTCATCGAGGGAATTCGAGAAGAGACCGATTTGCTGTAAGTGATTGAAGATATGGTGGCCAGGGACGGAGTTGAACCGCCGACGCCAGCCTTTTCAGAGTGTGGCTATCTTATACATTCAACAACTTGCAGGTCACGGACGGCTGCGTAAGTCCTTCTAAGCACGTGCAGGTGATCCTTATTATGGGTTGCATTGTGGGTTGCGGCGATCCTCGGCTGAGTCTCAATGAGCGTAATTGGGATGTTACGACAGTTACGACTGTCGCCCATGGGGTTGAGGAGCCTCCCACTACGCTTTGTTATTTCTTCGCAAGCGCCGACTTGCCCGGCGTGCCGCGTTGAATGGAGGGAGGCATTGTGATCGCTCCAACAGACTGTCGAGCTAATTCAAGGTGTCAGCTTGAAGACCGTACCGCAGCCGTATCTCACGCCGCACGAGAGATCGCCGCCCTCAGCAGTGGTCCCATAGAGGTTTCCCGACCTGTCCATGATTAGTCCTCCCGTGGCAAATGAGACCTTCGGGAAGCGATAGAGCACTGTCTCATTGCCCCTTGCGTCTATCCTAAAAACTGTCCCGCAGCCCATGCTACTCGTACAACTCTTGCCGCCGTAAACCGTTGTGCCGTAGAGGTTGCCTGCCTGATCACGGAGTAGCCCGCCGACCGGAGCGCATCCGTCGGGCAGCCCCTGGAAGCTGTGCAAAACAGTCTCCTTGCCAGCCGCATCGAGCTTGAACACGAACCCACAGCCGCTGTTTCCCTCGGCGACACCATAGAGATTACCTGCCGCATCCCGTACAAGGGTCCCGTTTGGAAAGCTCTGCTCGGGGCCTCCGGTGAAGTTGTACAGTACTGTTTCGGTACCCGACGGATTTAGCTTGAACACCACACCATAGCCGTAACTACCGCCCCCCCCAGTAATTCCATAGAGATTGCCCGAATCATCCCTGGTCAAGCCTCCCGCGGGAAATGCCCCGTTCGGCCAGGTGAAAGTGTAAAGCACGGTTTCCTTGCCTGTCTTATCCAGCTTGAATACCACTCCGCATCCGTCAAGGATGTACTCGTGGAGTGGGCGAAGGGACAAAAGCTGGCGCGCGGCACCGAATGTGCAGGCTGTGAGATTGCCGCCGTTGACAGTTACGCCATAGAATGTGCCTGCCCTATCCTGGATCAGGCCAGCTGCGAGTTGTCCTCCGTCCGTGCTGCCGGCAAAAGTATAGAGTACGTTTAGTTGGCCAGTGGGATTCAACGCGAATACCGTGCCACAGCCGTGCACGCACCCTCCCCCTTTCGGAGCGCCGCCATTATTGGTGGTACTGTAGAGAGTGCCGTCCCGGTTCCGGATGAAAGCAGCTTCGGGTTCCAACCCATCTCCGCCCCAGAAGCTGTGCAGCACGGTCTCCTTGCCCTGCGCGTTGACCTTAAACGCGATCCCGTAATCGAACGAGCCACCGCCCGCGGTAGTGCCGTAGAGATTGCCTTTTGAATCCAGGATCACGCTTGCTTCAGGATATTCGCCGTCCGCCTTGCCAGTGAAACGATGCAATACCGTGAAGGTCTGCGCTTGGGCCGATGGAGCAGCGGACAATACGGAGAGCAGCAGGATTGTCAGTAGCAACGCGCCAGCGGGCGTGCACGTGCCCCTCCTCAAATACCAACCCCGAACTTGCACCTTGGTCATCCTCATGGCTGCCTCCAAGACGACATGGTCCCGGCACCAAGCGCAAGCCGACCGAGTCCCCCGTGTGGTGTGTTGCGCGATGCAGGCGCGGTAAGAGTGGGGTCGGGAGCCTTAGGCGGGGTTGACGGCTCTGCGACCGCTCCATTGGCATCGCAGCAAATCTGCCCGGCCCGGATTCCCTTGCCAGGGGTGGTCTCATAGGCGTAGCCCGTCAGCGTGGCACCAATTTGAGTCTGTCCCAACAGCTGAGTGCTCAGCCGCGCCCACCCATAATGATTTTTTCCGTCGATCCGAAACTTCAGGCCGAGATAGCGATTCTTTACACTCACCCATTGGCCGCGCGTGGAGCATTGTTGGTCGCACTCAACCCGGACCATGGATTCTCCAAATGAATTGGTATTTGTTATGAAGGTCTGTTGCGGATCGATGCGAGTTCCCTTTTTGAGGGCTGCAGCGAGGTAATGCCGAAATGAACTGGTCGACAAAATAAGGCCCTCGACGGCATTGCCGAATGCTTCCTTCACCCAAAGGCCGTTATTGTAGCTCGGGTATCCAATCTGTTGAATTAGGAAGTCGATGGTCCCGTCTTGGTTGAGGTCAAGAGGGTAAACGCCGTTGGTTCCGATTACCTGGTGGGTTTTCGTGTAAACAATCCTGCCCTCGGCTGGGGGAACCAAAGCCAACATGCTTACTCCCGCTGCACCTGCCGAGAGGGCGTAAATGTTGAGCCTTTGATGCAGTGAAGCGGAAAGATTGGCTGTCTTGCGGGGCCCAGGAGAGCGTTTCATTGAGGCCTCCTCGAAGAGGGAACCATTATGCGACCCCTGTGGCCGGGAGTCAACCGGACGATATTTCTTCACGGATCGGGATTCAACGATTCTCAGTTGACGTAACCAGCTATGCGCTCATTGAGGGTGTTTTGAGCGTAATCGGGGGATGTTACGCCAACAATTGGCAAACACTCCTGGCGAGGACTCAAGCTAAGGCGTAATCTCGAAGACGGACCCGCATCCCATGCCGACCCCGTCGTTGCATGTCCCGCTGCCGCCATAGTAGGTCGTGCCGTAGAGATTGCCGGCGGAGTCGAAGATCAGATCTACGGACGGGTCGGTCCCGTCCCTGCGGTTGTTGTTGAAGCTATGCAGCACGCGTTCGCTCCAACCCCCGCCAGTTCTTGGCGTCAACTTGAACACCGTTCCGTACCCATAAGTGCCGCCGCCGACCGTTGGGCCGTAGAGATTGCCGACAGCATCGAAGGTCAGGCTAGCGCCGGGGAGCGCCCCGTCATCATTCTTGTCGCCGAAGTCATGTAACACCGTCTCCGTCCACCCTCCGTCCGCTTGGGGCATCAACTCGAACACCGTTCCCTCGTGGTAAGCACCGCCATACAAGGCCATACCGTAGAGATTTCCGGCAGCATCGACGACCAAGCCGGCGTAAGGAGAGAACCCGTCATTTCTGTTGTTGAAGCTATACAGCACCTTCTCCGTCCAGCTCCCACCCACTGTGGGCGTCAACTGGAACACGGTGCCGGAGTCATAAGTCCCGCCCTGAGTGGTCGTGCCATAGAGATTACCCGCGGCATCCATGATTAACCCCGCGGCGCTATGGTACCCGTCCTTGCCATTGTTGTTGAAGTTATGCAGGACCCTCTCTCTCCAGCCTCCCCCGACGCTAGGCGTCAACTCGAACACCGTACCGACGCCGTCAGCACCACCATAGAATGTCGTGCCATAGAGATTGCCTGTGGCATCAAGGATCACGCCGGCGTATGGAGCCAACCCGTCCTTGCCATTGTAGAAGCGATACAGCACCCTCTCCTCGAAGCCACCACCCGCCTTGGGTCTCAGCTCGAACACGGTTCCGCAGCCGGCACTGAGGCAATGAGGATCACCGCCGCCTAATGTCGTGCCATAGAGATTCCCAGCGGCATCGAAGACTAGGCTTGAGTAGGGGTATGCTCCGTGCCTGAAGTCAAAGCTGTGTAGCACGGTCTCCGTCCAAGTGCCATTTGCGCCGCGCGCGACTCGGAAGACGGTGCCGTAATCATAAGCGCCTCCTCCGGCGGTCGTGCCGTAGAGATTGCCATCTGAATCGAAGATTAGGCCAGCGGTCGGATATTGCCCGCCCCTGCCATTGCTCTCGAAGCTATGCAAGACCTTCTCTTTGCTGGCTCCAAAGGCGGGAGCTGCAGCGGTCAGAAATCCGATGACCGCAGTGAACGCGGTAAGCAACAAGATCAGTGGTCTTTCGCCTGTCATGGAAGCAACTCGCGAGGCTGAAATTCGCTGATCGTTCGGGCCTCGGAAGGCAGTCGGCATTATACCCCCGGTCTTCCGCTTAGCCACGCAAAAGACTCTCATCTGGACCCTTTCGCGGCTTTTCCAAGCAGCCCCGCACACTAGGAACGCTAGATGGTTGCTGTAAACAGGCCATTACACTCAAATCCCCCGGTTGCAGGGGTCAATGAGTGAAATCGCGATTTTTCGCCAGTTATCCTCGGCGCGATTGATTCACGTTGACTGCTTGCTCCCATTGGGCGCATACTCCGCGCTAGATACCGGCCCCGGCCCCGCCTCAACCTGCGGGTGAAAGAGGAAGTCATGAAACCCAGCCTCCCGATCATCATTTTGTTCATGGCGCTGGCCTTTCAGGCCACG
>Ga0210383_10002613_pt1 | contig 16253 bp, 12 predicted proteins | sample IncBWC14OmetaG_FD_160072 | JGI IMG/M metagenome (GOLD analysis project Ga0210383, IMG submission 160072) | Forest soil microbial communities from Barre Woods Harvard Forest LTER site, Petersham, Massachusetts, United States - Inc-BW-C-14-O ...
CGCGAGACAGTTCGGTCCCTATCTGGTGTGGGCGCAGGAAACTTGAGAGGAGCTGTCCCTAGTACGAGAGGACCGGGATGGACGGATCTCTTGTGATCGAGTTGTCACGCCCGTGGCATCGCTCGGTAGCGAAATCCGGAAGAGATAATCGCTGAAAGCATCTAAGCGAGAAGCTCGCCTCGAGATAAGGTTTCCCAATCCGCCTGCGGGCGGATAAGAAGGCCAGTCGAAGACTACGACTATGATAGGCGGGAGGTGGAAGCGCGGTAACGCGTGTAGCTAACCCGTACTAATCGGCCGTTCGGCTTGACCATAAAACTTTCCCAGCGCAATCGCGTTGAGAAAGCAGCTTTTCCGCATCGCGTTACTCTCATGCGGAATTTGCGGTTCGCATTCTTCCTTCGTTGTCAAAATTTTGAGTCAGGATTCCGCGCTCGCGTTTGAAATTGCCGCGAGCCGCACAAGTTTCCTGGTGGTCTTACCGCAAGGGTCACACCCGTTCCCATCCCGAACACGGAAGTTAAGCCTTGCCGGGCCGATGATACTGCGCGGGTAACTGCGCGGGAACGTAGGTCACCGCCAGGATTAAAATTCAGCGCTAGTCGCACAAAAAAGGCTCCGTGAAATCGGAGCCTTTTTTATTTGCGGCAGATGAAATGTCGCCGGGCGCGAGAAGGCAAGACGATGTGGCGCTCAACTGTGCTTCAGTAACCCTCTCTCATTCATCCACTCGAGGAACCGATCGGTCCAGCCGGCGATGGGGCCCTTGTTGCTGTCGCGCACGCCGAAGCCGTGCGGGATGCTGGTGTAAATGTGGAGCTCGGCGGGAATGCCGGCCTTCTTCAGCTCGATGTAATACTCCGCGAGCCCTTGAGCGATGGATGGACGGTCCTCGTCGCCGCAGAGCAGAAAAGCTTGCGGGGTATCTTTCGGCAGGTCCGCGAAGCCGACGTCCACATCCGCGAGCGGGCCGGGATAAATCGGAGCCTGGAACGCGGGCCGCGAGCTCTCTCGATCAATCGGATCCGTCGCTTGCGGATTGCCTGCGTCAAAACGCGTCGCGGCAAGTGCCGCAAGTTGGCCGCCTGCGGAAAATCCCATCACGCCGATGCGATTCGGATCCACACCCCATTCCGCCGCGCGACGTCGCACTAGACGAATCCCACGCTGCACGTCGCCCAGCTCGGTGCCTTCAATCGTGTAGGTAGAGCCTTTCTCGCGCGCGAGGCGATATTTCAGCACGAACCCAGCCACGCCGTGCGCGGCGAGCCAGGTTGCCACCGTCGCGCCTTCGTGCTCGGCCCAAATCTCTACGTGCCCTCCGCCCGGAATCACTACGACGGCCGCGCCCGTCGCCATTCCCTTCGGCGGAAAATACACCGTGATCGAAGGCCGATGAACGCTCGAGAAAACGTGCTCGCCATCCGCCGTGGTGCGCACGGCTTCCGGCGCCGTCTTGCCCTCCGACCCCGGCGCGCCATTGGGCCACAGTTCAACGACTGGATGTTCTTGTGCGCGAGAAGCGGCGGCGGTGAATAGAACGCAGAGCACCACGAGCAAGAAAGAGCGCTTTCGGTTTCGCGCGATCATAGAGCCTCCTCGAGTTGCGGGTCCCAGAGCCGTGAAATATTACTAGCAGCGATTCGGAAATGCATCCGCAGTCGCGCGCCTGTACTGCGGCGGCGACCTACGATAGAGTTTGATTTCTGTGCCGAAGAAGATTGTGGATCTCCGATTTCAGGCGACCATCTATCGCATCTGGATGATGCGTCATGTCGACGTCCCCGAGGAAATTTGCCGCAAGCTCCAGAAGCAAGCCGGCACCAAGCGTCACATCCCGGTCGTCGCCATCGTCAATGGACGCAGCGTGCGCACCACCATGGTCCCGGCCGGCGGCGGCCGCTATCGCATCCCCTTGAACACCACACTTCGCAAGGCCGCACACGTGGACGTTGGCGATCTCGTTGGCGTCGAGCTGCGCCTCGATCCTGATTCGCGCGAAATTCAGCTGCCGCCCGAATTGCGCGCTGTCCTGAAAGACCATCCCAACGCGTGGCGCGCCTATGAAGCCTTGCCGCCGGGGCATCGCCGGCAGCTGTTGCTTTATTACACGCGAGCGAAATCGCCGTACGCGCAAGAGCGCGCCGCCCGGTTCGTGGTCGACCATCTGATCGAGCGTGCCTTGTTACAACCGAAGCGCACCAAACGCTCGAAGCGCGCCAAGAACTAAGCGCTGCCGCCTTTCCAATCGTGCGCGCATCTAATTCGCGCGAGCGTTAGTGAATGCTCGCCGCGCGCAGTTGCGCTATCTTGATTTGTAGGCGCGAATCCCACGAGGCTCAGGCGATCCAGCAATGGGAATTCACAATGTCGAGCTGATTCTTCTGTCGCTGCTGGTGTTCGTGGCGGCGCTGGCGGCTCTCGCGAAGCGCTTCAAGACGCCCTATCCGATCGTGATGGTCGTCGGCGGGCTGCTGATCAGTCTTTTCCCCCGTGCGCCGCACGTCGAGCTGAATCCAGACGTTGTTTTTCTCGTGATTCTCCCGCCGCTGCTCTTCTCCGCCGCATATCTCACTTCCTGGCGCGATTTCCGCTACAACCTCTTCAGCATCGCCATGCTGACCTTCGGCCTCGTGGGCTTCACGGTAGTCGGCGTGGCAACCTTCGCGCACTGGATTCTGCCGGGCTTCACCTGGCAGATGGGACTCGTGCTCGGCGCGATCGTCTCCACCACCGACGCGATCGCCGCCACGTCCATCGCGAAACGCCTTGGCCTGCCGAAGCGCGTGATCGACATTCTCGAGGAAGAAAGCCTCGTGAACGATGCGAGCGGCCTCTTCGCGTTCGAGTTTGCGACCGCGCTCATCGTCTCCGAACGCACGCCCGGCCTGCTCGAGGATGCCGGACGTCTCGTCTACCTGGTCGGCGCGAGCATCGTGATCGGACTGATCGTCGGCAAGGCGGTTCATTTCTTCGTTTCGAAGATCGACGACTCGGCAATCGAAATCACCATCAGCCTGATCGCACCCTTCGTCGCTTATCTCGCGGCCGAAAGCGCGCATTCTTCCGGCGTGATTTCCACGGTTGCTTGCGGCCTTTATTTCGGCCACAAGAGCTCGATCTCTTTCTCGCGCGACGCGCGGCTCACGAGCGGCGCCGTCTGGCGCACGCTTACATTTATTTTGAACGGGTTCGTCTTTTTGCTGATCGGCTTGCAATTGCCTTATATCCTTGCCGGCATCGGCGAAATGGGCGTCGGCTACCTGCTTTGGCTCGGCCTGTTGCTGAGCGGCGTGGTGATTCTTCTCCGGCTCATCTGGATTTTCCCCGGCGCGTGGTTTTCCAACATCGTGCGCAGGCGCGTGCTGCACCAGCATGAGGCGTTTCCGAATCCGCGCGCTGTGTTCGTCGTCGGCTGGACCGGGATGCGCGGAGTCGTGGCGCTCGCCGCCGCGATTTCACTTCCCGAATATTTGAGCGACGGAAAACCATTTCCGCAGCGCGATGTGATGATCTTCTTTACGTTCTGCGTCATCTTCGTCACGCTCGTTCTGCAGGGACTCACGCTGCCCGCGCTGATTCGCAAACTTGGCCTGGCGGGCGTCGCCGGGCGCAATCCCGAGGAAGAAAGAGCCCGCCGCGCGATGGTCGAAGCCGCCATCGCTTATCTCGAGCATGCCCGGGAGATCAGTCCGCAGGATTCCGCCATCGTTTTCGACGAGCTGATTCGCTTCCAGCGCCATCGCATGAATCTGATCGACGGCACCTCGGACGAGGGCACCGGCCTCACGGTGGGACACTACGACCAGATGCGCGACCTCTCGAAGCACGTCCAGGCGCTGCAACGCGCCACGATCCTGCATCTGCGCAACGAGAATCAAATCAACGACGAAGTGCTTCGCAAGCTTGAATACGAGCTCGATCTCGTCGAGGCGCGCTTCTCGGCTTCTGGCAACGCCTAGCCGCCTCTCGAGCCACGCTTGGGCTTGCCCGTCTGATGGGCACCTCACGACGCCGTGCCGCCGATTGCGCCGCCTGTGGCCCCGCGCTAGCATGGAACGCATGACGCTTCTGCGCTTGCTCGCCGCTATTCTTCTGCTCGCCGTAACACTCGAAGCGCAGCAACAGCATCAGAAGCAGGCGTCCCATCCCGCGCAGACACAAGCGTATCGCGACGATCTCGGTATGATCTGCGCGCAAATTCTCGCGTTACCTTCCGCCGATTACATCGCGAAAGTCGTTGCCATCGATGATTCGACCGTGGACGGCCAATTGCGCGGCGTCCGTAATTTCGGCCACTGCTACGATGAGCGCACGGCACGCCTCGCCACCTCGCTCACGCGCCGCGGCATCGCCCCGAAAAAGGCTGCGCTCGCCAATCTCGCCGACCTCGAGCAGAAACTCGATGCCTTCAAGTCCACCGCCCTCGCTGACGTGGCTACGGACGCACCGTCGGAACCAGTGAAAAAGGCCTATGCCGAGCTTTACGCCAAGCAGTTCCGCTACGAATTTTACGAGTCATACGAACCTAAGCCCACGAACGCGAAGGCCCCGGCGAAGCCCGCGCCCGCCCACTACGCCATTGCTCCAGCGTCGCCCAGCACTGCCGCTCCTCCCGACACCGCTGCCAAGCCTAAGCCCAGCACGCCATCGAACGAGAATTTGCCCGCCGCGCCGGTGAAGACGGTGGACCTGGGTGCTACGGCTCCGACGAAGCCCGCAGCCTCCGCGCCTAGCAATGCCGCGCCACCGCAGCCAGCAGCGCCGCCCGGATCTGCGTCGCCGCTATCCTCCGCGCCACCGCCCGGCGCCAAAGAACAATCCAGCGCTCCCGATACAGCGGCTCAAGTATCGACGCCCGCCGCGCCGCTCGCGGAGCTTGATCCCTTCACGAAAGCGAAAAATCATTTCGGCGAACTCCTCGGCCTCCTCCCGCCCGAGAAAATCCACGAAGTGCACTCCTCCTTCGGCAAACTCTTCGACGGCAATCCCGTCAGCGAGGATCTAAAAGTGGAACTCTATAAATACGCGATCTTTCTCCTGGAAGGACCGAAAGATCAGCCGTTCGCTCCGCCGCCGTTCTAAATCGTCGTGCAGTTCGCCAATGCACCACTGCCATTTTCGTCTCGCCTCTGATACGCTTCCCGTTCCTCATCTTGGAGCATTCATGAAGCGATTCTCGTCAGCCCTCATCGCAACATTTGTTTCACTCTGCGCCGCGATCGTCGCAGCAGCCCTCGTCGCAACAATCCCCGCACACGCTCAAGCTCCGGCCGACGCCGCCACCAAGCAGCTTGCGCACGACATCTTCAAGCAGCTCGTCGAAATCAATACGACCGACTCCGTTGGCAACGTCACCACCGCTGCCGAAGCGATGGCGCAGCGGCTCCGCGAGGCCGGATTTCCCGCTGCGGATATCCAGGTGATCGGCCCGAACGACCGCAAGAAAAATATGGTCGCGCGGCTTCACGGCACCGGCGGGCACAAGCCGCTCCTCCTCATCTGCCATCTCGACGTCGTCGAAGCTCGCCGCCAAGATTGGACAATGGGCCCGTTCCAATTCATCGAAAAGGATGGCTACTTCTACGGCCGCGGCACCGAGGATGTGAAAGACGGCGACGCGCTCCTGATGTCCGCGATGATTCGAATGAAGCAGGAGGGCTACAAGCCGGATCGCGACATCATTCTCGCGCTCACAGCCGATGAAGAAGGCGGAGCTTCGAATGGGGTGGAGTGGCTCCTCCGCGCGCATCGCGATCTCATTGATGCCGAGTTCATCCTCAATCCCGATGCCGGCGATTTCGAGATGGACCACAACAAGCGGCTCTCCGTCGGCATTCAGGCCAGCGAAAAGCTCTATGCCGATTTCCAGCTCGAAGTCACGAATCGCGGCGGACACAGCTCGCTGCCCGGTCCCGACAACGCGATCTACCAGCTTTCCGAAGGCCTCACGCGCCTCGGCCGCTACAAATTTCCGGTCGAGTTCAACGAAGTCACGCGCGCGTATTTCGCAAAAGAAGCGGACATCGTCGGCGGCCAGACGGGCGCGGACATGAAAGCAATCCTCGCATCGCCGCCCGATGAACATGCCGTCACGCGCCTCTCAGCCACTCCGTTTTACAACGCCCGCCTGCGCACCACTTGCGTCGCCACGCGCCTGGAAGCGGGTCACGCCAATAATGCCCTGCCCGGTTTTGCGCGCGCCATCGTGAACTGCCGCATCTTCCCCGGCCACTCGCCAGACGAAATCCGCCAGCAACTCGTGGAAATCCTCGCTCAGCCTGAGATTCATGTCACGCAAGTGGATAGCTCCGGCCTCGGCCCGCGCGCAAATCCGCCGTCGCCGCTTCGCCCGGACGTGATGGGCGCGCTCGAAAAAGTCGTCACTCAGATGTGGCCCGGAGTGCCCGTTATCCCCGTGATGGACGCAGGCGCCAGCGACGGCGCCATTTCCCGCGCCGCCGGCATACCCACGTACGGTGTTCCCGGCGTTTTCATCGATCTAAACGACGATCGCTCCCACGGCCGCGACGAGCGGCTTCCGCAGTCTTCGTTCTACGAGGGTGTGGATTTCTACTACCGCTTCCTCAGGGCGCTCACCTCAGCGCAGTGAAGCTCGAATGAAACTTTCGCGCCGCGTTCTGCTCCAAGCCGCGAAGAGCCGCTGGCTTCGAGAACACGCGCCGCACTACGGCTTCTTCCGTCGCACTTCGGAGCGCTTTCTCCCGGGCGAGACGCCGGAGCAGGCGCTCGCCGCCGCACAAACTCTCGCCGAAAGCGGCGTCGGCGCGATTCTCACGCACCTTGGCGAGAACATCACCGACGCCGTGCAAGCCGAAGCCGTTGTCGCGCACTATCTCGGCGTGCTCGAGCGCATTCGCTCCACCGGTCTGGAAGCTGAACTCTCCGTGAAGCTCACGCAACTCGGCATCGACTTCGATCGTGATCTCTGTCTCGCACACGTCTCCACGCTCGCGTCGCGCATGCCACCCGGCAAACTGCTTTGGATTGACATGGAATCAGCGGCGTACACCGACCTCACCATCGACGTCTTCCGCCGCGCGCGCGCGAATCACGCCAACCTCGGCATCTGCGTGCAGGCGTATCTCTATCGCACCGAGCAAGACGTCGCGCGCCTCATCGAAACGGGCGCAGCCATTCGGCTGGTGAAGGGCGCCTACAACGAGCCTTCCGAAATTGCGTTCCCGTGGAAGCCCGATGTGGACGAAAACTTCTTCGTCCTCGCCCAAGCGCTACTCAGCCCGGCGGCGCGTCGCGCCGGTGTTCGCGCCGCCATCGGCACGCATGATCGCACGCTCATCGAGCGCATTATCTCGTGGGCCAGATCTCAGGGCATCGCGAAGGATCGCCTCGAATTTCAAATGCTCTACGGAATCCAGCGAGCCGAGCAATTGCGACTCGTCCGTGAAGGCTATCGCTCCGCCGTTCTGATCAACTACGGCACGTATTGGTTTCCCTGGTTCATGCGCCGCATGGCCGAGCGCCCCGCCAACGTGATGTTTCTCGCGGGCAATCTCTTCGCCCGCTAGCTGCAAGTCCGTGCGCCTTTTATTCCGGAACTCTTCCTCGCTCGTTTTCGTTCCTTGACTCATCAGGAAAGGTGCGTCTATGAAAGATCTCTGGTTCGATGTCCGTTACGGAATTCGAATGCTGGCCAAAAGGCCGGCGTTCACTTTGCAACGCCAGCACGCTCGATCCGCTCACCTATCTCGTTGCGTCGGCCGCGCTGGTTGCCGTCGCGGCCCTGGCGTGCTACTTTCCTGCTCGCCGCGCGATGCGGGTGGACCCCGTCCACGCGCTGCGCTGTGAATAGCGCCGCCAGACCTTGGATGGCCCGGCGCAGGGAGGTTCGCACGCCATGTCTTCCGCCGCTCAGAGCTTGCAGCTCGGTCCGCTCGGCCAAATCGCCATGCCGGTCACGAACATCGACCGTGCCGTCGCTTTCTACCGCGACCAGCTCGGCCTGAAATTCCTTTTCCAGCTTCCCAATCTCGCCTTCTTCGATTGTGGTGGAGTCCGCCTGATGCTCGATGTTCCTCCCGATTCCGCCGAGCGCCGCGGCAGCGTGCTCTACTTCAAAGTGAGCCAGATCGAAGACGCGTTCCAGACGCTCACCTCGCGCGACGTGCCCTTCGAAGGCAAGCCGCATCTCATCGCCCGCATGCCCGACCACGATTTGTGGATGGCTTTCTTCCGCGATCCAGACGGCAATCTTCTTGCGTTGATGAGCGAGATTCGCCCTTCTTAAACTCTTAGAGGGAAGAATCGCGGCGCTTCGATCGCGACTTCGAGGCGTTGCTGCGCGGCAATGCGGGGACTAACTCTTTAGGTGGAGCTGCTGTCCCACGCGATATGCCTCGCGCAGGAAGCCCGAAAATTCTTCGTCGAGCTCAGCCGTGGAACGCAGCTCGAAATGATGGACGTGATTCTGCGGGCTGATCGTATCTATCCGCAAGAATCGCGGATGTTCCAGACGCCGCGCCAGCGTCACGTGCCCGCGCAGCTTATCGCGCCGGAAGCTCACCTGGGCAAAACTCATCCGCACCTGAAATGCAATGCGCGTCTTCTCCGGCAGAATCGCCACGCGCCCGCACTTCCGCACCAGCCGCACCAACCGCCGGTAGAGTGCGATCACTTCGGAGCTGCGCCCGCGCAAGTGCTCGTCGAGCGTGTGCTTGCTGCAGAAATGCGATTGGTTCCGGTTCGCAAACTTCCGCCCGCACCGTTTGCATTTCCACATCGCTTTCATCGGCATCGCTCGAATGGAACGCGACCCATGCGCATCACGAGACGAACAATACGTGGCTACTTCTTCCGCGTGTAAGTGGTGGATTGAAACGGCGCGTCCTTGCCGCCTTCGCCCGTGGTGGACATCGTCACTTCGAATTCGTCGTCGCTCACGATTCGCAATTTCGCATGCAGCGGCGACTTGCTCGCTCCTGCGTTGTCCGCGCTGCCCGAGTAGTCGATCGTCTTGCCATCGTCACTGCTCGTTCCCGTCAACGTCGTGATCGCCGTGGACATCGTGTACATTCGCGCCATCTCGTATTGCTTGGTCGCATTGTTGTAACCGTAGAGGCGCAGCCCCTCCACCTTCTGTCCCATCACGGTGTCTGTGCTCTCTTCCAGCAGAAATCGGCCGCCGAGCACCACCGAGATTTTTGCCGTTCCGCTGAACGAAGGCATTCCCCCGCCCGCCGGTCCCAGAAACTTGATCGTGCGGTCGTATTCGCCCGCCAGCTTCGCGAGTGACGCCTGTTCCGGCCCAGGACGTGACGGCGGAGCCGCTTCCTGCGCACCCGCTTGCGCATTGGCCTGTCCCCACGCGCCCGGTGCCACCGCCGCCACGCATAGCACTGTCGCGATTACTCCGGCTCGAAACCACGTGCTCGCTCGCCCCATCTTGTTCCTCCGTGTCCCAGGAATTCTCCGCGCGCTATTCTGCACCTGCCATCGCGTTCGTCCAACTCCAGATTTGCCTTTCCAGCTCGCTGGTCGCGCTCCAACGTCCCCGCCGATGCGCGCCAATAGTGCGAAGTTGAGTCCTGGAACTGCCCACTTCTCCCTTCGGACAGGCTCGCGTTCGATCGACGCCAAAAATCCCGTAAAATCACTCATTTCTAATCGATACAAGTCATGATTCGAAAATCTCGTAACTTTCGTCCTCTCACACACATACGCAATTTCTAGTCAATACAAAAACGGTGTTTGCAAATCGAGAAATTTAAACGGTTTTCTGGTCCGCTACTCCCAATTCTCCCACGCTTTTCGCCGAAAACTCCGTCCAAAATCGGCGCTTCGTCGAACTCCACGGCGCACCTACAGCATATCCGCGCACACTAACACCCTGAAGCCCAAGGCTAACTACGTTCTGTTTAGGAAGAAAACCGCCGGCGGGAATTGAAACGAAGAACGTCTTGCTGGAAGAATTGCGGAAAACTACGCGAACGACGGTGACGACTATGCGAGAGCGATCGCAGCGGTGCGGCGATGGTCTGGTCGCCGCCGCCGATCGAATTGTTGCGTCAGTAGAATTGCGTGATCAATTGTTTTCGATGATGTCGCCGGGAATTTCTTCTTTGCTGCCATTGCCGTGAGCTGGTGCGTCGAGTTCATTGAGAGTGACTTCAACCGGAAGAATTGCGGAAGTACCGCCAGCTCCAGCAGCCGCGACCGCCATCGCTGCGGCTGACTCTGCAACTCCGGCGCTCGACGTCATGACCGGCTGCGCCTCGGCGACGCGCATGCCGCGCAATTCGGCGATGCGCGAGAGCGCTGCCATGATGTCGTCATGCGTCATTCGCTTGCCGAGTTGCTCGCAGGCCGCGCGGCTTGGTTCGCGAAATTCACCCGGACTCAGCTGCGCCGCGACGAACCACGCGTATGCAGCGATCGGATCGCTCGTGGCGCCGCGGCCGTCGCGGTACATCTGGCCGAGCAGAAACGCCCCTGCAGACGATCCCGTTTCAGCCTGCGTGCGCGCCCAGTCGAACACCAACCGTTCTTCTGCGGCAGATTCCGCTCGGCCGTTCGCACCGTCTTTCATCGCGCCGCGTTTATTGAGCGCATAGAGAATCACTTCGACGCGCTTGGAAACTCCGAGCTTGTCGAAAATCCGGAAGATGTAATTCTTCACGGTGTGTTCGCTCAGATTGAGCTGCGCTGCGATCTCGCGGTTGGAGAGTCCCTCCGTCATCCAGTGCACCACAGCTTGCTCTTGATTGGTGAGGATCGGAGCTCCCTTGGAGTCCGCCACGCGGATCGGCGGGCTTTCGACGAGCGCATCCACGATGAATTGCATTTCGGCGGAGCTCGCCCAAATCTGGCCTTCGAAGACGGACTCGAGGCATTTGCCGAGCAGCTTCACCGAGGCGCTGCGGCAAAGAATCCCCTTCGCTCCGGCGCGGAAGGCTTCGACGACGAGCGAGCGCTCCGGCGTATCCAGGATGATTACGACTTTCTGGTTTGGCAGCGAAGCGCGGAGCTCGCGGGCGGTGTGAAAGCGGATCGGCGAATCGCTGTCGAGGTGCGTGAGGATAACGACGTCCGGCTGTTCGCGACGAGCCGCGGCGAGAATTTGCTCGGCCGCGACGATCGTGCCGACCACATGGAATCGGCGATCGCGTTTAAGCGTCCGGGCGAGCAAATCCGCGCCCATCGGCGTATTGTCCGTGACAAGGACCTTGATGGGTTCCACTCTGGCTGACGCAGAGGCTACGGAAGCCATGCTAAATACCTCCCTGCGTGACACCCGAACGGGTGACTGAACAAATTCGTATGCATTCTTGATCTTGGGAAAGTCGCTCCGCCGTAGCGCTCGGACGAGCGAAGGGAGCGCCGATCCGTGGCGCGTGAACGAGGGTGGGAGCTGGGCGTTTCATTTTGAAAAATCTGCCAATTGAAACTGGCACTGGCCTGTTCGTACTTGCGGGCGGTCGCCGTGAGTTTTTTCGTAGCAGGCTCTTCGGCCCCGCAGAGTCTGAAAACTTCTTCATCTGTAAGACCGCAACAAATTCGAGGAGTCCGTGTTTTGCGTATAATGGGGTGGAAGTAATATTAGGGTTCAGCAAAGACTGGCGACCAGCGCCGCTAGGAAAGCTCGCACCGCTAACGTCTTCACTTGCTCCAGCCCATCACTCACTGCGGTTGAACTCTTAAGTTTTCCCCGGCCCTCGAGGGATCGAAAGAATGAGCACCATTCATACGCAAAGAATATTTTTCGCGTTCAAAGTGAACGTGGCCATTGCAGTGGCGGCCTGCTTCGCGCTCTTGTTGCTCTCAAGCTGCGGATCCTCGGCTACTTCACAGGGTCACCCGCCGCCAACGCTGAGTTCCATTACGGTGACGCCTCCGAATCCTTCGATCGCGCCGGGCGCCACGCAACAATTTCAAGCGACCGGGAATTACAGTGACGGCTCGACGAAAAGCCTCACTAGCTCGGTAACTTGGACCTCGTCATCGAGCGGGGCGGCGACGATCGAAAACTCCGGCCAGCCGAGTCCCGGACTAGCGACCGCAGTTGCGACCGGCTCATCGACTATCAGTGCGGCCAGCGGCAGCGTAACGGGCACGACGGGATTGAGCGTCTCGAACGCGACGCTGAGTTCGATCTTTATCTCGCCAGCTTCCTCCACAATCAGCGTGGGCGGCAGCACTCAGTTCACCGCCAACGGCAACTTCAGCGACGGCACGACGCAGAACATCACCGCGACCGCCGCGTGGAGCTCTTCGAACATGAGCATCGTATCGGTCGAGACCACCGGCCAATCGAATCCCGGCGACGCGAGCGGCGTGGCAGCCGGGTCCGCAACGGTGACTGCAACCTCACAGGGCGTCAGTCAATTGGCGGCGGTAACCGTCTCAAGCTCGACAAACACGACGGCGATGCCGCTGATGGACATGACCAACCCGTCGCAGAACTATTTGAGCTTTGCCGGCGGACTCTACGAGAACAGCACTGACGCGGTGCCAACCGACCATGACGCGGCAGGGCAAACGATCGCCGCAACAATTCAGCCTCTCGACGCGAACGGAAATCCGAGCGCTTCTGGAAAAGTGGTGCTTGCGTCCATCGGAATGTCGAACGCCGCGGACGAATTCGGCCAATTCAAGCTGACGGCGCTGAGCAATCAAAGCGTGAACCAGACGACTCTCGTGATCGCGAACGGCGCGAAGGGCGGCATCACCGCCTGTTACTGGACCGTGGCCGAGGGGGCGCCACCGTGCGGCGCCGACACGGCAAACCAGTACGACCGCGTGCTCTCCGACGTGCTTTCTCCGCTCGGCGTCACCGAACGACAGGTGCAAGCCGTATGGCTTAAGGAAGCCAACGGTGGACCCGGCGTCGCCGGGTGTGGAAGCGGCGGCTCGCTGCCGTGCAACTCGCTTTGCGATCCGGGTAACGCTGGCTGCTCGAACACCGCGACTACCACCGAGGCGCTGCGTTATGAAGAGCAACTTGGCGACATATTGCGCGCGGCGAAATCACGCTGGCCGAACTTGAAAGTGGCCTTCCTCACGAGCCGCATCTACGCCGGATATGCGACCGACGATTTGAATCCCGAACCTTACGCTTACGAATACGGGTTTTCCGTGAAATGGCTTGTCGAGGCCCAAATCCTGCAAGTGCGCAACGGAACCGTCGATCCGGTCGCAGGCGATCTCGGCTATTCCAACGGGACAGCGCCGTGGGTCGCGTGGGGACCGTACATCTGGGCCGCGGGCGATACACCGCGCTCCGATGGACTGATCTGGTGCAATGGGCAACCGAGCGCTCCGTGCAACGGCGAAGTGGACTACCAAACCGACGGGACACATCCGGACTCGCTCGGCCAGGCGAAAGTTGCCTACGGAGCGAATACGCCGAAATCAGTGATGAACCTCCTCGACTTCTTCTTGCAGTCGCCGTACACGAAGGCCTGGTTCGCTTCGTCGCCCTGAGACGGGCGACGAAGCTCACCGCTCAGTGCCCGCCGGAGGAAGCGGCGAACCATTGCGCGGTGAAGGGCGACGTCAAGAAAAAGTGCAGGAGCAGATCGGCGACTTTCAAACTGCCGCGTGAATTCGGGTGCATGCCGTCCTGCTGAAAATCCATCTCACCATTGCACGGCGCCTGTTGCTGGCCGTCGCACCACGCGAGGCCATCAGCGCGCGGCGTTGCCCCATCGGCCCAGATGTACGGGCCCCAATCGATCCAGGGCGCCGAGCCGCTTGCGTAGTCCAGATTACCCGCCACTTCATCCGGCTTGCGCGATTCCGATTGCTTGATTTGCGCGGCGATCAGCCACTTCGCGGAGAATCCGTATTCATAGGCGAATGGCTCGGGACTCACCGGACCGTTCGAGTAGCCTGCGTAAATACGCGTCGAGATAAAGGCGAGCTTCAGATTCGGCCAGCGCTGCTTCGCGGCGCGAATGATCTGGCCGAGTTGCGATTCGAAGCGCAGCGCTTCGGTCTTGGCAGGATCGTTGCGGCAGCCTGATGATTTCGGATCGCACAGCGGACGGCACGGCTCGAAGCGATTTGGGCCACAGCCACGAACGCCTGGCCCGCCATTGGCTTCCTTGATCCAGACCGCCTGAACTTGTCGCTCGGTGACGCCGGCACCGGCAAAGACGCGATCGCGCACGCGATCGTATTGATTTTCGGTGTGCTGGCTGCACGGAGGGTTGCCGTTGGGCTGCACCCAATCGCAAGTCGTGATGCCGCCATAACCGCCGTTGAGTATGACGACTTTGGCGTTATTTACTGAGCCATCGGTCCGTGCACGGCGGAGAAACAAGCCAAATTCGTCAGCGGCGTTCGACATGCCGATGGAAGTGAGAACAATTTTGCCGCCAGGATTCGGGTGCCCGTCCGCGTCGAGCGGCTGGATTCCGGCAGCGATCTTCCTCCCGGCCGCGGCGTGGGCAGCCGGCGTGGTGTCGCTGCCTCCTGCGTAGAGCCCACCCTCGAAACCCTTGTAGGGCTTAGCGCCAAGCTCGATGAGCGGTACAGCGGAAAAGCCCGACGGATTACCAGCTCGACCGGATTGTGCCGGCCGGGCAGCTCGCGTAGACATTCCAATTGTCGCCAGCGCGGCTAAGGCCATTGCGCAGCTAAAGATACGGCCGACGGAGTCGATCTTCGGATTGGAATGTTGACGACGGATCACGTTGCTGTGAGGCTCAGATTTTCAGATACAGGCCAGGGTGGGGACTGCAAGGACGGCTGCTCCGAAGCTGTCCTCCAGGACAGTTGTTTTACCCCTGCGTTCCGGTATCTCATTGAAAGTGCTGACATTGCCATTGGGGGACTTGGGGACCGCAACTCACTTTGGAAACTCAACCTCGCCATAAACTAATTCTCGGTGTCTGGGGAGACAACTACTATGCCTGAGCTGACGAAGCTCACTCAACGAGGAGCCAAGCTCCTCACGGTCGCTATCATATTCATATCATGCGGTTTAGGTATCATTGAGTTGGCAAGCTGCGGTCTGGCGGGCAAACCCGCGACTTCCGGCGGCGGTGGCGGCGCTACGCTTCAGTCAGTCACCGTTTCACCTTTAACGGCGACCATCAAGGTCGGAGCCACGCAAGCGTTTACGGCGACCGGCAACTATAGCGACGGCTCGACGCAAAACCTGACCAGCTCGGTGAGCTGGACATCTTCCAACACTTCGGACGCGACGGTTCAGACGGCGGGCCAGTCGAGTGCCGGAACAGCGACGGGCGTTGCCAAAGGCACGGCCGTGATCACAGCTTCGATCAGCGGCGTAAGCGCCACCGCGAACTTGAATATTTCTAGCGGCGGCGGCACGGCGACATTGACGTCGATCGCCGTTACACCGGCGACTGCGGGCATTTCGATCCACGGCTCCGTGCAATTCACCGCGACCGGCCAATACAGCAACGGCTCGACAAAAACGCTCACGAGCGGCGTTACGTGGACGTCGTCAAACACCGCCGATGCCACGATCAATAGCTCCGGCTTGGCTACAGGTATCGCCGGCGGCACGGTGACCATCACGGCGACCCTCACCGGCGTAAGCGGCACCGCTTCGCTCGGCGTCACCAGCAACAACGCGACCGTCACTTCGATCGTAATCGACCCGGTGAATCCGAGCCTGGCCGTCGGCCAGAACCAGCAATTCTTCGCGAACGCGAATTACAGCGACGGCACCATGCAGGACGTGACCGCGACAGCTTCGTGGTCTTCCTCGAGCATCGCGACCGCGACCGTGGAAACTGCGGGCCAGCAGCAGCCGGGCAATGCGACCGGCGTTGCCGTCGGAACGGCGAGCATCACTGCGTCAACCGGCGGCAAGAGCGGCAGCACCACGCTCACGGTAATTCAGTCATCCGGCAACGGGCAAAAAATTCCACTCATGGACATGACCGCTTCGCAAAACTACCTGAGCTTCGCGGGCGGCCTCTATGAAAACAGCACCGACACGGTGCCGAGCGACCACGACGCCGATGGGCGCTCGATCGCAGGACAGATTCAACCGCTCGACACGAACGGAAACCCTAGCTCGCATGGAACGATTTTGTTCACGTCCATCGGCATGTCGAACGCCGCCGACGAATTCGGCGTGTTCATCGGTCAAGCGACCGGCAGCTCGCAAGTGAATCAGACGTCGCTCGAGATCGTGAACGGCGCGAAGGGCGGCATCACGGCCTGCATGTGGGGGACGGCGCAGCGAAGCCCGCCATGCAGCCTGCACACGGCGAATCAATTCGACCGAGTGAGCG
>Ga0210383_10002614_pt1 | contig 16252 bp, 12 predicted proteins | sample IncBWC14OmetaG_FD_160072 | JGI IMG/M metagenome (GOLD analysis project Ga0210383, IMG submission 160072) | Forest soil microbial communities from Barre Woods Harvard Forest LTER site, Petersham, Massachusetts, United States - Inc-BW-C-14-O ...
CCCCATCGGCGGTCGGGCCGGCATGATGCCGTGCCGCTCTTTGCCTCGTTCGGCTTGCATCGCCGCAGTCCTCCCGGCGGTAATTTCTTGCGTTCCAGTAGGAACAAACTCGATTGTCAAAGCAACTCAATTTTCACATCGCAGATATTAATTTCATTAGGCGAAAACAACAAGAGCCTCAGCGGCGTTTCTGCGTTTTGCTAATCCGCGCCTCAGTGCCGATTGAGGTCGTAGCCCGGCTCCGCCTCCGGCAATTTGATCATTTCATTCAGCCGCTTGCTGAACTCCTCATCCGACAGGGGCGCCGCCGGAAGCCCCGAGGCATCGTCTGTGGAAAGTCCAACGTGGGTCAGTTGCGGGAACAACAGTACGAAGAGCAGCAACAGCCATTGGGCTGCGAGGAACGGCGCCAGCGCGCGCAGGAACGGGCGAAAGGCGACCTGTTCTTTCAAAACACCACGCACCATCATCAGCGCGTAGCCGAAAGGCGGCAAGAGGAAACTCGATTGCAAGGTCAGCAGGACCAGGACCGCGATCCACCGCGCGTCGGCGATGCGGATCAGAAGCGGCGGAATCACGATCGGCACGATCACGAAAATGATTTCAAAGGCGTCCAGCACGAACGCGCTGATGCCGAGCACGCAGAGCACCGCGGCGACTGCGGCGACGTCACCGCCCGGAATCGATGAAACCATCTTGCCGACAAGGTCGGCGGTGCCGAGCAGCCGCAAGACCATGGTGAAGGTCGTTGCCGCAACCAATAGCGAAAACAAGGCGCCGGTGAGCGCGATCGCATCGCTCAATAGTTTGCCTAACGCGGCGCGGTGCAAACGCCCGGTCAGGAGGCCTGCCGCGAGAAGCGCAAAAGCGCCCATTGCAGCCGCCTCGACGGCATAGAAGTAACCGAGCGTAACGCCGCCGAGGAGGACAACAAGAGATGCGAGGGCCGCGACCGCAAGCCATGCCTGGCCGGCCGTCAGGCGGTCGCGGCCGGGCACCTTTGTCGCTGCTCTGCCGGCGATCCAGGATAGCGCGAGGCAGAGGGCGAGAAAAATGGCTCCCGGCACGAGTGCGGCGTGAAAGATGTCCTGCGTATTGACGACACGGTCGCTCCTGCCCGTCGCCGTCACCGCAATGGTGTGCGCCGACAGCATGGCGTCGCTCAGAAGTATGAGGACGAGCGAGGGCGGCACGAGAACGCCAAGCGTGCTGGCGACTGCGACAATCGCGTGCCTGACGGGTGCCTCGATGCCCTCGGCCGCAAGGCGCGGCGAGACGACGCGCGAAAGACCGAGCACGCTTGCGCCGACCGAACCATTCATCGGTCCAAGCAGCGCGCCGAGCATCATGCCCGACACCAGCGGGGCCGAAGAGCTGCGCGGAAGCATGGCATTGCCGGCGCGATAAAGCGCATCCGCAATCGGCAGGCGATCAAGCAACAGTCCCATCGTAACATAGAGCGGCAGCGCCTGCAGCAGGTCGTTCTCGAACAGGTTGATCAGTCGGCTGGGCAGTGCCCATAGCGTCGAAGCATCTATGGCACCCGTCACGGTGCCGATGATCGCGCCGAGCGTTGCCGCCACGATCAGAACCATCGCGGCCGGCAGGCCGGTCGCGATGATGCCGATGCCGACCAGCACAAGGAGTGCGAGCCCGGTCCATTCCATCAGTGATCGTCCGCCGCAGGGGTACGGAAGATGTCTACAAGCGACTGGCCAATCAACAACAGGGCCATGAACCAGAGCGCGAGTTTGACCAGGAAATAGCCGGGATTGCCGCTGTCCTGAAAAGCTTCAAGGTCGCGAAGGCTGAACGCAACCGTGGTCCGGCTCGCAACCAGGACAAACAACGCCCAGGGCAGAAGCCCGATAGCGCTGCCGATTTTGTTCAAACGCCGACGCGTGGCTGCGGAGTATCGCCGGGCCAAAAGATCGGCCGCGAGGTGAGTTCTTGCTCGTGTCGCTGCGGTGACGCTTGCCGCGACGAACAGCGCGAAGGCCACCTGCCCCAGATCGTTGGCCTCCCGGGAAAACGCGCGAAAGAGATCACGCAGCGGCCACTGTAAGAACAACAGAAGGATCAGCGGCAACGCAAGCCATTTGGTTGCGGCGATCACCTGGCCGATCAGGCGATCGAGCCCGCGCAGGAAAGACATGACCTCGCAAATCCCCTCATCGCATTGCAGCCTGAGTGGAGACTCAGGCCGAAAGGCCATGAGGCCACGATTTCATGGCTGGGTCACCAGACCAGGTTCATGAAGGGCAGGTTTTTTTCAAGGGTTTGGGCAGCCATCCTTACGGCTGGACTGCCTCCGAGATCCCGTAGGCTTCCAACTGGGCCCGAACTTGCGCAATATTGTGCCCGAGCACGACGATATCGTGCTTCTTGCCGTCGACGTCCCGCACATGCTCGCGCAGCAGCGCTTCGGCCCGAAAACCGAGGCCCTCAAACAGCGCGATGGCAGCCCGCTGATCGACGGTCATCTGTACCGAGAGTTTTTCGAGCCCGGGAGCGCCGAGCGCCAGGGCAAATGTCTCCTGTGACAATGCTCTTCCGACACCCTGGCCGCGAACGTCGAGCGACACCACCATCCGGATCTCGCCGACGTGCGGCGACCAGGAGTGGGAATCGCGGACCACGGTGCCACAGCCCACGACCTTGCCGCCGTTGACCGCGAGCAAGCTCGCGATATCCCCGCGCTCGATCTCGTTGATCCAGGCCGACAGCACTTTCGGCTGGCTGATATTGCGCGGCAGAAACAGGAGGTCATGCGTCGGCAACTTCCTGGCGAACTCGAGCACCGCACCCTCATCAGCCCGCGACATAAAACGGAATTCAATATCGCCGGCATCCGTCTTGACATGCCTGGGATAGGAACGCGCTTCACTCATATCGATCTTCCCCCTAACCAGGTATCCAGTTTCGGCCACAGCCGCTTGACCGCGTTAGGGCCGGCGACGAGGCTGACGTGACCGCCCTTGAGCATGATCTCTTCCTTGTCGGACGATCCGACCATCTTGATGAGGTGCCGCGCCGCATCATAGGGCACGATGTGGTCGTGCTCGGCGACCGCATGCAGGAGGGGCACTCTGATCCTGGAGAGATCAACGGCATGACCGCCGACCGACATCGTACCTTCAAAGAGCTTGTTGTCCCACATCAGATCCTTGGTAATGCAGCGGAAGTACTCGCCGGCAAGTGGCAGGATATCGGTGGCCCAGCGATCGAACATGCGGTACGACTTCACGTATTCGTCGTTCCAGATCTTCTCCCACAATTGCACCTGGCCAGCGGCGCGCGACGCCGGCCGAAGCATCTCGAACGAGGAAAGGATCATTTCCGGCGGCATGTTGCCGACGCTGTCAATCAGATGGTCGACGTCGAAGTAGCGGCGATCCGCGAAATTTGCGAACAGCTTCATCTGGTGGAAATCGATGGGGGTGGTGAAGCAAATCAGGTTCTTCAACGGCCCATCGTGGAAGATCGCGCCGTAAAGCAGCGACAGTACGCCACCGAAGCAATAGCCGATCACCGTGATGTCGGTCTCGCCTGAATCCTCCTGCACCCGGCGAACGCAGTGGGGAATGAAGTCGAGAACGTAGTCCTCCATCCCAAGGCTCTTCTCTTCGGGTTTGGGCGCGGTCCAGTCCAGCATGTAGACGTCATAGCCGCGCTTCAAGAGAAACTCGATAAAGCTCTGTCCGGGGACCATGTCGAGGATGTAGCCGCGGTTCGTCGTGGCCATCACGATCAGGATCGGCACGCGATAGATTTCGTCCGCCATCGGCCGGTAGTGATAGAGGTTCATCGTGCCGCGGACGCTCAAGACATCTTTCGGCGTCATTCCGAGCGCGGGACCGGAAGAAGAAAAATATTCGACGCCCTTGATGCTGCGCTGGATCGCGCGCTCCACCTCCAGCTGGATTCGCGCCGGTATCGAGGCCAGGTCAATCGAGGCCGTGTCAACTCCCGCGGGTGCGCTCATTTCGCCTCTTCCTCTGCAAGGGCATCAGTATGCCGCGCGACGCCCAACTCATTCAACTTCGAAACTTCTATCAATTCGATGCCGATCTCAGCAAGAAGCCGCGGCAGCTCCATCATTGTATGCAGGACGGACCAGCCGGAGGAGATGAAATGGATCCGAAACTGATCCGCCGTCGTCTTGTGCGGCGGGGCCAGTACCACAATGTCGGACACCCTCTCCCGCTGCGCGCCGGCCGCACGGAGCGCCAGCGGCATGCCGGTCGAATGCGTAATCAGAACCGCCTTTCTCCCGACCCGGTTCGTGATCTCGCCGATCAAGCGAGAGAGCGACTCTTCGACAAGGGAATCCTGAAAGTTGAGAAGAAGCCCTGCCGTCGCCGGCCGATAACCCAGCGCCTTGAGCCAGATCGTAAGCGGCAGCAACGCCAGGTCGCTGCCGAGATATTGCGGAACGAGGATAACCGGCTTGCCGTCGCCAAAGCGGGAGCCGTTGCTGGTGACCAGAGCCCGACGGGCGGAATTCATCATGTCGAATCCCGCCTTCGCCGCCACGAACGGCCATTTCACCAGAAGATCCAGCGATGACGAAGCAAGGTCGAGCAAATCCGGTGTGGGGCTCTCGCACCCGACGGTTTGCAGGGTGGAGATTCGACCGTCATTGGCGGTAGCGACGAACCCGGCTATCAGAACAACACATTCATCGGTGGCTTCCCACATGACGCGGTGGCCGCAGTCCGGGATGACGACCAGCCTTGAATGCGGAATAAGTTTCGCCAGCGTATTCGAGTTTTGCGGCAGGATCAGTTCATCCGAATCGCCGGTCAGCACCAGCGTCGGGCAGCGAACGCTGGCAAGTGCCCTTGCGCCGTCGAACTGGGCAAACGCCTGGAACTGCAGGTCGGCCGCATGCAGGGGCGTCGGCAGCGTGATTTCGCGCCGCATCTGCGCCTCGGCAGCCTCTGGATACCGTCCGAGATAACCCGAGGAATAGGTCACTTTCCAAATCCGCCGGGCGGCCTCTTCCGGCGACAATCCGTCGAGGTCGCGCAACACACTCACGGTGGAGGGGTTGGCATAGACGGCGCTCGGACCGCCGCACATGGTTGCGCACAGCATCAGGCTCAGCACGCGCTCGGGAAACTGGCGGATGAACTCCTGTGCGATAGCGCCGCCCATCGAATAACCCAACAGGTGAATGTGGGTTATGTCGAGTTCGTCGAGCAGGCCGCAGATATCGCGTGCCATGTTGGCGATCGCATAGCCCACGACCGGCTTGTCGCTCAGCCCGGTGCCGCGATTGTCCGGGGTGATGACGGTGAACTGCCTCGCGAGCTGTTCAATGAAGTCCTCCGGCCAGGCGATAGAGCTCAGCCGATATCCCATGACAAGCACGAGAGGCGGCCCCTCGCCCCGCACGCGATAGGCGAGATTGATGCCGTTTACCCTGGCGAAACGTGCCGCGATGTCGTCCGTCCGTTCCATCATAATCCCGAAACGAGATGGCCGCCGTCGACCGTGACGACGCTCCCAGTCATGAACGATCCGGCGTCGGAAAGCAGCAGCAGCAGCGGGCCGTCGAGTTCGTGAAGCTCGCCAAGCCGGCGCTGCGGCACGCGCTTGATCAGCGCCTTGCCGGCGTCGCTCTCGAAAAATTCGTCATTCAGTTCGGTAGCAAAATAGCCCGGCGCGAGCGCGTTGACGCGGATGCCATGGCGCGCCCATTCGAGCGCAAGCACCTTCGTCATCTGGACCACGCCTGCCTTCGAGATGGCGTACGGCGCAACCCCGCCTGCCACACGCAGCCCCAAAATAGAGGCGATGTTGACGATCGAACCCTTGACGTTGTTTGCGATCATCCGCCTGGCGGCGCCCTGCGCGACCAGCCAGACGCCCTTCAGATTGGTGTCGATCACGCTGTCCCAGGCGCGCTCGTCCTGATCGAGCGCAGGTTTCGTTGCAGTGACGCCGGCGTTGTTCACAACCGCCTGGATCGGTCCGAATTTGGCCTCAGCCTCCTGCAGCGCGCCGTCTACCTTATCGGCAATAGTGACGTCAAGAACGACGCTTTGCGCGATCCCGCCCGATCCGTTGATTTCGGCAACGTTGGCGGCAAGCGCCTCGGCGCGGCGTGCCACCAACGTGATGCGGGCGCCATTGTTGGCAAGGAAACGCGCGAAATGCCGACCCAGGCCGCTGGAGCCGCCGGTTACCAGGATGTGTCTGCCACTGATCTCGAACACGGGCATCTCCAACAAAGGGTGATCGGAAGAAACCGGGCGCATCAGGACACCCGCCACTTGCGCTCGGCTTCGTCCCAGGCCGCCAACGGCTGCAGATCAGGAACCCAGGCAAGGCCGGTCTTGCCGTCCGAGGAGATTGCGTCAGGCGTGACCACCATGTCGAGCAGCGCAGGACGGTTCTTCAATGCCCTTTCGATCGCGGGCTTGAGCTGTTCCTCGGCTTCAACCCGCTCGGCATGCATGCCAAACGACCTCGCCATGCCGGCATAATCGGCGAACTGCAATTTCGTGCCGACGACCTTGCCATGCGTGACGGTCTGGTCGTGTACCTCGATCTGCCAGGCACCGTTATTGGCGACGACAATCAGTACCGGGGCCTTGTGTCGCACGGCGGTGTCGACTTCGATCGCGTTGAATCCGAAGGCGCCATCGCCAGTCGCAACCACCACCGGCTTGTCGGGAAAGTCGATGCTGGCGGCGATGCCATATGGTACGCCGATGCCGATGCAGCCGAACGGACCGGGGTCGAGCATCCGCGGCGCATTCAGCCCGATGCGCGCAAAGGCAAGAAAATCGCCGCCATCGGTGATGACCACCGCGTCATCGCCGATGGCTTCCTGGAGCGCCGACAACACCTTGTTGGGGTGAAGCTTGCCGTCGGAGCCCTTCGGCGCGGCAGCCATGGTCTGCTGCAGCTTCAACGCGCGCTCTTCATGTCCCTTGCGAAGTTTCATAGCCCACGGCCGGTCGACTTCGGAAACACGATTGCCGGCATGTTCGACGATAGCGCTCAGCGTTTGCGCAGGAGACGCCAGAATTTCGACTGCGCCCCGGCGGTTGTCCCGCGTCTCTGTCGGTGTATCGCTGATGCGGATGAATTTCGCCGCACCGAACACGGAAGGCGAACCGTAAGCGAGCTGGAAATCGAGGCGGCGACCAACCGTCAGAATGACGTCGGCGTCGCCCATGACCGAGCCTCGCATCGCGCCGACAACGGATGGGTGACTGTCCGGAACGAGGCCACGGCTTTCGCCCGTATCGAGATAGACTGCACCGAGCCTGTCGAGCAGGGAAATCAGCTCCGGCCCCGCGCCGCGCGCGCCGCGACCGGAAATCACGAGCACCTTCCTCGCCGACCACAATAGGTCAACGGCCTTCTTGACCTGGGTCGGATCGGGCAGCGTGACGTTGCGGGGTTTGGCCAACAGATGCTCATCCAATTGCAGCGCTTTGGGTACAATTCCCCGCAACGTGTCAGTCGGGAAGTCGATATAGGAAGGACCGGGATCGCCGCCCTCGCCGAACGCGCGCGAAATCGCTTCGTCAAGTTCCTGCAGCACCAGAGACGGCTCCCTCACGGTCCGCGCGTAGCGCGTGATGGAGCGAACCAGCTGCGTGTGGTCCATGTCCTGCAGGCCGCCGCGATTCTCCTGAGGACGCGGATTGCCGCCCGACAGCACCAATACCGGTGCCCGCGAGACGTGGGCGTTGGCGATGCCGGTGATGGCATTGGTCATGCCTGGACCCGCGGTGACGAGCGCCACACCCAGCTCGCCAGTCAACTCCGCATGCGCCTGGGCCATGTGCACGGCCGCGCGCTCATCGCGGACGTCGATGATGCGAATTCCCTCGGCGTCGAGCCGCATCCAGATCGGCATGATATGGCCGCCGCAGAGCGCGAATACATGCTTGACACCGCGCTGCTTCAAGAGCCGTGCGATCAGGGCCGCCGCGCTGTCAGGGGAAACTTTCATCGTACGACTCCGGTTCTGTAAGGCAATTCAGTTTTGGTTAAATCTGCGCAAGCCATGCCACCAGCAGCGAGACGGTGAAGACGCCAAATATGTGCGAAGCGAGAATGGAGCCCGAGGTCACGCCGGCCTCGAGCCCGTAGAGCTTGGCGATCGTGAACGGTCCCGACCCGATCGGAAGTCCACTCAAGATCACCGCCGAATGCGACCAGAGCGGCGGCATCTTGAAGACATAGAATGCGAGAAACGCGGTGACGGCAGGTTGCACGATAAGTTTCATTGTGACGAGGATGCCGATCGACGCCGCGTCGTGGCTGACTACCCTTTCCTGGGCCAGGAAAAGCCCGATGCAGACCAGCGCTACCGGCGAAGCCGCACCGCCGAGCAGCGTGGTGAAACTTTCGAACGGGGACGGCATCTTCAGACCGCTGAGTCCTATGCAGAGGCCCGCGAAAGGCGCGATCAGAAGCGGGCTCGTGAACAGTGCTTTCGCCACCTTGGCTCCGGTCGACCAGAGACTGCCGCCCTTCTGCAGATCGATCTCGACGACGACGACTGCGAACAGGAACAGGATGCAGGCCGTAAACAGCGTCGCAATGATCGAGGCCGGGGCGCTTTCCGGTCCAAAGACCAGAAGACACATCGGAATGCCCATGAAGCCGACATTGCTGTAGCCGGCGTCGAGCCCCTCGATGCTGGCATTGGCGACGCGGCGCCCCCGTGCGCGGCTGATAGCGAAGGCTCCCGCAAAGGTGATCGCGGAGCCTCCGCAGAACGCCCAGAGGAAACCGAACTGCTGGACCTGGTCCGGCGTTATCCTCGACATCGCAACGAACATCAGCGACGGCAGCGCCAGGTAAACCGCAAAGCGATTCAAATTGTCGGTCGCCGTTCTGTCGAACACACCAAAGTATCCGCAAATGAACCCGGTCAGGATCAATGCGAATATCGGCAGTGCTGAGTTCAGTACGGCATGCATCTGGTTTCGAGCTCGAAACGATATGGTTCGACCGGTCCGCCATGGTCAGTTCGCGAATTTCTTCTTCAATTCACGGTGCAGCACCTTGCCGGTGGCATTACGCGGAATTTCACTTTCGAGCATGAAGGCGTAGGACCGCGGGCGCTTGTATCCGGCCAGTCGTTCTTTCGACCAATCCATCAGATCGCTCTCCTTGAGGGTTGCGCCCTCATGAAGCACGATGACGGCATGAACCCGCTCGCCCCACTTTACGTCGGGCAAGCCGATGACGGCTACGTCCTTCACCTGCGGATGCGCGCCGATCAGCGCTTCGACTTCGGAGGGATAGATGTTTTCGCCACCCGAAATGATCATGTTGCTCTTGCGATCGGACAGGAAGATGTAACCTTCCGAATCGCGGCGGGCCATGTCGCCGACCGTGCAATAATCGCCGCGGAACGACTCCCTTGTCTTCTCGGGCAAGCGCCAGTAGCAGTCGAAGGTGTGGGCGTTGCAGGAGAACAGTTCGCCCGATTCGCCGTCCGGAACCTCGTTGCCGGCGTCGTCCAGAATCCTGATCGGCGCGGCGCCCACGCATTCGCGGCCGACCGAGCCGAGCTTTGTGAATTGTTCGTGCGGGTGAAGCATGGTCACCCACCCGGTTTCGGTGGCGCCGTAAAGCTCGAACAGACCGGAGTTCGGGAACATCTCCATGACCTCTCGCTTGGTTTCGGGCCGCGCGGGAGCAGACGAGATCATCAATTTGGTCACGGCGTCGAAATTGTATTTGCCGCGCACCGCTGCCGGCAATCCAAGCATCATGATGTAGTGGGTAGGCACCAGCGAGGTGAATGTGGATCCGCCCTCTGCCAGCGTCCGAACGCAATGTTCGGGGTCAAAGCTTTTGCGGGAATAGATGAAGTTCGTGCCGCCGCAATAGCCGAAGGCGCCAAAGAAGTTCAGTGAATTGGCATGGCACATCGGCATGACCAGCAAGGCGCCGTCATTGCGATGCAGTGCAAGCTCGATCTCGGTAACCATCGACAGCAGCACGCCGCTGCGGTGACTTCGAACCACCCCCTTCGGATTGCCCGTGGTGCCTGATGTGTACATCAGCGTCCAGGGGTCGGAAAGCTGTACGCCCTGCTCGGGCTCGCGCGTGCTGCCGGAGTTGAGGAAATCCTCATAGGCGCGATAGCCCACCGGACACGGGGTGGTGCCGAAATGGATGAAGCGGTCGGGCTTGACCGACAGATCCCTGCGGACTTCCTCGACAAGACCTGCGAGTTCATCCTGGACGATCAAGACCGAAGCCTCGGCGTTATCCACGATGTACTGAACCTCCTTGCCGATCAGACGAAAGTTGATCGGCAACGCGACCAGACCGGCCTTGGCCGTGGCAGCGAAGATTTCGCACCACTCGACGCAATTGTAGGCGAGCACCGCGACGCGATCGCCTTTCGACAGGCCAAGGCCGAGCAGGGCATTGGCGAGACGGCACGAACGATCGTTCCATTGGGCAAAGGTCATCGAACGTTCGAGGTCTCTCGCGCCGACCCGATCTGGCAACAGCCGCGCATGCACCGAAAGCATCTGTCCGAAATTCAGGAGGTCCTTCACGTTCTGTTCCTTCGGGTTTCAAAATCACGGTGCTCAGTGGTTCACTTCAACAAGCCGATGGAGATCCAGGGAACCGCGGCGATTACGATGGTTCCAATCAGCAGCGCCAGCATGTAGCCCAGCATCGGTTTGATGCCTTCGTCGGGATGGATGCGGCTGATCGCGCAAGCCGCGTAGTAGCCGACACCGAATGGCGGAGCGAAAAGGCCGATACCCATCGCCAGGATCACGACCATGGCGTAATGCACCTCATGCACGCCGACTTGCTTGGCAATCGGAAACAACAGCGGGCCGAACAGCACGATCGCGGGAATGCCTTCCAGCACGCTGCCCAGGACAACGAACGCAATGATTGTCACCGCGAGGAACACCGGTGCTCCGCCGGGAAGGCCGGTCATGAACTTTGCAAGCGAGGTAGAGAAGCCCGATTGCGTGAGCGCCCATGCCATTCCAGTCGCAGCGCCGATGATGAGCAGGATCGCGCCCGACAGCGATGCGGTTTCGGTCAGCATCGGGTAAAGACGACGCCAATCGAATTTGCGATAGATCAGAAGGCCCGCGAGTACCGAATAAACGATGCCGATCGTCGAGACCTCGGTTGCGGTCGCAACACCGCCGATGACCGCGGCACGGATCACGAAAGGCAGCGCAATCGCGGGCAATGCCACCAGGAAGGTCGAACCAATCTCGGCAAGGCCGGCCCGCTTCACGTGAGAAAGATCTTCGTTGCGATAGCGCCGCCAGACCACAAGACATAGCATGACCGCAAGCACCAGTCCCGGCAGCAGCCCACCGGTAAACAGCGCTGCAATCGATACCCCGGTGACCGAGCCGATGGTGATCAGGACGAGGCTCGGCGGGATGGTTTCGGTTTGCGCACCGGTGGCAGAAAGCAGCGCGACAAGGTCGCCGGGTTTGGCGCCGCGCTTGATCATTTCCGGAAACAGCACGGGTGCCACCGCAGCCATGTCGGCCGCCTTGGCGCCGGAGATGCCGGAGACCAGATACATCGCAGCAACCAGGACATATTGCAGGCCGCCGCGGACGTGGCCGAGGAGGCTCGCAAGAAAGCCCACCATGGCGCGCGCCATGCCGGTCATCTCGATCAGTAGACCGAGAAATACGAACAGCGGCACGGAGAGCAGGATCAGATGGCTCATGCCCTCGTCCATGCGGCCGATCACAACGGTCGAAGGCGTGCTCGTGGTCAGCGTGATGTAAGCAAAGGTTGCAAGTCCAAAGGCAAAGGCGATCGGCACCGCGGCAAACACCATGAGCGCCACCAGCACCACGAAGAAAATCAGCAGATTGAGGTTGCCAAGCGGCACCAGTACCGGTCCAAGCGCATAGAGCACTCCGCCGACGATCGCGACGGTAGCTACTGCCAATCCGGTTTTTCGCCAGTCGCCGAACGAGGCAAGGCGTAACAGGGCGAGAAGCAGCATCAGGCCGAGCCCGATCGGCAACGCGGCTGCGCGCCAAACGCTCGAAATATCGAGTGCAGGTGTCGAGACGAAGGCTTCGTCAGAGGCAAACTCGTAAGCCGGCTCGATTACGAGAACCAGGAATGCCAGCGGCGCGGCAATTGCCAACACGTCGAAGAACGCGCGCCGGGCCGGATTGACCATGCCGACAAAAGCCGTCATCCGCATGTGTTCGCCGCGCTGAAAGGCGATCACCGCGCCGAGCATGGCCAGCCACAGGAAAAGGATGCTGGCGAGCTCATCCGACCAGATGATCGGTCTGTGAAAAAGGTAGCGCGCGGAAACCCCGCTGAACAGCACGACAATCTCCGCGATCACCAGTAGCGCGGCAACCGCCGCGACGATCGAGCCGAGCCATTGCTCGACCTTTTGCAAGGCGCCCGCCAGGCCGGTCATCCGGGGCAGCGTGACGCTGGTTTCCTCAGTCAGATGCATGGCGATCAACCGATGTTGCCGGCGTATTTTTGCAGCAGCGTCCAGGCTTCGTCGCCAAACTTGGCCTTCGCATCCTTGTAGAAGGATGTCTTCGAAAGCGCCGCCTGGAAGGCTTCGGGCTGTGCCGTATTGAACGTGAGGCCCTTGGATTCCAGGGTTTTCTGGTAATCCGCGTTTGCCTGAACGATGTCCGCACGCTGCTTGATCGCAGCCGCGTTGAAGTGCTTCTGCATGACCTGCTGGGCATCCTGCGGGACGCCCTTCCAGATCCGCGCGCTGGCGATCAACCAGAAACCATCCCACGCGTGGTTGGTAAGCGAGCAGTATTTCTGAACCTCGTAAAATTTCGCCGATTCGATCAGCGCCAGCGGGTTTTCCTGACCGTCGGCGATCTTGGTTTGCAGCGCGGAGTAAGCTTCGTTGAGGGGAATGCTCACGGGCGCGGCGCCCAGCGCCGAAAACATCGAAACCCAAAGCGGCACGACCGGAACGCGAATCTTGAAGTTGGCGAGATCCTCAGGCGCCTTGATTGGATGGGTGCTGCTCGTGATCTGCCGGAAGCCGTTGTCCCAGACCGACCTGAAGGGAAACAGGCCCGCCTTCTCGATATTGCGTCGGATGAAGTCGCCGACCTCGCCGTCCATCGCGGCCCAGACCTTGTCGTAGTTGGTGAAGGCAAAGCCGACACCGGTCAGCGATGCCGTCGGGATCAGCGTCGACAGCACGGTACCGGGCATCGTGGCGAGTTCGAGCGCTCCTGAACGCAGCTGCGTCATCATGTCGGTGTCGCTACCGAGCTGGTTGTTGGGGAACAGGTTGATGGCGACCTGCCCCTTGGTCTCATCGGTGATGGCGTCGATGGCTTCCTTCAGCCGCACATTGACCGAATGGGTCGCGGGAAGATCGTTGCCGAATTTCAATTTGACGGGGGCAGCCTGCGCTTGGACCGCCGGACTTTTGAGAACCGATGCAGCCGTGACCGCACCTGCCCCAACAGCGCATTTCAAAAGCACACGACGGCTAACTGTTCGCATTGCATCCTCCCTATGAAATTCGTGTTGCTTTGTCTTGTATTCGAATTCAGAATTCATATACTGAATTCGAATACAAAGCAATGGTCATTTTCTTGTTGCGGTGCTAGAAACCGTAAAAAAATGCCGGGAGCTCCAATGTCACAGGTTCAAACCCAACCCACGCTGGTAGAACAGGTTGTAAATGCTATCGTTTCGGAGATCGTCGGGGGTCAACTGCCGGCCAACTCCCGCCTGATCCAGGATGAACTCGCCCGGGCGTATGGCGTTTCCAGGCAACCGGTTCAGCAGGCGCTTTTGCTGCTCAGGGACCGTGGCTTGGTTCGAGAGGCTCCCGGCAGAGGATTGATCGTCTCCCCGCTGGACGTTGGTTTTGTCCGCAATCTCTATGAGATACGAGCGATGCTGGACGGCCTGGCGGCCAGCCTCGCGGCCGAGCGCGGTTCGGAACGGGCAAGGACCGAAGGACCAGCGTTCCTCGATCTGGGGCGGGCGGCAGTGGAAAGCGGTTCCCTGCACGATCAGATCGAGGCGGACATGAGATTTCACGCCTTCCTCAACGAATTGTCCGGCAATCCACTGATCGGCGAGACGACCGCGCCGCATTGGCCTTATCTTCGACGCGTGATGGGCGAAGTGCTGCGAGACGATATTCAGATGCCACGGACGATCCTGAAGGAACATGTGACAATCCTTGATGCAGTCATCGCGGGCGACGCTGCGGCGGCTGAAACGCTCAGCCGTGACCATATTTCACGCGCGGCAAATATCTTCGTTCAACGTCTGCAGGCCCAGCACGAGGCGTCGGAAGAACAACTGCGCCAGCGGCGAACCCGGCTCATTCAGCGGTGAAGGGAAGCCTCGGCTCCGCCCGGTCCCCGCTTCTGCTCCGAGCAGCTTATTCCCACACATAACCGTGATCAGAACAAGCCCCCTGCCCGGCCTTCAGGCCAAGCGGCAGGATTACTTTTCAAGACTGGATGATTTCAATATAGGAGAGCGAAAAGCGCCGAACACGATCGGAGAAAACATGGCCAATGAAAGCAAGTGCCCGGTCACGGGCGGAACCCGCGCGCACTCGAACCGTGACTGGTGGCCGAACCAGCTCAATCTTGGGGTTCTCCACCAGCATTCCAACCTCGCTGATCCGATGGGCGAGGCCTTCGACTACGCCAGAGAATTCAAGAGCCTCGACCTGAACGCCGTGATCAAGGACTTGCACGCCTTGATGACGGACTCGCAGGATTGGTGGCCGGCCGATTTTGGTCATTACGGAGGGCTGTTCATTCGGATGGCCTGGCACGCCGCGGGTACGTACCGGATCGGAGACGGCCGTGGCGGCGCGGGGGCCGGTCAGCAGCGCTTTGCGCCAACCAACAGTTGGCCGGACAACGCCAACCTCGACAAGGCGCGCCGGCTTTTGTGGCCGATCAAGCAGAAATACGGCTGCAAGATCTCCTGGGCCGACCTGATGATTCTTGCAGGCAACGTTGCACTGGAGTCGATGGGCTTCAAGACCTTCGGCTTCGGCGGCGGACGCGCGGATGTCTGGGAGCCGGACGACAGCGTGTTCTGGGGCCCCGAAGGCAAATGGCTGGCAGATGAGCGCTACAGCGGCGACCGTGATCTCCAAAGTCCTCTCGCCGCGGTGCAGATGGGCCTGATCTACGTGAATCCGGAAGGGCCAAATGGCAAGCCGGATCCCCTCGCCGCGGCGCGGGACATCCGTGAGACGTTCCGCCGCATGGCCATGAACGACGAGGAGACCGTTGCGCTGATTGCCGGCGGCCACTCGTTCGGCAAGACCCACGGCGCTGGCGATGCCACGCTGGTCGGCGTTGAGCCGGAAGGCGCAGCGATGGAGGCGCAAGGCCTCGGCTGGGCAAGCAAGTTTGCTTCGGGCAAGGCGGGTGACGCGATCACCAGTGGCATCGAGGTCATCTGGACCACGACGCCGACGAAGTGGAGCAACAATTTCTTCGCAAACCTGTTCGGTTACGAATGGGAACTGACCAAGAGTCCGGCTGGCGCGCATCAATGGCGACCGAAGAATGGTGCCGGCGCCGGTTTGGTGCCGGATGCGCACGACCCGTCAAAACGTCACGCGCCCTCGATGCTGACGACTGACCTCTCCTTGCGGTTGGATCCTGCCTACGAAAAAATTTCGCGGCGCTTCCACGAACATCCGGATCAGTTTGCCGACGCGTTTGCCCGGGCGTGGTTCAAACTGACTCACCGCGACATGGGCCCGGTCGTGCGTTATCTGGGTCCACTCGTGCCCAAGGAAACGCTGTCCTGGCAAGACCCGATCCCCAAGGTAGACCATCCGCTGATCGGCGAGCAGGACATCGCCGCGCTGAAGGCAAAAATCCTCGCCTCCGGTCTTTCCATATCGCAGCTGGTTTCGACGGCCTGGGCGTCCGCCTCGACGTTCCGCGGCTCCGACAAGCGCGGCGGAGCCAACGGCGCGCGCATTCGCCTCGCGCCGCAAAAGGGCTGGGAAGTCAACCAGCCGGCTCAGCTGGCAAAGGTTCTGCAGACGCTCGAGGGCATCCAGAAGGAGTTCAACGCTTCGCAGTCTAGCGGTAAAAAAGTCTCCCTGGCCGACCTGATCGTGCTCGCCGGAGGCGCTGGAATCGAGAAGGCCGCGAAGAATGCCGGGCACGAGGTGAAGGTCCCCTTCACGCCGGGACGCATGGACGCGTCGCAGGAGCAAACTGATGTCGAGAGCTTCGCGCCGCTCGAACAG
>Ga0210383_10002616_pt1 | contig 16250 bp, 10 predicted proteins | sample IncBWC14OmetaG_FD_160072 | JGI IMG/M metagenome (GOLD analysis project Ga0210383, IMG submission 160072) | Forest soil microbial communities from Barre Woods Harvard Forest LTER site, Petersham, Massachusetts, United States - Inc-BW-C-14-O ...
GCGGCCCCGATGAAGGCGGGTTTTTTGTTCGCGATGGTGTTGGGCTGGCGATCAGACGCCTCAGCATTATTGATGTTAGCGGCGGCCACCAGCCTGCCGCCAGCGAGGATGGCAAGGTTCAAGTTGTTCTGAATGGCGAAATTTATAACTATCTTGATTTGCGCTCGGAGCTCATCGCACGCGGGCATATCTTCCGTACTTCCTCAGATACCGAAGTCATCGCGCATCTGTATGAGGAAAAAGGTGCTGCGTGCTTGACCGGACTGCGAGGCATGTTCGGCGTCGCCGTGTGGGCCCAGCGAACGCGACGTCTGCTACTGGGACGCGATCGCCTGGGCAAAAAGCCTCTCTTCTACGCACAGCAAGGCAATCGATTAGTATTCGGATCGGAGATTAAAGCCATTCTTGCCGCGGTCCCAGAGTTGGCTGAACCGGACCCGCAAGCAGTCGTCCCCTATTTTCGACAGGGGTTCATTTCTGAGCCGGGCACCATGTTTCGGGGGATCCGGAAGCTGCCTGCGGCGCACTGGCTCAGCTATCAAAATGGTGAGACCACGATTAGCGGGTACTGGCAACTGAAGTTCGAGGAGAGTGACCCGGCGGATCGGCCGGCTGGGGAGGTGGTGGAAGAATTGGACGCGCTCCTTGCAGAGAGTGTCCGCATCCGGTTAATGAGCGAAGTGCCTCTGGGCGTCTTTCTGAGCGGGGGGCTGGATTCTAGTGCGGTGGTGGCCTACGCACACAAAGCTGGTCTGCGGCCGCTAAAGACGTTCACGGTCGGCTTTGATCGGCCGGAGTGGGATGAATCCCGCGATGCGCAAGCCGTGGCGGATCATTTTCAGACGGACCATCACGTTTTTCGACTTAGCGAGGACGAGCTAAAGGCACACTTACCCGAGACGGTGTTGAGCCTGGTGCACCATTTTGATGAACCCTTTGGAGACTCTTCGTCGCTCCCCACCTACTACGTGTCCAAGCTGGCGCGAGAGCACGTGACTGTGATTCTTAGTGGCGATGGCGGCGATGAACTCTTCCTGGGTTATACCAGTCACCAAGGCGTCCGTTTCGCCGAACACTACCAGCGCCTGCCACCGTGGCTAAAACGCCGATTTCTGCCCGCGCTAGCGCGTGCGGGAGCAGCTTGCTTGCCGGCGGGTCGAAAATACGGCGCGTTGCGGGCCGTGAAGGTACTCGAGGACAGCCTGCTGCCGTTCGAACAGATGTATGTCAACAAGGGTGCTCTCTGCAGCGAGATATTGCTTAAGGATCTCTTCACGAAAGAATTCTCGGCGCAGGCTTCCGGGTTCTGGGCTCCTCAGTATCGAGAGGATGTCACCGCGGTGATGCATTCTGGGCTATCGCTGCTCAACAAGGCTAGTTACATCGACATCCGCCACCGGCTGCTGGAAGACATGCTGGTAAAAGTGGACCGGATGAGCATGGCCCATTCTTTGGAAGTCCGCTCGCCATTGCTCGATCACCGGCTGGTGGAGTTTGCAGCGAGGCTGCCCGTCCAGCTGAAGTTGCGAGGCTGGCAGACAAAAGCGATATTGCGGGACGCGGTCCGCCGTTACCTGCCGGCGGCCACTCTCGGCAAACCCAAGCACGGATTCAGCGTACCTCTTCGCGAATGGTTCCGCGGAGACTTGCATGAGATGGTTTCGGATTACCTTAGTCCTCGGAACGGCCACCTGGTTCCCGGCGTGTTCAATCAGGTGACCATCAGCCGATTGATGGCCGAACATTACCGGGGAGAACGTGATCATTCTTCGGTTCTCTGGCTGCTTTTGAACTATGCCGCCTGGAACAGTATTTATGGCCACGCAGGAACACCCGAAAGATGGCACCAGGCTGCTGGTGAGACAAGAATCGCCACGTCGCATGATTGAAGTCCCCCAGCTGAGACAACTAAATCGACACGAGGCCCACAGGCCGGACGCCCCGCTCGGCCCAAAACTTTCCATGAAAATTCTGGTCGCCACGCCGATTTATCCCTCGCGTGAGAATCCCGCCAGGGGGACGTTCGTTCGAACGCAAGTGGAGTATTTGAAGCGGGCTGGAGTTGAGGTCGAACTGCTCGTTGTGGGGGAGCGCTCGCGAAAGCTCAAGTACCCCAAGGCCGCGCTGGAACTGCGCCGCCGGCTCAGGGACAGCTCGATTGATTTGGTGCACGGGCATTACAGCTACGCAGGGATAGTTGCGCGCATGCAGTGGAAGGTGCCTGTGGTTGTTAGTTATTGCGGCGATGATCTTCTGGGGATCGTAAATGCGCGAGGGAGGCAGACCCTGTTCGGCAGGCTGGCAGTATCTGCCGGACGCCTGCTGAGTCATCAAGTGGATGGCGTCATTGTGAAGAGCCGAGGAATGGCCAGCAAACTCGGCAGAAAAAAGGACGTCCACGTAATCCCGCATGAAATAGACCTGGAATTGTTTCAGCCCACCGACCGGGAACAGGCCCGAAAACGGCTGGGCCTGGATCTCCGACGGAAGTACGTGTTGTTCGCTGCCAACCCAGACATTCCCGTTAAACGTTTTCCCTTGGCCAAGGCCGTTCTAGACCACGTTTCGAGGCTAGACCCGACCGTCGAATTATTGGTCGTTTATCGAGAAGCCCAGGAGCGGTTGCCCCTATTCATGAGTGCCTCGGATGCCCTGATATTTACCTCGTACCAGGAAGGCTCGCCCAACGTCGTAAAGCAGGCGATGGCTTGCAACCTGCCAATCGTCTCGACCGATGTGGGCGATGTGCAGGAAATCATCGGCAAGTCCGATGGGTGTTTTATCTCTCGACCGGACGTCCGGGAGTTCGCCAGGCATCTCTCTGGCATTCTGCGGGACCGCGAACGGACCAACGGACGGGAACAGGTGCGTCATTTGGCAGGGCCTGCGGTCGCGCAGCGAATCATCGAGGTCTACGAGCAGGTGTTAAGAAATCGTAGGCGGCATGAAGCGCAGCGAACGCTGGCCAGCCTTTTCTTTGCCCGCAAGTAAACTCAATTCGGTAACGCCGGAACTCAATCATGTGTGGCATCTGCGGCATCTACGAATACAAAACTCACAAGCTTGTCGACCAGCAGAGTCTGGCCGACATGCTTTCTGTGTTGCATCACCGGGGGCCGGATGATGGCGGTGTGTTTTTTGACAAAGACATCGCGCTGGGAATGCGGCGCCTGAGCATCATCGATCTGGATGGTGGAAAGCAGCCAATCTCTAACGAAGACGGGAGCATCACCACCGTCTTCAACGGCGAGATTTATAACTATCAGTCCCTTCGAGAAGAACTGGAAGGCCGGGGACACAGACTTCTGACGGCAAGCGACACGGAAGTGATCGTGCATTTGTATGAAGATTTCGGTGAGGAGTGTGTTCAGCAACTGCGCGGAATGTTTGGTTTTGCCGTCTGGGACGCGCACAAGCGCCGGCTCCTGCTGGCGCGTGACCGCCTCGGCATCAAACCTCTGTATTACACGCATGCGGGCGGACGGCTGATTTTTGGTTCTGAGATCAAAGCGATTCTCCAGCATCCCTCCGTTCAGATCCACCTGAACCGCGAGGGATTGAATAACTTCCTGTCGCTGAAGTATGTGCCCGCGCCCCAGACCATGTTTGAGGGCATCCACGCGCTGCCGCCTGGTCACCTTCTGACCTGTGACGAAAATGGCGTAAAGATCTGCTGCTACTGGGATTTGTCGTTCGCCAATCATCGAAACAACGACATGCCGGAGGAAGCCTATGCAGAGCAACTGCAAGCCTTGCTCCGGGAATCCGTAAAACTGCACCTGACCAGCGATGTTCCCTTCGGAGCGTTTCTGAGCGGCGGAGTTGACTCCAGCACAATCGTGGCGCTGATGAGCCAGTTCCTCGGCGAACCGGTAAAGACGTATTCAGTAGGATTTGACGGAACCGGAGAGAAATTCAGTGAATTACCTTACGCGCGCTTGGTCGCGAAAAAATTTCAAACTGACCATCACGAAGTGTTCATTCGCCCCGCGCACCTGGTGGACCTGGCCCAAAAAGTAGTATGGCATCTGGATCAGCCCCTAGCGGAGCATGCGACTTTGGCGAATTATATGGTCGCTGAGCTGGCTTCGCGCGATGTGAAGATGGTACTCACCGGGGAAGGCGGTGACGAACTGTTCGCGGGCTACGCACGATACTCCGGTGAGAGGCTCTCGCCGTTTTTCCAGCGGATTCCCAAAGCCGCTAAGTCGCTGGCGCTGGCTGCCAGCTCGCATCTCCCCGGGCTGCGCCGCCAAAAGCTGGCCCTTTACGCGTTAAGTCAACCTGACGAGGCCGCTCGATTCGTCAACTGGTTTCCGCTTTTCAATTCGGAGATGAAGCAGGCCGTGCTTTCGAAAGATCTGAAAGATTCTTTGCGCGGCTACGACGCGGACTCCGTATTCCGCCAACACCTCGCGTGCACGGACGCCAGTGAGCCTCTCGACCGCATGCTCTACGTAGACACAAAACTCTGGTTGCCTGACCTGCTCTTGGCAAGGGGAGACAAGATGAGCATGGCCGTGTCCCTGGAAGCCCGGGTACCGCTGCTGGATCACAAGCTCGTGGAATTCGCCGCCACTTTGCCCCAGAACCTGAAGGTGAAAGGCCTGGTGCGCAAGTACCTCTTGAAAAAGGTGAGCCGGCGCTGGCTCCCTTCAGAAATCATTGATCGGAAAAAGCAGGGATTTCCCATGCCTTCCTCCCTTTGGTTTCGCAAAGAGGCGCGATCGTTCCTGCGCGATGTTCTCTCTCCTTCGGCAGTAAGGACCCGCGGGCTTTTCGACCCCATCTTCGTCGAAAAATTGATCGAGCAGCACGAGAACGGTTTCGCCGACCACAGCGCGTTGTTGTGGGGACTCATGAGCGTAGAACTCTGGCAAAACGTTTTTATGGATTCTCGCGTGAGAACGCAGCGTGCAGCCGGAGCTTTTGCTGCCCAAGCGGTATGAGGATAGGCGGTGTAGGTCGAGATCGGGAACGGGAGAGCCATGAACACGCCTGACACTAATCGAATCCTCATGTTGCTCGAGAACTTGCCTTTCCCTCAGGATCTGCGAGTCAGCAGGGAAGCCAAAGCGCTACATGCAGCCGGTTATCGTGTGACCGTTATCTGTCCGGCCCACAAGGGACAGCCCTTCCGAGAGACCGTGAACGGGGTGCGGGTCTTCCGCTATCCGGCGCCGCCGAATGCGAATGGCTTGTTGGGATACGTTTGGGAATACGGTTATTCCATGCTCGCCAGCTTCCTTCTTTCCGTGCTGGTTTTTTTTGGCGAGGGTTTTGACGTTGTCCACGCCCACAATCCGCCGGACACCTTTGTCTTCATCGCCATGCTCTACAAACTCTTTGGCAAACGTTTTGTCTATGACCATCACGATCTGTCCCCGGAAATGTATCAGGCTAGGTTCACGGGCGGCGGAAACCCTGCGGTTTACCGCGTGCTGCTCTGGCTGGAGGAGCTGAGCTGCCGTTTTGCCGATCACGTCATCGTCACGAATGAATCCTACAAGCGGATTGCCATGGATCGCGGCCGCGTGCTGGAATCGCTTGTCACCATCGTTCGCAACGGGATCGAACTCAGCCGTCTTGATGGCACGATCGAGCCAGATCGCCGTCTACGAAAGATAGGAAAGACGATTATCGGATACGTGGGCGTGATGGGTATCCAAGATGGCGTGGACTATCTCTTGCGATCCCTCTATCACCTCGTTTACACGTTGGGCCGCACTGATTTTCATTGCGTCCTCATCGGCGGTGGAGCTGCCTGGGAAAAACTGAAGGCCGAGGCGCGCGAGCTCGGCCTCGAGGACTACGTAGAGTTCATGGGATTCGTTTTCGGTGAGGATCTCCTGCGGTATCTCTCCGCCGCGGACATCTGTGTCGACTCGGCGCCGTCGAGTTCGTACAGCGATCATTGCACTATGTTCAAGATCATGGAATACATGTCGCTAGGGAAGCCCATCGTCGTGTTCGACTTGCCGGAGCATCGGTTCACCGCGCAGCACGCGGCCATTTACGTGCCCCCTAACGACGAACGCGAATTTGCACGTGCCCTGTCGGGTCTGATGGACGACGCGCGGCGGAGGCAGCGTCTCGGCGCGTATGGCCGACGCCGCATGAAGGCTCAATTAGCTTGGGACTATTCCGTCCCCCAGCTTCTCGATGCTTACCGGCTAGTCCTTCCTCGAGCAGCGGAGTCCAATCGCCGGGCTTCACAGGGCGCCAAGATCAAAGTTCAGGCGCAATCGTCGCCTTTCGCGGAAACGCCGGGCTACAAATCGAGTGACTAAGTGTCAGTTCGTCCTTCGAACCTCGCTGTTGGCATTTTGCATGAGGTTTTCCGCGAAGGGAACGCTCAGATTGCCGGAGGTAAACGCACTTGAACATTGTCTGTGTGGATCCTCGAACGGATCCCTCGTGGTCGAGGCTAGTCAGCCAGACTCCTAGCAGCGTTTTTCACTCCCCGAGTTGGATCCGCGTGCTATCGGATACTTATGGATGGGAACCGAATGCGTACGTGGCGCTTGATAACCACGGCGAGCCGAAGGCAGGTCTTCCATTTTGCCGAATCTCGGACATGTTGGGAGAACGGGTCGTGGCTCTGCCGTTTTCGGATTACTGCGATCCCCTGGTCGATGATCTAAGCACCTGGCGCCTCCTGATTGATGGCTTGTTGCCTGAGCATCGTCCCATCAGTCTGCGCTGCCTGCACAACATCCTGCCGCTCGCCGACGAGCGCTTCACCCTCGCGAAGCAAGCCAAGTGGCATGGCCTGGATGTACGACCGGAACTGGACACGCTGTGGACGGGAATGCATGATGCAACGCACCGCGCCATCCGCAAGTCTCAGCGCGAGGGTTTGGTCGTTCGTGTGGCCCAATCGGAGGAGGAGCTGCGGACATTTTTTGAAATGCATCTGAAAGTAAGGAAATACAAGTACGGCCTTCTCGCGCAGCCTTATAGCTTCTTCCGAAATATCTGGCGCCAGTTTGTGGAAGCAAAAAACGGATTTCTTCTCGTGGCTCTCTCCGAAGACAAAATCGTTGCCGGAGATCTCTTCCTGGTGTGGAAGGACACGCTCTATTACAAATTCAATGCCTCACTTCCCGGTGATCTTTCGCACCGGCCCAATGATCTGCTGATCTGGGAAGGAATTCAGCATGCTAAGACGCGCGGCCTCTTGTTTGTGGATTTTGGTTTGAGCGACATTGACCAGGAAGGCCTGATCCGCTACACACGCAAGTTTGGCTGCGAAGAGAAAACCATTGCCTTCCTGCGGCATGAGCCCAATGGAGGGCCAACCGCGGCCGAGAAGGATTTGCGACAACTCCTTGGCAAACTGACAAACCGCTTCACCGACCAATTGGTTCCTGATCTTGTGACCGAGAAGGCCGGCGAGGATCTCTACCGGCTGTTTACCTGAGTCTTTGCCACGGCCGGAGGGAGCGACCTCGACCTCAGGGTAGACCGCGAGACTGATAAGCCCCAAGATCGAAGGGTCCTCCAGGTGCGCGACGGTTCTCGATGATGTCCGTGTAGATGTATTTTTTCAAATCTGTGACGATTGTCCCAGGTAAATTGGGAAGCATGCTGGGGTCCAGGCCTTTGCGGAGAGCGGGACTGCCCGCTTGTAAGGTGAGCCCATCGCCAAGCACCGAAGGCGCCGGAGACGTCTCGTATAGCCTCTCGGATTTCGCGTCAAAATACGGGGCATTGAGAAACAAGGGATCGGTCTCGATAAACTGCGACGGATCGGAATCCCTCAAGTGATTAGGGCTTCCATAATACAGGTTCGCATAGTAGTGGATGTTCGCGTTGTTGTTCTGCTGATCATAGGACGGGCTTGTGGGGCGCCACGCCACGGAGATGTTGTTGATAATGTATCCATCGCGGGCGTTGCTCGTTGTAATGGAGCCGGCTGCACCCATGGACAGATCCAAGTCATTCTTGTAACAAGTGTTGTTCACGATCCAGAAATTTGTGACCGTAAATGCCTCAATGCAACGCCCGCCGTTGCCGTAAACCAGGTTGTTGATGATCAAAGCGGGTGGCGTGTCAGCTGAGCTGTACTCGTAGGTGCCGTTGCTGAGATCAAGGATGATGCCATTCCCATCGCTGTGATGGCTCGATCCGTCGTATTCCCCGGCAATGATGTTGTTGGAGATTAAATTGTGAAACCCGGAATAAGGGTCGAACCATCGGTTGCTGTTGAAAGAGATCCCGCTGGTCCAGCCATAATCGTCGGGCACGGCGGTAGACGAAGGCATGTTTCCGTTGTGATAGACCAGGTTGCGGTCAGCAGTAAGGTAATCACAGTTGATGGAGGCGATGCCGGAGCCGCCTGTATTGCTGATGGAATTACCGATGAAGCGCAGGTGGTGCGAGCCACGGCAGAAGAACCCGTCGGCGGCGTTGCCTTTGCCATCCATGTTGAGCCCGCGGAATTCGAGGTAGGCGGGGCTCGAAGGGAAGCTGGCGCCGCGTATGTCGAACATGGGAGATGCGTCGGCGATTCCGGTCCAAACGAATTTGGCGGGGGTGGAGTCGTAGTTCCTGTAGACGATCCAGAAAGAAGGTGAGCCGCTATGAGGAGGTTCGAAGGAAGAGCTGAGGTTGTAGGTGCCTCCGAGAAGGCAAACGACTGAACCCGGAGCAGTAGCGGAAGCTGCGCCCGAGAGGGTCTTAGGAACCAAGAGGCTCGTGCCGGAGTTGCTGTCGTTGCCCGACGGGGAAGCATACAGCGTGCAATCGCTTGAAAGGGGGCTGCTAATTCCGGCCGGGGTGGGATGATAATTCTTAACGGCGTGCATTATCAGCAGCATGAACATCACAATGCCGAGCGAAATGACAAAAATATCCCATCCACCCCGGCGACGGCGAACGGTCCGACCACTATTTGGAGGAATCCGGATCACGGCAAGTTTCTTTTCAAGTTCCGCGGCTTCGGCAGGTGCAGCCGCTCTGCCTTGGAAGCGCCCGGAATGCATCCTGGAACGCGTGCTCTCAAAGCAGAAACTACATGAATCCTAAGCAGACGCAGAAGACGCCGCAATCCGGAGAATCCCGGAATTCGACAGTAGAACAACTCCTCATGAGTCGCGCGGCGAGCTTTGTCCTGAACGCCCTCTTCGGACGGCGCCTGGCGCGGACGAATTTGGCCAGCTCTCCATCTGGAGGCCAATCGTAGCGGGTGTCTCGATGACAGCTTTTCTTCTTCTTCCATCAACTCGAGAAGGGAATTCTCGGAGGAGTATCCGCTCCGCGATTTATGCCGCCGCGCTGCTCGTCCTGGCCATCTGGGCGTCTGGAGGCGTGCGCCAGTTGCTATTTCGCGAGCTCCGGAGTGGACAACGCGCCTCTGCACGCTCCAGCGAATGGCAGCGGCAGCCCGAACGGGTCCTTTGAATATGGCAGTGCAAGAGTATTCCCAAGTAATACCTACGATTCCGCGAACGATTGGGTGGACGTGGTCTTCAGCGCGAGTCCGCAGCGATAGAAACTCGGCTATCTAGGCTACCTGGGAACTTCTGAAGTTCTAGACGGGGTCCTTGCCCGACGGACGGACTCGCCGTTCGGGAGGCATCGATCGAAGGATACGTACATGCTTCGATTGTCGATGATGTAGGAACGTTCAATCCATATTTCAACTTCGATGAGGAGCCTGAGCTCAGCCTGCGGATTCGTCATGCAGATATCGAGTACTTCTGCTCGATTATCCGTTCGTGCGTCACTACACGATGGCGCAAGAGACTCCGGGCTATTTGGCCGACGGATGAGGGAATTCCTTGGGAATAGGCAAAGCAGGTGTGGGCAGAGCGCGCTTTCAGGTGTGTACCCGATTGCCCCGGCGATATTGGCTGGTAGTGTGACACTTTGACCGGGAGCGAGCCGTTGGGCGGGAGTTTCTTATTCGAGACCATTTGGAATTGCAAACGGCGGAAACCGCTAACTCAGTTGGCCATGCGGCTGACGTATGTCCCGCGGGATTCCCCAGCCAGCACTACGCGACTCGAGAAACCTCGGACAACCCAGATCTAATTCATCGGGTGGCCAGATTTCTTGCCCGCAGGACGTTTTCCTTTTGGGAGAGATTGGGGCTGCATCTCACCTATGTGCATTATTACGAGCCCGTGCCTGACACGCGCTCTCTTGGCGATGCGGTTTGGAATCCAAACCTGGAACTCCCAGGGATCGATATGAACGAGAGATTCCAGATTGAGTTCCTAAGACAACTAGAGGTGCTTTGTGACACGGCTTGGGAAGCCTTGGCGCGCAGCGGCGTTTCCCGGACCTCTGAATTCCTCCTGGGAAACGGATACTTTGATTCCGTAGACGCCGAAATACTCTACGGGATGGTGCGGAGATTCAAGCCGCGGCGAATCTTCGAAATCGGCAGCGGTTTTTCAACCTTGCTGATCGAGAATGCTATACGCGACAACCGGGGAGAGGATAGTTCCTATGCCTGCGAGCATGTGGCGATTGATCCGTTTCCCGCGGACTTCCTTCTTTCGAAAGGCGGCAATGGCCTGGCGGTGCTGCCGAAGAGAGTCCAGGATGTTCCGCTAAGCACATTCCAAAATCTCGAGCGGAACGATGTCCTCTTTATTGATTCAAGCCACGTTCTTGCCATCGGGAGTGATGTCCGGTTTGAGTATTTGGAAATCTTGCCGCGGCTGAACCCAGGAGTCCTGATCCATTGCCACGACATCTTCATTCCTGCGGAGTATCCGAGGGACTGGATATTCCGCCATCACCGCTTCTGGAACGAGCAGTATCTGCTCCAAGCTTTCCTGGCGTTCAACCCGGAGTTCGAAATCGTCTGGGCGGGAAACTACATGCATCTCAAACACTCCGGTTTGCTGACGCAATCCATCCCCTCTTATAGGCAGAGCGAGGTCCAGCCCAAAAGCTTTTGGATTCGCCGAAAGGGCTAACGCCTCTGATGAGCATGAACCTACGCCGTGTCGGTGGTAATGCCCTATCGATTCTTACCAGCGATGTGCTGAACCGGGCGGTGAGTTTCGTTTTGTACGCGATGGTGGCCCGGCATCTCGGAGCCTTCGAATTCGGCCAGATGGCGCTCGCATTGTCACTCTTCTATATGTTTCAGGTATCCGCGGTAGCTGGGCTGAAAATCCTGATCGTCCGGCAGGTAGCGAAAGACCGGTCCCAAACGAGGTTGTATTTCAATAATGGCTGCGCGATCGTGGCGGTTTCTTCCTTTGCTTCACTCGCCGCGCTTTTCCTGTTCGTTCGCCTGATGCACTACTCTCCCGCCACCAATTGGATCGTGCTGCTACTCTCCCTGGGACTTTTCCCATTCGCCATTTCATCCGTCTGCGAAGGCCTCTTTCAAGCCTGGGAAAAGATGCAGTACATCGCTTGGGTCAATGTGCCCGCGAATATCGCTAAAATGGCGGGGGCGTACCTTCTTCTCGCGAGAGGAAGGGGACTCTACACCGTCATCCTGATTCTCTTGACGGCTTTCTTTGCCGTCGCCCTCGCCGAGGTGTGGCTTGTGCTCAGCCGGTTTCCGGCGCAGCGGAATGCACCCGTCAGTCTGCGGTTCTGCTGGACCACCCTTCGCTCTTCCGTCACGTTTCTGGCCATCGACAAGGTGATCGCCATCGAGAGCAGCTTGAACATCATTCTTCTCTCGAAACTCGCCACGGAGACCGAGGTTGGACTGTACAGCGCGGCGACGCAACTACTCGTTCCCCTGGTTCTCGTCTACCAGAGCATTGCGCAGAGTATTTTTCCAGTCATGTGCCGCAGAGTGGGCCCCGAATTTCAGGATCTGAAGCGCATTACGGACCAAGCTCTGGAACTCCTCTTGGCCTTGGCCCTGCCCGTTGCCGCGGGGGTCTTTTTTCTTGGCCCATGGGGTCTCTCCCTCCTCTATAAGAATCCGGCATTTCTCCAGGCCGTGCCGGCCTTGCGCATCCTGGCCTGGACCCTCATCTTTCAGGTCTTCACCTATGTCCTTGGCCAAGTTCTCTTGGCCACTCATCGCGAGAAAGTCACCCTGCGGATTGTCATCGTGGACGTGCTCATCACTTTGCTGGCGGGTACCCTCTTGATTGAACGGTTTGGCCTGCTCGGAGCTGCCATGTCTCTCTTCATGACGAGGCTCGCCGCCGCCATTCAGCACTATGTTCCCGTGTCGCGTTTGCTTTCGGGGATCCCTCTCGGCAAAGTCACCTGGAGGCCGGTCGTGGCGGCGGGCTGCATGGCCGCCTATCTCGTCCTGGCCATGCGCCAGGGAGGCTTCTTTGTTGCGGCAGTCTCCGCCACTCTCGTCTACGGTGCCGCTCTTCTTGCCCTCACCATTCTGGCGTCCGGCGGCATCCGGCAATTTAGGAACAAATATCGTCTTCTTTGGTCCGAGTAGCCATGCACGTAAGCTTAAAGAAGAAAAACCGTCCCCTGACGTCAGGAAACCGTCTGCGCATTGCCCTGATTTCCTACGACTTTGGAGAATACTGTGTTCGTCTGGCCAGCGCTCTGGCGCAGCACGCGGAAGTTTTGCTCGTGATTCCCGAGCGCATGTTTGGTCCCCACATCTCCAAGCTTAATGACGCTGTGCAGCTGCTTTCCTTTCAGAACCCGAGACTTCGCCAGCCGATACAGCAATTTAGGACCATTCGAGCGCTATTCCAGAAAATCCACAAATTCGCCCCAGACGTGATCCATTACCAGGGCACCCACCTCTGGTTCGACCTAGCCTTCCCCCTTCTGCGTCGCTATGCTCTTGTTTTTACAATTCACGACTTCGAGCCGCACCCGGGCGATCGACTCTCCAGCAAAACGCCTCTTTGGATTGAGAAGTTTGCGCGGCGTCAAGCTGACGAGTTGATCGTTCATTCGCGACAAGTTCGTGATCTGGTGGTCCGAGATCTACCCCGTAGCGCGGATAGAATCTCGATCATCCCTCATGTTCAGATCGGTGGCGAGTCAGGCCCCAGCGAGGTTCAAGAGGAAGAAAACCTTATCCTCTTCTTCGGACGAATCTGGGAGTACAAGGGACTGGAGTACTTGATCCGAGCCGAACCCTTGATCAGCGCTCGTGTGCCAGAGGTGCGCATCCTAATTGCTGGACAAGGGGAAGATTTCTCCCGTTACGCCCGGATGATGACCCATCCCGAGCGCTTCGAGGTTCACAACGAATACATCCCCGAAGAACAGGCTGTCGAGTACTTCCGTCGCGCCAGCGTTGTGGCGCTGCCATATATCGAGGCTTCGCAAAGTGGTGTGATCCCTTTTGCGTACTCCGCCGGAAAGCCAGTCGTGGCGACGAAGGTTGGCGGACTTCCGGAAATGGTTGAACATGACCAAACCGGATTCTTAGTCGCCCCGCGCGATGTGACAGGGTTGGCGGAGAGCATTACGCGCTTGCTGCTAGATGCGCCGCTCCGTCACCGAATGGGTGCGAATGCGAAGAGGAAAATAGAGACGGAATGTTCGCCGAGTACAATCGCTCAAAGAACGATGCAAGTATATCGGCGAACGGCTGACGGGCTTTCGGCATCCCGAGAACAAATAGCCCCCGGAGACCCGGCTTCGACCAGTGTCAGCGGCAGCGCGCTTTCTGGGTTGCCAACAACTGCACACTGTATGCCGCGCCAGAAACGACGCCAATTCAGGAACTAGCCCAGCTTCCCCGACCACCTTGACCGGTACGGGCGGGGCTACCTCGCTTGTTTCTGTCGTTTGTTTGCTCGGTCGTGGGTACGAGAGCGATTCGCGGACGGTGAAATCAAGCGGCACAAACGGCCAGAAGTGCTTGGGCCAGCAATCTCTGTCAGTTGGTTCGGAGATACTGTTCTAGGAAAGGGTCGTTCGGCTCAAATAGGAATTCTTCGATTGTGAGGTGTCCCTGACAGTCGGTTTTCGCGCATCGCCACAAGCGAAGCGTCGTGTGCTCAGGATGGACCGCAGCCAAATACATGGGAAGCCCGTCTTGAGGACAGCTCACCCGCAACACCCCAGTTGGCTTGCTTTGTTCCTCCCTTTCGGCTGCGAAGTATCCAGTCTTGCCCGCATAACAGATGACGCAGGCAGAAAGCGGGCATGCGTATGCGAGAGAGCAGGTCGTGAAAGACTTACTACTCTTTTCAAGTTGAACAGGCTTCATCGCAACGTGATGTACATAACAAAGGGGGCGGGGGTCCTTTTTGGTTCTCTCTATAGCCATACCGTCTCCTTGGATAAACTGCCGAGCAAGCTCGCCCAACTCGGCTGTCGTGCCTCCCTGGGGATTGCGCTGCGGAGGGCTTAGGTTTGTCATCTTGGCCCAGTGCGCGATAGGCCATGCTCTCGTCTGTATGCCGGACCGGCATCAGAATAATGACCCTCCCAGTTGTCTTACTTTCGTTCGCCGACATTTGCGTTTCGTCGTATACGCAGCTCGAGGGGGCCGCTGGTCCGGCCCTTTTACCGGTCGGTCTTAAATCACCATCCAGGTGGCCCCGAAGAAGACTTCAGGAGTGTTGGTGGGTGCCGAGTTCACAGAGGCTGCCGCGAAGGTGGGCGGTGCCAGTCCTGTTTTGACCGGCCCCACCCTCCCTGGATTCAGGTTTCTTCCGAACGCCCGCAAGGCGTTTGGCCGAAGCCTAGTGCTGATAGGCGCCGAGGTCGACAGCGCCGCCTTTGGGGCGGGCTTTGCCGTTGATGTCTGTATAGATGTAGGTTTTCAGATCCGAGACGATAGCCGCCGGTAAGCCGGACAAAGTACTGGGATCAATGCCCTTACCGTAGGCTGGGCTGAGTGGCAGCAGCGTCAGTGCGTTGCCGAGCAGAGAAGGAGCCAGTGCGGTTGCGAAGCCGCCGAGAGCCAAGATGGGTGGGCTGAGAAACAGGGGATTGGCCTGGATGAGTTGCGAGGAGCTGAAGTTAGGCGAACCGTTGAAGTACATATCGGCGGTGTAGTTGACGTTGGAGACGGAGTTGTACTGGGCGAAGGAGGGGTTGCTGGAGCTGAGGGCAAAGGCGATGTTGTTGACGAGGAAGCCGTTGCTGGAGCCGTTGACGCCGAACTCAGGGAAATTGGGTTCGGAGGGATCGAGAGCGTTATCGTAGCAGGTGTTGTTGATGATGTAGAAGTTCTGGACCTGGTTGGGCTCGATGCAGCGGCCACCATTGCCGTAGACGACGTTGTTGAGGATGAGAGCGGGAGGAGTGTTGCCGCCGAGATCGAGGATGATGCCGTTGCCGTCGGTGTGGTTGGAGGATTGATCGACCTCACCGGTGATGATGTTGTTGGAGATGACGGAATGGATGCCGGTGTAGTTGTCGAACCAGAGGTGGGAGTTATAGGAGATAGCGCTGGTCCAGCTGTACCACTGGGGAACGGAAGTGGAAGAGGGGATGTAGCCGTTGTGGTTGATAAGGTTATGGTCGGCGGTGAGGTAATCGCAGTTGATGGAGCCGATGCCGGAGCCGCCGGTGTCGGAGATGGAGTTCCCGATGAAGCGGGCGTGATGGCCGCCACGGCAGAAGAAGCCGTCAGCGGCAGTGCCACTGCCGTTTAAGTTGAGGCCCTGGAATTGGAGATAGGCGGGGCCGGAGGGGAAGGAGCCGTTGCCGACCTTAAACATGGGTTCGGCATCGGCAGCGCCAGTCCAGACGAAGTTGACAGGAGTGGAGTCGTAGTTTTTGTAGACGATCCAGGAAGAAGGCGAGCCGCTGTTGGGAGGAAGGAAAGTGGAGCTGAGGTTGTAGGTACCGCCGAGGAGGCAGACGACGGAGCCGGGTTGCGTGGAGTTAGCGGCACCCTGAAAGGATTTGGGGGCAGAGGGGCTGGAGCCCGAGTTGGAGTCACTGCCGGAGGGGGAAGCATAGAGGGTGCAGTCGGCAGAGGTGGACGTATTGTTGACGGTGAAGTCCACGAGGGAACTGGTGGCGGAGTTACTGGCGGAGTCTGTGACTTTTGCGGAAAGAGTATGAGCACCATTGGAGAGGGAGTTGGAGTTGAGGCTGAAGGACCAACTGGAAGTGCCGGAAGCGTTGGCGAAGGTACCGCCGTCGACGGATACCAGGACGGAACTGATGGTTAGACCATCAGAGGCGACGCCAGAGACGACGACAGTCCCGGAGACGGTAGAACCATTGGCCGGACTGTTAACAGACACGGTAGGAGGGGCGGCGGTCACCACGTTGATGCTGAGATTCGCGGAAGCGGATGCCCCGGTGCTGTCCTTTACTACGACGGTAAAGGGGGACGTGCCGGCGACTGTCGGACTACCCGAAAT
>Ga0210383_10002617_pt1 | contig 16249 bp, 22 predicted proteins | sample IncBWC14OmetaG_FD_160072 | JGI IMG/M metagenome (GOLD analysis project Ga0210383, IMG submission 160072) | Forest soil microbial communities from Barre Woods Harvard Forest LTER site, Petersham, Massachusetts, United States - Inc-BW-C-14-O ...
TCATCGAGCAGAATCAACGAAGAAAGGCCCGTCTGAGCCAACTCGTCCTCGGAAAGTCCACTTCCTTTTTGAAAGAGCTGATTCCAGACCACCAATTTATTGTCTTCAAGGCTACAGAGAGCAGCCGGTAAAGAGAAGTGCTCAAGGGCTGAACATATTGCCCGCAGGTCTGTGGGTTCAGGGAATTCCTCGCTCATTAGCTTCGGACCAAAGGTTCAAGATAAATCGACAATGTTTTTTGGAACGTAAAGCGAGCCACGCCTGTTTTTACAAAACTCAGATCGGGACAAAACGCCCGCTGCCTGAACCCCGACCTCAATGGAGCTTGCGCGCCTGTCTGATTGTCGGACGGCCACGTCTTCGCTCACCTATAAGGCTGCTCACTGCTACGGTTCGCCTTCCACCTCCGTTCGATTTCTTGGCGAATTTTGGTAGACCGACGCGATCCGATCCTAGAAGGAAGATCGCCCGCCAATTCCCGATCGAGCCATCTGTAGATTTCGATTTTATCGCTCTGGCTCATATATCGCATTGCGTCTTTGATCTGTGTGACGTTCATAATGGCTTGGCTCTTCCCTTCCACGCAAGGGACTCCATAGCCTCCTCGTACGTGTCGTAGGTTCCGATCGGAAATCCGTCTTTCGAGGCGGAAAAGGAGACTTGGTCGCAGACGACCTGTCCAAGAGGACCTAGATATGCGTAGTAGTTGCTTGTTCCCGCATGGCTCATATTTTTTTACTTCTTCTGGTTCGGAGAGCTACTTTGGTTCGCAGTTTTTACATTAAAATCGGCGCGCAAAAGCCCCAGACTCCGACACGCCGGTCCAACGTAACTTCATCCGGCTTTGGTTCGCGCAAAGCGAGCGTTCCGGATGTTCTCGGGAGTTGATATCGCTTCACAAAGGCAGGGTGACTGATGAAATCATCGTGACATCACCCGGCGAAGTTTCGGAGGTGGATTACAGCAGTCGGTTTTCACATGGATATGGCCAATGCGGCCTTTGGCTGGAGGTGTCATATAAAAGCACGGTAAACGCGATTTTAACCAGAGAACGAAAGAGCCTGTTACAATTGGCGTCCGGCTGAATTGCAACTCCCCAGTCACAACCGTCTCCGGTTTCGGCATCGTGAGGCTCCTGTGTTTTGAGTGCTTACCTCTCCGATCCGAAACGTGGTGAGAATGCTTATCCAGAGATCAAGCCCATGTGCGAACGAGTCGCCTTCGGGCCGACCTCGTTCGGCCAGCCCCGAAGAAATACTCTGAGTTGGCGAGAAAGGACGGTTAAGGCCGCGATCGAAAACCAGAGTTGAAACTGGACTAACTCGAATATTGGGCGATTCAGCGTTCATGATCTCTCCTGAAATAGTAACGCAATTTTTCCCAATCGCGGTTCGCTGGGTGTCAGAAATGGAGAAGGCCATTTTAGAAAGTGGTCAACAACTGTCGCCCCAAAGCAGAAAAGACGCGGAAGCGATCGGCGTTCGACGAACCGACGATGTACGGATCTTCGTGTTGGACGCAATACCTCTACCAAGCGATTCGGGATTGCGGCAGCTCGCTGTGCAGTCGGAATTAATAACAGACAGGACGATTGGAATGACCTTCGGACACGGTATTGTGATTAAAAATGGCTCGCAGGATCGTAGGCTCATTGCGCATGAATTAGCACACGTAAATGCAATACGAAAGATTCGGCGGAATCGACGCGTTCCTCAAGGATTACATAAAGGAAGTCGTTTTCCCTCCGGGCATTGTTGCGCAATTGGGACTCGGTGCGAACCTCCCTGAGGATGCGATTTACCCGCTCAATCTGGGCGACGAGTTCGGCAAACCGCTCGACGGCACGAACAAGTACACGATTCACTTCGATAAAGCGACCATCCCACCTGTGAACGCTTTCTGGTCAATCACCCTCTACGATCAGCAAGGCTTTCAGGTCGGGAACAGCCTTAACCGTTTTGCCGTTAGTAGCTGGATGCCATTCCAGTATAATCCGGACGGATCGCTCGACCTGTATTTTGAAAACGAAAGTCCCGGCGCGGAACGAGAAGCTAATTGGCTTCCGGCTCCCAAAGGAGCGTTTAACCTCTGTATGCGTCTCTATGCCCCTAAATCCGATGCACTGACCGGTAAATGGAACCCACCACCGGTGATGAAAGTCCAGACGTTGCCTCAAATCAGCGCGCAATAACTCGCTCGTGAAACGCGAGCCGTTTGCGTCATTCCGGCGAGTCCCGATTGGAAAAGAGTCTCCCAGAGTTTGGCCAATCCTTTGGGTGCTTCTTGGGCATTCCCGGTCATCAGTAAGCTAGTTGACGTTGTCTGATGGCCGGGATGCTCTTTGGTCACATTAGCCGGTCGCCTTTTTTTGGCATCCGACTCGGCAACCAAAGACGATCCGTTTACGTCATCCAACGAGCGTCGTGAACGAGACCGATGCGATAATGAGTAAACAATTTTTCTACGCCAAATTGAGGTTCACTCCGAAGGCGACCTGTGCCACGGCGACTCCATACCCACGCGAAGTGATCGTTGAAGTTCCCAAGGATCTCGCCGAGCGCAAGGAATCGGAAATTAACGATGAGGTCCTAAGAAAGGTGTTCGCCCTCGATCTGGCGCGAAGTGCGGCTCTCCGCACGTTTCCCACAGCGGAACAGTACATTAAGTTGTATGAACAAGGGCCACCAACATGGCTTGACGAGAGGGTTACCGCAATGAACGAGCGCCCTTGCGATTACACGGAGAATGGCGTTAGGGCGTGGAGAATTGACTAGGAATTTAGTTTTCTCAAGAAAGAAAGGAGGCAAAAATCGAGTTCGATGTCTGGAACGCGTTCCGATCCCCAGAACCACCGACCCGTTTTCGCTGTCGGGCGAATGCTGGAGAAGAAATGTTCGAATTTCGCGCAATCATTCTGGAAGACCTCTGCCTTCCCCGACCCATCACTAATCTTATCTGTGTGGTCTGATAGGTCGGGATGCCCCCTTAGCGACCAGATCAGATGGTGACCGTTTGCCGACTCAACAAACCATTAGTCGTGCAGAAGCTAATGTCATCCATCAGTCTCTAACGACTCACGCTCTGCGCCCGTCTTTTGCAATGACGGGCTCCGCTTTTGCGATGATAGTCTCGGCGTCACCCTCGAAAAAAGTTGCGACGGGCGCTGCCGAAAGCTCGGTCTCGCTCGGCAAAACCTCCATCAAACCGGTTCGTAAGGCTGTCATTTGAGTACGCCCTTCGGCTGTACCGAGCGACTGACTTTCCCAAAAGTCTTTGTCTTTGTCCGTAAGCTCGACGAAGACTCTGAAGCGCGGATCTGATTCCCCTTTGAAGGAACCGATGAGTTCGAAAAATTTTGGCGTTTTCATCTCACAAGGGTACTCGCACCAGACGTGTTCATTGGACTATCCTAAACTGTTCCTTTTCGTGAGATGGAAGAACGACGAGGTTAAAAGCGCACACGAGCCATCAACGATGACGTACCGCGTAGAGACGACGAACTGGCTCCGAACACCGGCAGCGATTCCCATCCGGCGGTCGCCATTCCCGCCCCATATTTCGATGTCTTCAATGGCCCGGATGGCTCATTTCGTCACATTGGCCGTTTCTTTTCGGCATCCGACCGAGTAATGACCAGCGCATCGGTTCCATTGGTTTCATCAGCTTCATCCGAGCGATGTTCTCATTTGATTCTTTAAGCATCAGTTTTTCCGCATTCTCCAACTTGGGCTCGCTTCGGATCGACTCGATCTGATCACCGAGGACCCGATAAAGTGAACGCTAGCATTTATGTGAGGGTGCTTTTGGGGAAGCAGGTCCGTCTTTATCGGCACTTTTTTGCCTACGGAATGATCCTAAAAGTACGTTTTCACAGCTTTGCAGTGTTCAGGGTTGGAAGTTGCAACCGGCGAGGATGGCAAAAGCGTACTTGTAATGATGAAAGCCGACGAGCCTCTTGGAAGATCGGAGAGAGAAGCCGAACTCCCCATTGGGAACGAGTCGTCCAGTGGAATGAGCACTCCGCAAAAGGTCGAAGCCGATTTCCCGGAACCTGAGTTACCGGACGAGGAAGCATGGGAAAAGGAACGGAAAACCCCGCGCTGGCACGAATTCAAAACGCCTTAAAATTCTGGTTCCTCGTGTTAGGAGTAATCGGAGAAGTCCGCTACGATAGACGGCAACAAAACAAGATTTCTGGGGTTGGAACTTTGTCACCCGGAACGATGCGGTGATTGATCGTTAGTGTGTTCACCGAATACCCCGGCAACACCACCGTGGCCAACGACGATTATCGGATGCCGGGGTTTGTATTTCCTCTAGCAACTGCCGGTCGTTGGCGTCCGTGAGAGGCTTGCCAATCGCTGGTCTGATTTTAATGCCGGAAGCCAGGGTGGAGACGTGGGGAAACTTGCAAACGCGGGAACCATCAGTCGAGTCAGATCCGGCAGGAGATCGAACGATATGCAAGGTTCCCGGTCCTGGAAAGCGTCTTGCAAGAGCAAAAAACCATCGAACGCGCGCGGATCAGTCGTCACCCCGAAGAAGTCAGGCTCCGGCTCCTAGAGAAAATGATCCGGGCGTCTTTCCTGATGGCCGGACATATTGTGCCTCCTGGTTTCAGCCGGGGACGGCACCAGACAACCCGCGGCCAATCGTTGAGCGGGCATCTTGCCTCTCTGATCGAGGACCAATACCTGGTCGATACGGCACTTGACTAGGTCATTTTTTCGAAGTGAAGCCGCTCGTTATGTATTTGCCGGTCTCTCCGGATCTTTGTGGTCTTCGGTAGACCGGTTCACTCTCTCTTTTTCCCGGAGATCTCCCCGGCTGGTGGAGCAAACCGGAAGAACCGCGATGGGAGATATTAACCAATCCGTCGTCATGTCTATGGGTAATATTGCGGTAGCTCGTAGCCGCCGCCGTGAGCCGTATTATAAAGCAGTTCGTCTGACATACGACCAAAGAGAATGTCTGTTACGAATTACCAGCACGTGAGTGATTTAAAGAACAGCACCGAAGACCGGCCAAACGGACTCTACCAATCGAAACCGCGATACCGATCGGCATGCGACATGGGTCATGGTGATTAACGCCACCATATCCATATCACTCAGCACGCTTCCAAGAAAATCGATCTCTTCGTGCGACCCTTTTTAGTCGTCCCATATGTGCCGATAAACCTTGGGCGGTGTGTGTCCTGCTGTCTCCTAGTTTTAATGCCAATCGCGGCTGATGCAAACCGTCGGCGCCGATCCCATCACACGAACCAATACTTAATAGAAGCAATGAAAAGAATCCTAATACCACTTTTTGGCTCCATGCTGATCGCCTATTCCTCTCAAGGCCAGCAGGCGAAGGTAACACCATCTAACCCTGCTGTTTCGGACTCGACCGGGGCCGATAACACTAAGCGCAACTCTTCTGAACAAAACAAGAATACAGATACCGCGGAGAAGCAGTCCAATAGTAAGGATGACCTCGCGCTGACTCAGAAGATCCGGCAAGCCGTAATGAAGGATGGTTCCCTGTCAATGAACGCTAAAAACGTCAAGATCATCGCCCAAGGCGGCGAGATTACCTTGAAGGGACCTGTCGATAGCCAGCAGGAGAAGGACACAATCGGCACAAAGGCCGGAGAGATTGCAGGAAAAGACAAAGTAGATAACCAGCTTGAAGTCAAAGCTGAGAAAAAGTGATGGGACGACCTATCGCTCTAGACACTCATTTAAAATTCTAAAACAGAAAGATACACTCTAATGAAACGTTCCGTATTATGTCTCGTTGACACAGAACCGCAGGCCGACGCTATCGTCGGAAAACTTAGAAACGCAGGCTTCTCCGATAATGATATTTCCGTGCTGTTCCCGGATAAGGGAAGCACCCGTGATTTCGCTCACAAAAAGGAAACTAAGATGCCCGAAGGGGCGACCGTGGGCGCCGGTACAGGCGGTGTCGTCGGCGGCACGATTGGGTTGTTGGCCGGTATCGGTGCGTTGGCGATACCCGGCTTGGGACCATTCATTGCCGCTGGACCCATCATGGCAGCGTTAAGCGGTGGGGCCATTGGAGCCGGGGTCGGTGGACTCACCGGTGCCCTGGTCGGTCTGGGCATCCCTGAGTATGAAGCCAAGCGTTATGAAGGAAAAGTAAAGGAAGGTCGCATCCTTATCTCGGTTCATTCCGAAAGCAACGATGAAACTAGCCGCGCAAAAGACATCTTCAAAGAAGAAGGTGCCCATGATATTTCCAGTACAGGAGAAGCCCATTCCGATGTGAAGGAAGGAGACGCTTTTAACGCAGGCGGCGCTAAGATCCTGAAGTGACTCCGCCAATTGGACTCTCAGAAAGCGACGTCACTCCGCCGGACGATTGTTCCGTAAGAGAGACACGACGGCATCTGTAAAGAGCAAGATTAATAAAAGATGGGCCAGGCGCTGAACGCGCCTGGCCTCTTTTTTGTTTTGTTCCGCACATACTATCAAAAAGACGACGAATCCCAATTCGCGGTCGAGGTGCGAGCGCGGCCTCAAGTGCCAGCGTCAACACGGATATCATTAGGCCAGTTGGCCGTTGGCCGACCAATGCCGCAAGCGACCTCGTTTTCCAGTGCCTTGGTAACTGGCCGATTCCCGGTTGCCGACTAATCCGTTGGCGGCTTCAGTTTCTTCGGCCAACGGTCAATGTCCGATTGTGTGAGCCGGACCGCAATTTGACCACGTCAACTTCCAGCGCCACAGTCACGTTTCGGTTTACCCGAACAAAAGCCGACCGCGGTTTTCCAGCTCAAGTATTCAAGTATTTCGGTCCAGGTGGACTTCAGTCTTCCGTTGATGGTAGGTGCTGTCTCAACCAGCCGCGCCTCAATCACAGTCCTACTAGTCTATCGACTGGCGCCGTCCGTGATATCAGAGAGCGGGTCCCAGGTCACCGGTGAGATTTCTATCCAGGTCGTGGTGCGACCTTTTTCGGGCGCCAGCTCGCTCAGCAGTGCGTCCGTTCAGATTCATTTATTGCTGCCGACTCAGCGCGGGAATACGCCCGGTCCCGCAGGGTGATACTGGTCTCGATGTTTCGCATGATATCGTGACCGGGAACCAGTCCAGGCGTCGTGGTGCAAAATAAACCGGGTATTGCTTCTTCTGATCGTGCCACTTATCGCGTTCGGCTACTTCGGTTACGGAAAATTGGGGAGGCGGTGGAGCACTCGGACTGGTTCTGCTGACCTGGCTGATCCACTGTTGCCCAGGCTGGTCACTCAGGGAGTTTCTACTAAATGGGAAAAGCGCCCGGTTTTTATCAGGACGCTTATTCCGTCGAAACGGGGGTTGCGGCAACAAACGCGGAAAAGACGAGGTACTAGTTCGTCAAATGTATACATAGAATGAAGATCTCTGACGAAATTATTGGAGCCTTATCGGGGATGGCTCTTGTATGGAGCATTGGCGCCATGGTCAAAAGCCAGTTCATCGACAAGTACGATGCTAATGGCAACCTGATCAACCACAACGAGGTCTTCTGTGACGAGTTTGGAAATCTCTTCTACGTGGGAAGCCGCAAGTTCCTTTACAATGCCTGGAACACCGACAAAGCCCATGTCGCCGACCGCTCCCTCGGCGACCTAACTCCTGTATGTCAGGTATTCCTCCACGGGGTTGGCATTGGGTGAGATGTCGCCGTCCGGATCGTAGTCGTTGGCGATGGTGAAGGTGGCGCTGGTTGGCGGCTCCCGCTAAATTAATCTGTAGTCTGGTATTCGCTTTCCAGACCGGAGCTTTGGTACCTTTACGGCGTATCCGGCTTCTTTTTGTCTTCACCGCTCAATTGATGGACTCTCGAGCGTTACGGGGATCATATGGATGCTGACTTTGAAGCGCCATACGCTACCGGTAGTGGAGTCACCGCTGCGGCGGAGTTTTTTACGCTCTGTCCTCGGGAAGCCTGTGCATTGAGATGATATTCTCGGGCTGAGTCGGTGGCAGGATCGCGAAATACTTCTCCGCCGCCTCCGGGTAGACAACTTCACGGTACGTATTGAAAATCAGTTTCGGCGACGTGTGCCCCATGTCCAACGACAGCCGCGCTGCATCCTGATACTTCGCCAAGTGATAACTAGCGAACGAGTGTCGCAAACAGTTGTGCGGCATGGTGATTCCGGCAACTTGTTCTCGGCGTGTCATTTGGCTCATGTAGAGATTCTCGTCCCCAGTCCAAAGTGGTCCGGTTTTCTTGGCGAACGGTGCGAGCCACGCCAGCAGGTTCGGCTCCATTTTGATTAACCGGCGTTGAGCGGTCTTGGCCTTGGTGGCGGCAATGTTGACGTATCCCCGGACCAGATCGATATCGTGCCAGTTTAGGCGACGAAGTTCAGCGGTGCGGATTCCGGCAAAAGCGGCAAGAGCAATCATCGGTAGCAAATTGGACCGGCCACGTTCAGCAAGCGGGTCAATTCATCGGGGGCTAGAATACCGGGCGGTTTATCGATGACAGCCTCAATTTCCACGTCTTCAACCGGATTGGAATCCATGTAGTGTTTCTTGACCGCGTAATTGCAGAGCGAGGAAAGCCGGGTGCGGTAATTTCGGACAGTGGCCGGTGCTAATTCAAGATCCAAAAGCCAGTCTTGAATCTGCTTGGTGGTCAAAACTCGTGTCGCCGTTTCTCCGAAGTCCGCACAGAACCGAGCGTACCGGATTCGCAAATCCTTTTGGTGAATCTCCGACCGGTTAAGCCGGGATTGCATCTCAAGGTATTCAGCGACCAGCTTATAGAAGGAAATTGAGGCTTGCTTCTTCTGTAAATAGTCCAGAGCGAAATCGATTGCCCACCGGACATCTTTCCCGAATTCTGAAAGTTTTCGCTCGCCCTCAAGTGCGGCGATCCTGACGCGGTCAGACAAGTTCAGAGCTTCCTGTCCCTCTTTTTTTAACTTAATTTTGATCCGAACCAGCTCTTGGTTGGCGGCGGTTCTGGTTTCAAAGAAAAGCCTCCCTTGGCCGACCGATCGCAGGTCGATCATAAACGGCGTTTTAGTTGAATGCTTGTAGTCTTTGACTTCGAGAGCGGCGGTTTTTATGGGGACACAGGCATACCCCGGCATTTCCCATTTGTCAATGAGGCGTCAATGGATTTTCCGTCGCGGCTGTTAACCTTCGTTGATCGGTAAAGCAAACTCCAAATAATCTCGCCCGAGTTGGCCGCAAAGAGCTTCCACCACCAGCTCGTGGTCCGCCCGTTGCGGTAGCCCGGACACGGTCACGGAACCGATCACTCCGACCCCGGCCACTTTCAAAGGAAAAGATCCGCCGTGCGAGGCGTAATCCGAGGCTGCAAGCTCATACTTGTCGGCCAGAGTCGAATTGGTTTGTTTCAGCCCAAGGCCAATCGCGTAAGAACTGCGATGGAAACGCGCCACGACATTTCCTTTCCGCCTTACCCATTCTGCGTTGTCCGGAGTGCTGCCGTTCAAGGCGCTGTAGAAAAGCGGCTGACCAAACCGCTTTAGTTCGATCGCCACCGGCAACCGCCGGTCCGACGCGAGTTCGCGCAAGCGCGAACCCACCTTCCAAGCAATTTCTTCGTCGAATTCCCCGAAGATCAGCTCCTGTTCTTGTTTTGCGATCATTTCAAGATCTCGGCTTAAGTTCATTAGGGGGAGAATCCTAACCTGATTTTCTCCATAAAACCCGTGGATTTCGCCGAAATGTTTACCGGCCATTTGAGGGGTTTTTTTAACTTTATAGTTCTTAGAGCCTTCCCGGGGCTAACTCTTACTGAACCTCCCGCGCGGTCCAGCTCCATACGCCTTCGTGAGCCGTCATGGTGCCGTCGGTTACTTTCAAAATTGCGTAGCGAAACCCCGGTCGGATCACGACTTCCTCTCTGACATCCTCCTTTCCGAGACGAATCATTGAGAGTTTGATCGCTTTGGAAGAGGTTCGGAGCTCCTCGAAGCCAAGGTAGTGTTCCCAGATAGCGCGCCCAAGGTATCGATCACCTGTGCGGAATCGGAATTCATCCTTTTCATTCTGTTGCCACGATCTCCAAGTGATGGTCCGGTCCGGACCGTTGAATGCCTTGCTGCGGGAAATCGATTGGGCGTTTAACGGTATCACTGAGTAGGGCAGGATAGATAGAATAAGCAGGAAAGGAGCGAAACACTTCATGTCGAGTGATTTCGCTCTCACCTGTCGAACGAGATCGAGGCCATTCTCCTTCCTCTCTTGGTCAATAAGCTAATCTACTGATGAACGTTTACGTTCCGACTGACGTTTGCGTTCCGATTGGCGTGGGGGTTCGGTCTGCCGTGGACGTTTGGATTGCCGTGGACGTTTCCGTTGCGGTGGACGTTTCGGTTATCGTGGACGTTTCCGTTCCCATGGACGTTTCGATTGCTGTGGGCATCTCTGTTGTGGTGGACGTTTTCACCACTGTAATACCCGTTGTGGTAACTGTATCCACGAAGGTGCTCCCGGTTTCCTGAAGACACAACTACCGTAGGGCCGTAACCACCGCCCCCGTAGTAGCCGCCATCGTAGTAGCCAGCACCCCCGTAATAGCCCCCTCGTAATGTCCACGGGAAGTCCCATTCGGATAAACTTCACAAGATTGAAAAGTCAATGCGCCGAAGCCCAGCGCAAGCACAGAAAGTAATGATTTCATAGCGCACTTCTAGTCAATAGATGATCGGGCAGAAAAACCACGTGTTAATCCCGATCATAATCTCGATCGTAATGGTGCCGATGATGGTACCGGTGCCAGCGGTGCCACCGATATTCATCCGCGTGACGGTAATAGCGGTAGCGGTCGTCGCCATAGTAATAAGGTCGGTAATGTTGGTATCCAGGGTTAACGTAAACCCGGAACCCATCGTCTGCTTTCGTTTGAATGGGCGTTAGAGCAACCAATCCGAGAGCCGTCAATCCCAATAGAAAATATCTTTTCATATGATCCTTTTCGTGGTTTAGACGCAAACGAGTCGGTTTTCGTGCTGCTCTTATGTTTGGATCAGGTTACTCCCTGACGATTTGGGGGGGGCATCTCGAAAAAACATACTTGATTAAATCTTCCTATTACATGGCTGTAGGTGCATTCATTAGTTATGCGTAATGGATAGCTCGATACGTTCAACTACTAAGCAAAAGATCGCTCCCATGGCGATATAGTGACGAGTTGTTATTGACACCAATTAGTGCAAAGCATCCACTTGCAATATCGCGTAAAGACCTTTGACCCAACGGCATTCTCGCTGCTGTCCAGGGAACGCAGATTGGACATTGAATACCCCCTTCGGACTATTGCAGAAGAACTATTCAAGGCGTAGGCTTTTGGCCGGAAAGGAGACCCGCTATGGACACTATGACTTACGCCTCGGTCGCCATGCTCCCCAAGGGCATCGCTGAAGAGCACGCGCATTTCGTCCGGCAGGATCTAGAGCTTCTTCCGCTGGATCTGTCGACGATTAAGCGATAGCGGCCCAAGTCTGACATTCCTTCGCATTCTCCGTGATGGTTATTCGGTAAGGGCCTTCGGCGTCTCCTCCGGTTTGAACAGAAGCCAGCAGAGGAAACAAAGCCGCATTGGGATTGGGTTTCCGTGACGATCATTCGATACTTCGGCGACTCTCCGCTTCTCCAATCGTCCTCGAGGCTTTAGGGTGTGGCCCAAGCGCAGGGGCCCGTATTTAGCGTGTCGGTGGAATCAGGCGCCGCCGAAGGCCCTAGCTTGCGCAATATCCGCCGTCCACGGGAATCGTTACTCCGTTAATCAACTTCGATGCCGCCGAGGCAAGGAAAATGGCAGCTCCCGTCAAGTCTTCGGCCTCCGCCCATTGGCCACCGGGAATCCGAGCAAGGACTTTGTTGTTGAACTCCGACAGCTCCGGGTCTTCTCGGAGAGCACGGGTCATTTCAGCTTTGATCCAGCCCGGAGCGATCGCATTTACATGAATGCCGTCTTCGGCGAATGAGATGGCCAATGACTTAGTCAGCGAAACAATCCCGGTTTTGGCTGCGCTGTACGCGGGCTGCGCCAGCGCCGAAATAAGGTTGAGAAAGGCTTCTGCGAAAGCATTGCCAATACCACCGGTGCCGCCAGTGATCAAAACGTGTTTACCTGCTACGCTGAAATCGTGTTGTAGCCTCGGCTAACTTGCGGGTTGAGTCACTGGCGAGTTAATGGAGGGATTTGTTTGCGAGGGATCTGTTTGCGAGGGACTTGTTTGCGAGGGATTTGTTTGCGAGGGATCTTTATCGTTGGGCACAATTTTGCCCTTTCCCTTTATGCCCTCTTCAAATTTCTGACTGACATCGTTGGGCGTTTGCTCAGTCACGCTGCAACCTTCGAAAATCAGGGCAAAAAGAGCCCAACAAATCACACTAAGAAGAGGGGTATTTCCTACAATCTTGATCTTGCTGTTTTTCATTCCAAAGCCCGGCCAGTAGCTCGACTCTTCCGCTTCCCGCATCAATGGTTCGTCGCGGAGGTGTAGGCGGCTTTTTTGCTCGCCCCCCTTTCTAAGTTCGAAAATCCGATCAAATTCCGAGATTTTTCAATTTTCGCCAAACTTTGATGCCAGAGTTCGATCAACCGCTTTTTCACATCGATAGATTTAGATCCCACAGAGGATCTGCTTCTGGCATAGCGGGCCTCTGGTCCTATTGAACGCGCAGAGTCTTGCCGAAGTGCCGAAGTTCCGGCATCTGAATTCGCCACCGCTCCTATTTCAGGAGTGAACGGAAAAAATGGAGCGGGAGCCGTCGCTGTGGGTTTCATCTGCCAGGTAGCATCATCCTGTGGAGAGGCTTTATTGAACGCCTGATCAACGCCATTTCCCTCTTCAGAAGCCATTTTACCATTGGAACCCTTTGAAACGACGCTCCCGACCGTAACGTCATTGGCAAACAGTGAGAGATCGCTTCCGGCTTGTATCGCTTCCTCTGTTGGATTGACCCTAATTGGATGATGCTCTTGGAGCGCGAGCAGGAGGGCGGCCACAAGAACGGCACCCAAAACCCCGGTTGCCAGCCACACAGTATCCCGATTGAAACCTTCGATTACTTCGCTTGTCACACTTCCTTGTCTTGTCCTCCAAATCTTTTAACACGCGAACGCTAGCTTCAGCAGTCAGGTCACACCCTTAAAAAATGCATCGGGGTTATGACGGCGCGGTTTAACGAACGGTAAAACTTATCTCGATCGGAGACAGCAAAGGCGAGACACTTTAGACTCCGTAGATTGCTTGGCGTAATTGACGAGGAAACGTACCCTTGGCTCCCTCAATCGCCGTGTTTGTTAAGCAGACGACAGTCAGTCTCTTCGCCGGATCAACAAACCAGTGATGACCCCAAATTCCACCCCATCTAAGTGTCCCTCGCGATTGGGGGCTATCAGCGGTGGCAGGATCTTCGAGCACCGCGACACCAAACCCAAACTTCCATCCGGGTTCATCTCCCACGACCCAGAGCGAGCCAATCTGATTCTGCGTCATCGTTCGGACTGAATCCGCTCGGAGGATGGGGTGACCAGCAAGCCGGATCGTTTCCAAAAATCGCATAAAATCCTTGGCCGTCCCAAGCATCCCTGCACCGCCGGAATGAAAAGAATGTTCATTTAAGGCACGGCCAGGCGAGAAACAGAGACGAGTGCGAGGTCCCGTTGGGACAATCTGCGGATCGCTCATGCGTACAGGTTGAGGCGAGCCGTCAGCATACGGGGTGACTAAAGTGGTCAAGTCTGCTGGAGGTGAAAATCCAGTAGAATGCATTTCGAGCGGTTGCGTAATTAGCTCTTTTATCGCGTCCGGTAGCGATTTCTGCGTGGCGCGAGAGACAATTTCACCAAGTACATCAGTCGCTACCGAATAGGCCCATGATCTACCCGGCTCAAATCTAAGCGACACCGACGCAATGCGCCGCAGATTTTCATCCATAGACAAACCGGGCTGGTCGAGTCCGTCGGACACATTTGCTTTCCGATACGGTCCATCTGCGGGTTCATCGGATGGATAGCCGAGTCCGGCGGTATGTGTGAGCAAATGACGAATCGTGATGGTCGCTTTACCGCGATCTCTGAGTTTCGGACGGAATTCAGGCAACCAAACTCCGATGGATTTATCGAGATTGAGAACGCCACGCTCTATGAGCGCAATCGAAGCAGCCGACACCAAGGGTTTTGTGAACGAAGCCAATCGAAACACGTGATTCTCCACCATCGCGCGTCCCTCTTCGCGATCCGCAAATCCGGCTGGCCGTTGATAGACAATCGTGCCGTCCAGCGAGATCAGGATAACGGTTCCGACAATACGCTTTTTAGAAATCGCGTCGTCAATGACGCTGTCCACTCTTGTCTGAAGACCATTTTTCATTGTTTTTCTGATCTCAGGCCTTAAAGCGATGATCTCCGGGCTCTTTGGTGCTCTTTCTCGGGATAAGAATTGGCTTTAGCAAGTAACGTTTGGCGATCCCGCCCGGGCGATCGATCATCTCCAGCAGATACTCCAAACCGACTTCTCCCAAGGCTGCAAAATCCTGATAGATCGTCGAAAGCGGCGGTTGGTAAAATTGGGACTCCGGTAGTCCATCGTACCCGATGACAGAAATTTCGTCGGGAACCGCGATGCCGTTCTCATGGAATGCACTCAGCGCTCCAAGAGCCATATGATCATTCGCCACCACGACGGCCGAAAATTCGCCTCGATAGCGACGGATTAATTCCTGCGTTGCATCGTACCCGCTTTGGGCACTCCAATCACCTTCCAAGATGGGACCCGGTCGAAGTCCCTCACGCTTCAGCGCCTTCATCCAACCTTCCCTGCGCAACCTTGCGGCTCGCGATCCGGCAGGTCCGCAGATCAACGCGATCCGGCGATGCCCTAACCGGGCGACGTGTCGGATCGCCAGGAGCGAACCCTTGTCCTGGTCGACCAGGACCGCCGGCAGGCTTGGTCCCAAATCGACATCGATGGCGATAAATGGGACATCCCGGCAGACTTCCCGGATAAAGTCCATTTCGAGCTCGGGCGGAATCAAAATCACAATTCCGTCCACTTGCCGCGCGCAAAGCTCGTCAATGGCGCGTCGAACCTCATCCGCATTCACCTCCGGAAGTTCCGCGATCATGACGTTGTACCCATGTTTTTTCGCTGTCTGTTCCACGCTCACCATGATTCGGGCGGGACCGTGAAAGGTCAGGGACCCGATGAAACCGATGATTCTGGATCGTCGACTCACTAAATGCCGGGCGGCATTGTTTGGCCGGTAGCGAAGCTCTCCCATCGCTTCGGCGACACGGGCGCGCGTTTCGCGTTTGACGTGAGGGCTTTCGTTCACGACTCGGGAAACCGTCTGGTAAGAAACGCCGACTCTGGCTGCGACATCCTTCATCGTGGCAGCTTTGCAGCGCTTGGTTTCTTTGCTGGACATGGATCAACAGATCGCGAGCTGGCGACGGGCGATGGAAAATCGACTCGGCCTGACAGGAGTGAAAATAGCGAAGATCAAAAATCTGGTTGTTGGAATTGAGAACTCAGTGTATGCGTTGTGAACGTTCACAAAGTACTTAACCCCCGGAAAAAGGCAAAAGGTCTCCGACAGTTTTTGTTCTGTGGGAGCCTGATCCGTCACTGAGTTAGATTATGACTATGCCCCCCAGCGTTCTTTCTTCCCTGTTTCGCCCCCGCGATTCTGTACCCACTTGTCACGGCCGATCGAATCTTACCCTCACCGTCGCCGCATCATTAACCTTACTGACGGCCTCACTGACTCCCGTTTCCGCCCAGTCCACGAGCGGCTACAAAGAGCCCGATTATAGCAAATTCAAAGTCGAGGATGGCCAGATCACCCTGGAGTTTTGGTCCTGGGTCGGTGGCTTGGATAATACGGTCAAAGATTTTGAGAAAGCCTACCCTAACATTAAAGTCCACGTGAATAACGTCGGTGGTGGACCGGCGGAATATCAGAAACTGCAGACCGCGTTGAAGGCCGGTTCGGGCGCCCCGGATGTCGCACAGATCGAGTACATGTTTTTGCCATCATTTATCGTCACGGACGGCCTCGCTGACATGGCACAGTACGGAGCAAACGAAGCGAAACAGTACTTTGTGCCTTGGACTTGGGGTCAGGTGTCGCCGGACGGGAAAACAGTGTTTGGCATTCCGCAGGACAGCGGGCCTTTGGCGCTGAATTACAACAAGAAGATCTTTGATCAGTATGGGCTGTCAGTTCCGACGACCTGGGACGAATACGCCCAAGAC
>Ga0210383_10002619_pt1 | contig 16248 bp, 11 predicted proteins | sample IncBWC14OmetaG_FD_160072 | JGI IMG/M metagenome (GOLD analysis project Ga0210383, IMG submission 160072) | Forest soil microbial communities from Barre Woods Harvard Forest LTER site, Petersham, Massachusetts, United States - Inc-BW-C-14-O ...
GGCGGCAAATCGATCTGGAGACGGCGGCCTCGATCAACTAAATTCGCATCAAGAAGGGTTGATGGTTACGATTTGACGCGTTCCCAAATCGCGCGTATAAACTGCTGACACCTTGGAGCGTTTTTTCCACAGCTGTAATATCGGCGCCCTGAAGCAAGGTTGAGAAACGAATGGCTGATGTGACGAATACCGTTAGAAAAGGTTAAGACAATTCCATCTAAAGTACAGATAAGAGGGGTGCTTACGAAAAGCCCAGGAAGAGTTTTGCAGATGGCCCAAAAGCCTACACCTAAGAAATCCGTTGGCGACGACCCGCGTTTTGCACAAGCTGTGCAAAATTACGAGGCGGGCCTACGCGCCATGCAAGAGCACAAATTCGACAAGGCAAAGTCCTACCTGCAGAAGGTAGTCTCCGGCGCCAGCAAAGAGCTGGCGGATCGCGCTTCAGTGCATTTGAACGCTTGCAACCAGCAAACGGAGCGAGCGGTCACGCAGTTCAAGAACCCGGAAGAGCACTACGACTATGCTATTTCCCTAATGAATGTTGGCGATTACGTGAGCGCCCGGGAGCATCTGGATAAGTTGTCGAAACAGGCGCCGAAAGCCGACTATGTGGCCTACGGTTTGGCGGCCCTGGATTGCCTTACGGGCCACGTCGAAGATTCCCTTCGCCACCTGGACGAGGCAATCCATCTGAACCCAGGGCTTCGTTTCCAGGCGCGCAACGACTCCGACTTTCAGAATCTGGCAGAAGATCCTCGCTTCACCGAGTTGTTGTATCCCGATCCTGGGGCTGAATTGACTTCCCCGGTCGATGGTGATGAGGACCTCTAGGGAGCCCTGATGGGCTACTCCAACCTATACCCGGACTTGCCACCCAGGTCCACCACGGCTCCGAGCAGCGGCTTGCGGGTGGTTGTAATCGGAGGCGGCACCGGCCTTTCTACCCTCCTCAAGGGATTGAAGTGGTATGTCACTCCTCCCGGCGAGCGGCCCTCCACCAAGCCGGGCAAGCCACAAATCTCTAACCTTTGTGCGGTGGTGACGGTCAGCGACGATGGCGGCTCCAGCGGCCGCCTGCGAAAAGAACTTAACATGTTGCCCCCGGGCGACATTCGCAACTGCATAGTCGCTCTTTCCGAAGATGAGGCGTTACTCTCCAGGCTCTTTCAGCATCGATTCGTCAAGGGATCGGGGCTGGAGGGCCATAGCTTTGGCAATCTTTTTCTCGCGGCTCTCACCTCGATCACCAAGGACTTTAGCGAAGCCGTACGGCTGTCGTCTGAAATTCTGGTAACCCGCGGGCATATCTATCCCGCCACAACTTCCAACGTCGAGTTGGAAGCGCTCATGGAGGACGGCACGCGAGTGCGCGGTGAGACCAAAATCACCGCAAGCAAAGGCCGGATCAAGGAACTTTCCCTGGTTCCGCATGACGTTCAACCGCTTCCTCAAACTTTGGAGGCAATTGCGCGCGCCGATCTGATCACCATCGGACCGGGATCGCTCTTTACCAGCCTGATTCCGAACTTGCTGGTAAATGGTATTGCGAAGGCGATCGCCGCTTCCCCGGCAACCAAAGTTTATATTTGTAATTTGATGACGCAGGCCAATGAGAGCCTGGGACGTACCGCTGCCGATCACATCCGGGCGCTGAACGGACATGCTCAAATGCCCATCTTTGACTATGCCTTGCTCAATCACACGTCGATTTCGGAGCCGCTGAAAGCGAAGTACGCACTTGAAGGCGCTACCCAGGTCGTGGTCGATGAAACCGCCATTAAGCAATTGGAAGTCAGTCCGGTGCTGGGCGACTATCTCGATGAGGGCGAGGTTGCACGTCACGCCACTGATCGAATCGCTCGTGACTTGATGGCGCTGGCTGGGCAGGTGCGGTCGAATCAGCGATCGTCGTCGAAGCGCCACACCACGAACAGCTGAGCGTGAAGTTCGGACGGGCCGCCTAGCGTGACCGGCTACGCCATGCCGCGACTGACTCTCTCGCGGTATATTGGATCGAATGCCAAATTCCAAAAGCAGGCAGTCCAGCCTCGCCCCGCGGGTCGCTATCGTTATCATGGCCGCTGGCAAGGGGACGCGCCTGAAGTCCAAGCACCCTAAAGTTTTGCATGAGGTCGGCGGAAAGCCGATCCTGGCACACGTAGTCACCTCTGCAACCAAAGTCATTCCCGCGCAGGACGTCTTCGCCGTCATCGGTCACGAAGCGGATCGCGTTCGCCAGGCGGTTGCTCACACCGGAGTTAATTTTGTGGTGCAAGCCGAGCAGCGCGGCACGGGTCACGCGCTGATGGTTGCGCGCGAAGCTTTAGCGCCTTATGACCAGGTTATTGTGCTTTCCGGCGACGCCCCCTTGATCAGCCCCGAAACCATTCAGAAGCTGCGGGATTTTCATGGCATAAACCATTCGTCGATGACGATTCTAAGCGCACAGCTGGAAGATCCAACCGGGTACGGGCGAGTGATCCGCAAAAGCAAAGGAAAGCCAGAGGTAAAAGCCATCGTCGAGGAAAAATCCGCCACTCCCGCGCAACGTAAGCTTAGGGAGATTAACTCCGGTTTTTACGCCTTCGATGCGAAGGTTCTTTTCAAGCATATTGACGAGTTGAGCAACGACAATCCCCATGGCGAGTTTTACCTCACCGACATGGCTGCGATTCTGGGCAAGGCGAAGAAGCGGGTAGTGGCAGTGATGGCAACCGATCCTAATGAGATCCTCGGCAGCAATACACGAGCCGAGATGGTGGAAATTGACCAACACATGCGAATGGCCAAGTGCCGGCAACTCATGGCGAACGGAGTTACCATTTTCTATCCGCAAAGCTGCGTGATTGACTGCGACGTCGAGATCGGCGCGGACACCGTGATTGAGCCGTTCGTGCAGATTCTGGGCAATACGAGAATTGGCAGTGATTGCCGCATACGCTCTTACACCGTCATCAGCAATTCTGTGATCGCGGATGGCGTTTCGATCTTGCCCGCTTGCGTTCTCGATGGCGCGCAAGTACTAAAGGGTGCAACCGTCGGGCCTTATTCGCGTCTTCGTCCCGGCAGCGAGATTGGCGAGGGCGCGCATGTGGGAAATTTCGTAGAAACTAAGAAAACCCGCATGGGCAAAGGGTCCAAGGCCAATCATCTCACCTACCTTGGAGATGCCGAGATCGGTGCGGGCGTGAACATTGGAGCGGGTACGATCACCTGCAACTACGATGGCGCTCACAAACACACGACGGTAATCGAAGACGGAGTCTTCATCGGCAGTGATTCGACGTTAGTGGCTCCGGTGAAGGTAGGACAGGGTGCTTATGTGGCCGCGGCTTCTTGTATCACGGACGACGTTCCGTCAGATTCTCTCGCGGTCGCTCGTGCCCGCCAGATCGTAAAAGAAGGTTGGGTCAACGCTAAGCGGGCAAGCCGCGAGAAGTCATAGAAACTTTTCTCCGCACTCCGAAGCTACTGCAGTTGCACATACGGAGCGTTGGCGCAAGTCGCATTCGCCGTCGCCGGGGCGGCATTCCAAGCGGAAGCAACGCGGATTGCGCCATCCTCGTTTGAACAAAATCCACGGACACCGCTCTGATTGAACGCCGCGGGCGCGCCGCCGACGGTGTATCCCTCATTGGGAGGGCCGCCTGCCGGCTCCCCAACGCCAAAGTAGTAGCCTGTCTTGGCTGCGGCTGGGTTCGTGGCAGCCGCCAGACCGAAGTCGATCAGACAAGCGTTCGCGGATACTGGGCCCGTCGCTGGACAACCAGTAGCGCCAGGAGGTCCGAGCGCGGCCATGGAGCTTGAATAGCCGACTGCTGGATAGCTAGACAGATACGTGACTTGTGCGATGTTGGCGGTCCGAACGGAACTAGCCGCCGACGCCTCATTGGCCGATATTCTTGCATGCAGCAGGTTTGGAATTGCAATGGCAGCGATGATCAGAATAATTGCCACCACGATCAACAACTCGATCAGGGAAAAGCCTTTTATCTTTCGCATCGGAGATTCCTCTTCGCGAGATACCGTCGTCCACTCTACTTAGAACGCAGTAAGGGCGGCAGATTTGCAAGGTCTCGGCTAAAAAATAGCGCGGGCGCTTACTTCTTGAGCTGGCGAATTCGCACTTCGAAGCTGATCACGCCGTTGTAGTCGCGCAGGGCGAACAGGGAGACAGTGCGGGTAATGTTGTATTCCGCTTGAATGATTTGCTGCGAGGTCTGCGACACGTTTGTGGTGTAGGTCAGGGTAAGGTTGTCCTTTACCTGTTGCTCGATCGTAACTGCAGGCGAGGTGGTCGTGGGGGATGTTTCTGTGTTTAGGCCTTGCGGATCAACTCGAATGTGGCTGATCCCAAACAAGCTGCGCGAGCGGGTATTCATGGCCGAATTCAGTGCCTCAGCCAGGATGGCGCTGGATGCTTGCTGGGCAAATGGCGATCCGGATTGCTGCAACTGAGCCGATTGCTGCTGAGTTTGGCCAAGGGCAAGCAGGCTGATGATGTCGGCCACGGGCAAAGGCGGCTCGGAATGGTAAGTCAAACTAAGCTTGTCGAGTTCCCCGTTCAGGTTGACCGTGAGGTCGTAGTCGCGAACGCGGGTGGAGGCTTGCAAGTCAAGGACCGGAGTCGTCGTAACCGGATTAACGAAGAGCACATCGCCACGTTCCATGTGATATTTGGTTCCGTTGATAAATACTTCGCCCTCGGTTACGTCCGCGCGCCCCAATAGAACGGGTTTCGCGGCCGTCCCCCGTAAATGCAAGTCAGCATCCCCGGAAAGGCGGACCTGCGCCGTTTGCATTTGCAATTCCGGCGTAGTCACGATGTGTACGTCCATCCGGATCCGGTTGAGCAGAGGATTGGTTTGCGGCAACGCCGAACTCTGTGTGCTGCGTGCCAGACTTCCGCCAAAGTCGAATCCGGGAGTCACCACCAGCTTGGTGACCGTAATGTCTCCGGAGAGAACCGAAGCCGCCGAAGTGCCCGCCCATCGCAGCTCCGCATTCGCCATTGAACTAATGCCTGGCGGATAGCGCAGGCGGACGTCCTGGGTTTCCAGAGTCAGGCTGAAATTGAGTTGACGGTTGTACGCGGTAGCATAGCCGCCAAAACTGACGTTGCCGCCGCCCACCCGCGCCGTCAGGGTCTCGATCTGCAGCCGGTCTTGATTGAATACCGCGGACCCGTTGAGAGCGCTTAGTGAACTGGGAAGATCGCTGTACGCAATCGATCCGTTGGTGACCTGCAGCCTGCCCTGAGTTGTGGGCTTGCTGATCGTACCTCCAACCGTCAGATCGACGGCGACTTCGCCTGAGGTGGTGAAATTGGAATCGTAGTTCTGAATGAGCTGAAGGCTTGCCCGCCCCTCAGCATGCAATTCAAGCTCTCGCTCCCCGCTCAACTGTATCGAGCCGCCAATCGAAAGGTCGGTCTTCTCTCCAATCAAATGGAACTGCTGAATCCGGAGAAACTGATTGGAAATGGTAAAGCTGACTGGTCCGTTGTTGCGAACCTTGATATTCTCAACGTCCGCAAAAACATCGTTGAAATTCCCGATGACTTCCAGTTCGCGGGGCTTGCGCAGCGGCCCCCGCAGCTGCAAATCGCCCGCCACCTCGGAAGGACCCGTGACCCGCCGCTTCAAATAGGTTCTGAAGACTGAGTCCACATTCAAATGATTGAAATGAAGGTTTACGGCCGAAGGCCAATCACCGCGCAGTTGCACATCGCCGTCGATATTGAGTTCAGCAGCCTTAAACTGGGAGTGTCCGGTCACCCTCAGGTCGGAGCCTTTGGTTACGGCCTCGAATGTGTAGTCGCCTGCCCGCTCATGATCGAATGCGAGATCGCGTAAGTGAATGGTCGCGTTGATTGCCGGCTCCTCCAGCGTGCCCGAAGCCTGCGCGCTAAACTCCATGCGTCCATCAATACTCACTCGCGTGGTCTGAAGTTGTGAAATGCGCGCCAGGTCGAAATTGTCTCCGCTCAGATTGAAGCGAAAAGCGTGTGTTGACAAATTGTAGGTACCGGAGCCCGTGACGTGCGCTTCGTAGTAGGCGAGATGAAGGTCGTCGAGAGAAATTGCGTCGCGGCTGAATTCCAAGGTGGAGTCGAGGTGCTGAACTGGCTGGCCATGGATCACCGCGTCCGAAAGCTCGATCCGGCCGGTTCCAGTCGGGTTCGTCTTGGTGCCCTCAATCTGCAAGGCGAGGTTTGCTGTCCCACTGACGGGAAGGTCGAATCCACTGAGCGCAAGAACTTCCTCGACGTCCGCGTTGCGCATGTCCACGCGAACCGTGATTGGGCTGGAATCGACGAACTCTCTTTGTTGCAGGCCGGCAGCGAAATCGAATGCAATTGTAGTCTCACCGTGATGCAGCCTGCCGTGGTGCGCTGAAAAGCCCTGGGGAGAGAGTTGAACGTTCGCGGCCAAAGAATCGCAGTGTACATTCTTTTCCGGGGCGCGAGATGTGGCAGGAATCAATAGGTCGAAATCTTCCGACTGAAGCTTGCCGGCAAACGAAATCGCGGAAATCTTGCCGGTTGCCGTCCCGTTGAACGACGCATGTCCTTTCAGAACGACCGGGATTCGCTGCTGGTAGCCAACGTCCGCCAGAGCGGGCTGCCATTCGCCCAGGTCTGTCGTGGTGACGAAAAGGTTTAGCGCCGCAGTGGAAGAGAGCGTACCGGCAGCCCGAACTTGAGTGGCGCGAGTGGAGGCATTGAACTCCGCAACCTCTAAATCGCCGGACGCCAGATGGTACTTCATTTGACCGTGGGCGTTAATCGGCAAGTCGCCGGGGCGTGGATGAGGAGAGGCTGCAACGTCGAATGCTATCTCGGTTTCCGCGTTGCGGAACGATCCTTTCCACTGGGTATTGACGGTGCCGCTCGCCGCGCCAGTCAATCGCAAACGTTGCAGTGGCCGGGAGGCAGAGGCGACAGCAGCTGCGATTTCAAAAGCGGAAACGTCTTTCATCCGCAACCGAACGCTTCCCTTCTGCTCGTCCGCGAGATTAACCTTCGCGGTTTTCTTAGCGGGCGCCGGAGTGAGCCAGTTTACAACTTCGGCGTCGCCCGTCACTTCTCCGCCAAGAATTTTTGCCTGGAGTCGAGAAAGTGCGAGCCGTTGCGAGCTGACTGCGTAGTCGCTGCTGATTGTCGCGCCATGTAACGTGACCGACGGGTCGCGCCAGTCAAAGTTCTTAAGTGAGAGCTTGCCGGAGGAGGAAAATGCTGCAGCCCCCCACGAACCCTCTCCCGTGGCCTGAAGAACGCCTTGTCGTACTTCCGTATGGCGCGTGACCGCACCGGCCTCGCCCAGATCAAGGGTGAGGTCATACTTCGCATCTACGCTCGGCTGGCTAAAGTTCACCACCCGGCCGCTGGCTTGCAGCCGAGACCGTCCGGAGGTCGCCTTGAATGATTCGATATCAAGCTGGTTATGACTCAGCGCGAAGTGCGCTTCCGCTGTCCAGGCTACAGGGCGATAGTTCTCGATCCGTGTATCGATCTTCCCCAGCAGGAGGTTCCCATCGTAGCGACGGTGCAACAGAGAATAGCTCACATCCGCCAACACATCTTGGGCGACGAAATCAAACGGAGTTCGCTTGTCATTCCAGAGCAATTCGCCGCGGCGTACTTCGAACTCGCTAATTGAAAGCGCGAACAATTGCTCGATTGGGGTTGTGGTTGAGCTTTTCCTCAATGCGGGCGCGGGTTGATTCGTGGTGCCGTCGGAATAAAGGACAACATGGATGATGGGACGGTCGACAACGAGCGACGAAAATCCGAACTCAGTTTCCAACAGGGAGATAAGTTTGACTCGCGCGACTAGCCGATCCACGTGCGCATAAGGAACTTCGTTCGCGGCTTCTCGGCCATGGATGGTAAGGTCCCGTATTTCCACTTGGAAGCGGAACGGCACCGTGTGAATGCTGCCCAAGTCGACACGCCCGCCAGTTATCCGCTCCAACTCGGCTACAACGCGGCGGCGTACCAGCGCTTGAAAGGAATCCGTCGTCGCGTACCAACTCAGCGCGCCCAGCAGGAGCACAATTACTATTCCCGCCAGCAACAGATAGGTACGGAACCTGCGCCAGCGCGGCTTGGCGCCGGGTTCGCTCATCGCAACTCGTCTCCGGAATCCGAAACGCCGGTGTCCGTTTGGATTCGGCTCTCGGAACGCAAATCATTCAGCCATGCCACCAGCATCTGGTTCATCTTCTGCTGCGTGAGCAATTCTTTGATCTTCGGGGTCACTTCGGCGAGAGGAACCTGTTCGGCACCAGATTGCCGAAGCTGGGGCAACAGTTCCTGATTGTAGTAACTCTCGATGCTCTTGGAATCAATGACGACGTTCGGACGCAGACGGGAGTCGACCAATCCCATCAAATCGACCTGCAGCGTGACTCGCTTCTTAAGCTCCTTCTCGGTTAAACCATACCGTTCCAGAGCCGCCAGCCAGGCAGCTTCGTTCTCTGGGCTGGCGTACCGCTTGCGAATCTGCTGGATGCTCTTTTCCACCTCTTCGCCGCTGGCGTGCGGAAATCCCGAAGAGCGCATTTGTTCGCGTAACAACTCCTGGTCGATCAAGTGGTCCAGAGCCGCTTTGCGGTTCCCGGCCTGCACCTGGTCGAGCGCGCGTCCATCAACAAAAGCCTCATAGCGTATTTCGTCCTGCCATTCGCTTTGCAAAATGATGTGGTTGTTGACGGTGGCGACGATCCGATCCAGAACGTCGCCCGCGCGAGCCGGCAGCGCCATCGTGATTATGAGTACGATTCCGGCGATGGTCGAATATCTCCGATTCATTTAGAAGCTCTGTCCAATACTAAAATAAACGTTGAAATGGGGCGTATGCTGCGGCACGAAGTATGGCAGAGTGGCCGTCCCGTTGCTCGTAGTGTTACTCACACAGTAGGGCGATGTCGCCTGTCCTTTGAAGCTGGCTGTGGCCTGGCAGCTCGGAAACGCCGGTGGATTCAAATTGTATCCGAAATCAAAGCGCACCGGCCCGATCGGCGTGTGGTAGCGAACTCCAACCCCAACCGCGTGGGAGATATAACTGTAATTACACTGGTTTGCGGTGCTTTCCTGCAAGCAGAGTTGAGGGTCTTTCTGTCGCCAGCGCAGGAGGTTGTTCAGCATGTCCTGGCCGTTCGTGAAAACGTTTCCCGCATCTTCGAAAATAGCGAAGCCGAGGTTCTGTTGAAAAAATGGCAGCGTCGGTGGTGGCAAACGCAACTCAAAGTTATTCAGGAAAAGCGCGCTGCCGCCCAACGGAAATCCGGTAACCGGGTCGCGCGGTCCGGCTTGATTCAATCCGAACCCTCGATGGGAGTTGCCGCCACCGGTGAAGAAACGTTCGGCCAGGGGAATCACTGTGGTCGAGGGACAAGTAGTTTGCGTCGGGTCCGGGCACGCTTGCCCGGGCGGAAGAATCACTGTGTTTCCGAACGCGGTCTCAACTCCGATCCGCAGCGAACGCGCGAATACAAATTTCTTCTCTGTCGGCCGGTTCTTGCCGAATGCGTGATAGGTGGCATTCTGCCCGAGAATGCTGCTGAAATCCGCCTCCGAACCGAACGCGCCCGCTGCGACTCCGGCGTCGACCGTCGTGTAGCTGCCCTTGGTAGTCTCCAGATTGTTGTCACGCTTGTTGCGAATGTAGCTAAAGCCGGGTTCGCCGACCCTTACAGGCAGCGATAGCAGAGGAATCTGATCCGGGCTGATGTCTATGTTACTAGCCTTTACTCGGCGATATGTGAAGCGATACGACATAGTCGTGGCTTTGCTGACGGTGTCCTCCGCTTGTATCGATCCTTCCAGACGTTGTGAGGTAAATGTTGTAACGTCGATCGTATTGTCATAGAAGGCCGTCAAAGATAGCTTCCAATTCGGGCTGTTGAACCACCGTGGTGCGGAATAACTGACCAAGCCGCGCTGCTGCAAGCTACCTACGTCCGCCTTGAAGGTCAGGGTGTGGTCGCGGCCGCGGAAATTGAGGCGAGTGATTCCAAGAGAAACTCGCGGGCTAACACCGGTATTGCCTTTCGCCTGGTTCGTGCCCACCGACGAAGGCTGGCCAGTCTGGAATTCCAATCCCACTCCGTAGTTGAAGGCGTAGCGTTTAGCTTCCTCGATGGCAACCAGCACGTTTTTGTCTGGTTCGTTGCCATTGGGATTCTGTACCGCCGTTCCTACCTGGCTGAAAATACCGAGATCGTAGAGCCGCTGCTGGGTTCGCAGCATGTCGATCTGGCTTAAGGGATCTCCCGGCTTCACTTGCAGTTCGCGCTGCACAACAAAGGGCTTGGTATGGTTCAACCCTGAGACGAACACGTTGTCGACAAAAACCTGCTCTCCCTCGCGAATCTTGAAGGTGACGTCCATGCGATTAGATTGGCCGGGAATCGGTTCCGCGGTCGCCTCGAAAGTGGCCTGAGGAAATCCGTGGTTGAAATAATAGTTGAGGAGATTATCGCGGTCTTGGGCCACGTTGAACTCGGAAAAGGGCTGCCCCTCCTCGGTATCGATGTAGCTCTCCAGTTGAGCCTTGGAGAAAGTCTTATTGCCCTCCATCTCAAACTTTCCTACTAGGGTTTGGGGTCCCTCGTCGACTAATATTCGGAGCGCCAGATCATTCTCGCGGCCTTGGTAGTCGTCGTTTACAGTGCTCGTAATCTTTATTTGCTCGAAGCCGTTCGCTCGGTAGAGATCCTCCAGTCCGTGAAGGTCGGTATTGAGCAATCCCTGGCTATAACGGCCTCGGGACTCGAAGCGGGCAGATGGGTGGACCTGCATTCGCGCCATCAGTCGATCGGTCAAGAAATACTTGTTGCCCACGAATTCTAATTTGACCAACCTGTGCCGCGCGCCCGGTTCGATGACATAGATAATTGTCAGCTGGTCTGCTCCTGTGTCCTTGTTCTCTTTCATTCCTACCTTGGCGTCGAAGTAGCCGCGTCCCTGAAGATAATTCAATAGATTGCGCCGACCTTCGTTCAGAAGATCCTCATCGACGGCATTCTCCTCGAAGATCGGTACATTCTGTTTGAGCACGCCCCGCTTGATCTTGAACCCTTCGGCATCAATCTCTACCCTGGGACCGGGGACGATATCGAACGTATAGTCCACTGCGATCGCTTCCTCACGATAGGACTTCTTCGAGATCGCAACCTGAACCAGCAACCGGTTCTGCTTTTGATATTTCTTCCGCAACCGGTCGAGCGCATTGGTCGTACGTTGCACCGAAACCGGGTTCCCAGGACGCATTTTTGCGATCTTCTCAATCTCCTGCAGCGAGTATCCAGGATTGCCCGTGACTGTCACATTCCCCACCCGAGCTAACGGACCTGGATTGACTTTGAAAAGAATATCAATCTGCTGCCTCGCAGGATCCCTGTGTTCCTCCTCGCTGACCTCGGAACGGTAGTATCCGTTCTCTTGCATGAGCCGCTTGATGCTTGCCAGAGCGCGCTCGACTTGGTCGGGAGTGAACAAATCTCCTAATTGAAACTTTGAGGCGTTGACGACTTGGCCGGCGGTAGGTCGATTAGGAACACCCTCCACATCCACGTTTCCCACAAAGTAATTTGGAACTGTAAAGAAGGACAAAACGACCTTCCCGTCCTCAGTAGGTTCGGCCTCTACCCGGATATCCGCAAAACGTCCCGTGCTATGAAGCTTATGAATGCTTTCGCGGATCAGTTCTCGGTCAAGGGGCTCTCCCACTTGCTGAGGTAGCAGCGCGCGCCAGCGCTTCTGATCGACGTCGGAAGGTATGTTCGGCCAGCGGACTTCCGCGACCGTAAGCCCCTGGTATTCCGCCATTGCATCGTGGGCTGGCATGGTAGGAGCGACCGCCTGACTCTGGTCCTGGCTTGCCTCACTCTGCGGGGCAGGGCCGGCGGACGCCTCCACGGCGGACATCACCGTGAGCGCCAGCGCAATCAGGGTTGTCAACAAAATCCCCCTCAGTTGCAAACAGGCTCCCCTATCCCGTATAGCTGGCTAGTCAGTTCGATGAGGCCAAATAGAACAATGTTGTATTCCGGGCCTCTGCTCCGGCAGCGTTCTTCGTTCAGCACACGGAAAATCTCCCGGATCGTGACTTGGTTTTCAAAACAGTGTGGCCCCTATCATAATGGTTCAAGTGGGGGGAACTGGTGACCTCTTTGGAACCGGACGATAGATATTCACGACAGACGCTTTTTCGCGGCATTGGAGTTGAAGGCCAGCGCAAGCTAAGGAACTCCCGCATCACGATTGTCGGTTGCGGGGCTACCGGTTCGGCGCTGGTTTCCCTGCTGGCGCGGGCGGGCGTAGGCACAATCCGCATCATCGATCGCGATTATGTCGAGCCCAGCAACCTCCAGCGGCAATCACTGTTCGATGAGAATGACGCCGCCGAGTCCCTGCCGAAGGCAATTGCGGCAGCCAGAAAAATCGCGGCCTTCAACTCTGAAATCGCGGTCGAGCCTCACGTCGCAGATTTGACCCCGACGAACATAGATGCGCTGTTACAGGACACGCAACTCGTTCTCGACGGCACGGACAATTTCGAAACTCGTTATCTCATTAACGATTTCTGCGTGAAAAATTCCCTCCCCTGGATTTACACCGCGGCGGTCGGCAGCTACGGTGTGACCATGAACGTGCTTCCCGGCAAGACGGCGTGTCTCTCGTGCATTTTCTCAAGTCCACCAGCAGGCACGTTCGAAACCTGTGAGACCGCCGGGATTCTGAACTCAGCCGTCAACCTTGCCGCGTCGATCGCAGCCACTGAGGCGATGAAATTACTAGTCGGGGCCGACGAATGGGTTCGGCGGACGTTGCTCTCATTCGACGTGTGGAGAAACGAACGCGCCGAGGTAGCCGCGGACAAACCTCGCTCCGGCTGCCGAACCTGTGGCCAGCACGAATTCCCTTACCTCGCCGGGGAAGGTCGTCCGCACATTACCTTGTGCGGACGCAACTCGGTGCAGATACACGAACGCCACCGCCCCGTGGATTTGGCACAAATGAGCGAACGCCTCAAGCCCCTTGGTACGGTGCGCCACAACGACTTCGTTCTGAAGTTCTGGCACGAACCCTATGAAATGACGCTTTTCCCCGACGGCAGGGCAATTATCAAGGGGACCACCGACAAGACTACAGCCAAAAGTCTCTATGCGCGCTACGTCGGATCCTAATAAAGGCCGCGCCCAGAGCCGCGTTTCGGGTTATGATGCTGTCGTTCTGATTTCGGCGCGGTACCCATCAGGGACGCACATTTGCGGTAAAACAACCGAAGGCATTCCTGAATAAGTTCCCGTGGGATCGGATTACCCAAGGTCTGTGGAGGATTTCTATGCGTGTTGTGAACATGGTGTGTCTGGTTTTACTGCTCTCAGGATTAGCGGCTGCTCAAGCGACCATCGTCGGAGGAACCGCCAGCAACTGGGCGCCGGCTTACGGCGTCTATGCTGCGCCTTTCGTCCCTCTCGTCACCACTCCGTCGGTGACGCTGGCAACAGTCTCGCCGTCGGCTGCTGGAGCCAGCAACGCCACTTTTGGAAACGTTGCGGGGGCAAGCAATGCCACTCTCTCGATCGTCACCCCGCCTCCTGTCGGAGTCTACACAGAGCCCGTTTGGTACGGGCCATCGTCAGGGATTGAATCGCCAACCGAGTCTGTGTCTGAGATCAGGCACACACAAAGAGCTCACGCCTTCAACATCGGCAGCGCGACATGGCAGAGCAGCGAGAGCGTCGGTTACCTGATGGCGAATCGGGGTGGAAGCAAAGCCTCGCGCACTTACGGCAATCAGGACATCGATCAGGTAAATCAGAAGAACGGCACCGTCAAGTATCGCGGAAAGACCGAACACATGTAAGTCGGGTTTGATGTGAGATTCCGGATTGGGTCTCTACGGTCGCGAAGCATGCGTCCCGCGAGGCCCACCCGCCGCATTCAAGAAATCCCCTTCACCTTTTTGACAAGGCTTCGAGCGCAGCGTAAAACCCTGGGCAGGAAATCACGGCCGCATCAGCTCGATGAATCGTCGTCTCGCCTAGGGCGCGTAGTGCCGCCACCGCGAACGCCATTGCAATTCGATGATCGCCGAAAGAATCGATCTCGGCTCCGTGCAGTTTCTGTCCGCCGGGGATCTTCAATCCGTCCTCAAGCTCTTCGACCTCCGCGCCCATCGCTCGTAGGTTTGTCACAATCGAGGTAATGCGGTCGGACTCTTTCACCCGCAACTCCTTCGCGTCGCGAACTTCGACACCATTCGCCGTATAAGGCGCAATTGCCGCCAACACGGGGATCTCGTCGATCAAGGCCGCGGTATCCGCTCCCGCGATAGTAGCTCCTCGCAAATCGCGTCCGTCGACTTCCACTGCGCCAACCAGTTCTCCGTGTTTGTCCTCTAATTCAGCGACGGAGATGCCCACACCCATCAATATCAGGATGTCGAGCAATCGCGCTCGCGTGGGATTCATCAGCAACCCGCTGATCAAAAGCTGGGATCCCGGAAATAAACCGGCGGCGCAAAGAAAAAAAGCCGCACTCGAAAGATCTCCCGGGATTTCCGCTTCGATGGCTCGAAGCTTTTGGCCACCGGCGATCGCAACTTGATTCCCATTCCGCTTTACCTCAGCCCCAAAAGCGCGTAGCGCCAGTTCTCCGTGATCGCGGGTGGGAATCGGTTCCTGAACCCGAGTTTCACCTTCAGCAAACAAACCCGCGAACAGCACCGCAGACTTTACCTGCGCGCTCGCCACTTGCATCTGGCAGTCAATCGCTCTCAGATGTGCGCCAGAAATGCGCAGCGGAGGCCGGCCGCCGTCGTTAGCCGCGATCTTCGCGCCCATTGCTTCAAGCGGCGCGATGACTCGAGCCATGGGACGCCTCGACAGTGACTCGTCACCTATCAGTTCGCTGGTAAACTTCTGTCCCGCCAGAATGCCGCTCAGCATGCGCATGGTCGATCCCGAGTTGCCACAGTCGAGCGCTCCTCGCGGCGCTTGCAACTCGGGCCCATGTCCGTGAATGAGAACAGCGTTGTCTTTCCGCTCGACCTTTACTCCCAGCGCGGTCACGCAACTCAATGTGCTGGCACAATCCGCGCCCGTAGAAAAGTTCTCCAAGCGTGTCGTTCCTTCCGCAATCCCAGCCAGCATGGCATAGCGGTGCGAGATGGACTTGTCTCCTGGCAGACGCAATGCCCCCTCAATGTTGCGCGCCGGACGCACCACGACCGTGGAGTCTTCTAGCGATTTCGACATCTCACTCAATATAACGGAAAAGAAAAAAATCGACTGTGAAGGGGAAAATCGAAGGCCAATTACAAAAAGCGGTCGCGATTCGAACTCACACCATCGCCTTCGCTTCGGCGGTAGCTTCTTTGAGAATCTCTGCGGGCACTTCTTTGATGCTCACACCGAATTCGAACATCGGAGTCTCAGACCCTCGTCCCCATCGGCTGACTTCCCAGTGTGCGCGCAAGAACTTGGTCTCGGGATGCGCAGTCAAGTCCAGCAGCACGGGATGCTGCGCCTGGTAAAACTTCTGAGGAAAGTTGGTTATGGGCTTTGTGGCCCAAGTCGCGCCGTCGGCCGATCCGAAAACGCTCACGTCCAACGATTCTTGTTCGACAATGCCGGTAATATTCAAGCTCAACAGGAAAACACGGTTCGATGCACCGCTAACATCCACCGCCTGCCCATCGCCCTTTGCACTCACAACAGTTTTTTCCGCAACCAGGAATCCATCTATCATCGCGCCAGCATTGTAACAAAATAGACTTCGCGATGTTTCACTAGCCTCCACGTACTGTATCGAAAAACTGCCGCAGCAACTTTCCGACTTCCTCTGGTTGCTCCCATGGAGAATAGTGCCCTGCTTTGGCGATCACCTTCAGTTGGCTGCCAGCTATGTGTTGCCGCATAAACTCTGCTTCCGCCTTCCCGGTAAGGATGTCCTCATCGCCGGTCACAATCGTGGTCGGCACATTGATCGTCTTTAAGGTCTCGCCTGAATCCTGACGCTCCGCCATGCCTCTCTGCACCAGCGCGACATCTTCCGGGGACATTTTTCGCATCATGCGCAGAGCACCCTCGACGAGATCCGGCCGCGTGTTGCAGGTTGTTTTTCCGAGCAGCTTGGGAATCATGCTTTCAAAGAACGGCTCCGTTCCGCGCTCAATCACTTCGGCGGCCGCCTGCAAGCGTCCTGACCGGGCCTCCGCGGTATCCGCC
>Ga0210383_10002622_pt1 | contig 16238 bp, 15 predicted proteins | sample IncBWC14OmetaG_FD_160072 | JGI IMG/M metagenome (GOLD analysis project Ga0210383, IMG submission 160072) | Forest soil microbial communities from Barre Woods Harvard Forest LTER site, Petersham, Massachusetts, United States - Inc-BW-C-14-O ...
ACAACGGCTGACTCTCTGCGACCTCCAGCTTCCGTAATTATCAAATTGACTGATTAGTCTACAGGTACACGAGAGGTTGCAGGATTTACAAGGTGACAGGATTTCTAAACCTAAAACCTACCCTAAACGAATATATTTCGAAACTCTGCAACCAACATTTCTGACACGCGGCATTACGGCATCTCTCGGCTAGTTGAGAACTATTTAAAAACATACTCGGACTTCGTGGTTGTCATTGACGGAGTTTGAATACGGCGGATCAGTTGTCAGGCACAAGCTTATATATTTATTATTTATAGACGCAAATTTATAGACCGTCTAAATTTAAAACGTGTCTCCAAATCCTTATGGGGCTTTCGGGGCATTACCAAGACTATTAACTCGGAAGGCTGCAACCATCTGAAGCCATGGCAACAGTGACATACTTTCAATGCAAATTTTTTGAAGCCGTACCCAGATGAGCGCTGGGCGGCGATATACAAGTTGTGATAAAGTACTCTGCGTCGTTCCGTTAGCGCTACTCTGTCTCATGTCTCCCAAACTACCCACGGAAATCTTGGAACGAATTATCGACGAAAGTCACCACAACCTTCGAGCTTTGATAGACTGCAGCATTGCCAACCGAGTTTTCGTGGCACGCAGTCGAGTCCATCTCTTTCGTAAGATTACATTTCTGCCCCCGTTAACTTCGACCGGCTCCATTTATCCCACCGGACCCACTCGCTGTGACCGCTTTGCTGAACTGCTTATATCGAATCCTGACCTGGCCAGCCATGTGCAAGAACTTGACATCGTGGAAGGCGGCCATCCAGGACTAATTATCTTTTGGATTTCCCAATCCACCAGCCTTCTCCCAATTTTGCGTAGACTATCTAATCTACAGTCCTTTGCACTCCGGTATGGTCACCCTTCAGAGTGGAGCGACGTCCTTCGGGAAGCCTTATCCATATGCATGCATCTTCCCTCCATCGACTCCGTTGAGCTTAGCGGCCTCAATGTGGAGAGTGAAGGGGAATTATTCCCCATTTTCAGTGGGGTGGAGAGAACGCTCCGGTACCTACGCATTTCGAACCTCTTGTTACCTTCGCCGTCGAGTGTCATCGTGTCCTCTCAGCATCTTCCGCTGCAGGTCGACACTCTGAACGTTACCTTCCACAGGGGATCGGATATGGAGAGATCGTTCATAAACTTGATGTTAGCATCACCTCCTCTCATATCTATGGGCGCCCTCCGCCATCTGCGTCTTACAGTCTACCACAACGATTTGCATATGATCGGGCAGTGGCTTCACAAGTGTGCTGACTCGCTTGAAGAGGTGGAATTAATTATTACAAGTACGTGATCCCCCCTCTCAAGTTGCACAGTTCACATATCATATACATAGACCATCATGATTCGGCTTCCTCGATGGTGGATCCACCAGCGCCGGATCCTCATTTCGTGCCTACACCGCATCTCCGCTTGGTGCGCTTTGTAATGTACAATCCGGGATGCACACCCAAAGTGGCGAGGATTATAGGGATGTTGCGCGCAAGCAGCCTCTCGCAAATACAGTTTTCCGTGAGCGGGAGGCGAGGATCTTTCGATTCGCTAGACAAGGATGAGTGGTGTGCTCTGAATACCATTATCACTCCTGGATTATTCCCCAGTTTGGATGCCGTCCAAATTGACTCGGGTAAATCGCCTCTTGTATCGTCATGGAAGTCAAAAATTAGGCAATGGTTACCGGATCTTGATATTAATTTTGGTATGTTTAGTTCCACCGTCTTGTCGCTGATGGCTGATCATTATTAAGTGACAGTGATGTCTCACGAGGCGCCGGAGGAAGAAAGCGAAAATGATAGTCATTAAATTCCTCGGCGCTTGGATTTCGTATTTCGTGTCGTGTTTCGTTTCATTTTTTTTTTCTTCCAATAAAATAGATATATGCTTAGTAAATGTAAATAACATTAAAAATAATATTCCGTATCCGCGCAAATGCAAAATCATTTGACACTTGCAAATACCTATCAATTTGAACGCGAAATTAGTATGACACCGGGTCGAAGCGTCACTTGAGCGTGCGGACGAAACAAGAAAGTCAACCACTTGAGCTCAGAGTCATCACGCCGACACAAGAAGAAAATAAGGTATAAGATGTGAACCATTTCAGCGCAAGTCTCGTGCGCGTTGAAATCACAGATTTCATGGTTCTAATGTTAATGGAGAAACTTTCCCCGGTGTAGAAAGCGAATCTGTGTCATCCTTCAAGCGATCCGGGAGATCCAATATGTCCTGGTCATCCTATATGTCAACCTTAGCTGGTGAGAATAGCTGCGGGACGTGTTATCTCACCGAAGATGCATAATGAACCGCAGCCGTACGATGGACATCTGAGAGACGTATGACGATCAGGCTTCCGAAGTTCCGGTATGCCTGAGACACTCACAAATTCCGTTCGTGGTGTTCATGCTATTACTTATTTCTCCGCTGTGGGCGTCAGTGGTGTTGGTCGACCCATTCCTGAGTGAACTTCTGTTGTTCAGGTTATAGAGCATGGTGAGAGTGTAGATGCGGCCGAGGCAAAATGCAAATCCAGTCGGCACTGCGAGTCAATGACAAGGGATCAGTCATCCTCGAATAACTTAGGATATTGCAGATAGGGTCACCATTGCTCTGCTTATTAACGAGAAACACGATGAGGGTTATTACCACAAAAACCGATGTCGCAGCCCCGGTACGGATCGTGGATGCCATTAGTCTGTGGATGAGGCTAAACAGTATGTGGGTATCGAGGATCAGATTAATGCAACTCGTCAACAATAGTGGAAACACACCTCTGAGTAGCTTTGAAAGACGACTTGATCCGACTCAACTGCCAAAGAAGCCCAACAGCAATGGCGATATCTGTAGCCGCACTCGTGCTGGCCCAGATCCTAACCACATGAAGTGTTTTTAGAGTATATCAAAAGTAGTAGAACAAAACGCACGTAACAGACAACGCGATCTTGTTCCGTTGGGCATAGGTTGTGTGCAAGTGAACGGATACTATTGTCCACACAAAGCCCCCCGACTGCGCAATCGATGTTAGTACGCACTGCGAACCGGGAATTGGATTGACTCACGGCTGCGAGCATGAAGAGAACCAATACTGGTGTGACATAATTGTTTTGGCTCCTAAACAGCGTGCGCTTCGGACAACATCCCTTGGTGTGAAAACAAAATTTACCTACATCCTCCAGTAACGATAAATTAAGAAACATTGCACAATCAAAGCAGTAATCCCAGTTCCTACGAGGGAGACAGTGCTTGGCCAGTATTGCCTTTGGAGGAATTTTTCATCTCCTGTAGAAGAGCAGGAACATTGATACCCCGTCAACAAGAAGAAAAAAATGAGAATAATACCCCAATGGGTGACGGTATACTGCAAGAAATGCGTTCATCAAGATTTTAATGGGCAAGACAATTGTTTAGTTACAGACCAAGTAGACGCTAGCGTAAGTGGCAATAGTAGAGATGGTGTCCACAATAAACGTGAAATAAACCACGGCTTGCAGTGGGAGAGAGTCCTGGTGACGTTTAGAGGCGGTGTAATATCGAACGATTGCAACAAGTTCCAGGGTGTACAGAATCGAGTTCCCATAGGTGCCCACCAGAAGTCCGCTGCAAAATGTTCATGCTGGTCAGTCATACGTCGCAATAAACACAAAGAAATCACGAACCCAAGTACATTGTCAAGGACAGTCATTATTGCAATGACTGATAACAAGTAACTTGTGTTGCATAAGAATGACAGGGAGCACTTGAAGTACTCCAGCTGTACTCCATTGGTAGATTCGGTACTCAGCTCCCACATCAAAGATGAAGATCAGGTTAGGTGGAATCTCAGTCTGACGTTCTTGAATGCGAGACCGAATGATCTGCAATCCGTGATCCATGATCCATCCCGCAGCCCGCTTCCGAGTCTGAAGGTTAACCCGGACCACTGGACCCTTCATTTCGCTGTGCTGTGGCCAAGTGGTGTTCGTGCTGGTCGCCCTTCGGCTCTGCGTTCCTCATGCCAGTGTTCTGCCGGTGGGTCTTGCGATAAGGTTTGATTTAATATCAAACTTAACTTAACACAATGAAATCCCGCATTTAGCCGACAATTTCCGGTTGCCTGCAACTAAGGCACGGTGCCTTAGTTGCAAAGCAACAATATTTACATAATCAATTTCAAGTCAATTCTGACTGTTGTATCGGATATTCGTTAGCTTGATCATCAAGCATCGAGGTGCTGAATTTTGAACCGACCATCAACCTACCCTATCCGAGTCCTCACGCAGATTCATCACAACGGCAAAATTTGCACCGTCGCACAGTACGGAGGGTGAGCTTTTCCCCCTTCCATCCACTCCGAGTACCTCCTCTCGCCACGTTATCGACTAAGCATCACCACCCTCCTCAGTCCTCTACACAACCTTCAACCCCTCGCTCTCTGCCACTTGATGTAGGTTAGTGCACGAGTTATTTCATGGAAGTTGTGGGGAGGGTAGGCGGAAAGGATGGGGGGCCAGACTTGGGCGATGGTTGAGGTGTTGGAGAGCATGAGGAGAGGTGGAGGTCTTGCAGCCGAGAGGATGTTCAGAGGGTGTGGATGGAGGAGTCGGGTAGGGCATTTAAAACGTCGTAAGTAACATATTTTGTGTTGGTATGACCAATGCAATGGCCATGTTGCTCGACAACGAATAACTAAGTTAAATCATGGGGTGTAGTTTCGAAGGTATTACAATAATAAGAGATCTAGAGTCACCATGCTGCCTTGACCTGAGGTCAGCCGTCGTCGCCTGCGAAAACCTACACGCATCCCCATTCAGAGAAGGGAGGTGCATGTTTATAGTGTTGCAAAACGGACACCCGTTGTTGTCGCCATGAAGGGAGCTACTAACCCTGTTCTCCACCCCGTGATTCGCACACCTCGTCGGCGTCTTCTCCATCACACCCAGATCGCCACCCACTCGCAGTCTGTACCGTCCTCCCTTTCCGCTTCCCTCGAGACACAAACCCAACATCCCCGCTCTCCGACAACTGCCCCTTGATAATATCAAACACGCAGCACCATGGTGGCACCATCTCACATTCGTCACAAGCTATCGACTTGGAGAAACCATTGTCATCGGCAAACCAGGAGACGCAGTTGATTGAGTGTCGAGTTGGTGGGGAAAACAGGAGGCGGAGTTTCTAGAGAATGAGTTAGGGTGGCGTGTTGGCAGTTTGCGGGCTTAGATCACCTGAGCACTAGCAGTATTGACCGGCGGCAATCCAAGCCTGCCGCGGAGGCCTGGAGAATTGTTTGGTGGTGATTATTTGGCTTTGTTGCGCTACAGCTTCCTGCAACATCATGTCAGGAAAACTGGGAAAGCTGCCACTGCTCAGTGAGTGCGGCATCCAGATAATTAATAATTTTTGTCTGCCGAACGGCACCATTACTAGTAGCTCGCTAAAGTTAGCTACCACCCAAAACCTGATTCGACGGCAGGCCTAGGAACAAACTCTTCCCAGAACGCCACTACAGGAGAGTTGATTCTAAATTTTACAAACCTCATCCTGAAGTGAACTATGATATGGATTTCTTTATGATCTCTGGTCACTATGGTACAAACACCATGACAATAGTACCTCACATACAAGAGGCAATGACTTCAAAAAATACATCGGCTTCCTTCAGAAATCTGGACCAGAGTGCAACCTTTCGACATCAGCGAAGGGTGCTAACCCACTGCCTGATAGCATCCTGTTGAACATATTGTGAATCTGCAGGACCGCACCAATGTGAACATTTTGTCAAACTGTGCGAAGAATTGTCCATACTTTCTTCCGCAGCTGGTTCCTGAGGATCAAAGCCAATTTCCTGGCCGTTCTCCTTGTCCTCGTCCATGTTACGTTGGCGGAAACCTGAATACGGAAACACACGAGGATGACAATCATATCACATTGAATGAGCATATATAGACTGACCGGATCCTGAAGAAAAGAGGTAAATTCCCAAGCCTCTCCTCGTCCGAAAGATTATGGAAACCGTATCATGCTATGTAAGGGGACACATTAGAACAGTTCAGACATTCCACATGATTAATAGGCGTCTGACCTTTTTTATTAACACCACTGCTCGACGGACTTGCATCCTCACTCCTTCCACCGCCTTGATCTGGATCGCTTTCATTTCCTTGGGTGTATCCTAGAGCACTATCCTCGCGGTGTGACCTCTTGGAGGCATTACGCGAGCTGAGATACTTATCCGATGGCTTAGAGCGCGTGTAGATAAGCTCAACTATTTTGAGAGTATGTTGAATGACCCCGGATGCAGGTTTTCGAGGCCATAATTGTCGGAGAAACGTTCAAACTTGATCCCCACGTTCATGATGACAAACCATGCATTAAGTTTCTCCAGCGGCTCTCGGGTGATTGGGTAAGTTAATAGCGGGAATGGTTCGGCATTGGTGTTTGCGGGATGTTAAGTCGCGCGCAGGAGGCCGTCGTCCGTCACGATATACGGCGTCCATGCCAGGTCGCGACTTTGCCGCTGTAGTGGGAGTCGGTTGTGGAGGTGCTGGTGTGGGTGGAGAACCACCAGCTGGAATTCCGCGTTTTTCAGTGGTTCTAGCTAAAGCAGATGAGCACATTCATCAGAGTGGCTCACAACACATGTTCTTACATCAAAGACCCGGGGGATGCTCTGAAGGGTTTCATCCATCAGTCGCTGCCTAGTCCTAAGATCCGCCTCGAGAAACTCGAGGAGCTTTTCGCCAGTCTGTAATGAGGCGGTGACGGCAATGAATTCGTAAGTGCCCAGGGAAACGTGTAGGGAAGCATCAACTACAAGAAAGAATGTATATGTGTTTCTGTGATGTGCGAAGAAATATGTCAAGCTCACGAAAGCTGAGATTGGACTCGTGATTCAATTTGAAGTCGGGGAACGGGATTCCAAGGGCCACGATAAACTCCTCCTAATGAGGCGTGTGGTCAGATATAGTTAAAAGATCACATCAGAATGGACGGACCAGCTCACCACCTCCTTTTCAAGTCAGGGTCACTTAGTTGTGCGCTTATCCAGTGGGACAGTTGATCCGTATGACGCTGAACCTTTGTGATCCTGGTCTGTGCTGTAGAGATGGACACGCATGGTTTTCGTCGAACTAGCAACTAAACGATTTCCCCTTCGGTCTTAGTGACGGTTGTCCTGTCAGGGCAGTGCCAGTGAATCGAGCCACAGTTGGGTGAACGAGTCTGTCGTCTGTATTGGCGACATGGTGAAGCACGGCGACGTCTGGTGCGGAGACTGAGCTAGGCTCGTGCCAGCCTTCCTTACTATACGTGAATCCGAGGACGAGAGGGGGAAAGGGTATAGCCTGAGTTAATTCAAGTTGTTGTGAGGACTCGATGTACAGGTTCAAGTTCAAGTTGAGGCAAGACTAATATATCAATAGCGGTAAACAAGTCACATTTCACTGCAGGTAACCGTTCCGAGTCCTAAATTCCGAGTCCTATAAATGTATATTTAGGTCTCGGTCTTTAGGTGAGGCGAGCCCACCAAAACTTTTCCTCTTCAATCTATCGTTGCCGGCAAATGCCGTGATTTGGCTTCATTGTTGTCACGTTACATGATTAGTCATCGTTTTGTGATTTTTCTGCCAATTTTCAACCAATTTTCTGTTTACTTTGGCGAACATTCACGACGCTAAGACGAAGATCCAGTGTCGTTTTCACTTCATAGGCTGTTCCGGGAAGGATCACCTTAACACATGCATTCACGCAGGAGGATATCTTCGTTGTGCACTGCTCTCCCCAAACGCGCAAACCCTACACCCCCTCGTGCACGCATCACCCACCACGACCCCGAGCCCTTCGCATCCAACACCAACGTCTCCGCCCCCTTGTCAAACCCATAACACCAACACCAGACCCAATGCAATGGCTACTGGCAATTTACCTCCTGGCCCTCGCGTGCCAACACAGCAACGCTGAACGACCTTTTTCCCACACGATCTGGTCACTGCTAATTTGATGACGGAGGGACAGATCGCGGCGGTGTCGAGGGAGACGGCGCGGCATATTAAACTTAGTGAGTGCGACATACAGAATAAGGAGTGTGATGTTGGTCGTAGTTTGAACAGCCGATTTCGGATCCGTCCCATGCGAAGCGTACGACGATGGTGGGTTGTATGGCAGGAGTAACTGGGCGCGAGGAGGCGGGAACAAGGTGGGGCTTTTTTTTTCATTTCAATTGCCTAACTAACAGTATTACTACCACTCAACCGAATATCATCGAACTCAAAGCTAGCTTAGTATATTGGACTTGTGTAAATATATCTTAAACTTGATCAATCTAGTGGAATTTTCGGTGACTGCTGTACCTGGGTTTCATGTCAATGCTGTTGTTGTGGTGTCTAAAGAAGTCATTGAAAAGTTGAAAATTCACTGGGGGTTCACTGTAATTTTGCAAGATGACTAAAATGCCCATATTCCGAGAAAACTTGACTTCTGTTGAATTTCTGTTTTTACTGAGGTTACTCCATCATGCTTAATAGATGGATGTGACTGGTCAACAGAAAGAGGGACCAGGGCTCGGATTTGCCGTGCAGAGTAACCAAGATTAACGGCCCTCTAGCTCAAGTGACTTTGGAAGGCGGTCGCCGATTTCAAGGTCTTGCATAGAAACATGCAGTACTATTTCCACATCAGGCCGCACCACAAAGCAAGACAAACTACATTATCAAAACATGCAACTGGTTTTTATGCAGGACTTGTAAATCAACTGCCCTAAAGGTAGTAGTGGGAACGTTACTAATGTGGGAAGGTCAGGTGAGTAATAGGTAGCCAGTGATTGGCTGGTGTTATAATTTCTCCTGTCAAGCGGCCACTGCCGAGTGACAGGCTATTCCCTTATTGCGGGAGCTCCCTCTCTCCGCTGAACCATTGGACCCAGGACAGCATGGTGAGCCCACCCCGTTCACTAGCAAACAAATAATTTCTGACCCACGCCTGTCGTTGTCTAAGGATGCAGATATCAAAACTCTTGAACAACGTCTAGCATTAACCCCGCCGGGTGATCCTCAGCATCTTTCATGCCTTGGAGAACTCGCTCTTACTCTGAACATACGCTTCGTGCAATCAGGGCCGGGGGGGATACTCGACTTGGAGAGGGCCATCAAACTTTGTGAACAAGCGGTGTCGTTGTGTCCGCGGAACCATCCTGACCGTGCTGGCCATCTGAACAGCCTCGCAGGCGCTCTGCGGATGCGGTTTCAGAGCGCAGGCAGTTCGCCGGACATAGAGAAAGCCATCAAACTTGGCGAAGAAGCCCTTGCACTTCTTCCATCAGGTGGCCGAAACCGCTCGATTGTTCTAAACAGTCTAGCGGAGATGGTCTTGGCGCGGTTTGAGCACTCGGGAAAATTGCTAGACTTGAAGAAGGCAATCAATCTTAAGGAAGAAGCGGTCGATCTCATGCCAGCAGACGATCCCGGTCGCAGTTTTCTTCTCGGCAGTTTAGCTGATACATTCATGACACGGTTCCAGAAATCTGGAACATTAGGCCATCTGACGAAGTCGATCGATCTTCAAGAAGAGGTGCTTGCATTGCTTCCTCCAGACGATCCAGATCGCCTGTCCTTCCTTGGCGGTCTCGCGCAGGCTGTCTTCATAAAATTTGAGCAGTCCGGAACATTGCCAGACTTGGACAAATCGATCAAACTCCAAGAAGAAGCCGTCGCACTGCTCCCATCGGGATATCCTAACCACGTGCTCGAGCTCAGCAATCTGGCAAAATTCTTCCTGACAAGATTTGAGCGGTCAGGAAATTTGGAGGACTTGAACCAGGTAATCGCTCTTGAAGAAGAAGCTCTCACATTGTGTCCCTCTGACCATCATGACCGCGCTGCTTGCATCATCAATCTTGCAGGCAGTGTCTTGGCAAGGTTTCAACGTACAGGAGCACTGCTTGATTTGGGGAAAGCGATTGCACTTAACGAAGAAGTGCTCACACTGCATCCACCGGGTCACCCCGGCCGTGTATCCTCTCTTGACAATCTCGCCCTTGCCCTAACGATCAGGTTTGAGCAGGCGGGAACGCTACCCGATTTTGACAAGGCTATTGAGCTTCGCCAAGAAGCGCTCGCCCTGTGCCTTCCCGGTGATCCCAACCGCGCTATGTGTATGCAAGGCCTCGCAATCAGCCTCGTGACGAAATTTCAATTGTCAGGAGCGTTTATCGACTTGGAGAAGTCAATCGATCTTCAAGAAAAAGCGCTTGGGTTGCTTCCATTAGGAAGTCCCCACCGCGTGTCCCACCTCAGCAGCCTTGCGCATGCTATCCTGATAAGATTCAACACTTCAGGAATGCAGGCTGACTTGGAAAAAGCAATCAGTCTCCAAGAGGAAGCACTTGCGTTGGTTTCGTCACGGCATCCTAAACGTGGCCTGTATCTCAGCAATCTTGCAGCAGCCACCTTGACGAAATATGAGCAGTCGGGAGCATTGCCCGACTTGGAGAAGGCCATCAAAGTTGCTGAAGAGGCACTTGACCTCTCCACCCCAGGCCATTCCAACCGTGCCTTGGCTTTCGAAAACCTCGCGCTCGTTGTCAAAAGACGTTTTGATCGGTCGGGAGAGCTGCTTGACTTGGAGAAGGCCGTCGAACTTCATGGAGAAGCTCTTGATCTGCGTCCACCAGGCAATCCCACCCGCTCTTCCTCCCTCAGCAATCTCGCCAATGTCCTTGTCACGGAATACGAGCATTCAGGAAATATGCTCAGCTTGAAGAAAGCCATTGCACTTCATCGAGAAGGACTTACGCTGCGTCCGGCAGGCCATCCTAAGCGCGCCATGTCTTTATTCAATCTTGCCAACGCCATCCATTCTGAATTTCAACGATCCGGAAGATTGCTCGACTTGGAGCAATCGATTGAACTTTTAGAGGAATCGGTTAAGCTGGGATCGTCAGGCAATATCTATCAATCCAAGGCTCTCGGAAATCTTGCAAACGCCGTCCTAGCACGATTTCAACAGTCGGGGGCTCTCCTCGACTTGGAAAAGGTTATCCACCTTTACGAAGAGGCTCTTGCACTGGAGCCACTAGGTAGTCCAGATCGAGACGTAAATCTGAACAATCTTGCGAGCGCTTTCGTGTTAAGAGCACGCTTACATCAGCCGGGAGCGTTGATCGACGCGGAGAAAGCTATCAAGCTTTACGAAGAGATACTGGGACTACGTTCAACAGGCCATCCCCTCCGCCAGTCCTGTCTAGTGAATCTCGCAAGCGCCACCTTGCTGAGGTTTAAAATCAAGCAGTCAAACGTATCGATCGATCTAGAGAAATGCATCAAGCTTCACGAAGAGTCGCTCTCGCTCACTCCGTCGGGCCATCAGTACCGCGCCCCAGCTCTTTACAATGCCGCGATCGTATATCAGACAATTTTTGATGAATTTGGGGACAAGGCTAACTTGGATCGTGCCCTCTTGTACGGGAGAGACGCCGTAAACTGCTCCGCCGATGCACTGCGAGTTCAGGCCCACGCCCAACTTGGTTCAATCTTCCTTTCCCGCAGCAAAAACCTTCCTGACATTAATCTGGCAATTGCTGAGTTCTCTCGCGGAGCCCAGTTTGTGTTCGGTAATATGTCTGAGCGGTTCGACGCATGTATGCGCTGGATAGCATGGAGCGCCCGTGTTGCCTCTGCAACGACATGGGAAGTTGCTGCTGAATCGTATGAAACAGCAATTGACCTTCTTCCCCAGTTATCCTGGCTCGGACTCACCCCTGCATCTCGCCTTCAGGCTCTGGAACGTGCTCCTACAGTAGCCTGTGACGCAGCTGCCTGGTTTGTTCGCCACGGAAATCTCACGCGTGGTGTAGAACTCCTTGAGCAAGGCCGGGCGGTATTTTGGTCGCATTCTCTCCAGTTGCAGAAGACGTTTGATGAATTGCCCAAGGAAATTGCCGAAAAACTTAGAAATATTTCAAGTCAAATACGGATTGCGGCCACATCCGAGATGTCTATGTCATCGACGGAAATACCTCGGCAGCGCCAACTTCAAATGGACTGGACGGACACAGTGGAAAGAGTTCGGAAGATACCAGGACATGAGCATTTCCTTCGACCAAAGCCATTCTCGCAACTGGTCAAGGCAGCCAAGGGCGGACCGGTCATTATGCTCCTCGCGAGCCCACACGGGTGCAGTGCCTTGGTGATTCAGTCAGGCTGTACTATTCCACAATGCATATCACTCGATGAAATAAGCTACCAAGGGGCGGTTCGACTTAGTGAGCGGTGGACCAATGCGTTGACCTTGGCTGGTGTTCGGGGACACAGGGGAGATTCTAAGGACAGTCAAGACGATCAAAATAAATTGGGAGTCGAAACTGAAATGCGGCGTGTCCTTGCTGACCTCTGGGATCAGGTTGTCGAGCCAGTAGTCGACGGCTTAAACTTGAAGGTATGCTTTTGATCCATCAACATATCTGAATTCATTCTGAGTGAATTCAGGAATCCGAGCATCCTCCACGTCTCTGGTGGTGTCCAACTGGTCCATTCGCATTTTTGCCATTGCATGCTGCCCAAAGTGTTGTTGGAAAACGAGCCGCGACTCAATTTTTTGTCTCGTCTTACACACCCACACTCGAGGCGCTCATCGTTGCTCCATCTTCGAATATAGTCACCACAGCTGATCCAAAAGTTGTGGTGGTTGTCCAATCTGCGGCGGAAGGTTTCTCGACATTGGAATTTGCAAAGAAAGAGTATGCTCGCATCCGAGATGTAGTACCAATCAAGTATATGCTAAATGTTGATGGCACGCGTCCGAATCCTAATAACGGGACGACACCTGTACTCGAAAAAGAAGGAAGAGCAACGATCCAACGTGTTCTTGATAGGCTGGACGACGCGTCCATTGTTCACTTCGTGTGCCATGGTATACAGGATGAAGCAAGTCCGCTGGATAGCGCACTTATGCTCAGTGATGGGAAGCTGACAATATCGAAGATGCAGTCAGTTCGCCGAACATCGCCTGCTTCTCTCGCATTCTTGAGTGCTTGTGAGTCTGCGATGGGAGATCCAAGCCAACCGGACGAGGTTATTCATATGGCAGCCGCAATGCTCTCTATCGGATTCCGGAGTACTGTTGCAACGATGTGGTGTGTTCCTTCCTTCTTGTTCATAACGAGGTCAGGACTCATTGATAAACAGGCCAATGGCTGATCCAGACGGCCCTATTGTTGCAGGAACATTTTATCACGAGCTTTTTAAGCGATCTGCAAACGATCCCGGCAGTGCTGCATATGCCCTTCATGTGGCAGTAAAGCAGCTCAGAGCTCGGCGTGTGTCCGCAGCACGTTGGGCAACCTTCATCCACACCGGTGTCTAGTATAGTCAGAGGTTCCTTTATTGTCCCAGAATCATCACAATCCGTGTACCTAGAAGCTTGTTGTACAATGCACCTTATCCATATGTTAGTCTACAGTATACCCACTTTTGACTCGTCGATCCACTACCAGTCCTGTGTCACTGCCCAATTCAATTTATTGAAGTGGCCCCTTTGGGAACTGGTATATGTATAAATGGTCGCCGCTAGCACCGACTCTGACCTTGCTTGGTTTAGAGAATCAGTTACATATGATGACATCCATTTTACATAATCATTGTGTCTAAAGAGTGACATTCACTGGTGGCGGGAGGTTATTTCAAGGCCTAACAAATCCAATGCAAAATCCTTCATGGCTTGTCAAAATTTAGCACCCATATTTAGCACAATTTAGAGTTGGTACAAACTTCTTAATTCGTGACTTGCAAAATAATACTAAAACTCCTAATTTGACAAAAAAATTGACACCCGACAAATTTTTGAGTTTCACATTCAGTTTTACGTGTCTCCAAATGTAGAACAAAAAGGATAAATCTGAGGGGCACCAAAATCTTGATTGGCGGCTGAGGATCAAGATTTTGCTGCCTCTCAAATTTATCCTTTTTGTTTCCCCCTTGGAGACATCCAAAATTGAATATAAAACTCAAAATTTTGACAGGTGTCAATTGTTCGTCAAATTAGGAGTTTTAGCATTATTTTGCAAGTCACTAATTGTGAAGTTTGTATTGTCTCTCAATTGTGCTAAATGTGGGTGATAAATTTTGACAAGCCACAAAAGATTTTGCATTGGATTTGTTAGGTCTCGAAATAACTTCCCACCACCAGTGATTCGCATTCCAAAGATAAGACCCTAACAACCCACACAGTGGGAGTATCTAATGTTATCAACCAGGTTGCTCACTTTGTTGCAGGCCAAGGCCAAGAACAACACAAGATATGTGTTGAATGAGATACCTGGAACATGCAAGTCTTCCAACACCCTCCAGGGCTTAAACAGGGCCAGAAGAGAAGCACAGTAGAGTTCTTCATCTCTCTCTTGCGGGGGTGACCAACGACCTATCCATTGCAGTGCGGCACTGCCACCCACCAACATGACATCATTGACCAAGCAGCAGGGCTTCTCCATCTCATGATGTCCCAGAGAAAAGTCCCAAAGGCTGATGTCTGCCCATCTGTCTGCCCAAGTCACATATGCCACAGTTGAGAACTTCAACACATATGTTACACTCTTGAGGAGTGACACCACCAGGCTATTGCGGGACTTTCAATGGGAAATCATCACAAAACACCTGTCTGAAGAACTGCAAGAAGAGGATGAACGACTGGAAAAACTAACATCAGCAACAAAGAGCATGTTTGAATGGGGTGGATTCACCTATCGCTGACACCAACCGACCACTTGTTTTGATCATGCACACTGACCCACTGACACATCAACTTGTACTGGTCCTAGACTGTACAAAGGCCATGAGGAGTGAACAGCAAGATTTTGAACACCATGAGGAGTGAATGGAATATCATTGAACTCAAACTAGCTTAGTCTATTGGACTTGTGTAAACATATTTCAAACTTGACCAATTGACTTAAGTATGTGCACTGGAACAATTACATATAAGCAACTCTCAGCCAGCTGAAGCCCAACTGCAAGTCCTAAATATATTGATGTGTCAAGACCCGCTATAAACCTACAGAGACTTTATGGTCCAACAATGTGGTTGTGGGAACATACCTGTAGATATGTGATCAGGTTTTGGTGTGCAGTGGATGAGAAAGGGATCTCAGTCAGCATTGTAGGAACTGAACTTGTGATGTGGGTGGGCAGCTGGTTGGCCTGGGGTAATTTGGGAGAGATGATGCAGGTTGGAGGCTCAGTTGTTATTCCAGAAATGGATCTCATGACAGGTGTTGATACTGCCTGCCAATGTGTGGCCACTACAATGGGGAGTGAATATTGAATGAGTGCTGGCACAATGAACAACAGAACAAAGGAGAACACATGTAGAAACACAGTAAATGCTTGAAATCACACAGGTAGGGACTTGATTATTGTTGTGGGAGTGGACCTAACAACACAAGCATTGATGCAGAGTTGTCAGTATGTTGCCACTGCCACAACAAGGAGTGAATAATGAATGAGTTTCAGCACAGCAAGGAACAAAGTGAAGTGAATAGCATGTATCAGTGGTTGAAAAATCAATCAATCAATCAATCAAGGCCTGCAAATGCTCATACATATAAACAGCACCTATATAGAAGAAGTGCCAAACATTTCATTGCCACTGGGCAAAATAGGCAACCAGGATTTGATGGCATGAAGTGGTAAGATCTGCATGTGTACTATTGATTGGTGTCAATGGAAACAAATAAGAGCACAACTAGGAACAATGAGAAGTAGGATTCCACAAGAAGACATGTGTAGCAGGGCACATGCAAAAACAATGAAGTTGCATATACTGGTATTAATTAGTTGACATACAGAAAAAAGGTGAGCATTGTTGCCAGAGGGACCCAACAAGGATTGTACCCTGTGAAAACAGTGAGATTGTACAGGTGCTGGTGGTCAGGACATGAGAATATCTCTCATGGAGGGGAAGCAGATGGATGTAGAGAGCATACCAAAGTGTACAGTTGCAGAATTGCAGATATGTTGCCATTATGGGTGATCATGAGTAAGAGCACAGTGGGGCAACAATGAGAGTGCAACATGTCGCTCCTGTCATGACAGGGAGCATTTTGAGATAACCACTGCCAGAGGGGATATTTTTACTCACCTAGTAAGGCAGTCCCCTTCATCATCAATATGACTCAGTGTTTTTTTTTTTTCGCAGCATCTTCTCATGCACAAATTCTTCTGGATATA
>Ga0210383_10002624_pt1 | contig 16238 bp, 14 predicted proteins | sample IncBWC14OmetaG_FD_160072 | JGI IMG/M metagenome (GOLD analysis project Ga0210383, IMG submission 160072) | Forest soil microbial communities from Barre Woods Harvard Forest LTER site, Petersham, Massachusetts, United States - Inc-BW-C-14-O ...
GCTCACGCGACGAAATCTTAGCTTTTCACGATCCCCTGGGGTAACCCCAGAGAGGCTGAACCGAACCCGAAGGCCCGCACCGCCAGCTTAGAGCGATCCGCCGCTCGAAGGTAGGATAGCAGGGCGCACCTCCGGTCTCATTCCAGCGGGATTTGGCGGGGTTACTCCGATAAAATAAGAAAATGAAGATTGGTCGGAACGAACCGTGTCCTTGTGGAAGCCGACGCAAGTACAAGCAGTGCTGCCTAGACCAAGATCAAGCTCGCGAAAGAGAGGCAGAAGCCCTAGCAGACAGGCGTGCTACTAACGTCATGGGCGGTGAAGCCACAATCTTCAGGGATGCAATCGATCGGTCACGAGTATATAGCCGGAAACGTCATTGACAGCCTCAACGCAGATTTCAGACGCTACCCGCCCGTGAGTTTCTCCTACGCAGCCCCGCCCTTACGTTTGATCTCAATACTCAATCGCTTAATCTTCTGATTCAACGTCGACAATGGGATGTGCAGCTTCTCGGCCGCATCGGTCTGGCTCCAGTTCACCGATTCCAAAGCGTCGATGATCTTGCGACGCTCGAAATCGGCCAGAATCTCGGGCAGCGATGCATCGGCGGGCAGCGCGCCCGTCTCGTCGCGCCGGATCTTTACTCCCCCCTCTTGGAGGATGGAGTCTGGCAGAACATCGACGGGAACTAACGCCTGTGAAGCCAGAACCACCGCACGCTCCACCGCGTTCTCGAGTTCCCGCACATTGCCGGGCCAGTTATAGTCCATCAACAGCTGCATGGCATCCGGCTCAAATCGCAACAGGCTCTTGCCATCGGGATCCAAAAACTTTTCGTTTTCACGGCTGAATTTCGTTAGAAAATGTTCCACCAGCGGCGGAATATCTTCCTTGCGTTCCCGCAGCGGCGGCAGCGCCAGATTGATCACATTGAGCCGGTAATACAGGTCTTCGCGAAATTTGCCGTCGTCCACCAGCTTCTTTAGCTCGGCGTTGGTAGCCGCGATAATGCGCACGTCCACCTTGATGGTCTCCGCCGACCCCACGGGCATGAACTCGCGTTCCTGAATCACGCGCAGCAGCTTAGCCTGGGTCTCCCAAGTGATGGTGCCGATTTCATCGAAAAAAATGGTCCCCTTATTGGCGGTTTCAAAGTAGCCCTTACGCGACGTGATAGCGCCCGTAAAGGCCCCCTTAACGTGCCCAAACAGCGCCGATTCGAGCAAATCCGCCGGAACGGATCCGCTATTCACCGCTACGAACGGCTGATCGGCGCGCGCCGAATTCGCATGGATGCCCTTCGCGATCAGCTCCTTGCCCGTCCCCGTTTCGCCCGTGATCAAAATCGTCGCGCGGCTGGGCGCAACTTGTGTCACCAGATCCAAAATGCGCAGCATGCGATCGTTCTTCCCGATAATGTTCGGGAAACTGTACTGCTGCCGCAGCGCCTTCTTCAGCTGGACGTTTTCGCGCGCCAGCCGGCTGTGCGCGATCATGCGATCGATCTCGATCAGCAGCTTCTCGTTGTCCCAGGGCTTCGAGAAATAATCGTTCGCACCATTCTTGAGCGCCGTCACCGCCACTTCCACCGACCCATACGCCGTGATCATGAACACCGGCGTCTCGACGTCGCGCTCGCGGATCTCGCGCAGCACTTCCATCCCCGAACGGTCCGGCATCATCAGGTCCAGCAGGATCATGTCGTAATTGGCGACTTCGGCGCGGCGCAGGCCCTCGCCGCCGTTTTGCGCCTGTTCCACCGTGTAGCCTTCCAGGCACAGCAGCGTCTCCAGGCTTTCGCGGATGTCCGCTTCGTCGTCGATTACTAAAATTCGGCCTTTAGGAAGTGAGGCTGGTTCATCGGGCGGCAGTCGATCAGGCATGCACCGGCTTTCTGACTAGAGGAAGCTTTACGCGGAATCGCGAGCCGGCTCCCAAACGGCTATCGACTTCAATCGTACCGCCGTGCTCGCGCACAATGCCATACGTGACCGAAAGCCCAAGACCGGTGCCCTTGAGCGCCGCCTTGGTGGTAAAGAACGGATCGTAGATGCGCTCCAAGTGTTCCGGCGCGATTCCCTGCCCGCTATCGGCCACATCGATGCGCGCGAATCCGTTTTCGTCCCAGGCGTGAATGGTCAACGTACCTCCGGCATCCATAGCATCGCGCGCGTTCAAAAACAGATTCAGAAATACTTGCTGAAGCTTGCCCGCATTGCCTTTCACTGGCGGCAAGGCATCCGGAGCATCCAGCTTCACCTCAATCGCGGATTTTTTCAGCTGATGGTCCACCAGGCTCAAAGTCTCATGGATCACCTTGCACACGTCCACTTCGACAAACTCAGTGGGTGATGTTCGCGAGAAGCTGAGCAAGGAATTCACGATCTCACTCGCCCGGAAGGTTTGCTTGGCGATCTTATCCAGCAGTTTCGATTTCTGCTCGTCTTCTGAAATCTGCTTGGCCAGCATCTGCGCATAGGTGGAAATCACCGCCAACGGTGTATTCACTTCATGCGCCACGCCCGCGGCCAGCAGCCCGATGGAACTGAGCTTGTCGGCCTGCACTAGCCTGCGTTCCAGCTCATCCCGATCGGTGATGTCGTCAAAGATAATCAGGCGGCCGATCTGCCGCATATCTTTGGAGACCAGCGGCGCGATCGCCAGATTTAAGATGTGGACGGCCGGGCCGCTCGACTTTCCGTTGCCTTTGCCGTTTCCCCCTCCGTTTCCGATGCTGCCGCCATTTCCGGCGCTGTGACCGTTCCCGCTTGCAGCAGCCGAAGCAACCGCCTTCACGGAAGCGGCAGGCAAAACAAATTTGTAGATGTTGTGAACGCCAATCTGCCCGCGCGCCTGATCGAACTTTTCGCACAGCTCGGCGGGAAAAAGCTCCGAAAGCGGCCGGCCCAAAGCGGCGTCGCGCGGAATGCCCGTCAGCCGTTCAATTTGCGTATTCCAGCTCTCTACGCAATCGTTCAAATCCGCAGCCAGGATCCCCACGTTGATCGATTCGACGATATTCTCGCTGAACTCCTTCAGCCGCTCGTACTCTTCCACCTTGCTTTGCAGCGAGCTGTACAGCCGCGCGTTCTCAACCGCAATGCTGACGTAACCGGCCAGCGTGGTGATGAGCTCCACATCGTCGCTCGACAAGAAATCGCCCTTGTCGGTTCGGCTCAGCGCCAGGTACGCAATGGTCCGGCCTCGCACGCGGCAGGGGAAATAGTAAGTCAGATCCAGCTCGGAAATCGTTCGACGCACTGAAATGGGCCATTGATGCGAAACGGCGTCCAACAAATGCCGGGTGCGCTCAAAGAATAGATACGGTTTGCCAGTTTGTTCGCCGGTCTGTCCTCCTCCTAGGAAGCTGAGATCCAGTTCCTGCGGCTGCTTCTGGCTTCGTTCCTTGCGATTACCCAGCGTCATGTGCAAATGAAAACCGTCGCCGTCGTTCTTAGAGCCGTCGCTTGCCAGAAAGAACGCCACATGTTGGATCGAAAGCGTGTGCAGTAAACGGTCCGCCACCGAGCGCAGCATCTCATCCAGATTCGTTTCCGATCCCAGTTCGCGGGCGAATTCGATCAACGTGCGCCGGTAATCGTAACGGTCTTTGTAGAAGAAATAGCGATCCAACTGCTCTTGCAACCAATCTCGGATGGGCTGGAAAATGAATGTCGCAAACAGAACCAGAAAAACGATCGCCGCCGGGCTCAGATTCTCCGGACGCGTGAACGAAAAAATCAATCCGTAGAAAACACCCAACATCGCCAGCGTCGCAAGCGTGTAAACGTAGCCTTGCTGGAAGATGATGTCCACGTCCATCAAGCGATAGCGCAGAATCGCGTATGCCCAGGTCAACGGCACCAAAATCAGTGTGAGCACCGCCATCTTCTGGTAATGCCCCGGAAGCGCCCCAAACAAATAGGGAACAGCGTATATCAGAATGAACGGAACAACGCCTAGCAGCGCGCCGTTCCGCATATATTTCAACTGCCGCCGCACCAGCGGATCTTCAGCGTGCGGCGTCTTCATCGCCAGCACGGCCGTCCCCGCCAGATACATCACGCTGATAAACAGCAGCCACAATCGGTCTAGAAACCAATTCACTTCCACCGGCGACGCGGTTACCCGCAGCATGCCCTTTGCAACCAGGACATACACCGCCAACAGCACTGTCCCCGGAACATAAAAAATTGCACTGAGCCCGTTCCGTTTTAGCCATTCGGGTCTTTCTGGGAATACTAGACAGAAGTGAAAGAAGATCGTTGGCGCGAGGACACCTGAGGCTACATTACCCCAGTAGATCACCTGATCGAACGCATTCAGTTTTGCAGTGAAGTGAAAGCAGGATAAGATGAACGACGTCAGGCATAGCACGTAGAAGTGCACCGAGCGTGGCGCACCGACGCGTCGGTAGTAGACAAATAATCCAATCAGCAGATAGGCGATTCCGACGACGTACTGATAATACAGAGACCGGTCGACGACGCCCTCGCCGACAATAACTTCCGCCGGGACCGAAATATTGTCGCGGCGGATCATGTATTCGGTCTTCAAATACACCACAACTTGTTGCAGCGCTTGAGGTACGTCGATGGTGTTGGAGATGGGTCTGCCGGCTACCTGAAGCAGCACATCGCCCGCATGAATGCCTGCGTTATAGCCTGGACTACCAGACGCGACATGCAACGCCACAACTTGGTTCTGACCATTGGCAGAGGTTCGATCTACCCAGGTAACTCCATCATCGGGAAGATGATACGCGCTTTGCTGACGAAAGTTGATGACGGCGCAGCACACCGCTGCCACTGTGAGAACAAACAGTAACGCGCTGGCAAATTGAGTCTTAAGATCCCTCAAGCGGCCGTCTCCGCCGAACCATGTTTAATGCACACAAATACACAGATACCGCTAACAGATACACGCCAAGCGGTAACGTTGGCGCACTATCGTAGCACTTCGTTTGCCACCAGATGATGCGTTCGACTTATCATGAGAATACAGTATTTGTGATCGCCTTGCCAGGTTGGCGGCCGACCTACGCTCTCGTTTTCGGGATTGACACTACAGGAAAGTGTATGGCGCGCAATGCTCAAACTCCCTGAACAGAAACAAGATTGTAAAGTCTATTGACAAGTAACCCCGTTAGGTCTTACCATCTTCTTTCCGGTTCGTCAGTAGTTTGGCTGACAACCAGGCCACGGCGCAAGGGGGTCAGTGTATGACCTTATTTCAGGTCGGCGAAAAGATCGTTTATCCCAATCATGGTATTGGGACGGTCGAGAATATCAGCACCCGTTCCTTCGGCGCGCAGTTCGAGCGCTACTACCTTTTACGCCTCACCTATAACAGCATGACCGTGATGGTCCCCTTTTCGCACGTCGAAGAGATCGGGCTCCGCAAGGTCACTCGCAATGGCGAGATCGCGCGCGTGCTCAGTTTTCTCGCGGAAGGCAACGCGCAGCGCAAGGCCGATTGGAAAGATCGCTATAAGGAGAACTCGGACAAGATGCGCCACGGCAGCTTGCTCGAGATCGCCGAAGTGCTGAAGACCCTGCTGATATTACAGTCGGAGAAGCCGCTGTCGTTCCGCGAAAAGAAAATGTTGGAGCGCGCCCGGCATATGCTGGTAACCGAGCTCTCCATTTCACGCGGCCTCGCCGAGATGGAAGCTATCGGTGTGCTGCAAACCGCTCTCGCGAAATCGTCCCTCAGTTTGCCTGCTCCTGCTTAGCACTTCTCCTTTTTCTTCGGACCGGCCTTCGGCAAGTTCACCCGGAATATCCACTTTGATGCTCCTATTATTGCGAATCGGACATTAGCGCGAACGTCCAGACGGATCCGCCGGCGGGCACTTTCCGTGAAGCATACCGAGTGGCAAGTATGCCCCCGATGCCCGATACAACGGTGACATATTGCCGTCCGTTGTGGGTATAGGTAATGGCCGTCGAATTAATGCTCGATCCTGTCTTGAACTGCCAAATGGTTTTGCCGGTGTCTTCGTCGAGTGCTACGAACTCGCCTGTTAAATGGCCCGTAAACACCAACCCGCCACCGGTCGCCAACATGCCGGCCGCACTTGGCAGGTCGTTCAAGGGTACCTCCCACTTCTTTTCACCAGTCAGCGGATCGATGGCCAGAAAATGGCCAAGCACATCTCCAGGCTTGGCTTCCGCAATTTTAGATACCACGCCCGTTGAGTCTTTGCCGTTCTCGGCTGGCTTCGGTGGATTCGAAAGCCGCTGGATGCGTGGAACCTCCCACGTGCTGGCGTAAACCAGGCCGGTGTTCGGATCAAACGCAATCGGCACTGCATTGGTTCCGCGCGAGGGCCAGATTTCTACCTCTTCCCCGGCGACGAAGCGCTTGTACACGTCCGACAACACCGGCCGTCCGCTGCTGCGATCAATCTCGGTCGCCCAGTTCACCTTGACGTACGGATGCGCAGCGATCAGTTCGCAGTTGGTGCGGTCCAAAACATACAGGAAGCCGCTCTTGTTGGTCTGAATCATCACCTTCCGAGGCTGGCCTCCGACGCTAACATCGGCAAGCACCTGTTCGTCCGTCGCGTCCACGTCGTAAACATCGTTGGGCGTGTATTGGTAGTAACAGACTACCTCCCCAGTTTTCGGCCGGATTGCGAGGACGCTGTTCGTGAAAAGGCTATCCAAGCCTTCGCGTTGTCTAGGGTCGTACGGCTCGGCATTACCGACGCCCCAATAAACCAAGTCGAGCTGCGGATCGTATGAACCGGAACGCCAGGTCGGGCCTCCACCCTGCGACCAAGCATTCGTATTCTTGGGCCAAGTCTCAGAACCGGGCTCACCAGGAGCAGGAATGGTATACCGCCGCCAGAGCTTTTTCCCAGTATCGGGGTCCCAGCCGTCCAGGAATCCGCGCGTGGTGGACTCTCCGCCGGCCACGCCGGAAATCAGTACGCCATTAGCGACCATAGGTCCGCCAGTTGAGTAGTAGCCATCGTGTAAATCCGCGAACTTCTGGTTCCAAAGTTCTTTGCCGGTTTTCGTGTCCAGCGCTAGAAGATGATTGTCAACCGTAACGCGAAAGAGTTTGCCGTCGTAGATGGTCGCTGCGCCCCGGTTGTAGGCCGAACGCGTGACTCCTGATTCAAGCTCCACCGGGGTCCGCCAGATCTGTCTTCCAGTTTCCACGTCGATGGCGAAACTCCACTTGCCGTTAACCACAAACATGACGCCGTTATAAACCGTTGGGGCCGCCAGCTCACCCTGTTCGTTCATAAGGCTGGTGCTCCAGATCGGCACCAAACGCTTTACATTGGATTTGTTGATTTGCTTGAGTGGGCTATAGCTTTTGCGGTCGTAACCCATGCTCTGTGTAGTCACGTTTTCGGTGTTCTTGCCATCGTTGACCAGTTCTTCGGTGGTTTGTGCCCATCCAACTGCGGTTCCGAAACTGAGTACAGTCACGCAGAGCCAAACGCTTTTTTTCATACGTCTCCTCCTTTTGGATCTGGCCCCCTTAGGCTCGTGTCCGTCGTGGTTGTCCGTCCATTCTAGCTCCTCGTTGCGCCGCGCGGAAACGCCTCTCTGCCGCCATTGACACACACCGCACTCTTAGCGATCATGAGGACACATTTTTAACCGCAGGAGTGTGCCATGACCGAACCGTCAAACAAATCGATCGCCAACAACTTCTCGCGGCGCGCTTTCCTGGCGACGGCGGCGGGGCTCGGCGGATTGGCGATCGCGCGCCGCCATCGTGCGCACCGATTTTTCGACGCTCCCGGCTTACGGTAACGGCACAATTCCCCCTGGCATTCGTTCGCGCCAAATCGCAAACGTGAACGGCATGACCGTGAATATTTTGGAGGCAGGCTACGAAACGCGGGGCCGGCCGGCAGTTTTGCTGCTGCATGGTTTCCCTGAACTCGCCTATAGCTGGCGCAAGGTGATGCCTTCTCTGGCAGCAGCCGGCTATCACGTGATCGCCCCAGACCAGCGCGGCTATGGCCGCACTATCGGTTGGGATGATTCCTACGACGCCGATCCAGATGCCTTCCGCATTCTCAACATGACACGCGATGCCATCGAGCTTGTTTATGCACTTGGCCATCGCTCGGTCGCCATGGTGGTCGGACACGACGCCGGTGCGCCGGTCGCCTCGTGGTCAGCACTCATCCGGCCCGATATTTTCCGTTCAGTTACGATCATGAGTTCGCCATTTGAAGGCGCACCCGCGTTGCCCTTCGACACCGCGAATGGTGCTCCTTTGCCACGTCCGGCACCGACGGACGATGAGTTGGATGCCGAGCTAGCCAAGCTCAACCCGCCGCGGAAATATTATCAAAACTACCAGCGCACGCGCGGCGCCAGCGACGACATGCTGCACGCGCCGCAGGGCCTGCACGCCTTCTTCCGCGCCTATTACTTCTACAAGAGCGCCGACTATAAGGGGAACAATCCGCATCCCCTTAAGGCGCGTACAGCCGACGAGATGGCTCAAATCCCGACGTATTACGTAATGGAGAGGGACAAGGGTATGGCGGCGACTGTTGCGCCGTACACGCCGACTGCGGACTACATCGCGAAGTGCAAATGGCTGACCGAGGCCGAGGTGGATGTCTACGCGACCGAATATGCCAGGACTGGATTTACAGGAGCCCTACAAGGCTACCGCGTGCGGCGGGGTTCCGATCCCAAAACTATCGCCGAGATGCACACTTTCTCCGGCCGCACCATCGAGGTGCCCTCACAGTTCATCGCCGGACAAAGCGATTGGGGCGTGTATCAAACGCCTGGTGCTGTGGACAAGATGCGCAGTAGTGCCTGCACGCATATGGTGGGGTTCCATCTTCTCGATGGCGCCGGACATTGGGTGCAGCAGGAACAGCCGGAACTGGTGAGCGCTTTGCTCCTTCAATTCCTGCGCGACTACGCAAAACACTAACTCGCCGACTCACCGTCCCTGAATGCAAATACAATGGGATTGTATGCGGTACTTAGTGCGTGCCCGTGTCAGGCCCGGCTGCGAGCAGTCCCTGATTCAGGCGATCGATCAAAGAACCTTGGGCAAAGGTTCGGTAGCCGGCAGCGAGTACCTCCGAAACATGCAAGACGCCCGGCTTTGCGCGGACGGCACGGCCCGCTGGGTCGAGGTCTGCTACTGTCCAACTCCCCTCCAAGAAGAACGGCCCTATTGGGAGCATTACTTCGAACTGGTGAAGGTGCAGGATGCTCACGATCGCCGGCAGTGCCGGGACAAGAACGGAACAGAGCCATGGGCCTGCGAGAACTGCGATTGCACCCAGCGTTTGGAGCGCAAGCTAGCGACTCTCGGTGATCCTTTCCTGGCCACGCCCCGCACCACGGAATTTTCGGAACGGAAGCCATAACAACCAAAACAGAGCCAGCGCAATCAATTCGCCGCCCACCAGATAAACGGGCCACGGGCCAAAGTAATCCAAAAGCGAAGCGCCGGCCGGTCTCTGGCACAAATACATATAGTTGGTTTTGAAGATCGCGTCGAACAAACCCACCGCTGCCGCGTAGGCATTCACAATCGCCAAAACCCGCCAGACGGAACCCGGACGCGGCCTCGAGAGTTTTCCCCACACCAGCGTCAATACCGTCACTACAGTAATTCCGTGCGCGAGGAAAAAAGAAATGATCGGATAGGACCAGCCCGGCGTCCAAAGATCCGGGGTAAGCAGCGCCATGCCGCTTCCCGCTAAGCCGGTATAGTAAACAATCTCACACGCCCAGGGTTTCAGCGTGAACGCCGCCAGAACTGTCACCCAGAGTGTGACATCGCACAGATCGAGAGCCAGGCCATTCGGGAAATGGAACCCCTGCACTCGGAGCACGTATACGTACCAGATCAGCTCGATCAAAGCCAAAGACCCGGCCAGTCCGTAGCGAACGAACCGCGCGGCCCTGCCGTTTCGCCGGCACCAGAGAGCCAGTCCCGCCGCTAGCAGCGGAATCGAAATCAAAATCAGCAAATGCGCCGGACCGAAAAGCTTGAGGTCAGACTTCACTGAACCTCGAAAGTTGTTTTCATGGCCAATATCAGTGTACAAATTCCGCTCGTTGGCATCCTATATCTGTGGAGGATGCATGCGCGGCGATGATTCATGCAGGAACGTTACTAACCGTCCAGCTCTGGAGGGCGAGGAATTGGTAGCGCATAGGTTTCGGAACGGGCTGATTCATATGGTGTCGCGATCGGATTATTCCCGATGGAAGATCTCGTCGCAGGATGGCGGCTCAAACGGCGCCCTGGCACGAGTGTTCCGAAGTTTAACGAACGCTTTCCTTCGCTACCTGATCGCTCCGGGACTGCTTCGCTCCGGTTGCGATCCCAGCCCAGTGGTAGCTGTCCCAGAAGATGCGCTACTGCGCGTATATGGCATCGGTCCAGACCTGCAGCGACGGCACGGGCTGAACGCAACGGAGGATGCGCTTTTTGTCGAACTCACCCTTCTGCTGGGCCGCAGCCGCGACGCTTTGTGCTTCGGCAACGGCGTCGTCATCCCGCTGCAAGCACTCCCGGAGGGGCAAAGGGTGAGAGTCCTTTATCGCTCCTGGACGGAAAACATGTCACCCGCGCTGGAACCGTACCAAATGGGGATCTAACCCGAACTCCTGGCGTAAACCCGCTGCCTGCAATCGTGCAGGTACCATAGATCGTGGCGCGTGCAACAGCACCTCGAAGAGCATCCAAAAAGCAATCATCGAAAGAGCCATTCTCGTTCGTCCTGTTTCTGATCGGGCTGTTCAAGCTCGTCAAAGCTCTGCTTCTTATTGCTATTGGAATCGGCGCTCTCAGGTTCCTGCATAAAGACCTTCCCAACTCCGTCCTCCATTGGGCGCAGGTGCTGCGCGTGGACACCGACAACCGCTACATCCATAGCTTTTTGGTTAAGATCTTTCGCGTCACGCCGAAGCAGTTGAAAGAGCTGAGCGTGGGCACGTTCATTTACGCGGGGCTTTTCTTGACGGAGGGCATGGGCCTGCTGCTGCGGAAACATTGGGCGGAGTATTTCACTATTATCACCACGGGTTTGTTCATCCCCCTCGAGATCTACGAACTGGTCCGGCATTTCACGATCGTAAAACTGGTGGTCACCGTCATTAACGTACTTATTGTCTGGTACCTGGTGGTACGCGTGCGGTCGCGCTCAAAAAGATTTTCGCGCTAGTGTCGATTTAGCGGCCGGCTGTTCGACTAGTTAGCGAAGGAGACATTATGGAGTACCTATTACTCATCTACGGAAACGATGCTGACATAGCCAAGATGACCGAAGCCGAGCGCGGCGCGATCTACCAGGAGTATGGGCGGTTTACCCAGAGCATTCAGCAATCGGGGAATCATCGCGCGGGTCACGAGTTGCAGCCGGTGGCGACGGCGACGACGGTCCGCGTGCGGGACAACAAACGACTGGTGACGGATGGTCCATTCGCTGAGACGCGCGAGCAACTTGGCGGATTCTATTTGATCCAGGCCAAAGATCTGGATGAAGCGCTGGCAATTGCAGAGCGCATTCCATCAGCGCGTACCGGGTCGATCGAAGTGCGGCCGCTGGTTTCAAGGAGTTCCAGCTAACGCGAAGGCGCGTGGGATGGACGATGAACGATGAATCTGGAATCGCTCTATCGCGAGGAATGGCGGCGCGTATTGGCCACCACGGTCCGCCTGACGGGCGATTTCGATTTATCCGAAGAAGCGGTGCAGGACGCCTTCGTGGCGGCCTTGGAACAATGGCCACGCGACGGCGCTCCCGCCAATCCGTACGCATGGCTGGTGTCCGCCGCCAGGAACCGTTCCGTCGATCAACTTCGGCGGCGCGCGCGTTTTGAGGAACAAGGCGTTGAGATCGAACGCCTGGCGCGCGTGGAAATGTCCGACATCGATCTGTCGGAGGCAAGCATGGTCGACGATCAATTGCGCCTCATCTTCACCTGTTGTCATCCAGCTCTGGCAGTGGACTCGCAAGTGGCTTTGACCCTCAGGACCGTGTGTGGTCTGACGACGGAAGAAATCGCGCGCGGTTTTCTGATGCCGCTGGCAACCATGGCGCAGCGCCTGGTCCGGGTGAAGCGCAAAATCCGCGATGCGGGCCTTCCGTTCGCCATGCCGCCCAAAGAAAAATTGGCCGAGCGTTTGGATGGCGTGATGCTGGTGGTCTACCTGGTGTTCACAGAGGGTTACGCGGCGACATCGGGAAAAGCCTGGATCCGCCAGCAATTTTGCGACGAGGCGATCCGGCTGGGGCGATTGCTTTGCGAGCTGATTCCGGGCAATCCCGAGCTGCGTGCGTTGCTGGCCCTCATGCTGCTACACGATTCGCGGCGCATGGCGCGGTCGGGACCGGACGAGGAAATCATCACGCTCGAAGAACAGAATCGCCAGCTTTGGGATCGGCGCGAGATCGCCGAAGGTGTGCCGCTGCTGGAAGCTGCTCTGCGGGAAGGCGCGCGAGGAGAATATGCATTGCAGGCGGCGATCGCGGCACTGCACGCGCGGGCGCAGCGGCCCGAGGATACGGACTGGACGCAAATCGCACGCCTGTATGATGCTCTGCTGCAGCAACGGCCATCGCCGGTGGTGGAACTCAATCGGGCGGCTGCTGTTGCGATGGCGGAGGGTCCAGCAAAAGGTCTGGCATTGATCGAAGCGCTAGAGGCCAAGGGTGAGCTAGCCGGATATCATTTGCTGCCGGCAGCACGGGCCGATCTGTTGCGCCGCGAGTGCCGCTGGAGCGAGGCGGCGGACGCTTATCGGCAAGCGCTGGCGCTGGTTGCCAATGATCCCGAGCGGCGATACCTGACGCAACGATTGGCGGAAGTGGAAGTACAATCGGCAAGTGGGAACAGCGTTATCCATTGAAGCCCTGCGGCCGGAGGACTGGCCCGCCGTACGTTCCATCTATCTAGAGGGCATCGCAACGGGGAACGCCACATTCGAGCTATCCCCGCCGGATTGGGAAACGTGGGACGCAGGTCATTTGTCTGCGCCAAGAATTGTCGGCCGCTCGGAGTCCGGTGACGTGATGGGATGGGCGGCCTTGAGCGCAGTATCCGGACGGTGTGTCTATGCCGGGGTGGCCGAGGTTAGCATCTACGTCTCAGAGCTCGCGCGCGGGCGTGGAGTGGGCCGGCAATTGTTGACGCGCCTGATCGCCAATTCGGAAAACAATGGTATCTGGACCCTGCAAGCCGGCATCTTTCCTGAGAACGTCCCGAGCATTGCCTTGCACGAGCGTGCGGGATTCCGCATTGTTGGCAAACGCGAGCGGCTGGGCCAAATGAACGGGCGATGGCGCGATGTAATTTTGATGGAACGCAGAAGCGCGATAGCGGGCCAATAACCGCTAAGTGATCGCCGGCGTCGTTTTCATCGTGCGCTGCCGCCTGGTTTCCAGATTGGGCAAGAAGCCCGTGAGCAAACCAATCGCAGGAAGGAACGAGCACACTCTGTAGACGAAGGTGATGCTGGTGTGGTCGGCCAAATTACCGAGCAACGCCGCACCCACTCCACCCATTCCAAAGGCCAAGCCGAAGAACATGCCCGAGACCATTCCAATCTTGCCGGGCATCAGCTCCTGGGCGTAAACCAGGATGGCCGAAAAGGCCGACGCAAGAATCACGCCAATCACCACGCTCAGGACACTGGTCCAGAACAGGTTCGCATATGGCAGCGCTAGCGTGAACGGAAGCACCCCAAGAATGGAGCACCAGATAACGTACTTGCGCCCGATTCGATCGCCAATGGGCCCGCCGATAATAGTGCCGGCGGCAATCGCGCCCGCGAACATGAATAAGTGGATCTGAGCGCTCCGCACCGTGACGTGAAACTTACTCATCAGGAAAAAAGTGTAATAACTGTTCAAGCTCGTTAAGTAGAAGAACTTGGAAAACATGAGCGCGATCAAAACCGCCAGCGACAGGTACACCTTGCGCGGAGTCAGTAGCGGATGATATTCAGTCTTCCCCGATCGGGATTTTGGCCCCGGCGGCCGGTTCTTCTTCGACCAGGAACCTACCCGCGCGAGCACGATGATTCCAAGCAGCGCGACCACGGAAAACCAGGCGAGACTGCTCTGGCCATGCGGCAGGACTATGAAGGCAGCCAATAACGGGCCAAGCGACGATCCGGCGTTGCCTCCGACCTGAAAGAATGCCTGCGCGAAGCCGTGCTGCCCGCCCGAGACCATGCGGACTACGCGAGACGATTCAGGATGGAACACCGCCGACCCGATGCCCACCAGCCCCGCGCCAGCCAACAGCATCGGGTAAGTAGACACTCGCGAAAGCGACACCAGGCCGACGAGCGTAAATCCCATTCCAATCGCTAGGGAATAGGGCCGTGGATGGCGATCGTTAAAATGGCCGATGAGCGGCTGCAATAGTGACGCCGTGATCTGGTAAGTGAGCGTGATCATCCCGATCTGGCTAAAATCCAGATGGAACGAAGCCTTCAGCAATGGATAAATCGCCGGAATCAGCGATTGCACCATGTCATTCAGGAAGTGGCAGAAAGCGGCGGCCAGCAGGATGGAAAAAACCAGTTTATCCGCTACATGTTTCGGCGTGTCGGTCTGAACCGGGTTGGCGGTGGACTGCATTAAATACCAGAATAACGTCTTTGGGCTGGTTTCCGCTGGTTTGAGAACTCAAACGCCCGCGGACAATCGAATCTTCAACAGCGCTTGCTTGGCCTGCAGCGATTCCTTCTCGAGGACTGGAACACCCAATCGCCTGGCATCCGCATTGAGCAGATCGATTGCCTGCAAGGCATCGGCGTTGTGTCCCGTGTTCGCCAGCAAATAACAGCGAGCTATCCGGTAATGGAATAAGCTCTCGATCGGAAGTTTGGCGACCTCTTGTGGATTGGCCCGCACCAGTGCTTCGGATGCCTCAGTTGCTTTTCCCAGGGCAATCAATGCGCGTGTTAAGACAGCCGTGGCCTCCAACTGGTCGCCCTTGCGCCCGGCTGCCGTCATGCCCTTCAGTGCCAATCGCGCCTGAGATGCTGCATCGGCGAAATGTCCCTCGGCAAAACTGAGATGCGCAAACGCGAGCTCGGATTCCGGCGCTACCGAACCGGTTGGCAAGCCAGTCGGAAGCGCACGGCTTTCCTCAAAGCTTTTGCGAGCACCAACCAAATCGCCCCGCCGCAACTGGATGTTGCCATATTCCAACAGAGTCTCGCCGACGGCAACGGGTTCATTCACCTGGCGCAGAATGCGCAGTGCATCCTTGTAACTGTCAAGCGCCTCTGAGCTCTTACCCTCCAAATCGAATAACTCCCCCTGGACAGCATGGCTGAGACCAACACCTTCCTGGTCGCCGATCTGTTGCGAAACCTGGAGAGCCTCGGCGATTAACATTCGCGCTCTGGCAATATGACCTTCCTCCGCCAACACCTGCGCCAGATCCAGGCAAATGGGATAGCGTTTCTGCGGACCCATTTCGGTACCGACAACGAGCGCCGCCTGCAGATAATTTTCCGCAGAGGGTAAATCGCCTTCCAGCCGGGCGTCATAGGCGAGGCCGTTGAGGCCGTTCAGCTTCTCGAGCGAATTTCCGATTTGATTCGAAATCTCAAGAGCCGATTGATAGAGACGTCTGGCAGCCGGTAAGTTCCCGGTCACCGACATCTGATTAGCTTCCGTGCGGTAGGCGGCCGCCACGCAAGCATGATCACCCAGTTGGGCGCAGATTCCGCGAGCCTCTGAGCGGACATCGGAAAAACCTGCCACGGCCATAGTTTGCATCGCGCCCGCTTGGAGCAATCGCGCCCTTGCATATTGCAATGTGGCGCCTCGTGCACGAGCCCTTTCCGCCGCCCGCTCAGCCGCCTGTCTGGTGCGAGCGAAGTCGCTCAACGCGCCGGCGGCACGTGCCTCGGCCAGATCGATTCGAGGATCGTCGGTGATAGGCGGCGGAAGCGCCCGTAGCGCCTTCACAGTAGTCAGCGCTTCCTGCGCTTTGCCGCCATAACTTTCCGCAGAAGCCAACTGCAATCCATACTCCAAGTCATCTGGCAAGAGCGTGAACAACGCCGTATAGACTTGCACCGCCCGCGGCCAATCCTGAGTGATGGCCCGGTATCGCCCTTCGATTTCGAGCTGCTCCACGCGCCCCAGCGCCCCGGAATAGTCGAAGGCCAACTTCGCTTCCTGCGCGGATCGAACATCCAGACCGAGCGCGGACCACGCCGCCGCCAGTCCGGCATGAACCAGCGGATTT
>Ga0210383_10002625_pt1 | contig 16219 bp, 12 predicted proteins | sample IncBWC14OmetaG_FD_160072 | JGI IMG/M metagenome (GOLD analysis project Ga0210383, IMG submission 160072) | Forest soil microbial communities from Barre Woods Harvard Forest LTER site, Petersham, Massachusetts, United States - Inc-BW-C-14-O ...
GAATTGGAAGTTGCGCCTGCCATAATAGGCACGCGTCCGGCAGCGACTTCAACAGTAATGTCGATGACCCGCAGCCACTCATCGTGCGAGAGAGTCGGAGTTTCGCCGGTAGTGCCGCACGGAACCAGAAAATCGATTCCCGACTCGATCTGCCACGCGACCAGGTTGCGCAGGGCAGGCTCGTCGATGGAGCCGTCCTGACGAAAAGGAGTTACCAGAGCGGTGCCGCATCCACGGAGTTGCATATGATAAAGATAACCCGAACCGTCGGACTTGCAAAACGTGAGCTTAGAGGCAGACGCTCGCGCTCACAGCTGAAGCTTAACCAGCCAGTTCGTGGGTTCAGGGAGAATCGCGAATTTTGGCAATTCCCCACGCACCATCGCTACTTCGTCGCAGGCATGAAATCGCGGGCAAGCGTGGCAATCTTTGTAGATTTTGTCTGGGAGATCTTCGCGCTGGGCGGTTGCGAAGCCCAGACGAGCGAAGAATTCCGGAGCGCGGGTGAACAGGCATGTGCAAGTGACACGATGTTTTTTCGCCTCCGCCAACAAAGCTTTTACTAAATGGCCACCGCCGCCTTTGCCCTGCTGCGAAGGCACGACAGTGATAGAGCGTATCTCCGCCAGATGCGTGCCGTAGAGGTGAAGCGCGCCGCAGCCGATGATCATGCCGCCATCTTCGAGGACCACGAAATCGCGTACGTTCTCGCAGATTTCCGCTAGGGTTCGCGGCAGCAGAGTGCCGTCACCGGCGTAGTTGCAAATCAGAGAATGAATCCGAGGTGCGTCCGGAAGAATGGCTTTACGCGTGCGCATGCACATCCTCGCGAATGGATTCGATTCTCTGGCGAGCCTCGGCCATCGCCTGTTTCACTCGCGCCGGCGCCGTTCCTCCAGGCACGTCGTGGATGGCAAGCACGGATTCAAGTTTCAGGCAGGCGTAGAAGTCCTGATCGAACTTGTTGCTCACCGAATGCAGTTCCTCCAAAGGCAAGTCTTGAAGCTCGCATTGTTTTTCCAGGCACATCTGCACCGCTCTCCCGATTTGCTCATGGGCGAGACGCGAGGGGACTCCGCGTTGAACCAGGTAGGTCGCTGCTGCCCATGCGTTCATGAATCCTGATTGTGCGGCCCGCTGCATGGTCTCGTATTCGAACTCTGCGGCTTTCATCCACCTCGCCACGAGAGGAAGCAACGCAAGCACCGTGTCGGCAGCGTCGAACAGCGGTTCCTGCGCTTCCTGCAGATCTTTGTTGTATGCGAGGGGAAGGCCTTTCATGCAAATCTGCAGCGTGGTGGCGTCTCCAATTATGCGGGCGCACTTGCCTCGCGTAAGTTCGAGTAAATCGGGATTCTTCTTTTGCGGCATGGCGCTGCTTCCCGTGGAATATGCCTCTGGCAAATGTACGAAGTTGTACTCCTGAGATGAAAACAGAATCATCTCTTCGGCCCATCGGCTCAAATGCAAAGCGATGAGCGAAAGCGCGTTGACAAATTCGAGCGTAAAATCGCGATCGCTGGTAGCGTCGATGCTGTTCGCGGTCGGAGCATCGAAATCGAGGTCGGCCGCCATCGCTCGACGATCCAGTGGCAACGTGGCTCCGGCGACTGCGCCGGATCCGAGAGGACAAACATTTAATCGCCGGCGGCAATCCGCGAGCCGGTCGGCATCGCGCAGAAACATCTCGATGTAAGCCAGCTGCCAATGTGAAACCAGCACAGGTTCGGCTCGCTGCAGGTGCGTATACGCAGGCATGACCGCGTTTCCGGCTTGTTGTGCGCTTTCCAGCAGGATGCTGCACCACGATGCTAGATCGGTCCGGATCTGATCGATAGCCGCACGAACATAGAGGCGAAGATCGGTTGCGATTTGCTCATTTCGGCTGCGCCCGCTGTGCAGTTTGTATCCGGTGTCGCCGATTAGCGAGACTAACTGTTTTTCCACAAAGTGATGCACGTCTTCGGCTTCTTCGTCTTCGAGAAATGCAGGCGACGATGCTGCCTTCTCGCCGATTTGATCCAGGCCCTGGAGAATGGCAATTAACTCCGTTGAATTCAAAATGCCCGCGCTCTTCAGAGCGCGCGCATGGGCACCGCTGGCTGCAAGTTCGTGCGTTAGCAACCGCCGGTCAAAATCAAAGGAACGTTGCCAGCGTTCGAACGCAGGATCCAGAGGCTGCCGAAAGCGTCCTGACCACATCTTCATTGCGCGACCTCCGATCTGGCGGGCTGTTTGCGCGCTTGCGCTCGCGAGCGAGAAGGGAGCCCGAGGATGCGGATGAATCCTGCCGCATCTTTCTGGTCGTAGCTGTCTCCCATAGTGAAAGACGACAGGTCGGTGCGATATAGCGAATGCTCGGACTGACGGCTAACCACTGAGACGTTGCCCTTGTACAACGAGAGCGTGACCGAGCCGCTGACGTCTTTCTGTGTGCTGTCGACAAAAGCATCGAGCGCTTCGCGGAGCGGTGCGAACCACAGCCCGAAGTAAACCAGTTCAGCGTACTTCAAACCGATGTGCTGCTTGAAATGCGCGACGTCGCGCTCCAGGCACAAAGCTTCCAATTCACGGTGCGCGGTTATTAAGAGCGTTCCGCCTGGAGTTTCATAGCATCCGCGCGACTTAATACCGACAAAACGGTTTTCCACCAGGTCGACGCGTCCGATAGCGTTGCGTCCGCCGATTTCATTTAGCAATTCGACCAGCGACACAGGATCGAGTTCCAGTTCGTTGACCGAAATTGGAATTCCATTTTCGAATCCGATGATTACCTGTTCCTCGCGATCTGGAGCTTCCTGCGGCGAGCGCGTGAGCTGCCATGTGCTGGGCAAAGGCGCGTTCGCAGCATCCTCCAACTCTCCGCCTTCATGGCTGATGTGCCAAAGATTCCGATCACGGCTGTGAATTTTCTCGCGGCTCGCGGCCACTGAAATCCCGTGCTGCTCGGCGTAGTCGAGGCAATCTTCACGAGACTTAAGTGACCACTCACGCCAGGGCGCGATCACAGTCAACTCAGGCGCAAGCGCCTGATAGGCCAATTCGAAACGCACCTGATCGTTGCCTTTGCCCGTGCATCCGTGCGCGACGGCCGTAGCGCCTTCGCGCACGGCAACTTCGACCTGGTGCTTTGCGATCACCGGGCGCGCGAGCGATGTGCCCAAAAGATATTTGTGCTCGTAAACCGCCCCAGCCTTGAGCGCGGGGAACACGTACCCGGTGAGGAATTCCTCGCGGAGGTCTTCCACGATCACCTGAGACGCGCCGGTAGCATAAGCCTTCGCGACTACAGCTTCGATATCGTCGCCCTGACCCACGTCGCCCACCATCGCAATCACGTCGTAGGCGTAATTTTCTTTCAGCCAGGGAATAATGATGGAAGTGTCGAGACCTCCCGAATATGCGAGTACAACTTTCTCAGGCATGAGCGCTCCTCGCGGGCAGGCGGGTTTCGCCGCCCATTAATAAATAAAGAATGGCTTTCTGCACGTGCAAACGGCTCTCCGCTTGATCGAAGACAACGGATCTCTCCGAGTCGATAATCGCGTCGGTAATTTCTTCACCACGATGCGCGGGCAGGCAGTGCATGAACACGGCGTGCGGGGCCGCTCCCGTCACGAGTTCGTCATTCATCTGGTAGGGCGGGAAAATTCTGGCGCGCTCTCCGGCTTCATGCTCCTGCCCCATGCTGGCCCAGGCGTCGGTGTAAATCGCATCGGCGCCGGCAACGGCGGCGTGCGGGTCAGTCAGGATATCGATGACAGCCCCGGTTTGCTCGGCGATCTCTCGTGAGTCGGCAACGATTTCTGGGTTGGGACCGTAGCCCTTAGGTGTAGCTACCCGGATTGTGGATCCGAGACAAGCGCAGGTAAGCAGCAAAGAGTGGGCCACGTTGTTACCATCACCGACGTAAGCCAGGCAGATATTCTTGAGATCGCCAAAGCGTTCTTGCAGCGTGAAGTAGTCGGCCAAGGCCTGGCAAGGATGCTCCATATCGCTAAGCGCGTTGACCACCGGAACCGATGCGTACTCAGCCATTCCTTCAATTGTTTTCTGGGCGAAAGTGCGCAGCACAATGGCGTCGACCCAGCGCTCGAGATTGTGCGCGATGTCGCTTAGCTTTTCGCGTGCGTCAAGCCGCTCGTGCGTCTGATCCACGAAGAACGTAGCGCCGCCGAGGCTCGACATGCCGGCCTCGAAGGTCAGCCGGGTTCGCAAGGAAGGCTTCTCGAAGAACATCACCATCTGTTTTCCGGCGAGCGCACTGCGGAAATCTGCAGGGCGGCCTTTCATAATTCCGGCGAGGTTAAGAACGGCTGCGACTCCGGTCGGGCCTAGATCGCGGGTGGAGACCAAGTCAGGTCCCCAGAAGGTATTGGGCACTCGCGCCGGGCTGGCCGGCATTCTGTTTAGCGACTGACTACTCATTTCGACTCCTTAAGAGTTTGCTTGTGTGCGCGGCCGATTGCGTGAACTAACGCACGCCGTCGCTTTGTAGCGTTCGAGGTCAAAGCCGAATCGAGTGCTCGGATGACCTCATCCACATGTTTCTCTCGAATGATGTATGGCGGCAAAAAGCGCAGCACGGTTTCATGGGTGCGGTTGATCAAAATTCTGTTTTGCAGCAAAGTTGAAACCACTGCCTTCGACACGTCTGAGGAATTCAATTCCACGCCCAGCATCAGGCCCATGCCTCGAATTTCGCGGATGCATTCGTGCCGGGTCTTGAGCTTTTCGAGTTGCCTACGAAAATATCCTCCGACCTCGCGCACATGATCGAGCAACTCTTCCAGTACGCGCAGAAACTCGATGGCAACCGCGCAAGCCAGCGGTCCTCCGCCAAAAGTGGTGCCGTGCATGCCGGGATTCATGCTGCTTGCCACGCGATTCGTCATTAGAATTGCACCCAGGGGCAGTCCTGCAGCGAGGGGCTTCGCGATCGTCACGATGTCAGGCTGTACGCCGTAATGCTGGTAGGCGAAATAATTTCCCGTCCGCCCCAAGCCACATTGAATCTCGTCGAGAATCAGCAAGGCGTCACGGTCTCCAGTCAACTGTCGCGCCATCTGCAGAAACTCTGGGCTGACTGGGCAGACTCCACCTTCGCCCTGAATGGTCTCGATGCAGATCGCACAAACGCCAGCGTCGAACTGGTGTTTCAGATCGTCGACATCGTTGAAGCGAACGAATCCGACTCCGGGAAGAAGCGGCACGAACGGATCGCGATATTTGGCTTGGCCCGTGGTCGCGAGCGATCCAAACGTGCGTCCATGAAACGAGTTATCGAGGGCAAGGATGCGCCACTTTGGCTTGTGCCCATTTGTGTTCTTCGTTCGCGCGTAAATGCGTGCGAGTTTCAGCGCTCCCTCCCACGCCTCGGTTCCGCTGTTGCAGAAGAATGCACGGTTCAGGCCCGAAATCGCGGTCAGCCGCTTGGCAAGTTCCGCCTGATACTCGTGAAAGAAAAGATTCGAAACATGAATGAGCTGTCCGGCCTGCCTTTTCAAGGTCGTCTGAATGGCGGGATGCGCGTGTCCGAGAGCGTTCACCCCAATTCCGCTCAGGAAATCGAGGTAGCGGTTTCCGCGCGAATCCCAGAGATAGACGCCGCGCCCTTTTTCAAAAAGGATCTTGTGGCGGTCGTACGTCGGAAGCAACAGCCGTTCTTCGGACCGAATGACGGAAGCGAGATTCATGCGCCGATCACCTCGGTTCCGCATTCCAGCTTGGCAAAGTAGAACTGCGGCAGAATTTCAACCTGAGCCGCGGGCAGAATGCGCACACGTCTTACGCCCTTGTGGAGCGCGTGACTGCAGGCTTCGAGTTTGGGCAACATGCCGCCACCGACAATTGATGCTCCAACCATTGCCGCCACATCTTTCGTGTTCAGCCAGGGAATAACCGCACCGGCGGCGTCCTTTACTCCTTCCACATCGGTTAAGAAAATGAGAGCGTCGGCGTGGCAGGCCACGGCACACGCGGATGCCATTTGGTCGGCGTTGATGTTGTAGTATTCGCCGTCGGAGCCGAGTGCGATGGACGATAGAACCGGAATTCCGCTTGCGCTCCAGATAGCTTCGATCCAGCGCGGCTCGGCGTAACAGATTTCTCCAACGAATCCCAAGTCGCAGCCCGGATTTTGTTTCTTGCGTGCGCGGAACGCCATGCCATCTGCGCCACAGAGGCCCACCGCCGCGCTTCCCGCCGCGACGATTGCCGCAACCAGTGTCCTATTTACGATTCCAGACAACACCATCAGAGCGACGTCGCGGGTCTCGGCATCCGTAATGCGAAGCCCGTTTACAAAGTCACTCTCTTTGCCCAGCAGCTTGAGCGTACGAGTGAGTGCGCTCCCTCCTCCGTGAACCACCGCGACGTGATGACCGTCGCGCGCCAACTCGACAATCGCATGGGCGCACTTGCGCAACCGCGATTTATCCTCCAGCGCTGCTCCACCGATTTTGACGACGATTTTCACTGCAAGCCCTCGTCTTCCTTCCATCCGTACATGAGGTTCATGTTTTGCACCGCTTGTCCGGCCGCACCTTTGAGCAGGTTGTCCACACAGGAGACCAGAACTAGTCTTCGGCCGTCTTCGGCCAGGCAGAAGCCGAGATCGCAATAATTCGTGTGTAGAGAGAACTGGATTTGGGGCAGCTTCGGCGTCGCGAAAACCCGTACCCAACGGCTGCCAGAATAAAAGTCGTGAAAGCAGGATTCGACTTCGACCGCCTTCATCTCGCGGTTCAAGTGAACATAGATGGTCGAAAGAATTCCTCTCGGAATCGGCAGCAGATGGGGAGTGAAAATTAGCTCGCCCGTTTCCAAGTGGAGTTGCTCCAGCATCTCTCCAATGTGGCGGTGACCGAAGACCGAGTACGCGGAAAGGTTGTCGGCCACAGAAACAAAATGCGTACGTGAATTCGGTTCCTTGCCCGCCCCGGAGACGCCTGACTTGGAATCGGAAACGATTCCTCGTTTGCGATCCACCAGGCCAGCCTTGAGCAACGGCGCCAAAGCCAGAATCACCGAAGTCGCATAGCAGCCCGGGTTCGCCACCAGGGCCGCATCGGGGATACGATCGCGGCTCAATTCCGGCAGCCCGTAGACCGCCTTCTTTGTTAGCTGCGCTGCCGTTACTGAATCCAAATCGGTGAAGCCATATACCGCACGATTGTGTGCGCCTTTAAGGCGCCAGGCCCCGCTCAAATCAATCACACGCAGGCCCTGCGAGACCGCTTCCGGCACAAGTGAGCGCGAAGCCTCGTGCGGTGTCGCCAGAAACAGCAACTCGACTCCCTGTTGCTTCAGTGCTGGCCACGAAAGCGGTTGCAACGGATAGCTTCCATTGCCCGAAAGCGAAGGGAAGATCTCAGCCAGGTTGCAGACTTCTTCGGCGTTGCTGGACCGCCGGAGCAAAGCGGGTTTTTCGAGGCGAGGATGACGCAGCAGAATCCTCGTGAGTTCCAAGCCGGAATATCCGGTCGCTCCCAGAACCGCTGTTTTGAGCTTGGCCGTCATCAGGCGAGCATCTCCTGGATGCGGGCAGCCAGTTTCTTCGCATCCTCCTTGTCGGGGCACACTGTGAGGATGGTGTCATCGCCGGCGATGGTGCCAATAGCCTCCGGCCATTCTTCATCGTCCAGCGCGGCGGCCACGGGTTGCGCACTGCCAACGCTGGTCTTAATGACGAGCAGGTTCTGCGCCGGCCGCAACTCCAACACGAATTCCCGCACCAGCCGCGAGACTGGCGGCAAGGCTGGCGCGGAAGGGCTCTCGCCTTGCGACAGCGAGTAACCATCGGCGGTCTTCGCCAGGCGCAGATCGCGCACATCGCGCGATAACGTGGCCTGGGCGACCTTGAGGCCGCGTTTGCGCAGGGCCCGCTGCAGGTCTTCCTGGCTGGCGACCGTAGCGTGTTTTAGCAGTTCAAGGATCGCGCGCTGTCGCAACGTTTTATTCATGATGAATAGTTATGCATTGAAATGCATAAACATGCACCCATGATATCTGCGTGAACGTAGGTGTCAAGGGGAAACTTCGCGCGTAGGTCTCCGCTGGATATCGTTTGCGTTTCGACCTTTTGTTTTCGTACCTTGAGCAGTTCATCGAGCGGAGGGGGACGTAACGTTTCTTTGTGATAAATTGTTAATGTGTGGGCGCGTAGCTCAGTTGGCAGAGCAATGCCCTTTTAAGGCATGGGTCGATGGTTCGAGTCCATCCGCGCTCACCAGGTTCTGTCGCACGCCTTATTGTTCAGCTCAGTTGACAAAGAAAAGTGGATCGCTTCTAATTGTAATTGTTGCGAATAAGTCGCAACTACCCTTCGTCAGGAGTGTCATCGCCGATGCCGTCCAGCGCCCATGTTGCGACTGAATCGCAACTCGGAAGATCGAAAAACGACGCTGCAATAACTCGTCCGTCTCTGATGAAAGAACTGGCCGCTCGGGGCGTGCGCATCACAGCGCAGCGGCGCGTGCTGGTAAACATCATTCAGGACTCGCCACGGCATCTGGATGCGGCCACGCTGCTCGATATCGCCAGGAAGCAAGATCCGCACATCGACCGCGCGACGGTCTATCGAACCCTGGCCTTGCTCAAGAATCGCGGGTTGATTGACGAACTCGATCTCATGCATATCGAAGGCGAGAAGCACTATTACGAGGCCAAGACCAATCGCGATCATTGCCACATGGCTTGCTTTCGGTGTGGCGCGATTATGGAATACACCAGTTCATCTTTCGAGAAGTTGAAGGAGGAGATGGTGAAGCAGAGCGGCTTTCAGATCCGCGTGGTGCGACTGGAAGTGGGTGGGTTCTGCAAACGCTGCCAGAGGGAAGGGAGCTAGGCAGCTCTTTTTTTGGCAGCATGATGCGACTATGTCGCAAGTAGGCTTTGTCCGGTCTTGCGAAACTCTTCACCAGGAATCGTCGCGACCGCAACCTGGAACCGATCGACTGACTAGGGCCGTTAGCGGCCATCTAACGAGGACTTCAACTGCATGCCTGCCACTCCGCCAAACTGTTTCTTGTATTCCTTTCGGCCCTTCTGGCGATTTAACCGCTTGGCCTTATTTCTTTTCGTTGTGCTCTTTGCAAGCTATTCGCGGGCGGGAGTTGGCGGGCGTGTTTCGGGCACCGTTAAGGATGCGAGCAACGCGGTAGTTGCGGGCGCGATCGTCACTGCGACGAATGTTGAAACCGGCGTGCAGCACCAGTTTGCGACCAATGGTCAAGGATTTTATTCCTTTCCCGATCTTCCCATCGGACGCTACGAACTCACCATCCAAAAGGCGGCGTTCAAGCCTTATCAGCGATCCGGGATTACGATTGACGCTAACAGCGCTTTGACGGTTGACGCCGTGCTCGGAGTAGGCGAGCGATCGGACGTGGTTACAGTCATCGAAAACCCGCTCCAGGTCGAGACCACGAGCACGCAGATTGGAGAGGTGATTACGGCTGAGCGGATGACGGCGGTCCCCCTCAACGGCAGAAGTTATACCGATCTCCTGATCCTTCAGCCCGGAGTCGCGCCGAGCACATCGATTACCTCTGACACCGTACAGGATGTTGGCGCAAGTGTCCTCTCTCCCTCCGGAGATCTGAATCCGGGAACGATTTCGATCAACGGACAACGCGAATTTGCCAATAGTTTTCTGGTGAACGGCAGCGACGTTGAAGAGGACGTCAACATGGGCGCAGCCGTGATTCCTAATCTCGATTCCATCGATGAATTTCGTATTCTCACGAACAACTTCGACGCGGAATATGGCGAATTCAGCGGGGGGCAAATTAACGTTGTTACGAAGTCGGGGACGAATTCATTTCACGGCGATGTGTTTGAGTTCGTCCGCAATACCAATCTCGACGCGCGCAATTACTTTTCTCCCACTCGGGGCACCTTCGATCAAAATCAGTTCGGGGGAACCATCGGTGGCCCGATTCAAAAGAACAAGATCTTCTTTTTCGCCGACTATCAAGGGACTCGATCCACCCAAGGAGTTGATACGGGACAGATTCCAATTCCTTCGGACCAGGACCGCACCGGCAATTTGAGCGACATGGTGAGTTCGTTCCAGACCACGGACGCGAACGGAAAGACTGTTCCAACCACAGTCAGCGGTCCTTACTGGGCAGGCCTGTTGTCGCAGAAGTTGGGCTATGCTGTTTCGGCGGGCGAGCCCTACTACACTCCCGGGTGCACCAATGCAACCTGCGTTTTTCCAGGCGCTGTAATTCCTAAAAGCGTGTGGTCTGCGCCGGCCGCCAACTTGTTGCAATATATTCCACCACCCAACAGTGCGAATGGCACATTCTCCAGTTCTGCCTACGATAAAACCCTGCGAGATGACAAAGGCGCGTATCGTATTGATGCCAACACCCGCTTTGGACTGCTGTCGGCCTACTACTTTCTCGACGACTGGTCGCAGGATAATCCCTATCCTGTCGCTCAAGGCGGCGCAAACGTGCCCGGTTTCAATGCGCTCTATACGGGGCGCGCGCAACTGCTTGGCCTTGGAGATACGAAAACCTTGAGTCCGACGGCGGTGAACGAATTTCGCTTCAGCTACCTGCGCAACTCGAATGATCTTGGTAAACCCATCGGAGGGCTAGGGGTCAGTCTGGCCTCTCAAGGATTCGTCGTAGGACAAGGAACTCCGGGGATCGTGCCGTTATCTGCAAAAACCGAGGGCGTAGAGAGCGTGGGCTTCAACAGCTTTACGATGGGTACGAATACCAATGAACTGAAGCAGGTTGCCAATACCTTCCAATGGCTCGACAACTTTTCGAAGGTCATCGGCACTCATGCGATCAAAGTGGGCGCCGAGTTTCACTACGATCAAGTGAACGTTAATGCCATCGCTCAATTCAACGGCAGCTTCCTGTTTTTTGGAACCGAGACGGGCTCGGACTTCGCGGATTTCCTGTTGGGAATTCCGAGCCAATATAACCAGAGCCAGCTGCAGCCCTTCTACGGGCGCAATAAATACTTAGGCATCTACGGGCAGGATAGCTGGCGGGTGCGGAGCAACCTTACGCTGAATTACGGTCTGCGATGGGACCGGATCGAACCCTGGTACGAGAAGTACAACCAGATCGCGACCTTCATCCCGGGTCAGCAGTCGGTCGTTTTTCCCGGCGCGCCGGCCGGCATTCTTTATCCCACGGACCGGGGAGTATCGCGAACTCTGGCGCCTCCGGGAAATCTCGACTTTGCTCCACGCTTCGGCCTGGCCTATTCGCCTAGCTCGTCCGGAGATGGCCTGCTCTCGAAGATATTGGGCGAGCCGGGCAAGACCAGCATAAGAGCGAGCTATGGGATGTTTTACACGGCCATCGAAGCGCTGACAATCGGCGTGATGAGCGCCAATGCGCCTTACGGCACGACGTACACCAGTCCAGCTCCGCCGCTATTTTCGACGCCGTTTATCTCGGCAGCAAACGGCCAGAACCTGGGACAATATTTTCCCGTCTCCCTCGCTCCGCTGAATTCGAGCGCAACTCACCCTGATGCCAACGTTGACTGGTCGCAGTTCGAACCGATCACGGGACTTCCGAATTACGTCACCACGAACCGCATTCCCTACACTGAGGAATACATGTTCTCGCTGCAACGCGGTTTCGGCGCGAACACGGTGCTGAGCGTGAACTATGTAGGAACCCAGGGACATAGGCTGCTGGTGCTCGAAGAGTCGAATCCCGGCAATCCTGCGCTGTGTCTGGCTTTGAGCAATCCGGCGAATCTTGCGGCGGGGCAAACGCCATGCGGACCTTTCGGTGAGGACACGGCTTACACTACTTCGACTGGCCAGGTTTACAAAGGGACGCGAGGACCGCTGGGGTCGAACTTTGGCAGCAACGCTAATCAGGCGACCATTGGCAATTCCAATTACAACTCTTTGCAAGTAACGTTGAAGCACAGCAGCAAGCGCCTGAATGTGTTGGCGGGCTATACGTACGGCAAATCTCTGGACCAGTCTTCCAACATCGGAGAAGCGGTTAACCCGCTTAATCCTGCACTGAGCAGAGCCTTGTCATCGTTCGATGTGAAACACAACCTGGTCGTGAGCTACAGCTACAAGATTCCGATTGAGAGCCTGTTCCGCGCTGCGAATCGCTGGACGCAAGGCTGGGAAATCTCCGGGATCTGCCATTTCAGTTCCGGCCTACCCGTGACCCTGATCAATTACGGCGACAACTCTCTGCTTGGGGCTGAACCGAACGGCATCAACAATTATGGGATCGACGAGCCCGACTATGCCGGTGGCCCACTGAACCTAAACCAGAATCCTCGCGATGGACGGTCGTACTTCAATACCTCAGAATTCAGCCAGAACATTTTAGGCACGCCGGGCACCGCGCCGCGGCGTTTCTTCTACGGGCCGGGGCTGAATAACTACGACATGGCCCTTCTCAAAACCGTCGCTCTGACCGAATCGAAGTCTCTGCAGTTTCGGCTGGAGGGATTCAACGTTTTCAACCACACTCAGTTCTTCGGATCTCAATCGGTTGATGGCAATATCGGTAGTTCGACCTTCGGTAAAGTCGTCAGCGCCGATCCGCCGCGCCTGGTTCAGTTGGGCGCAAAATTCTTTTTCTAACCTGGTTGGCGGGGCGTGTGCGCCGGTGCTAGACTGCGCCAATGGCCACGAAAAAGAAAAGTAAGACGAGGAAACCCACGAAGCCTGCCCGCAAGAAAATTAGAACAGCGAAAAAGCGGAACGCGCCGAAGAAAGCCGCAAAGAAGACCGCCGCGCCAAGAAAGACCGCCCTGAAACGCAAGTCCGTCGCCAAGAAAGCTGGCCGCAAGAAGCCCGCAACCAAGCAACGAATCATAGCGCGTGGCGGATCCAGGGATGAAGCGGTATTCTCTCGACCGAGGCGAGTGTCGCAGCCTGGCGAGCAAGCCGGAGATTTGCAAGGACTATCCAACATCGAAGCCGCGGATTCGGAGAGCGTCGACGAATTGCTGGAGGAAGGGAACGCGTTCGAGGCCGACGTGGTCAGCGGAGTGCAAGCCGCCGATGACGCCGACGAGCAGGAAGTTCATACTCATGAGGTTCCTGAGGACGACGTACCCGCGGAATATCTGGACGAAGAGTAGCGCGGAACTCAGAAAAATTTCTGCTTGAACTCGTCATGTCGCTGGCGGGCCTGGTTCATCAGAGTCTGGAACTCAGACTCGGTTCGAAGGTTCTGCAACAAAGGGTCGCGCACAAAATAGGGATAGCAAAAGAACCCGCCGCCGATGCTATGCCGAAGCATGTGTAACGCGGAAACCTTATCGCCCAATACGGCGTAAGCCTGCGCGACCTTGTAAATGCCTTCGGCGTCGGTCACGCCGAGGTCTTCAATTCTGTCTTCGGTCTCGTGCAGAAGCTTCAGGCCACGCGCATCCTCGTGCTTGATGGAGTAACTGAGAGCCTTTCCCACATTCGCCGGAAGCAGGGAAGGTTCCATTTCGAAGGCGCGGTCGAAATCCTTCGCCGCCTGCGCGTAGTTGTTGAGGTAGTACTCGCCAAAGCCGTGGTAGAAGAGGATGTAAATCGAATCGTTCGCCGGCAGGCTCTGCATGAATTTTTGATATTCACCGAGATACAAATAACTGTTCAGCGCGGAGCTGTTGATTTTGACCTGCGGATTATTCTGCCGCGCCTTTTCGCACTCCGCTACGGACTCTTCCAGCATTCCTCCGAACCGGTACGCGTATCCCAACTCCCAGTGCGCTTCCGCATTGTTGGGGCTGATCTGCAACGCCGATCTCAGCAACGGCACAGCCTGCTCCACTCTCCCCGTATCCGTCAGTAAGTTGGCCATGTAGATTCGCGGTTCAACCAGCGACGGATTCAGCGCCATCGCCTTTTCATAAGCAGCTTGAGCTTTGGCGTAGTCCTCGCGCCCCCCGAAGCGCAGCGAAGCGTTGGTTGTGTACGCCCTGCCCAGATGCGCCCAGGTGGGAGCGTAGTTGGGCTCAAGAGCCGCGGACTTTTCCAGCATATGGATCGCAGTAGCGAACTCGTTCAATGAGTAGAGATCGACTCCTCGGAGGTAGTATTCGTAGGCCTGAGAATTGACAGCGCCTTCGGGCTTGAGATTCGCAGCTTCGGCAGGCGAGAGGTTCAACTCCAATCCCTTAATAATTTGCTGAGCCACGCGGTCCTGCACGGTTAGCAGCTTGTCGTATTTCAGATCGATCGCGTCCTGCCAGATAATCTTGTCCGGCTTCACGTCAACCAGTTGGGTGGTAATTCTCAGGTCATCGCCATCTTTGATGAAACTGCCGGTCAAGAGCGTGTCGACGTTCAGGTCGGCCGCGACCTTCTTGGGATCGATAATTTGATTGCGATACTTGTCGACAGAAGACGATGGGCGGACTGTAAGCGCATTGATATAACCAAGCTTTGTGATGACCGCATCCGCCAGCGAAAATCCCAGGAAATCAGTGTCGGGATCCTGCTTGAGATTTCGGAAGGGAAGAATTGCCAGGCTCCGGGGCCGCGCCAGTGTGGGCGGTGTGTTCGATCTTCGTAATGCGAAATAGCCCACGACCAGTATTGCAGCCACAAGCACGGCGAGAGCCGGCAACTTTATACGCGACGAAAGCAGGTTCGATTCCGCAGGCTGCTGATCAATGTCAGTTGCCCTGCGACCGCCAGATCCTGCCTTGCCTGCTTCAACTACGCCTTGCGCTTTGTTCTTGGCGCCACTCGATCGATTGGCAGGGCGCGCCGAACGTCGGAGTTGCGCCTGAAACTCTGTCTCCTTCTTGAAATCCTGGAGGTCAATCAGTAAGTCTTTTACCGTTTGGTAGCGGCTTTCACGATCCTTGCGTAACGCTTTGCTGATAATTCTTTCAAGCTCGTGCGGCGCTTCGGGAGCAAACTCGACCGGCGGTGGGGGCTCGACCTTAAGAATTTCTGCGATGATATCGCTGGCCGTCTCCCCTTCGAAGGCTGATCGTCCGGTGACCAGCTCATAGATAACCGCCCCAAGGCTAAAAATGTCGCTGCGCGCGTCTACTTCAATCCCCCGTGCCTGTTCCGGAGACATGTATTTCGCGGTACCCAATACCATGCCCGGTTCGCTGGTTGAGGCTGCCACAGCCGCTGCCCGACGGCGTATTGTCTCCCCAACCTTCCTCTCGGTTAGCTTGGCGATTCCGAAATCGAGCACTTTCACAATGCCGTCAGTCCGCACAATGACGTTTTCCGGCTTTATGTCGCGGTGAACAATTCCGCAAGCGTGAGCCGCCGCCAGAGCGCTGGCGATCTGGATCGCGATGTCGACAGCAGCGCTCAATTCGAGTCTGTCGTTTACCAGACGCTGACGAAGCGTTACGCCGTCGATGAACTCGGATGCAATAAAGTGCAGGCCGTCGGCCTGCCCAAATTCATGAATCGTAAGAATGTTGGGATGATTGAGCGCCGACGCCGCGTGCGCTTCGTGCTCGAAACGACGCAACCCGCGTTCGTCGCGGGTGAGTTCTGGCGAAAGCATCTTGAGAGCGACCTGTCGCCTGAGGCGCATGTCCTCGGCGAGATAAACCTCGCCCATCCCTCCGGCTCCGATCATGGAGATGATTCGGTAATGCGCCAACTGCGTGCCGGGCGCGATGTTCGGAGGGGATGGTTCGCCCACCATTTGCTGTGCTGCCTCAAGCACATGTTTCTCGAGAAAGTCCAGGGGTTTCTCGGCGGAGTCCAACAGAGTCTCGACTTCTCTTCGCAGTTCGGTGTCGCCGTCGCAATTGTTGGCCAGAAACTCAGCGCGCGAGTCAGGCTTCAACTCCAGAGCCGCATAGAACAATCCTTCGACCCGTTGCCAGCGGTCGGAGCTTTCAGAACTGGGAGAGGAAGCCATCGGTGCCGATTCCTACGAAGCCTTTTGCGTAAGTTCGCGATGCAGCCAAGCCTTGGCCATTTTCAATTCACGATGCACCGTAGCGGGAGAAATCTTTAGCGCAGCCGCAGTTTCGTCATACGTGAGCCCGCCGAAAAAAAGTAGCTCGATCAGTTCGCTCTTGCGCTGATCGTGCACCGCCAGGCGCTGCAGAGCCTCGTCCAACTCGACGATCCCCCCTGCTGCTTGCGGACCAACCAGTATGGCCTCATCCAGCGAGAGTTTCTCGGCGCCGCCCCCGCGCTTGTCGCGGTTGTGAGCCTTCGCATGGTCCACGAGAATACGGCGCAAAAGACGAGCGGAAACCGCAAAGAAATGAA
>Ga0210383_10002626_pt1 | contig 16219 bp, 15 predicted proteins | sample IncBWC14OmetaG_FD_160072 | JGI IMG/M metagenome (GOLD analysis project Ga0210383, IMG submission 160072) | Forest soil microbial communities from Barre Woods Harvard Forest LTER site, Petersham, Massachusetts, United States - Inc-BW-C-14-O ...
TCTGATAGACCGCTGCGAAGGCATCGAGCACAGCGAGATACGACTGCCGGGATGGAACAGCAGGTCGAAGCAAGGGTGGTTCCTGACGCGCATCGTCCACGCCGATCTGGACGTATTCGGCCAGGACATCCCACTCCGCAGAGGAGAGCGTATGTTGTGACTCCCACTTCTTCCGAATGCGCCACAGGGACGCGGTGGGAGTGTTGAGCATCTCAAGGCGCGACGCCTCGCGGTCTACTCCTTCAACTCGCTCCTCAAGAATGATGAAGGCTGCTTCCGCGAGCGAGATGGGTCGGCCTAACTGCTCGGTGAGCAACTTGCGGTATCGCTCCAAAAGTTGAAGGCGTTCATCGTTCAAACGAACGGAAATGACTTCGTTCTTGCGCTTCCTATCAAGGATAGACATCATCATTGACATTATCTCCTACAGTCATGCTATACTGTAGGAGAAATGGTAGCGCAGTTTCGTCGCAAAGGCAAGGGGAGTCTTTTGGAAGCCACGTCACCCAGCAGAAGAGGGCTTGAGTCGAAAAACCATGAAACACCGCAGTACCCAATTCGGCGCGCGCAAGAACCCAGACTCGCCAAGAGTGCATGGCTTGCGCCTCACAACAAATTCCTCGTCAATCAGTCCGCGAAGTCAGGCCGGACAACCGCCCGAGTCCAAGTCATCGCCGCCAGTTGGGAAGTTAGGTTCGCCCCTCAATCCGAGCACAGCGCCAAATCAAACTGCTGAGCCGTTTCTGGATTGCGCCGCCGCTGCGACGGTCCTTGGGGGTCTTCATCCGAAAACTGTCGAGCGCTGGGCGCGAGAGGGACGCATACCTGCCTATCGTTATTTTCGAAGTTGGAGATTCCGTGTTTCCGATCTGGAAGTCTGGATGCAATCTCATGTACAGTCGGCTTGCCATCCGTGCCGCTTAAACCAGGAGAAAGCGGATGGAACATAAGCGGCAACGGGTTCAGTTTGGTTGGGTTTGTCTGAAAGCACGAAAGAAGGGTCCGGACGTGTGGGTTCTGCGTTATCGCGAAAATCTTCTGGACGGAAGCACGAAAAGGCGCAGTGTAGCCATTGGAACCGTTAAGGAATTTCCGAACGAGTCCCAGGCACGCAAAGCCGCTCTGTCTTGGCTTTTTTCGATGAACGTGGAAGCAGCAAACGGAACAACTGTTTCGTTCGGCGCAGTCATTCACCGTTACCTCGAGGAAGAAATTCCCGAAAGGCTTTCAACCGCTTCACGGTATCGGTGCTGGCTGAAAAACCATGTTGAGCCGAAATGGCGAGACTATCCGATTGAGCAGATCAAACCGCTGCTCGTCGAAGACTGGCTCAAGAAGCTCAAGTTGGCGCCGAAAAGCAGGTCTCATCTCAAGAACCTAATGCGTGTCTTGTTCAACGCGGCGATGCGGTGGGAGCTGATTCCCTATCAGCACAATCCCATGAGCCTCGTCCGCGTGAAAGACAGTTCTAAAAGACAGCGGGAACCGAAGGCACTTTCCGTGGACGAGTTTCGAAAAGTGCTGGAGAGCATTCCCGAACCTTTTCGAACGATGTGCATTGTGGCGATGTGTTTGGGACTACGAGTAAGCGAGATCCTCGGTTTGAGATGGGATGACATCGATTGGGAGGGATTGCGCTTGGCGGTACGCCACGCTTACGTCTACGGAAAACAAGGCGACGTAAAAACACAAGCCTCTCATCGGTGGATGCCTCTTGACCGTTCGCTTGCAGAGAAGCTTCGTCAACATAAGGCGAAGCTGGCTCCGCTGGCGGAGTCTGACGACTGGGTATTCGCAAACCCGGAAACAGGAAAGCCGTATTGGCCAGGTCGAATTCAGGAGAACTGGCTAGTCCCCGCAGCAGAAAAAGCGGGGATAGGCCGGATCGGCTGGCACACGTTCCGCCACAGCCATTCAACGTTACTTCATGCGCTTGGTGTCGATCTCAAGGTGCAGCAGGAACTCTTGCGACATGCTGATGTTCGAACGACCATGAATATCTACACGCAGGCCGTCCCTTCCGCTCTGCGAGAAGCGAACAGCAAAGTCGTTCGCTTAGTGATCCCTGCGCAAGTCGCCTAGCGTTAATGGCCCCTTGTGGCCCCTCGAAAAGTCACAAGTTGCTAGATATGAAGGAGATGTTGGTAGGGGCGGTGGGGATCGAACTAAAAGCGACGTTGAAAGCACGTAAGTTGCTGATTCTGTTAAACGGGAAAAACGCCAAAAACACCGGATTCGCCCAAGTGAGGTACACGGCGGGTACACGGGCGATGTAAGGGGCAACGATGTCACCGAGGAAGAGTTTGACAACCGTTGGTTGCGCCCCAGAGCATCTCGTCAGGATTCACCCCGGTTTCACAAACGGTGAATTAGGGAAGCTGGCCGGATTCAAGCAACGCGGCGAGTCTTAGTTCGGCCTCAGCTTTGAGAGCGTATCGTGCGCCATTCTCCGCGAAGATTTCATTCTGCCGACATTCCCGCCCGTTTTGGACTCCAGCGAACGAAGCTATGGCAGTCTGTTCGTGCACAGCGGCGTCCTCTTTGAGTTTTTGAACAGCGGCATTTACTGTCATATCGTACCTCTCACTTTTCATTCTACTCTTAAAACGCCAACTCCGTAGCGTGGTAGAATCCGCCGCATGAAGTTATTCAGCACTCGCTTTCTCTTCATCGTTTGGCTGGTGGATTCGGTCGCTTTCACTTGGTTGTTCATCTACATTGTTCTACACGGCAGCACTCCCGAACGCACCCAATGGATGAGCGACCTCGGCGCAGTATGGGGCGGCACCGCTGCTTTTCTGATAGGGCCGTTTTGGAAAGCGATGAAACAATGGCCTGCGCGTCGCAGAACATTTTTCTTATCTGGTCTGCTCATCATTGTGGCCGTCGCTGGCAGTTGGTTTTGGGTTCGCGCTCGGCAAACGGCCAAACTTGAAACGCTTTTCAAAGAGGACCAAGAAATTGAACGGGACGCCGCACCCAAGAAACAGCGATTCATGCAGCTCACGAGAGAGAATCCGCAAACCTTGGACGCATATCTACAGCGGTGCGCGGAACTGGAACCCGCAATCAACGACTACGAGGCTGTTGAACGGCAAGTGGATAATCTGTTGAGCCAAATGCAGCAAGAGATCGGCGAACTTAAGCCGCAAGCTAATTACGGTAGTTTGCTTCCAGGTTTCGCAGTGCTTAGGGCCGTGTTCGCAAAAGACATAGAAGCGGCGGAAGCCTATAGGCGTGAAATTGGGTACGCAAAACAGCTTCCCGGCATTCCTGAGGCGGACAGGACTCGGTTTTACATCGCGAACATTCAGCCCATTGTTGAGCAAGAAAGCAAAATTGCGCAGGAAGAAATTGCAATCTTGAAAGATGCGAAGATGCGTGGTGTCAGGCTGCCCGAGAGTGTGTATCAAGGGGCCGGAATAAAATAAGGGAGCGCAATCCGGGTTCACCCCGCGTTAGAGGAGAGTCAACCAATCTGAAAAGATTCAACCTGGTAGTTCCGAGTGGAAGGCAGTAGTCGGGTGCCGACGGCTCGGGGAAGTCGCATGACAAACAGCCGATGATAAGATAATTTCGCAACATGGAGACCGTGCTCACGGCCAATCGCGGATAGGCGGACGTGGGCCGCGCATAAGCGAAGATGAAGGTCACAGAGCTGGGCGGATCATCCGGGTACCAGGTATACCTGCATTTGGCTCTCGACGAAGCTGTCTTGGCGTACGAGTCAGCGCACGAGGCAATATCGCGGCACCCGCCCTTTTCCGAAGCCACGGCGACGCCCGAACTGACACTGCTCTACTACACGCTCGAAAAGAGACGCGCTACCTCACTTATTCTTGCAGCATGTTGCGTGGAGGCGGTGGCGAACCTCTACCTAAGCCTCAAGACCACTGCCGAGCAGTTTGCGTTGCTCGAATGGGCCAAGTTCCTAGATAAGTGGACAGTGGTACCCTCGCTATTCGTACCCGGCTATTCGTTTCCGAAGGACGGCGAGCTATATCAAGACCTGAAGCGGCTCAACGCTCGTAGGAACTCCCTGATGCACCTTAAGGAGGAGGTCACCACCCGTGGTGGGGCGGTGCTGCACGCCGGGTTACATCCCGAGGCTGCGTCGGACGAGCACGTATTCGTTGGCCGGTGCCGCTCACTGCCAGACAAGCTCCTGTCGCATTTGGCGTCGTTCGACAAGACAGATGCGATCGGCCAGGTTAGATTGGTTCTCGCGATCAGCCCATTTATGCAGAAGCTGGGAGACAGCCTAACTACCGGATGAAGCTGATGAGGTCCGAGGTCAACGGAGTGGCCCGCGGAGAGGCCTCAGCCTCTCATAACCGGATCAGCCCCGCAGCGAAGACGCAGTCAAGGGCGACCATCGGGAGCCGCGTCAGCGGGCCTGCCCCTTGACGGCAGCAAGAGCGGAGGGAACTCGGTGGTGGGATGCGAGCCCGAGAACTCCTTGCTCCTCACCACTCGCTTCTTGTACGGCTTTCGTTGTCTCGGCACTTGCTCACCGCTCTGGAAGCATTTGGCCAACTGACCTAAGCGACCACGCATCCGACCAAATTCGCTTTCCGTGATTCCCAGCCAATCGACTGCATCACCCAGCGTTCCAGTCGCGGGCAGCGCTTCGATCATGGGCAAAACCAGCGGGTCTTCCCGCCGCACAAAATTCACGAACTCCTCAAGAAATGCTCTATCGCAAGCCTGTTTTTCGGAAGCTCTCGCTCCCTGTCGCAAGTACGCCGAATGCAAATGGCAGTATTCGTCGTCCACGGAGCGAAACTCTTCACCTTCGACTTGTCCATCGAGCGAGGGGTTTCCGCGATGGCAAAGAACATCTTTCATGCGCTTCGAATGCATGCTTCTGAACTTGTTCGTGAGGCAAAGATTGATGTAGTTCCGGAACCGCGCTTCGTTTGCGCCGTAGTGCTTCATGGGGTCGAACGTTTGCACGATGTCGTTCCTGCCAGCCTCCCGGTGCTTGGACGTTTCCGGCAGGTGTTGCAGGTGGATCAGCAGGTCTTGCGTCCAATCCTCTACGTCCTGCTTGGGTGCCGACCTGTCCGCGTGCTTGCTGACCCATTTGCGGACGTAGTCGGGATACCGCTCGTAGAACTCCTCGAAGTCACTCGGGACGACAAAGCCGTCGCTTCCGACGTAGCGACCATCTCTGATTGTGAAGTGATCGGACTTGTACGTCTTCTTTTCAATAGGAAAATTGGAGAAATTAATGGGTCGATTTTCAACTGCGGCAGTATTGCTCTGCATGGAGACTCTCCCTCGAAAGGAATTTGAACCACATGCGAGCAAGTCTAAGAGGTCGTGAAGAGTTGGCCGTGAGGGTTCAGACTGCTTTGTCCTTGCCGACCAAGAAAGAGGCTGAGCACGTCGTCAACGTGGTGATCCAAAGCTTGGAGACCACGCTGCTCATTCATCTGGGTACGAATGGATTCACTCTGAAGCTAAACAGTTTTGGGAAATTTTCCGTGCGGCACAGGCCGGGGATTCGCCGGAAGATTGGGTACACGGGAGAGATCATTCAGACGAAGATGAAACGGAAGATCAGGTTCATCAGTTTGGGGGCGCTTCGCCAACGGGAGCCAACGGGAGCGGGTTGACTAATAAGGAGGCGGGTGCTACTGGGTCGCGTCCGCAGGTCGGAGCACCCCGTGGTATAAAACTTCATGCCCAGAATCGTCGAGCAGTGGCTGCTCTTCAAGTACATCGATGGCGAGCTTGGCATTCCGGCGCGAATTCTAACACCCCCAATCCACGATATACTCTCAGGTTATTGCTAGGCGACTTATGCCTAAGACGAACCTCGGATTTGACAGCGGCGGACACATCGGCAAAATCTCATTCGAGGTTCAGAATGTTCACGCCATTGGCGGTCCGGAATTTCCCAAGCTGATATTCATGTTGGACTTGCAGATGTCTCCGCTCAAGCCCTACGCTGAACCGGAGAAGCCCGTGTCGGTGCATCCTCTCACTTGGATGTTTCTTTCGGGAGAGTTTTGCTCGCCTGAACAAAGAGCAGTAGCGAACTTTCGCGACGAAGTGAATTTTTACGCCGACGCGAGCCATTCGCCTGAACGGCAATTTCGCCTCGAAATCCCGCTCGACCTCCTCACCGTCGAGAGAATTGAGCAGTCTCGTGAAGGCGACCTTCGTGCCGCCCTAAACTTTCGAGGCTTCTTCGCGGTTCACATCTCTGGCGGGACCGGTGTGCAGCGATTCGAGACCGCGAGAATCGAGCCGATAATCTTCACAATCCCCAAGTCTCAATGGATTGAAAAGCTTCTTCCGCAGCTTGGCTATGGGAAGCTCGAACTCATCGAAGTTCGCATCTCAACTGGAATTCGAGCGGAAGGGTTGCCAAAAGCAGTGCAAGAGATTAGGGAAGCGCGAGCATACCTCGCAAATGGCGATTGGGAGCAAGTCGTAGCTCACTGTCGGAACACGCTCGAAGCAATTCTTGATTCTCGACCGCTTCAGTTGCCCTCGGTCAACAAATTCGGCTTGAAGACGAATACGTTCATTCATGAGCACCTCGCTTCACTTGGAGAAAAGCAAGCAAAGCTTCTCGCGGAAGAAATGAACCTGCTGTGGGAGGTTTGCAGCAAAGCGGCCCACCCTAGTCCGCCGGATTATTTCAAACGGGCGGACGCAGACTTCATAGTCCGAAACACAACGGCTATCTTGGAGTATGTCAGCAGGCTTCTCGCCTAGGCACGACGCCAGCGCTCCCAGCCAAGTGCATCATCGATGCAACCAGTGTTTTAGTGTCGGGGCCGTCTTTTGTCGTTTCTCAATCTTCGTTTCTTGGCTGGCTCTGTTCGCCAGTAGGTAACGTCCAGAGACCTGCCCTCGTATTCAGGCAGTGAACTCATCCGGTCGCGTTCCTCGGAAGCTTCTTCTTTGGTTTCGTAACGACGGGAAAGATAGAAAATCTTGTCCTGTCCTTCAGACACTTGCCGCCGTTCGCAGACAACCCATCCGCCTTTGTCCCGTCTGGTGACCATGACCTATTCGATTTTCCCGCCCGGCTTCTTGAAGTGATTTGGGTCTACGTCGTCCCAAACAGTCATACAAACATCTCTGGCAGTGAGTTTGGCAGTTGATTGATTCCCCATCCCGCCCATTCCATGCGCCTTGCCATCGGCAGCGCCGGGGTCTCCGGGCCAGCCAAGAATCCATGTCCACGTCTGTTCGCTAAGTTTAGGGTCATCATGACCCATCACCGAGATTTGAACGGTGAAGTCAGGCTTCTTGTCAGTTTTCAGGTAGAACGTAATGCCGTTACATTCCTTTGAGTTCTTGAAGCCCTCCATGAACTCGTTCATCAGAATCGTCTCGTGCATGGCGCGTTTGTCGTGGACGAACTGATTGCCCGGAAGTTCCTTCTCCAATCTGTGCTCGTCCAGCATTGCGTCTTCATCAATGATGGGCGAAACGTCCTTGATGCGGTTGAAGCTTAATGTGGGAGGGGCTTTCTTCGCGGCTTCCTGCTTCGCTGCGGCAGGGGCGGTCTTGCTCTTCTGGGCGGTTTGACCGTACGCGCACATGGCGAACAAAAATATCGTTCCCAAGGTGAGCGGTCTGTTCATCTGTTGATCGCTCGCTGTACTATTCCGAGGAGTGGGTCATTAACAAGAGGAAAAGCCTTGGGGGTCGAGTCCTACTCTTTGCACTGTGATGGCCGACAAGTGCCACGAGCTATCACAGTCCAACATCGTGCCTTGTCGGCGGTACTCCAACAAAGGCAGACGCGGGGTTCGGTCCCGCGAAGTCCTCACGACCCCCTCTGGACTTATATCGTTCGCCAGAGGGCGAAGAACTAGGATACCACGTTTGCGTTCCAATCGAATGTCAAGAGATTCAAGAAGGGGCGTACTCATGCCTTCGCACCAGTTCGGCGTATGTTAAGTTGAGACATGCCCGTGAAGAACCTTCTTGTCTTTACCGGACAATTTCGAGATATAGATGATGAACTCGTTGGTGACGGCGTTCGGATTATCAGGGTATCCGACGCACTACGAGAAAAAATACTTAAGCAGAACAACAAGCAGATCGCTGAGTGGGATTTGACTCACGGCGGATACGACCACGCACTTGTCAATGTTTACGACCCACGAGAAAAATCAGATGATGAAGCAGAGCAAGAGATAGTAAGGGCTTCGATCATCATAAAAATCATTCAGCCCTATTCGTCTGGTTTACATCTCGTCGTTACCGCCGAGGGTTCTCCCGAACAACCTGTTTACGATGCCCGGAGTCGTGTCGGCATCGGTACCACCACGTATGTGTGCGCCAGTGACGTTGGGGTGTATGTGACGCGCGATCACATTCGAAAGGCTCGGGTTCTGTGGCCGAACATTCAGACCGTGTGCCAACAATTTCAAAGCCATCGCAGAATCCTTCGAGCCTTGAGATTTTTCGAAATTGCTTGTTCGAATTTCGACGGGGGAATTAGGCACGTCCTGTTTCATTCTGGCTTGGAGACACTCCTTTGCACGAACCGGGATTATCTGGGGCAACAGGTTCGCCAGCGGGTGTTAGCAATCTGCGGCCCCAAAGTCACGAAGGAAGACATCAGAGACATCACAGATATGCGTGGTGGTTTGGCACACTCGGGGGCCATCGTGGAGAAAGCGAAGGGGCGAGAAGAGGAGCTAATACAAAAACTTGAGCGTATCCTGCGGGCCTGCCTCTACCACGTTCTGTCTGACCCGGAATCTGTAGAGATTTTTTCAGACGATGACCAACTTAAAACCGCCTTCCCGGTCGCAGTCAAAAGAGTAGAACGGAAAGAAACTGGCGAGACCATTTACATCTGACACCTAAATCGGTTTGTTGACAGCCGTGCCAGCACTTGACGAGTGCTAAACATCCGTTCAGACCTGCGAGAAAGCTTAGCGTGGAATGGTAACCATGACGGACGATCAAAACGCACCGAAACCCCTTGACTTCAAAGTAGTCGGCGAACCCCTAAACAAGCTGCTCATCGCAGTTGGAAACAAACTTTCGCGCGAGTGGCCTGTAAAATATCAGAACGTGACCGGCGCCCGCGAATTGTTTGTAATTCATCTTCGCATCGCGCACATGACTTATCGCTCCGCGCTCTTCCTTGGCGGAGACCTTCCCGCTGATCCGAATCGTCTTCCTGATTTCTGCGTATCTCTGCCCATCCTGAATCGAGCCGTCTTGGACAGCTTGTTTACAGTCCTCTTTATTCTCGAAGATGTGCCGAACCGTTGCGCTTGGTTTCGCGAGTCCGATTGGAGAGAGTCCCGCTTGGAACTGGAGAGATATCTCTCGGAGTACGGGAATCTTCCCGAATGGAAGAAATTTCTTGAAGACTTCGCAAAAGCTTGTGACATGGGCCTGGCCCTCACAAATCTTTCTTCCGCCCAAACTGCAAACCCCAGGGCACTTCGGACTTGGCCAAATGCCGGAGCGATGGTGAACCACGGTGTTTCACCGAACGCACCTTTGCCGCCCGTGCATGCTTTCATGAAATACCTGAATGACTATTTCTACATCGATTTGTCTCAACAGGCTCACCTTGGTGGATGGGGAATGACCAAACGTGGAGGCTTCTTGATTGATGAGATTCGAAATCTCCCTGGAACTGAAGCTCAAATAAAGAAATACAGATATGGTCAGATCGCACAATCAGTGGCTTTGGTACTCGCGCTCGCGTCCGAGATCGAAATGCACTTCAATTTCGGATTGCGACAAAAAACTCTTTTTGTTTGGAACCTCGCCGCGCCCGTGATTGTTGTGGTGAACGAGGTATACCAGAAGCGCTACCGAACACTGCTAGGGTAAGAGGCACTCGAACACGCGCCGTTATACAATTGCTCCCGATAGTATCTGGAATGATCCTCTGCCAACCGCTGCTCACTTCTGAAGTGTTCAAGACCTTGCCTGTTTGGCTAGAAAGGCTCAACATTTCGGATCAGTCCGCGACGAGATTTTGTGGCCACACTTGTATCGCAAGGTCGCAGAGATGCTGCTGTCTCGCATCGATTTCAACCGGAGTCCAAGTGCCCTTGTCCAACAGTTCTTTGGTTAGATAAATCTCCGACTGGTTGTAGAAGTGATCTCGCTTGTTGACGAAACCTGAGTTCTGCGCCTCTTGGTTTAGGCGTTTGTCGAGTAGAGTCAGATTACCCGCCCTTCCGATATATTCATCGTGATTTGCGAGTCGATTGGCCTGGGCGGGCTTTTGCGGATAAATATGCTCCAGATGCACCCTCTCCGGCGTAGCGACAATTAGTTCATCTGTCTGTCGCAGTTTGTACTCCATAGCTCGAAGAATGACCTGTGCGATGCTGTTTTGCGAAGCGCTGAAGCTTAGTGTTGCAAAGGTTTGACGAACTTCCTCGTCGGAGGGAGACAAGGCTCGAAGTAGCGCAACAGCGGCCTGCCCACCGCCACCATCTGAAATAGCTTTGGCTGCTGAGAAGGCTGTAGTTTCAAATTTTGCACGATCTTTGTCACAGATAATGTTGTGACGCACAATCAAAGAAAATAAAGCACTCGAAACCCTTTTTCGTGCGGTCTCATCTAGTTGTCTACTTGCCGCGATGAGCAGAGCGTATCCGCTTTGCGCCCTGAGCGGTGAAATCGCAGACCACGCCTCACTCTCCTTAAAGTCAGGTGAATCTCCATCGCGAACCTGCTTGTAGAGTTTTGCGTCGTTGCGCAACTGACGCGAGTACTCGACTTGACTTGTGTGGGTCTCGGTCAGGTTGCGAGAAATCACCTTGTAAAGTGATCTTTCCTTTACATCGCCGTGTCGCGAAACCCAGGAGAGTCGAATTAGTGTTTGTGCTCCTGCGCCGAGACCGGAAATATCAAACACCTCAGACCAGCATTCGATGATTTCCTGCCTGTCAGCGGGAGGAGCGCGGTGCAGTAGCCAGCTACGAAGGAGGTCTGCGGTTGATAAGCCGATGCCTCTGTCGTTAAGAGTTTCAAAAATGGAAGCGGCATTATCTTCGTCAGTGGACGTGACTGTAACCAAGGAAACATGCTCAGTGAGAGTTTTCGCGATCCTGGCAGCCCACTTATACCCATTGGCGCCGCCGCCGTTGCCGTTCCACCCCTCTGCGATCCGCTGCGCGAAGTATTCGTAAGCTTTCAGGATTAGTTTGTGAGATTTCTTCGTAGCAGCAGGCGCGGCAGCAAGTCGCGGAAACGCCTGTATTAGGTCTCGAAAGAAGGCGCGATCAAATTCATTCAGTTGGAGTTTCGGTAGCTGTCCTCCGCCCAGGTGATCCACAAACGAAATAAAGCTATTCTGAATTTGATTTGCACCATCTGCTTTGAATTCGATAATTTTGTCGCGGATCGTGGCGAGTAGAATCGTAGCCGTCGCGAGTCGCTGCTGGCCGTCGAGTATAAGGTGATACGTCTGGTTGTTGACGAGGACCGAGGCACCCAAGAAGTATTCCTTCCCATTTATGTTGTCGCCTGCGTATTGGTTGTTGAAATGTTGCAGATCGTTCCAAAACTCTGATATCTGCTGTTCCTCCCAACTAAAATCCCGTTGATATTCCGGCACACGTAGGGGCGGAGTGGTGTTGCTGAGTACAACCCCCAACGTACGTTTTTCAGTTGTGTAGAAATCTACCGCCATGTTCAGCACATCCTTTTCACGTACGTTTATTCAGCCTTTTTCGGTTTGTACGTACCGATAGTAAAACCAGCTTCTTTCAGCCTGGCCCACCAACCTTCAACTACCTTTCGATACCAATTGGTGCCACTGGCTGTCCAAGGATGCCCCTGAAGGAAATTGTCGCCCATAGAAGCTGCGAGCAAAACTTCAAACCGAGAGACTTGTCCACTTCTACTGAATAGAGCAGCGCGACTCATCTTGTCGTCATCAAGGCCAGCTATACATTCATCCACTTGACCGAGATTCTGAAATCCGATGCCTCGCAGAATCTTAGTCGTCCAATCGTAGGTCCAGTCTGAAATCCGATCATCAGAACCAAGACGAATATTTAGGTAGGATCGCAGCGCGTCCGGGGTAACCTCGACTTCATTCAGGCGTCCTTCCTCAATCAAGATTCTGGCATTCGCCCGTAGTGAAGCGTCTTCTTTTTGTATGGCCTCGAATTCACGGTCCGCTATTTCCAGCAACCCTGCAAGGGTCATAAAGCGGCGGCTCAATGCTTGTGGAATGGTAGACGTGGACTTATAGCGAATGTCGTGTTCGATTTCTGCCCAAGCATGCTGCAAAATGGTCCGGACTTGAATCTCGGCTGTAAGACCGATGAACTTCTTATACTCTGATAGCTTGGTCCTGTTGCTGTCCAACCGGACCAGGTAGTGCACGCTCAGATATCCAAGACGTTGCTCTTGCTCGGCGCTGGCGGTATGGTCCACCTTTTCGATGATCTCGAATTCTTCCTGAATCAACTGACAAACCTCTGCGACCGTGCTAGGAAAGAAAGTGATGACCCGGACCCCTGTTAAATCCGTGATGTCTGATAACGGGTTCTTATACTTCGGTTCCTCAGAGTCTTGCTCATTCGGTGTCATTGCCTTTTTGCCAAAACTCGGTACCTCTTTCGCACGACTCTGAATCGCGTTGATCTTCGACTTGAGACCGCGAGTTTCTATAGCCTCGGTGAGTATGTTTTCAATTTCCCACCCAAGCTCTTCATATAACGGCCGTTTCTTGGTGTACTGGTCAACGGCGTTCTTTCGATGAGTCTCAAAATCAAAAGGAACTTTCTCTTTTGCAACTTCGCTCACACTGGCCCCCACATTGAATGTCGCAAGATTACTAGCCAAGTATTTAAAAGACAACGGCCCCGCCTTCCGTGCGAGCGGCATGCCAAGGAATGCTCGCGGGGCGTGACTGCTACAGGTAGCTCGTTCTAAAGCGACCTGCCAAGTCTTGGCGACGGCTACCAACCAGCTGGCTTTGAAAAGGACCCTTTAGCATCTTGCAGAGTTGCGGGGAACTGGCTAGCAAGGAGGTGCCCCTGCCGAATTCTCTTCACGAAAGTGGCGTACCGCTGTAGTTCTTTGCTGTGATGTTGATGGGGGTTAAGAATTCCGACTGGCATGTGTAGTTCTTGAGCGACTATCCGTACTGGCTCTGCGAGGTCGGAATCGTTCGTTATCAGCACCGCCACCTCGAATTGCTTGCGGAAAGCATCTCGAACGAGATGTGATGCGAGGTTGACATCTGATCCCTTCTCTTCGGTTTTTTCGACCCAGACTCTTTGCGGGGGAGTGACCGTTGCCAGATACATCGGGACCGTGTGCGTTAGGAAATGACCGTATTTGATCGTGAGATTCTGAAGTGTGCGGAGCGCTCGAATGTACAAACCTTGATCGTGAGCCGAACTCGGCTTGCTTGGCCTGGCGCTCACTCTTGCAGTGAAATACTTGATTTCTTGAATGGTGTCGGAGGGAAGTAGAGCTTGGCAAAGGCGAGCCAAATCGAGCCATTTGTACGGCGTCCCCTTTAACGCACCATAGTAGAGATTGAACCCATCGATGTAAACGTTGACCTTAGCCACGAATTCTCCTGGTTGGAAATCTGCCGTGCGGGCCCCATTGACGCTACTCGGCAAGGGAGTATAATACGTTGTGTATCCCCCCTGTCCCTTAGTGGGCAGGAAGCGAAGCCGACCTTTGGGTCGGCTTCAGTGTTTTAACTCCTTTCAAAACCCCTTAGCGACCACTAGCGCCCAATGTTGAGTCCCTGCGCCATGGTTTGCTCTGCCCCTTGTCGCAAAGTCGAGGATGGTTCGATCTTCTGCATGGCTGATTCCGGTGCGCGGGTCTGTTCCGTCGCGGATCGGTGCGAAACGTCGCGCTCAAGTCCCTGTGCAAGATCGGCTTTGTTGTTGGTGTAGATTTGCGCGTCGTACCGTCCGCGCGACACCGCCACATACGCCAATCGGCGATTCACGAGTTTTTCGCCTGCCTGTTCGGTATCCACATGCACTAACACCCGGTCGGCGGTTTGTCCCTGACTGCTGTGGCTTGTCACTGCATAGCCGTAGTCGAGATGGGGATTCTCTTTGATGTTGAAAGCGACCTCGCGGCCTGAGTCGAGGCCCAGTTGTAAGTTGCCGCCATCGTCGATCTTTTCGATGGTGCCAAGTTCTCGATTGGCGATGTGTCGCTCCCGATTCGGTGCGGTGAACTGCACGCGGTCGCCTTCACTGAATGCGCGCTCCGTCTCGCGGTAGAGCGTCACGCCGTGCAATCGCCGCGGATCGTAACTCACTTGCTCGCCGTTCTCGCGTCTTACCGTCACCAGATTTTCTTTCTCTCTTGTGCGCTCGACGCGGGCATACTCTCCTGCCTCGATGCCGTGCGTCTTGCTGCCTCTCGTGTAGCGCACTACGTCGCCCGTTTCGTATTGCGCGGCCCACTGCCGGTCCGCTCCCGTGATCTCCTGCCGCGCCACAAGCACTCGCTGCTTGTGTTCTTTCGTTGCTACCTGGCCCGTGCTCTGCATCGTCCGATGGATGGCCTCGTTAATCTCGCGGCGAGATTGATTGTCGGGGGAAACCACCAGCGTGCCCTCAGGTTTCACTGCGTACTCGCGTGCGATTTCCTTTAGCCGCTCGTCGCGGTCGGGGATTTCATGCACGCGGCCCTGCGTATCCAGTCGTTCGATTGCTTCTCTCACATTGCCACGCGAGAGTTGCTCCACCACTTCTTTGAGTGCCGGGTCTCTCTGCCGCACAATCTCATCAAGCCGTGCCGTCTCGATCCCCGCTTCTTGGAGCTGCTGATACGGTCGGCCCGCTTCGACCGCTTCATGCTGGCGTGTGTCACCTACCAGCAGCACGCGGTCGTTTTCCCTTAGCCGATGGAGGAACTCATTCATCTGCTTCGTGCTCGCGAGACTCGATTCGTCGAGAACGTAGAGGCGTTTTTGCCCGTCGTACGGCTCTTCGCTCCGTGTCAGATGCCGCTGCAATGTGCTCGATTCGATTCCCGCTTCCCGGAGTTTTTGCGCTGCGCGCGATGTCGGCGCGTAGCCTTCCACCTTATAGCCCTCTCGCTCGGCGGCTTCGCGGATCGCAACTAAAGAAGTAGTCTTGCCCGCGCCGGCGACGCCTTCAAGCGCCGTCACCTGATCGCGGCTCGACAGGATTTGCGCGACCGCCGCGTGCTGACTCTCGCTCAAATGCGAGTGGTCTTGCACGATGTCTCGGCGTGTCTCGAAACTCGCGATTGGTTCGTGTTGGTTCTGCCCCGCACGCATCGCATGGATGGTGTTGCGTTCGTGGTCGATCATCTCACTTGTGGTGAACGCGCGGCCTGGCGCGCGATTGCTCGTCTCGATGAACTCGCCCGCTTGCACGCGTTCCTCGAACTCTGCTCTTACTTCCGCAACCGTGGCGTCACCCATTGAGCGTTTCAGTGCATCCCTCAGCAGCTCGCGCTCCTCGGCCACTGCTTCACGCTCCAGATTTTTCTCTCGCGAGTAGGTGAGCGCTTGGCCGACGGCTTTCTCTCCAGGTTCTTCCTGTAATCGCTCTCCTTGCTCCCGCGCCGCTTCAACAACCCGCTCGGGTTGATTGCCGAAGTGCGCGGCCATTGCTTTGTGCCTGTTTTGCATCTCTTCGTGTGAGAGTTCGAGCTTTCCTTCTCGTGTCTGGTGCGCGGCGACCTGTGCCGCGCCTGCTCCTCGCTGGTTTTCCTTTGCGAGATGCTCCTTGATCTGCTGGCGGCGGGGACTCGATGCCTCCAGATACTCTTTGCTGTAGCCTTTGATTTCCGGCTGGTTGCTCTCGCCGCGCTCGATTTCGTAGCCAAGTTCTTTCAACCGATGGGCCAGTTCCGAGCGATACACTGCCGTCGCATACTGCTGCGTCTTGTACAGTTCCCGTGGCTGTAGCGCGTATGCGTCCCCGTCGTCGGTCTCGGTAAGATTGAAGAAAACGGCGTGCGTATGCAATTGCGGTGCGGCATAGCCGTTCACAGGCCTTGCGCTATCGTGCTCGAACTTCGCCGCTATCCATTTGCCGGTCGTCTCTGCCGGAAGATTTCCGCCGATGCGGGCCTGAACATATCGCTCTAGCTCGTCAAGTGCGACGCCAACGCTTTCTCGGTGCGCTTCTCCGATGCGCTCATCTCTGCCTACCAGGGCGGTCAACGATACGCTCTTCGGAGCTGAAAACGTCGCGTCCCATCCCGCGCGGTGTTCCATCGCGCTCACTTTCTC
>Ga0210383_10002627_pt1 | contig 16211 bp, 14 predicted proteins | sample IncBWC14OmetaG_FD_160072 | JGI IMG/M metagenome (GOLD analysis project Ga0210383, IMG submission 160072) | Forest soil microbial communities from Barre Woods Harvard Forest LTER site, Petersham, Massachusetts, United States - Inc-BW-C-14-O ...
TTTGGCTCAGGTTCCCAAAATCTCTCCCGCACTCAAGAAACGCGCAGCGCAAATTAAAGTGCTCCTGATGGACGTGGACGGCACGATGACGAACGGTGGCGTCACCTTGCTGTCGCAACCCGACGGCACCGCTCTCGAAATCAAGACGTTCGACGCGCACGACGGCCAGGGCCTGACCCTTGCGCAAACCGCCGGCCTGCGTACGGGCTGCATTACCGGTAGGGAAAGTCCTGCGCTCCTTCGCCGCGCGCATGAAATGAAGATGGAATTTATCTACATGAAACAGCCGGTGAAGATGCCGGCCTATGAAGAAATCCTTCAAAAAGCGGGCGTCTCTGATTCTGCGGTAGCGTTTATCGGCGATGATCTTCCTGATATCCCATTGATGCGCCGAGTTGGCCTCGCCGTAGCCGTCGGTGACGCCGTCCCCGAAGTTAAGAAGGTCGCGCATTTCACTACGAGGGCCGTCGGCGGTGCTGGCGCGGTGCGCGAAGCTGTCGAACTCATTCTCAAGTCCAAGGGTATTTGGAAAGCAATGATCGACGAAGCGCGTGCATAACTCGGCGCTCGGCTCTCGAAACCCTTCGGCCAAGAATCACACGATCGCCAGTTTCCTTCGGGGTGGGTTAATTCCAAGTAGGCCGCGACCCCGGGAGTAACTCCGCTGGGTGTCAGCTGCCGCCCCTAAGTACTGTCTGTTTTGCCAGTTGCTGGGAGGGCATGAGGCTCATAGTCTCTGGGATCGCATGAGTGCGTCTCGACGACTGGCCGACGACAGTGTCGGCATTCTCCCAGTGGGCAGCCAGTTCTTTAGGAGGCAACATGGCAATCGCAAAGATTGAACCACCGCCAAAATTTGATTTTGGGACCAAGCTGACTCCGTGGGAGCAACGGCGCGCTGAAGGCAAGGAGTCTCGCCGGAAGACCCCGCGCGAGTCGCACGCGAAGTGGAAACCCGGCAAAGATCGGCCTGACCCAATGAAGTTGATGGCGTTGAGCAACCAGGGCCGGCAAAAGCATCTGATTCCGCTGCGTATGGGACGCATGGCTGCCTCTCCCTTCGCATTCCTGCGAGGCTCGGCGTGCGTGATGGCTGCCGATCTCTCTACGTCGCCAATAAGCGGAATCTCCGTGGTGATGGATGGTGACGCCCACGTCAACAATTTTGGGTTCTACGGCACACCGCAGCGGGAAGTGGTTTTTGACCTGAATGATTTTGATGAGACGACCATCGGCCCATGGGAATGGGACCTGAAGCGACTGGTGGCGAGCGTCAACGTCTGCGGACGACAGAATGGCCTGAACCGCCGAGAACGGGCAGCGGCCGTGCGGCGATGCGTGGAGGGTTACCGCTTCAATGTCAACCGTCTCCAGGAGATGGGGGTGCTGGACGTCTGGTACCTCCACGCTTATCCCGGACGGGACAATCCGCTGGTCAAGCCCGATCCCAAGTCAAAGGCAATCGTCAGAAAAACTCTGGCCAAGGCACTGCGCACGGAAAACCGGACGCTCCTGCCCAAGGTCGCGGATCGCAAAAGTGACGGGACCTGGAAGTTTCGCGATGATCCACCCGTGTTGACCCGCGTTGACGCTTCCACTAAGGCCAAGGTGCTCGACGGCTTGAACCGCTATACATTGACTGTTTCACGGGAGCGGCGCTTCATGCTAAACCGCTACCATCTCGCCGATGTCGCCCACCGGGTGGTCGGCGTCGGTTCGGTGGGAACCCGTGCTTACCTGGCGCTGCTGTTCGGAAACGGAGAAAACGATCCATTGTTTCTGCAGATTAAAGAGTCAGTCCGGGCGGCCCACGCTCCTTACCTCCCGCCTATCCTCGAAGAATTCCGACACAACGGGAAGCGGGTAGTGATGGGGCAAAGAGCGATGCAAGCCTCGTCCGATCCCTTGCTGGGTTATACCGAGATCGACGGGCGACATTATATGGTGCGGCAGATGAAGAACCTGAAGGCTTCGATTCCAGTCGAGTTCCTGACCGGCGCTGCCTTTAACTTCTACGGGTGGGGATGTGGCGCAATTCTTGCCCGAGCCCACTCCCGAACCGGAGATCCAGCTCGCATCGCCGGTTATTGCGGCAACTCGGCAGTCCTCGATGAAGCCTTGGCCGAGTGGTCCGAAAGCTACGGAGATCAGACGGAAGAAGACCACGCCACGCTGCTAGCGTCCATCAAGCGGGGAGAAACCAAAGCCAATATTGAATCGGACGAGGGGAGTTAGAACACGGACTTTTGCCTCGGCCTCAAAATCAAATTATGTGAAGCGGATGATCAGTTTCTGCCAGATCACGCTTCGTGACTTTGCCCTAATTTCCAATCGAACTGGCGACGCTGGAAAACACGTTGTTAGCGTTCCCCCCGATCAGTCGGATCGTGCCTACGACGATCACCAGAATTACTGCAAGCATCACAGCGTATTCAGCTATGTCCTGGCCTTCATCGTTCGACCACATCTTGCGAAAGAAATTAGCCATCTTCATTTTGCAGTTCCTCCTCAAAGATACATTCTCCACGCGCCTGGTTAGGGTCGCAATACTCTGTGGGCTTCATTGTCGGGCGCAACGAAATCATTCACTCAATTTTTCGTTTGTTTCGGGAGCTGGCGCTGACAGCGCCTCCTGGGGAAGGCCGGGACCAATTTTTCACTGCTTTCGACCTTTTGTCAACCTGCTTCCTGAATTTTCCTTTCTACACTATAGGCTACACGTTGGTATTAGGACATCTGTTCTGGACCTTTTTGTTGGCTTTCGCATCTGAGCCCCATGCGTCCTGCGTCGATCCCGATTCATGGGGAAGCTGCTACCAAAGTTTGAACCCGGTACGTCAAATACACGTATCTAAAGACTATGCGGATGGTTTTCGACATTTTCGGGCAAATCTTGCGCACCCTCTGGGCGCACAAGCTGCGCTCGTTCCTCACCATGTTCGGGATCGCCTGGGGAGTGGGCTCTCTGCTGCTGCTGGTAGGGCTCGGCGAGGGTTTCCGCTCGGGCAACAAGCGTGAACTGGCGCAGTATGGCAAGGACATCATGTTCATCTATCCGGGACGAGCTCCGGTTGTCGAGGGCAGCATGAATTCTGCACGCAACTATCTGCTCACCTACCAGGATTATGCGGATATTCGCAAGGAAGCCCCGCATGTTCGGAATGCTTCTCCGGTCCTCATTCGCACGGATGTGAGAGCGGTGAGCGAGTTCGCCAGTGCCAACGGAGAGATTGCCGGAGTGGAACCCCAGTTCAGCGAGATTCGCTACCTTCCACTGAATTCTGGACGCTGGCTGAATGGCTTGGACGAAACTCAGCGGCGCAACGTCATCGTCCTGGGCGATGAACTGGTCAAGAACCTGTTCCCCGGACGGCCCGCGCTGGGCGCGACCATCATTCTGAACGACATCAGCTTCGAAGTTGTTGGGACCGTCCAACGCGTCGGCCGCGGCGACGACAACTCTACGAACATGCGTGGCTATGTCCCCTACCGGGTGATGGCTACTTTATTCCCGCTCAAGGGGGAGAACCATGAGAACTCGATCTCCTTCATAAACTATCAGCCGCGGGTGACCGACGAGCACCTGATTGCGCAGGATGAAGTTCGCAAGCTGGTTGCGCGTAATCATGGGTTTGACTATCACGACAAGAATGCGTTTGAAGGATGGGACACGATTCAGAATTCCAAGGCGGTCGGCCTCATCTTCGACGCGATGAATATGTTTCTGGGCGCGGTGGGACTGGTGACGCTAGCTTTGGGCGCGATCGGCGTGATCAACATCATGCTGGTGACCGTCAGTGAACGAACCCGTGAGATCGGATTGCGCAAGGCGTTGGGCGCCACCAACCAAAGCATTTTGCTCCAATTTTTCATGGAAGGAATCATGATCACCTTGTTCAGCGGACTGATCGGCATGGGATTTGCAGCCGGCTTGATGGCGGTGCTGGGCACGCAGCAAGGGCCGGGAGGGTTTGATCCTCCCAAGATTGTGCCGATGTCGGCGATTCTCGCAATTGGCAGCCTTACGCTGGCGGGCGTGGTCGCCGGACTGTATCCCGCGCGCAAAGCCGCGATGCTGCAGCCGGTAGAAGCGTTGCGGCAGGAGTAGATATGTTCCGTGATCTGTTTCACGAAGCTTACGACGCCATGCGGCACAATCGCCGGCGCACGGCCCTTACCATGCTTGGCATGGCTTGGGGCATCGCCACGGTGGTCATGCTCTTGGCCTACGGCAACGGGTTTGGCCAGGCTTGCGCCAATATCTTCGCCAATTTCGGAACGAAGCTGATGATCCTGGTGCCCGGCCGCACTTCCATGCAGGCTGGCGGCCAGAAAGCCGGCGCTCAGGTCCGATTCACGATGGATGACGTGGACACGCTCACCACAAACCTTCCGCAAATCACTCACATCACGCCCGAAGTGGATAAGCAGTGCAACATTCAATTCGACACTCGGACTTTTACATTCGACGTAACTGGAGATTATCCGAACGTCGATTCGGTCCGAGCACTCAAGCTGGGCCAGGGACGCTTCTTCAACATGCAGGATCAGTCGCAGCGAGCCCGGGTTGCGGTGATCGGTTCCGAGGCCAAGGAAAAACTGTTCTCTGGACGAAATGCCTTAGGCGAACGCATCCGCATCGATGGCCTCAGTTTTGAAGTGGTCGGTATCTTGAGCGCTAAGATGCAAGAAGGCGACGACGACATCAACCGCGCCGTTTACGTGCCCTTCACAACCATGAGTGATTTGAAGGATACGCACTACCTCGATTCCATCTGGTTTAATTACGAGACGCCGGAGTACGAGAGGTTGGAGCAGGCGGCGCGCGACGTCCTGGCAGTTCAGCACAAATTCAGCCCAACCGATCGCCGAGCGGTGCGAGTGTTCAACCTCATGGAACAAGTTCACCAGTTTGAAGTCATCACCATCGGGCTGAAGATTCTGCTGGGCTTCATTGGAACGCTGACGCTGGGCATCGGCGGCGTCGGCTTGATGAACATCATGCTGGTCTCAGTCACGCAGCGCACCCGCGAGATTGGCGTCGAGAAGGCACTCGGCGCGCGCCGAGGAGACATCCTGCTTCAATTCCTCGCCGAGGCTCTCACCATCACATTTATTGGTGGAGCGCTTGGAGTCCTGCTGGCGTACGTCGTTTCGCTGTCGGTCGGCAGACTCACCCTTTACAGTGCGATGGCGAAGAACGCGGAAGGCGGCGACATTCGCCTGATCATAGCGCCCGGCACGCTGCTGGTTGCTACGCTCATCCTGGCGGCCGTGGGCCTGATCAGTGGCATGGTTCCGGCGGTCCGAGCATCGCGCCTCGATCCCATCGAGGCTCTGCGCTACGAGTAGCGGAGCCCGCGCAGAATCGCACAGTCTCAACCCAACTTTCGATCCCTGGGTTTCCACCGCGTTGTACGACAAGCGGTCGAGGTTCATTTCGGTACACAGGATTTTTGATTGCAGGTTCGACCGATGTTATCGTGATATTCGTCGCTCATGAACATACTCGACCTCGTTGTCGGTAAGCCTATCCGGACGAGCGACGAACGTGCCGAGCAGATCGGTCCCACCCAGGGCATCCCGATATTTGGACTTGATGCGCTTAGCTCGGCCGCGTACGGTCCGGAAGCCGCACTGAGCCTGCTCATTCCGCTTGGCCTTCTCGGCGTTCGTTATATCGTCCCGATCAGCGCTGCCATCATCACGCTGCTCGTGATCGTGTATTTCTCGTATCGTCAAACGATCGCCGCCTATCCCTCAGGCGGCGGCTCCTATACCGTGGCGCGGTTCAACCTTGGCGCACCCGCCGGGCTGCTTGCCGCTGCCGCGCTCCTCGCCGATTACATTCTCACGGCTGCGGTGGGCATTTCCGCGGGCGTGGGCGCTTTGATCTCGGCGGTTCCGTCCTTGCTGCCGCACACCGTTTCTCTCTGCGTGGGCATTCTGATCGTCATCACCATCCTTAATCTCCGCGGCGTGCGCGAAGCTGGTACAGCATTCGCGGTTCCCACTTACCTTTTTGTCGGGACGCTTCTTATCACAATCGTCGCGGGCATTCTTCGTGTGCTCGTCAACGGAGGACATCCCACGCCGGTAGTTCCGCTTCCGGTTCCGCCGCCAGTGACGGAAGCCGTGAGCTACTGGCTTCTGTTGAAGGTTTTTGCCAGCGGTTGCACGGCCCTGACTGGCGTGGAGGCTGTCAGCAACGGCGTGAAGGCGTTCCGGGAGCCCACTGTGAAGAACGCCCAGCGCACTCTCACCGTGATTATTTTCCTCCTGGCGGTGCTGTTGGCGGGAATCTCCTATCTTGTGAAGACTTACGGAATCGCTGCTACCGATCCGGGACAGCCGGGCTATCAGAGTGTTCTCTCCATGCTCACGGCCGCGGTTTTCGGCAAAGGATTCTTTTATTATCTGACGATCGGCTCGATCCTAGTGGTTCTCTCTCTTTCCGCCAACACCGCCTTCGCCGATTTTCCGCGTCTCTGCCGGGCCATCGCGCAAAACAACTACCTCCCTCACGTATTCGGGTATCGCGGGCGGAGGCTCGTCTACACCTACGGCATTGTCGTCTTGGCGCTGCTGTGTGGTGGGGTTCTCATCCTTTTCGGCGGGGTCACTGATCGGCTTATCCCGCTTTATGCCGTCGGTGCGTTTCTGGCTTTCACGCTTTCGCAAGCCGGCATGGTCATGCACTGGAGGAAAAATCGCGGGCCGCACTGGTTGAAGAGCGCTCTCGTGAATGGACTGGGAGCCTTCGTCACCGGCATCACCACTGTCGTTGTTTTGACCGCGAAATTTACGGAAGGCGCATGGATCACCCTGCTTTTCATTCCCTCGACGATTGCTCTCTTCGCTATGGTGCGCCGCCACTACCACTCCGTGAAAGTGCTCACGACTTGCAACGTTCCCGTCGACGTAGCCGGTCTGAGCCAGCAGCCCATTGCGGTCATTGTCATCGACCGCTGGAGCAATATCACCCGCCAGGGAATCGAATTTGCTGCACGGCTTTCCCCGGAAGTGATGGCCTTGCATGTCGAGCCCACCGAGCATTCCGAACTGCTTCAGGACGATTGGGATCACTATGTTGAGCGGCCATTTCGCGCGGCCGGCAAGGAGCCACCCCGGCTGCACGTCCTGCCTTCACCGTACCGCTTCATCATCATTCCCATCGTTCAATTCATTCTCGATCTTTCGAAAAAGCATCCCGATCGGAATATTGTTGTAGTCATACCCGAGCTTGTAGAAGACAAATGGTACGAATACTTCCTACACAATCAGCGTGGCCGGCTTCTGGAATGGGTGCTGCTCGCTCGCGGCAATGAACGCATCTTTACGGTGAGTGCGCCCTGGTACGTCGGGGAACGAACCTAATTCCATCTGGAAGTTGGGATGACGATGCCAACAAGGGAACGACGGACAGCCTGAAGGCAGAACTACGATGTTCGCAGGTCATCCTCTTCGAAAAGCAATCAGCAGTTTGCAGCTGACTGTCTTGTTCGCCTCCGCTGCATGGGCGACTCATGGCGGTCCGGACAAGGCTCCTGCCACGCCAACGTTTCGTTGGGAGGAGGGTAAGCCCGGTTGCACCTTCAGCCGGGACGACGACGGCAAATACCGTTATGGCTTGTGGACTGCCGACTTCGGGGTCATCCTTGCCGTGGATTCGCAGGAATTGGAGAAGGTACGGCGCCGCGCGCGGCCCATGTTCGCCTTGCAGTTGACGGTGCATTATCGCGGCAAGGATTCTCTTGACCTGGAACCTGGCAAGATCACGCTGGAATTCGTGAAGCACTATCACGATGTACACAACTCGCTGGATCCCGACACTCTCGCAAGCAAAGAGCGGGACGATTTGGCCGCTTCGGCCGCGGAAACCGAGCGCGAGATCCGCAAACATCCAGAGAAGAAGAAAGAAAAAGAAGCCGCGCTCGCGGCCTATCAGAAGGACGCGGCGGAAATGATCCGGTTTCTCAACACGCGCAGCCTGCGCGGCGCAAAACTAAATCCTGAGCATCCCGAGGTCACTGGCTGGGTGCTTTTTGGGACTAAAAGCAAATGGATCGACGAATTGCAGAAGCAGGAAGAATTTGTGCTGCGCATTCCGCTGGCAGGCCGGGTGGTCGAATTCCCTTTCTCCCTACCGCTCAGCGAGGGCGATCTGATTCTTCGGCGACGACCGGAAAATTGAAACACTGAGCACATCCTGACACGAATCCCGCCAAGCCTTGCCCGTCTGCCCGGACGAGGGTGTCCGGGCGTAGCTATGCATCTCAGGGAGGCGATCCTCAGCTGGCGGCGCGTCGGGATTCTGCTTCTTTTTGCGATACGTAGCGCAGCAGAATATCGCGCAAAGAGACCAATCCCTTTAACTGCTTGCCATCCGTGATCGGCAAGTGACGGAAGCCGAACTCACGCATCAGGAACAGGCAGTTCTCGATGGTCTCGTCCGAGCTGATCGCTTTGGGGTTGGCGGTCATCACTTCGGCAACCTTGGTGGTCCCGGGCATGCGTCCGGCGGCAACCACGCGGTTCATAACGTCGCGCTCGGAAAAAATACCAACCACTTCTCCGTTGCGCAACACAGGCAAAGCGCCGATGTTATGTTCCATCATGAAACGGGCCGCTTCCAGCACGGTGCGATCGGCCTCAATGGAGTAGACTCGGCGGTCCTTCACGATATCGTAAACCTGCCCCATAAATGACTCCTCCAGAGCGGCTTCTACGAGTTACGTTGAGAGGGTGAGCGAGCCCCCGAAAGCCGCGAGATTCAACACTTTATCACGAAGGGGGCGGGCGAGGAAAAGCGGCGTTAGCCGACAGACCCAGACCATCAGGCTTGCCGCCTTCCAAGGCTTACGAACCGCCATGCGCCACTCAGCAGGGGAGAACCGGAAAATCATAAAGCGAAAGTAGTAACAACGACCCGGTTGCCAGTTACCTGTTCTCGGTTCTCAGATTTCGTCCGGAAGCGGACGCGGCTTCTCCGCGCGGGCCTCCGCGTCTGCATTGACTCGCAGCGGTTTGCCCGTGCGAAGTTTCCTTCCATCTGCTATCTTCTTGGCTTCATACCGGTCAACACAATTTGCCCGCCTTCACGAAGGAGTTTTGATGTCCGAGTCCGTGCGGCCTGATCCGTCCCGCTTCTATCGCTGGATGGTCCTCATTTTCCTGAGCATCGCGATGTTCGGGAATTACTATGTGTACGATGCGTTGAGCCCCCTGGCCGACGTCCTCAAGCAGCAGTTGGGCTTTTCGGATTCCAATATCGGCCTGCTGCAGGCTATCTACAGTTTCCCTAACATATTTACCGTGGTCATTGGCGGCGTGCTGATTGACCGGCTGGGCCTGAGAAGGTCGCTGATGATCTTTGCGGTCCTATGCCTGATTGGCCCAACAATCACCGCAGCATCGGGACATCTCTGGACGATGGCCACCGGGCGGCTCATTTTTGGCATGGGGGCGGAATCGTTGATCGTGGCTGTCACGGCCGCTCTGGCGAGATGGTTCAAGGGCAAGGAACTCAGTTTTGCCTTTGGTATCAACCTGACAATCTGCCGGCTTGGTTCGTTTGCCGCCCTCAACTCCCCCACCTGGGCTAGGTCCGCCTACGCAAACTGGCGTTGGCCATTCCTGATCGCGCTCGGCATGTCCACACTGTGCGTGATCGGAGTGGTTATCTATTGGATCATGGAAGTGCACGCGGAAAAGGTTTACCACCTCGGGGAAGTCTCGACTGACAAGGTGGTTTTCGCCGATTTGTTCAAGTTCGGGGTGAGCTATTGGTTCATCGTCGCCCTGTGCGTCACTTTCTACTCAGCGATCTTCCCTTTCCAGACTTTCGCAGTGAAATTCTTCATGGAGGCCCATGGGACGTCTCGTGAGTTTGGCGGATTTCTGTCCAGCACCTTGACCCTTTTTGCCATGGTCGCAACTCCCCTGTTTGGCCTGATGGTGGATCGCGTGGGCAAACGGGCGGTCCTCATGATGTTTGGATCTTTACTGCTGATTCCCGTCTATTTGATGATGGGCTATACGCACATCAACCTGTACGTGCCCATGGCGATGATGGGAGTGGCGTTCTCGCTGATTCCGGCAGTGATGTGGCCATCGGTCGCCTACATTGTCGATCAATCAAAGCTCGGCACAGCGTATGGGCTCATGACCATGATTCAGAACATCGGACTGTTCGGCTTCAACCTGCTGATCGGCTGGGCAAACGATTTTGGCGGTGCCAGCGCGGAGAATCCTGGGGGATACCACCTGGGGATGTGGATTTTCTCGATCCTGGGTTTCTTAGGGGTGTTCTTCGCGTTCTTACTGCGGCAGCGGGAGGTCGGCCCGCACGGGCATGGGCTGGAAACCATTACTACAGCTTCGGCGTCGGGTTAGACCGGGGTTTACGGCACTGATGGTGCCCCGTCCGCCTGACCGCACGGGACGAGCATCCGGGGTACGTGAGCACCGCGCAGGTTCCTGGGGTTGGAATCCCCCGCTCAGGGCCATGTTGGGTACCAAAGTTTCTATTGGCGTGTCCTCCGTGCAAGTCGAACACCCACAAGCGGTTCTGGTATCCTGAAAACGAGGCTCAGCCCGTGCCGGTGGCGGTATCGGACGCGCAAGCAGTACAACGAAAAGAGACTTACGCCGCATCAGATAGAGTGCGGCCGGAAAAGGCGATTTGACGGACGCGAAAAAACAGCAGGGCGACCGGCTTTCGGAAGCAACCTTAATCGAACGGGCGAAGCAGGGAGATGCGCAAGCCTTTGAGGCGCTGTATAACCTGCATAAACGTCGAGTGTATTCACTATGCCTTCGTATGACGGCAAATACGGCAGCCGCCGAGGATCTGACCCAGGAAGCTTTCCTTCAGCTGTTTCGCAAGATCGGAACTTTTCGCGGCGAGTCGGCTTTTTCCACCTGGTTGCACCGGATGGCGGTCAACGTCGTCCTCATGCAATTGCGCAAGAAGGGTCTCCCTGTGGTTCCGCTCGAGGACACCATGGAGTCGGAGGAGGAAGCGCCGAGGAAAGAACCGGGCGCGGACGATCCCAGGTTGGCCGGATCGATCGACCGCTTGCAACTGCAACAGTCGATTGCCGCCTTGCCTCCGGGATACCGGATGATTTTTTTGCTGCATGACGTTGAAGGTTACGAACACAATGAGATTGCCGAGATGGTGGGATGTTCCATCGGTAACAGCAAGTCGCAGTTGCACAAAGCACGGATGAAGTTGCGAGAGCTTCTCAAAACGAGCAGAGCTGAAAAAGCCACAAAGCCGTGAGGAGCTACTAGAAATACATTGGGGAGGTAGTATGACCTGTGAAGAGTTTGAACGGGTCCTGCCAGAGCTTGAGGGCGGCCACAGTATTGAGCAGGAAGCGCACCTGAAATCCTGCTCCGCATGTTCGGACCTGGTAAGAGATCTGAACGCTATTTCGCAGCAAGCGAGGCACTTGCAAGGTTCCGAGGAGCCGAGCCCGTGGGTGTGGAATTCCATTGAAGTCTCGTTACGGCAAGAGGGGCTGATTAGTCAGCCTCAGCCAGAGCGCGCTCGAACTCTTGCTCCCTTGCTTGGCTGGAAGTTGCGCTGGATGGTACCGCTGGCGGCTGCATTTCTGATTGTCTTTGGAGTTCTGCTGCACGAACGCGGAGGAGTTCAGCGGGATCTGGCGAAACAAACAACTCCCCCCGCCGGTGTCGTAACCGCTGACCTCGTGACGAGTCAGGAGGATGAGCAATTGTTGAATACCGTCGCCGCGCGGACGCCGTCCATGCGAGATGCGTATGAAGCGAATCTGCGATCGGTAAATGCTTACATCCGGGATGCGAAGCAATCGGCGGACAGTAATCCTAACGACGAGATCGCCCAGCAGTATCTGATGAATGCGTATGAGCAGAAGGCCATGGTCTATGAGATGGCTTTGGATCGTTCTCTGCCGTAGTAGAATAACCGTGGTTGGGGCTGGCGGGGGCATCGCCCGCCGGCATTGGGGAGAGGTTGATTATGTACCGGAAGCAGAGCTTCGCAATTCTTGCCGCCGTGATGGTCCTTGTCCTGGCTACTTTCGCCGCGGCCGAGACCAACCGGAAGGAATTCCATTTCAAAGTCGGCCGCCGCGCAAGCATTTCGATCATCAACCAATATGGACCGATCTCAGTCAAACCCGGCCCAGGCAAGCACGTAACGGTTACCGCAACGCTGTACTCCGACAAAGTAGAAATTGATCAAAGCAAGAGCGGGAAGCGGGTTTCGATCAATTCTCATCTCCTGGAAGGCGCGGATGCAACTACCGGACGCGTCGACTACGAAGTTCTGGTACCCGGTGATACCAATGTGACTTTGCGTTCTACCACCGGCCCTTTGCATGTCGAGAGGCTCTACGGCGACGTAATTCTTGAAGGCAATACTGCCCTCGTGGACGTGCGGGACGTGAGTTCTGGCCATGTTCGCATAAAGACACTGAACGGCGCAATAACCTTGACCAACGTCAGCGATGCGCATGTCGAAATTACCTCGGTCGGTGGCGATGTGGCACTCAACGCGGTGAACGGTTCGCTGGTTCATGTAAATTCCAGCTCTGGCAAGATCCACTATGACGGCGACTTCGGTGAGGCTGGGGACTACTCCTTGACCAGCCACAGCGGTGACATTGAGGCGATTGCTCCCTCCTATGCCTCGATCGATGTGGTCGCCCGCTCGGTCCAGGGAAAGGTTGAGAACGATTTCCCGTTGCTGCCCGAGCACACTTCGTTTGTTACCCGTGCCGGGAGTGCCTTCGCAGGTACGATGGGCAAAGCTGCATCTTCGGTTAAGTTACTTTCCTTCAGTGGTAAAATTCACCTCAAGAAACGCTGAACAATCAAAGCTGGAGAATCGGGCTGGGCGGGTGCAGAACCGTTTCAGTAAATCGGGATCCACGAAGATCAGATCCGATTCGTGCGCTGCGGTTACTCCTGGCGGGCGAGAGCCTGTACCCGACTCACGGATAGTGTTTCTCGTGGGGTTCATGGGTGCCGGCAAGACCAGCGTCGGCCGGGCACTCAGCCGCCGGCTGGGTTTGTCGTTCGAGGACTTGGACGATCGGATTGAGAATCGGGAAGGAAAGGCCATCGAGCAGATTTTTCGCGAATCGGGGGAAGCCGAATTCAGGAGAGCGGAGACGGCGGCCTTGCGCGAACTGCTCGGAGAGTTGCAGCCCTCGCCAGGTGTCGTGGCACTGGGCGGCGGGGCTTTTGCTCAGGCTGATAACGCGGCGTTGATTGAAGAAGCCGAAGTTCTTACTGTCTTCCTGGATGCGCCCGTGGAAGAATTGTTGCGGCGCTGCGAGCGGGAACAGAAGGAGCGCCCGTTGCAGCAGAACCCGCAGCAATTTTTCGATTTGTACGAAAAACGGCGGCAGGCTTATATGAGAGCGGCGCTGCGCGTTGAGACCAGCGGCAAAGACATCGACACTGTCGCGGCGGAGGTGGCATGCAGTCTAGGGCTGGAGTAGGGAAACAACAGTCGAGGAACGGTATCTCAACCAAGTGCACGCTCAACGCGACCTTGGCCGGGACCGCCTTAGGGTTGTGCTTGCTGGCGTTGCCGATCGGCGCAGCCGCCGCCGACAAGACTGATAAAGCACCGGCGACCCAGATGGTAGACTCCGGATCGTTTGGAGTCTTCATGAATGGGCATCGGGTGGCCACGGAAACCTTCTCCATCCATCAAAGCAGCGAGGGCAGTTCGATTACTTCTGAGTTCAAGAGCGAAGCCGGCGTCGAAAAAGCGGTGCAGACCTCGGTGTGGCACATGGCTGCAAATGGCGAATTGCAAACCTACGAATGGAAGGAAGTGAGTCCGGGACAATCGCAGGCCGTCGTCATTACGAATAAGGACTTCCTGATCGAGCGCTTCCGGAGCAATCCACAGGAGAAGGAGCAGGAGCAACCATTCATGCTGCCTTCGTCAAGCAGCCTGCTGGATGACTACTTCTTTGTGCAGAGAGAAGTTTTGGCGTGGAAATTCCTGGCCACTAGTTGCAAACAGGATAAGGCTGGACTGCAGTGCCCGCTGAAGCAAGCTGTACAATTCGGGGCGTTAAACCCCCATGCGCGTTCTTCGGTTTCGGTGGCGGTAGAGTTCGCCGGCAGGGAGAAGGTTACAATCCGAGGAACGGAACTTGAACTCAACCGCTTGAACCTGAAGGGCGACTCGATTGATTGGGCACTTTGGATCGATGACCAGCTTAAAATGCAACGAATTCTGATCGCAGGCGAAAACACAGAAGTGCTTCGAGACTAGGCCGACATTGGCCCTGATTGACACACGCACGGCACGCGCGCTGGTGACAACGCTGCTTTTTGCGCTGGGGCTCGGATTTGTGTACATTGCCCGCCGCACCTTGATTGCTTTTCTTTTTGCGATTTTCTTCGCTTACCTCATGGATCCGGCTGTGTCCCGCCTGCAGAAGTGGACCCGCAGCCGGGGGCGAGCCATCGCCGTGATCTATCTCCTGTTCGTCATCCTGCTGGGCACGCTCTTTTTCGTCGTGGGACCAAGGACTGCGCGCGAGGCACGCCGACTCGGCGAATCCTGGCCCACTCTGCTTGATCGCGTGACTTCTGGCAACTTGGCCAACGATATCGGCAAGGCACGAGGATGGAGTGGTGAAACCACCCAGTTGCTGCAGAAGATTTTGTCTGACCCTCGTCTTGCCAGCGTGGCGCAGCAAGCTGGAATACGTGTCGCGGAAGTCGCAAAGCAAGCTTGGCTGCTGATCGTGGTGCCGATCCTGGCGATATTTTTCCTGAAGGATGGACGCGGGTTCAGCGACGTCGGGATATCCCTGGTGCAGAGCCGGCCGCAACGTGAGTTCCTGCAAGATGTGCTCGCGGATCTCAACCAGATGCTGGCCCAGTTCATCCGCGCTCAACTGGAACTCGCTGCCTTGTCCCTGGTGGTTTACATTTCATTCATGTCAGCGACGGGAGTGCCTTACGCGCTGGTTCTGGGGACAGCGGGTGGCATGATGGAATTCATTCCCGTGGTCGGCCCCTTGGTAGCCGGGGTTGTGATTATGGCGGTCGCTATGCTCATGAGTTATTCGCACTGGCTGGTGCTGCTCATTTTCCTGATCGCCTGGCGCATGGTGCAGGACTATGTGGTTTCGCCCCGCATCATGGGACAGAGCATGGAACTGCATCCCCTGGGAGCGATCTTTGGCGTGTTGGCAGGCGGCGAGATCGCGGGAGTGCTCGGCGTGTATCTATCCATTCCGGTCATGGCGAGCCTGCGCATCGTGTGGCGGCGCTGGCGGCTGTACGCAGAGAAAAAACGTTTCGGCCCGCTCAACCAGTACTCGTTCGGAACCGAGATCGGCCCCAGACCCTAGAGACGTAGCTCGCAACGCCTCTCCCCGCTCCTCGCTCCCGCCGCTAATCCACCGTTGGAACCGCATTGTTTCTGGCCGTTCGCATAGTTCGGTCGGTCGGCCCAAGAGTGGCTGAGCCTGCGTGCCTGTGGCCACCGGCGGCCTGTTGTAAAATTCAAGTCAACTATGCAAACGAAGACTCCTGTAGGGATCCTGGGCGCGACTGGAATGGTGGGGCAGCGCTTTGTGCAATTGTTGGAACACCATCCGTGGTTCGAAGTCGCGTGGCTGGCGGCTTCGGATCGCTCGGAAGGCCGCTCCTATGGTGAAGCCGCGCGCTGGAAGATGAAAACACCCCTGCCATCGCGGGTCGCGGAGATGCGCGTATCTCCTGCAACGCCCGAAGGCGCACCTAAAATCATCTTTGCCGCCCTCGACGCGTCGATCGCCGCCGAGATGGAACCTCGCTTCGCCGCCGCCGGTTGCGCCGTGGTCACCAACTCCAGCGCGCTCCGGATGCAAAAAGACGTGCCGCTGGTGATTCCAGAGGTCAACCCCGATCACATCCAGATGATCGAATGTCAAAGCTGGCGAAAAAAGTCCGGCGGTTTTGTGGTCACGAATCCGAACTGCTCCGCGATCGGACTGGTGATGGCCCTGAAGCCCTTACAGGACTTGTTTGGCATCGAGACGGTAATGGCGGTCACGATGCAGGCCGTGAGTGGGGCGGGATATCCCGGTGTGGCTTCGCTCGACATTATGGGCAACGTGATTCCGTACATTCCGAAAGAAGAAGAAAAAATGGCGGAGGAGACATGTAAGCTCCTTGGCCAACTGAACGGCTCGGGAATA
>Ga0210383_10002632_pt1 | contig 16196 bp, 13 predicted proteins | sample IncBWC14OmetaG_FD_160072 | JGI IMG/M metagenome (GOLD analysis project Ga0210383, IMG submission 160072) | Forest soil microbial communities from Barre Woods Harvard Forest LTER site, Petersham, Massachusetts, United States - Inc-BW-C-14-O ...
ACTGCTTTCAGGAACTCTCCCTGCGCGCCCCGTGCTTCGTCGCTGTCTTCCTGGGTGTAGAGATCGAGCGTCGTCTGGACTCTGGAATACGCAGAGCCAGTCGCGAATCCAGCGGCTATGTGAACAAAGGATGGAGAGCAACTTTGAAGGCGGCGTTAAACAGGCTTGGTAATGAATCCGCAATTCCGCTCAGCGCCCCCAGACAAAGGCAGATCAAGGACGTGATTCGATGATCTCCGTGGCCAAAATCGCCATGTTCCGAAATTTGAGCAGTGCCGTGAACACGCTCGCTCACTATCCCTAACGACCTAGCCGATAAGACCTTAGCCCGTCAGATGCGAAATGTGCAGTCCGTAATTCGCAAATTCACGAATATATGAATATCATACTTGACGAACCTGCTGGATCGACATAGAATGGAAACGGATCAATGGCCTTCGAGGTCAGCTTCAAGGATGCGTCACTCGAGAAGCTTGAGCAGGATCCCAAGTACACCGCCGTGTACGATGCGGCGATCGTTAAGGCGTTCCGCAAGCGAATGCAATTCGTGCGCGCGGCGACAGACGAAAGGGATTTCAGTTCGATGCGATCTCTCAACTTTGAGAGACTGAAAGGGAAGAGGCAGCACCAATTCTCGATGAGGTTAAACGTTCAATGGAGGTTGATCCTGGAATTAGAAACCGTGGGGACAAACAAGAAGCTGTTGATTGTGGGGATTGAGGATTACCACTGAAGGAGGGAAAAATGAGCATTGATATTCGAAATGTCGCGGAAGCTTTCCCTCCTGGGGAGTTCATCAAGGAGGAGCTGGAAGCAAGAGGATGGACTCAGGAAGATCTTGCCGACATCATCGGCCGCCAGCCGTCTATCGTGAGCGGCCTGATCAAAGGCAAGCGGGCAGTCTCTGCTCCGATTGCGGCCGATTTAGCAGAAGCCTTCGGCACGACCGCGCAGTTGTGGATGAATCTCGAGTCCGCATACCAATTGCATTCCGCATCCCGGCCAGATAGCGCGGTGACGAGAAAAGCGCGACTGTTCGAAAAAGTGCCGGTCAAGGAGATCGCTAAAAGGGGATGGATCGAGCCATCTGATGACGTCAGTGTGCTCGAGGACCGTGTTCTGAAGTTCTTGGAGATATCTTCCCTGGATGAGGAACCCAACCTCGCGTACGCAGCTAAGCGGTCAACCTCGACTGCCAATCCGTCTCAACTGGCATGGGTGTGCCGCGCAAAGAAGATTGCTCGTGGCGTCCAAGCGAATCGATTCTCCCTTGATGGATTCCATGAAGCCCTCGGAAAACTAAAGGAGCTTCGATCCAACCCAGAAGACATCCGCCATGTTCCTAGAGTTCTCGCGGAGGGCGGCGTAAGACTGTTGCTGATCGAGAGTCTGCCGAAGGGGAAAATTGACGGTGCGTGTTTTTGGTTGGACGAATTTTCTCCTGTGATTGCGGTTTCCATGCGCTACGACCGCATCGATCACTTCTGGTACATCGCTTCACATGAATTCGGTCACGTTGAAAACAGGGACGCACTCAACGGGCAGCCGATATTGGATGTCGACCTCGTCGGGGATCGCGCCGTGCGATTTGAAGACAAGACCGATATTGAAAAGCGTGCGGATCTGTTCGCTGAAAGCCTGTTGGTCGATAAACGTGAGATGAACAACTTCATTGCCCGAGTGAGACCACTGTATTCAAAGCAGAAGATTAAGAATTTTGCCGCTCGCATAGGAGTACACCCAGCGATCGTTCTCGGGCAGTTGCAGTACCGCAAGGAAGTGGATTGGTCGCACAGCCGTGAAATGCTTGTGAGGGTACGGGACATTCTGATTTCGTCTGCTCTGACCGATGGATGGGGCCACGTAATCACTGCAAAGGTTTGAGAGATACATTTATGAGCATGACCGAACAGAATCAGAAAATCATTACCAGATACCGTCGTTCTGGACAACCATGGCCTGCCACCGCGATCGAAATCGCGCGCTGGGCGATTACCAATAGGCACTGGGCGATTCATCCATCAAAAGTAGTACGCCAGTGCGCGGATCAAATTGCCCAGGCCATGCGCGATGAATTCATTACCGATCCCCAAGGGCGACGTGTGCGCGCAAAACATGTGGCGCCTTACGCCGAGCAGGGAAAGCTGACATTGAAGTGGGATGACCTAAGAACGGCAGATCATGCGCATATGGAGATGGCGTTCGCGCATCGCCGGCAACAGGTCGTCGCGGATTGCCGTCAGCTGAAAGTCGATATCGATAGCTACAATCAGAATTACAACAAAACCGACCGAGCTATTCAGGGTTACTTCGACTTCACAGACGATTTAGCTGAACTGGAGATCGGGGCCGGTATTCATCCGAAGGCCGCGTAGAGAGAGCAGGCCTTGAGGATCACGCGGTGCAGATGGCACGCGATGTGCTTGTTCAGTTTCACTTGGAGCAGCCCGACTTGGGGCAGCTGAAGACCTATATTCAAAATATGTTCGCCCGTAGATTCTAGGTCGAGAGCATTTCCGTATTGTGGACTTTGCTGTAGTCGGAGTAGGGTGTGAATCAATTTGACATGGGGCCCCGCCAGAATTCTGCGGGGCCGAAGGAAAGAAGCGTTCTGCATTTGAATACATTGTCAGGCTTGCCGCTCGCTCCAGTGGCAGTCGAGCGGCTGTCCTCTACACAGCTCCCCTTCTGCTTTGGATTACGGTTCTGGGGTTGCGCGACGAGAACGGGACTTAAGCTGGGTTCGTGATGTAGACTTTCGGTCCGGTTCAGTGAATCAATAATTCGCAACCTGCCATGCGTCCAGTCATTCAAGTTTCGGGAGTGCGCAAGAGCTACGGGGCGACGGTGGCTGTGGACGAGGTGTCGTTCGAGGTGAATGAGGGCGAGATTTTTGGTTTGATTGGGCCGAACGGCGCGGGAAAGACCACGACGATGGAGTGCATCGAGGGACTGCGAACGCCGGACTGGGGCAGCATCTCGGTGCTGGGACTTGATCCCTTCAAGGATGTGTACAAGCTACAAGACCGGATTGGAGTACAACTGCAGCAGGCGCAACTCCAGAAGCGGATCAAAGTGTGGGAAGCGGTAGACCTGTGGGTTTCGCTTTACCTAAGGAAAGCGACCGACGGCGAACGATTGCTCGAACAACTTGGGCTCGCCGACAAGCGGGACGCATGGTTTATGAACCTTTCCGGAGGCCAGAAGCAACGGCTGTTCATTGCCCTTGCGCTGATTAACGATCCGGAGGTTGTGTTTCTAGACGAGCTGACCACGGGGCTGGACCCGCAGTCTCGGCGGACCATCTGGGACCTGGTGCACGGCATCCGCGAGCGCGGCAAGACCGTATTTTTGACCACACATCTGATGGAGGAGGCCGGACGGTTGTGCGACCGGGTAGCAATTATCGAGCGCGGAAGGATCGTCGACATCGACCGGCCCGAGAACCTAGTTAACCGGCACTGCCCGGAGCGAACCGTAGTGCTTGCTACGAACAATCCGATCGCGGAAGAGCGCTTTCGGGCAATCCCAGGAGTTGAAACGGTGATGCGCACGGATTTGCGATTCACCATTCGGGGCCGGGGCGACGATCTGGTGACCGAGGTGATTCATTGCCTGTCCGAGAATGGGATTCGGGTCACGGATTTCCGGACGATTCTGCCAAATCTTGAGGATGTGTTTTTGAAACTGACAGGTCGCTCGATTCGTGAGTAGGCGAAAAAATGATGCTGCGAGGATTGTGGAAACTGACCTGGCTCGAGATCAAGATATTCTTGCGTGAGCCGCTTGGCGCGTTTGGAACAATCGTTATCCCCGTGTTGGTGTTTCTCGTTGTAGGTCGAGTAGTCGGCCACGGACTCCCACCAAGCTCACTCGCCGCGGACAATTTTATGCAGGTGGGTCTACCGGTCCTCGCGTCGGTTTTGATCGCCGTGAACGCCGTACTGTCGCTAGTGACGATCATTTCGATCTACCGCGAGGGGGGAATCCTCAAACGACTGCGCGCGACGCCGCTACGTCCACAGACGATCCTTAGCGCCCACGTGATCGTCAAACTGATGCTGACTGCAGCGACGCTGGCATTGCTGGTGCTGGCGGGCAAGCGCTACTACCCGGTTGGCGTTCATGCGCCATTGTTCTCTTTCACGATTGCGCTGCTGATGAGCACCTGGAGCATCCTGTCGATCGGGTTTCTGATTGCGAGCATCGTTCCTACGGCGCGGTTTGCACAACCGATCGGCGCCTTCATTATGTACCCGATGATCGGAGTCTCGGGACTGTTCGTGCCGGTTGCATCAATGCCGCCGGTGCTTCGCTCGGTGGCGAAATTTGTGCCGCTAACGTATGCGGTGTCGCTGCTGGAAGGGATCTGGAGGGGCGAGAAGTGGTCGGTGCACGGGGGGGACGTGGCGGCACTGATCCTGGTGTTCGTGGTTTGTACGGCTCTCTCGGCAAAGGTGTTCCGGTGGGAGTAATGTCCCTTCGACAAGGTAAACGCTGTGGTTCCGCGCTGTTCGGCTGCCCAGTATCGCCAACGGTTGCCGACTGCCGCAACCCTAACCTCTTCATTCTGCGTGCGCCGACCACTGAAATACCGCCTGTCACGGCTATGCGGGCCACACGCGCCGGTCTCTAGGGGTGAGGTACTTCAAGAGGCCGCTCTCGGTGCAGCATCACCCAATCCCCGTTCTCGGACAGCGCCTCGATCCCGATTCTCTTGAGGCATCCAAGCATCGCTCTTGCCTCTCTTGCTTGCTGGAGATCTTTCAAGCTCTCAGACGCGCGTGCAAACAATCGAGACATCCGTGCATATTGCTTTACATGCTCCGCGAGTGCCAGACCTCTGCAATAATTGTGCAGGAGCGCCCCTACAGCCAATGTTGTTTCGATGACAATGAGGAAGGGGTCAACCCATTCACAATTGCAAAAGCCCCAGTTGGTATATCGCAACAACTCCGGAACAAGTTGCACGACTAGGACGGCCAGCAAGATTACCGCAGCCGCTATTGCCGTGCGAATCGCGCTCCGTGAGACTCGTTCAAGCGCATCAAGATGCCTTTGTTCGCGCATAGCTGCGCAGGCGAAATACTTTCGCTGTTGCTCTATCCATAGTTCCCCGACATTCCCCAGGAACTCCTCCAGATCTTTATTAGATGACGGCGACGAACTGTCGTCTGTTCTGACGCTCCATCCTCGAAAGACATTTCGCATCCAGTCGAGTTCCGTTCTCTGCTTCCAGAGATAGTAATCCACAACTGAGTCTCGCAAGCCTATAGCGCGCCAGAAAAACTGGACCCGCAAGCCTTCCGCAAGAGAGCGAAAATCTTCATACTTGGTGTCTTCATCTTTTTTCTTAAGCCCGGCACTGCGAAGGTACGCTAGAATAAAGAAGATAAAAGAGAGTACAAGGAACCAAAGGATGTGTACTGGGAAATGTGCAAATAAAACTAGGGAGAAGAAGGCTAGAAAGACCATACAGTGCATATACTTCTGTGCTCGGATTCTATTGCGTTGAAAGCGGATCGCCAGCGCATCTACCATTCCGTAGCGATCCAACTCGGCCTTACAAGTATCGGCTGGTTCTTGCTCGGCTCTTCCAAGTAGAAGATCCATCTTGCTTTTCAGTGCTTCGGCGCGAAGGTTCTCATCCAGCGACCCGACAGAATGATTAAAATCGTCGATTCGTGAAAACATACGTTCGAAGTATTTCTTGGCCTTCCCGTCGTCACCACCAAACGAACTCGGGTACAACCAACGAGAATCCAACACTCTCCGTTCGGGATTTGCTTTCCTTGGAGTCAGAATATGGTAAATGGGAGATCCTTCGGGTGATTCGAGAGTGCAGGGCTCTGATGTCAAGATTCCGTCTCTTTGAAAACGTATCACCGATGCTGTCCCGCCAGTTAGATTCGTCTCTTCACCATCCCAAAGCGCGATCAGAATTTGACTCTTTTGCGCTACGTATCTGCCGACGCTCTCGTACTGAAGATCACGCTGTGGACCGCGCGCTTCGACGCCATTGGACGTATTGTCAGCGATAAGAGGCATCTCCATCCACCCAACGGCAGAATGTAGGAGACGATGAAACTCGGCTAAGGACTCCCCCTCAAAATCCTGCTCGTACATTACCTTTGCCATGGGAAGCGGAACCAAAAGAGGGATATGTACGTCCTTGGACAATGCAGCATAGGCACAGAGTCGATCCGCGCCTTCTGCTAGCGACGTAAGCAAAAGCATGGGCGTGTTTGTGTACCTAGTGCGCAGTTCCACCAAAAAATCATGCACTCTGCCCTGAACAGCCTCGTGTTCACTTTGGGGTATGTCGCGGTGCCCGGTCGCTCCGATAATCAGGGTAGATCTGACGCTCGAGAAGTCAAAATCTTCCTTCGGAGGCAAGAGATTACCGAAGGGCACATTTTCGCTTGATGTGGAGGAAGCTTGCATTCGATGCTGAGGTCCAGTATCGCAGTGACGTTTTGTTCACATTGAGTGCGCTAATCCACGCCAGGGAAATAATTCTTCACTTCGGCCAGCCATGGGGCATGACCTTGATAAGCTTTCTTGTAACCGTCAAAGATTTCCTGTTTGGTCATGTCCTGAATCTCGCCTTTCGGAAGGAACTTATCAAGGCGAGCACTGATTTCTGCGTGTTCCTTAGCTGTAAGAAGTACCGACGGCGAAAGCTGACTATCATGACCGATGAGCTTAAGGACTTTAACTTCAGCTACATGATGCGCTTGATACGCTCCCCCGAGACCCTCGGTTGCTGCCGACGCTGCTTCGTAAGACATAACAGTACCCTTTTGTCGCAGACCGTAGGCCAAGCCGGGTCCGTACTTTTGTTTTAGAGCCTCCATCGCTTGAATAGGCATGTCACGGATGACTAGCGGTTCTTTCGATGCAGCGATCTTATCTAAGATCCTCTCTCCCACCTCCAGTGATTGCGGTGAACCTGTTCCAGGAATCCTTAACGCTCCAACTTCATCTCGAGCCAACCTTCGAGCAAACGTGAGAAATTTCGCGAAGGCGTCACCCGCACTGGCGCCAGTTTCCTTCGCCAGGTACTTTGCGAAAACCTCGCCACCTCTATCTCCTGCTTCTCTCGCGGCATACTCTGCAATGGCTGCCAACAGTCTAGAACCAACAACCTGGCCGGCCGACTTCACAATTGATCCAATCGCGTCAAAAGGAATGAGGTCAACTGGCGACAGATCATCTGGCTCGATCGGGATCTCAGAGGTGCCAACTAAGATCCCTCCGATGTCAAAATAGCGGGTGAAACCCCCGAACGTCTGGCGATAGCCAATGGGATGGGGTACGGTTTTATCCTCCGCAGATATCCGAGTTGAGGGATCCCAAATGGGTTCGTAACCCTCTCTAGAGCCATCCTGTTTGACATGTGCTTCGAACTGGGTGCGAGGTTGCGGTAAGCCCGATAACGGGTTGGGATCTTGCTTCAGCTTCTCATAAATTTCATTCCATTTGTCGCCCCCTGCCGGGCAGGCAGGTTTGTCACAATGCCACGGCCAAGTGAAATGCCCATGGCTTCCAGTGGAACCCGTAGGTGGCGGCCTGAAAATGTGAGGTATGGCGGGGGGAGAGTAGTGTGTTGGGGGAGGCGTAAAAAGATGGGGTGAAGGGGGAGTGAAATGATGCGGTGGCGGAGCAATAGAGTGTGGAGGTGCTCCAGGACGAGAAGGCGACGGAGGGTGAGTGCGTGCTGAAGGGGCTGGCACGGGTTGCACATGGAATATTGGAGGAATCTCCAACTTCGGTGGTTGAAACGCCGGCCGTGCCGGAACAGGGGGAGGGGTAGGAGGTCGGTGGTCGACCATAGTTACTGGCGGCATAAAGATATGCACACCGCCAATGGGATTTTTGAAATTCAACGCCAACCCACCGCCCGCTCCTGGACCATACGAGATGGGTGTCACTTTTACCGGGTTCCAAGGAGTGGCGGGCCTGAAGGGTGGCATGAAAGGCATATTTCACTCTTCCGGGATGCAGGTGTCTTCCCAACGCCTGCACCCACCGCGTGTTTCATCCTAGAGGTACGCGCGTTTCAATTCGACTTTCCCGCAGCTGCAACCGACGAATCAGCATGTCCCAAAGCCCGGTCAGTATCGCGAGGTCCAAACCTCTCCAGCATGCTCTCAAGTTCCAACAACGAAATGTAGGACCCCTCTGGCTCAGGAGTACGGGCGGCAAGGTGAAATGCCTTGTCCTTCGTAGCGACGATCATTTCCAAACCACCGTCCAAACCTGGCGGCCTCGCAGTGAGACGGGCAGCTTCGTATGCATGATAGGCAGATTGTCTCAGGCTCCGCCCGGGTGCTTGCTGACGGAAGTTGAGCCAAAAACTCGCACTATAACCCCCCTCTCCGATCGTCGCGTCTCCATACACGCGATGCACACGCTGGTCGGTGTTTCCCATCTGTGCGACTAAGTACAAAAGGGCTTTCCCATCGGAGCTGAAAGTTCCCACGAGCAGGTGAATTCCCACATCATACTGCTGCCATGCATCGAGCAAACTGGGGTCGGAGGGTTTCGGAATAGTTTCCGGAGGCAACATATCGGATTGAAAATGTTCTGCACGATGACCGTGAACAGCTTTGTTTAAGGCTTCTTCACAAGCATGAACGTTTCTGTCTTGAGATTGAAGAAGTTCCTTCTGAATTGAGTGAAAAAGCCCCGCGGCCCGATTGATGCGCCCAATACAGATTCCGAAAAGCTTTTCAACAGGATTGAAATACATCTCGTGCTGAGCTTCAGCAGATTCAATATCGGTGCTCCCAATCGTATCCCCAATTAATACCATGGCATCTGGACGGGGAACACAAGGCACTGGCTTTGAGGAGCAAAGAACGCCAATTCCAAGTGTCATTTCATACCTCCAGATCACAAGGATTCGCGCACCAAGGCGTAGACAATGACTCCCAGGCACGAGATTGTCAAGTGAGACCGCCGACAAGCCCCGAAGGCAAGTGTCAACTCATAGTATGTCTGCGTGAGGTGCAAGAATGACGTCAAGGGAGAACTGCACGAGGCATCGCGTGGACCCGCAACCCGCCTGTTACATGGCCAGTCTGCAACTCTGGGATGCGCGCTTATTTCTTGTCCACTCCGGTCATCAATTAGGTAGACCGCAGATGCTCTCCCCATGCGACTGACCAAGTCCACAGCGAACCTCCGAAATTCCCGGAGCGTTCAGCAACTGACATGTGTGTGACGCGATTCAACTGAATTGAGAAATCGAGCCGCAAAACAAGCCTGCCATGAAGGTTTGTCGTGCCTGCGGGGACATCGGCCCATCGTAACTTGAGGACGCGGGTGTTACCCTCTCCTTCGACTCGCCCATATGCGACGTTAGAGAAAGACTGGTGGGGATGGGCACCGTTGCCGAACCACCACACCTCTCTGTCGACACTGCGGATATAATAGATGCCGCCATCGTTGCATTCCCAGACGCCCGTGATATTGAACGGGTCACCGCCAGCTAGATCGTCAGTAGATTGTAGGTCTATGAAATTATTCAGCTTACTTAGGTACGGCTCCAAAGACTTGATCAATACCTCGACGTCCGAATCCCAATGGACGTGCGTCAACTCGAGCGCGCTGAGAAAGGTAAATTCCTTTAGGTCGTCAGGGAGTTGTTCCGGTTTTGGCATCCGGGCCTTGCGCACGAGGATAGGCAGCACCGGAAGACTCCGCTTCAGAGCGCTGGCAATTTCCAGCCGGACGAAATCCTTCGGATCATCCAGTCGTCGAATTCCGGCGTCGTCCTTCACGTCCAGCCAAGATGGGCCGATCAAGGCTAAAAAAACTCCGCATGAGGCCAGGCTCTCATCGATAGCTTCACGGAAGTCCCGGCCAGCCCCAATATCGACCACATCCATAAAGACAGAACCCCCACCGAACTGCCGGACTAATTCGTCGTACAAACGGCCAGACTCGCCCTCGGTGTCATCCCTGCGATAGCTGATAAAGATATCTCGCATGGAACTCGACTACCCCTTCGCGTTTGTCTACTTGCGAATTAGTATCGGGAGTTACGGTGAGAGGATAGTCCAGCCCATACCAGAATTCAATGTTCCCGCGTGGAGTTGTTCATCCCAAGTCAATCTCCCAAGGTCCATCGTTGGCCGCGCTGAGGACGAATTGCGGCATCGTGAGGCGGAACTCGCACACGCATCCAGGGTCACAAGTCTCGGAGTTCTGGCGGCATCGATCGCGCACGAGGTTAACCAGCCCTTGTCAGGCATCATCACCAATGCCGGAACCTGTCTGCGGATGCTGTCTGTCGATCCTCCAAATGTCGAGGGCGCGTGCGAAACGGCGCGGCGCGCCATTCGCGACGGCAATCGTGCGGCTGAGGTGGTCACTCGATTACGCAAACTTTATACCAAGAAGGAACCCACGCCCGAGCCTTTGGACCTGAATGAGGCTGCAAGAGAGGTGATTGCGCTGTCGTTGAGTAGACTTCAGAGAGACGGGGTGATCCTACGGCAAGAACTTGCGGATGATCTTCCACTGGTCACTGGGGACCATGTGCAACTTCAACAGGTCGTCTTAAATCTCATCCTGAACGCCGCAGACGCAATGAGCGGTGTCGAGGATCGTCCTAAAGAGTTGCTTATCAGAACCGAACGAGCGGGTGATGGTGTGCGACTGACAGTGCAAGACGCGGGGATCGGTATCCAACCTGAAGCTGTGGGCAAACTGCTAACTCGACGGCGGTTCCTTCGTCCAATTTGCATGCGCGTAGAAATGATGCATGCTGCGTGTGTATTGATGCTCTTTGGGGCCGCTTCGAGTTCCGCCCAGGACAAAACTCCGGCGCAGGTCCGCCTCGATCAAAAAGTACCGGTCTGGCTTAAGGCTTTCAATGTTACCAGTGTTGGTATCGCCTACATCGAGAACGGACAGGTTGCGTGGACCTCATTTTACGGTGAACAAATTCCGGGTGGTCCTTCGGCTAGCACGAAGACGCTTTACAGCGTTGCTTCGCTAACCAAGCCGATAACTGCAGAACTGATCTTGCGTCTCGCCGCGGAAGGAAAACTCTCGCTCGATGAGCCCATCTTTCCATATTGGATTGACCCCGATGTAAAAACGAGTCCCTGGAACCAACTCCTCACGGCTCGCCTTTGTCTCTCGCATCAAACTGGTTTTCCCAACTGGCGCTATCTCACAAAAAATGTCCTCATTTTCCGATGGGTGCCCGGCACGAACACCGGCTATTCCGGCGAAGGCTACGATTACGTTGCGCGTTTTGCGGAAAAGAAAACGGGTCAATCCTTCGAACACTTGGCGCAACACTACGTCTTCGATCCCATCGGCATGAAGGACACATCCTACACTCCGCAATCCTGGTGGGCCGACCGCCAAGCCAAACCCGTTGAATCCGAACCGCGCACAAAATGGGACGCCGCTGATCTCCTGCGCACTACCGTCTCCGACTACGCCAATTTCCTTGTCAGTGTCATGAGAAATGACCAACTCACCAAAGAAATTGCTGACCAGCGCCTCACTATCACGCGCAACCTGATAGCCCCTGAAAAAGATGAAGTGCTTTGTGAGGCGTCAGTTCATCCGCAACAGTGTCACGTCTCGTCTGGCTTCGGGTTGGGCTGGCACATTGTGAACATCAACGGTCAAATTATCGCTGACCATACCGGCGGCGATGCCGATGTAAAGACGTTTGCATTCTTCATTCCTAAAGAGCGACTCGGTGCAGTGGTGTTCACCAATGGTCCCGACGTGGGCCACGAAATGATCGACAAGATTCTTTTCGTTCTTTATCCAAACCCCGTCTACGCGGAAACGCTCTGGTAGCCATCTACGAAGGCGCGAAGCCAAATCCTGCTTGTACGTCCCGATTAAGGGCGTAATCGAAGAAGTGGAGGCTAGTATCACGGTTAAGCGTTGCCAGCGTACCAAACCAAATCCTTTGGTACAGGACGAAGGCACTGCGTTCGGGACCGAGAATGTACAGGTTACGGGACGTCGAAACAGAACCATTTGATACGGATTTGCATATCGACCGCTCGGTCAGACACTCGCGCAGGTAAAAGCTCCTTCCATTTCGACATTAAGTTACGTTAACTTCCCCGAAGAGTTGGTCAATTTTTTTGTGAGGGAATCCATGCCTACTGAACTTATTGCTGAATTTGGAACGCCGGGCGCCACTTCAGAGTGGATTGAAGCCGAAGGGAAACTAGCCATTACGCACCTCAAGAAAATCTGCGGTGATCCTCCGCCTGAAATGGAATTAGAAATGGTCTGGCAGGATCATGAGCTTGGGCAATATCCCGTTATTGGTTTGGTGTGGGATGATCCGATGCGCGGGACGCCCTGGAATTACATTTCCAGATGCGAAGCAGCCCTTACAGCCTTCGAGAATGGTGGGGAATTGCCTCCAGGGTGGACGATGCCGCCCGTTCGTTCGGAGGACGAGTTGAACGAACCCTTCGATCCAGATAAACCGCCGCCTGAGCCGCCAGACATACTCGACGTTTTCGAGAACCAGGGCTACATCAGCAAACTGATCCAGTGGGGCCTGGAAGCTTCTAAGCGCGAACGAAGCCGGCCGCATTTGGTCGAACGCGATGACGACCTGGACGGTGAGTGCTGACGAGGTATCCGGTGCCTCGCGAGACAACGCCGCGTGGTCTTCCGTCGGCACATGCGCAACCGAGTTCCGTGGGGCTCACTGCGGAACGAACGAAGTGTAATCGACTGTGATCGAAACCATAGATGCTTCGAGGATGGTGGCCCATGTTTTCGTGCTGATTCCCCGTGACAGCGAAGATGATGCAGCCGACGCTGAGGGTTGCAAGGAGCGCGGTGAGGCGTTCCGTGAAACGGTCTTGAGAGTTTGGCACGATGGGTTTGTAGGTGGTACTTCGTGCGATTCTAGACTAACCTACGACAACTTTAGCGGTGTCCGCGGAATTTGTCGCCGAAAGCCTGGGATATACAGGTCGAAGTTGACTTTCGGGACCCGCCGCGGCTTGCTTCGGAGGCCGTCTATGAAACGTCGAGACTTCGTCAATGAGTTTCTGGTCGGTGGAGCTTTACTCCGGACCGGCGAATCCGCCATCGCGCAACATGGCGGCGCTCCGCCCCAAGTTGGCCGGTCGGCCACGACTGAAGACGTGTTCATCGAGCTCCCCGCCTCCGGCAAACCTCATGCGGGCAAAGTTCTCGCCGCTGTCCAGCCCCACACCGACGATATCCCCATCTTTGCAGGTGGCACGGTGGCCAAGCTTGTCAGCGAGGGCTACACGGGCTATCTCATTCGTACGACCAACGATGAAATGGCCGGGTCCGGCACGACTGGCGAACGCGTTCTGGCTAATGAGCGGGATACGGAAGCCGTTGCAAAAGCACTTGGTCTGCAAAAGGTTTTCAACCTGGAGTATCGCAATCATCAGATGGACGAGATCTCACGCGTTGAACTGCGGGCACGGCTTATCCATCTGATTCGTCTTCTGAAGATCGACACCATCGTTTGCTACGATCCTTGGGGAATTTACGAAGAAAATCCCGACCATTACGTGACCGCGCAAGTAGTGGAGGCGTCTTGCTGGATGGCGGGCATGGACCTTGATTATCCCGAGCAACTCGCCGCGGGCCTGCAACCGCATGCCGTGCAGGAAAAATACTATTTTGCGCGTGGCCCACAAATCGTCAATCGCGTTGTCGACATTTCTCCCTGGATCGATCGCAAAGTGGAAGCCAATCTCGCGAACAAAGCTCAGGGGCCTTGCGGGGAAAACGGTGTTCGCCTGCGCGCCAAACTTGCCAGCCAAAAATTGAGGCTTCCGCTTCTCGGCGGAGATGATGACGCCGCAAACCGTGCATACATCAAGAACATCGTTCTCGATTACGACTCACTGTACCAGCGCGGTGTTCCGTCAGATAAGGAGCTAGGCCGGAAGTACGGTCTGGAGTGGTCGGAGGCGTTTCACTACATCGGGCCTCGCCATTCCCAGCTCGAGCGCTATATCTCTGACCACACGGTCCCCCTCTAAGCGAGCCGAAAAGCGAACCTGTAGGCTAGCTAACCGCGGTAGGAACGATCAGCTGAGGCCTGCCTCGGCTACTGGCTCGAATTAAATGATTTAGACCGCTATGGCGACAGGCAGCTAATTTACCTGGGCCCGTCTTGCTCGCCGACACTCCTTGACCGAGGGTGTTCACGGTTCCCTCAATGTGAGTATAAGCAGCTTGTCCACATATACCGCCTACGGTATAACCCTCTTCTCCATAGCTCCTCGCAATTGTTTACCCATTCCCTTTACATTCAGCATGATATGCGCTGCTTGCTTCGCATATTTCCTTTATACCCTGCGTTGCAATAAGCCTCGGTGTCGTTGTGGCAAGGCGTGCTCCGAGCACCACGAGCCATCGCGAGAATCACGCGTCTTCGCCGGCGTGGCGGTCGCACCGCGCCTTCTTTTCGCAGTTCCTTCGTGCGCTCCTTCGCCTTCATCACGTCGCTCTTGGGAGGATCACTGCAGGACCCGACTATGCCCTCCACGGTATAACCCGTTTCTGCATGGCAGCAGCCAACTCCTTGCGCATCCCTCTGATGTCCAAGAGGATATGTCCGCCTGCTTCGCGTACATCTTCTATACCCTGCGTTGCAATAAGTCTCGGCGTGGTTCTGCCCTGCCGCCACCATTGTTTCGCATGATGCAAACCCTCGAGACGTGCTCGCAGGGCATTGCTTATAGCGATTACCGATATGTTGGCAGGTGACCAAGAGTGAGTAGGAGCCTGGGGGGCGGAGGTTCAGCTCCGACATAAGAACCAAGAAAGTCGGGCTTCAGGCCCTGAGGAATCCCTCCATTCCAACTCCAGCACCAAAAGAACCTCCGTCATTCCGAACGAAGTGGGGAACTCCGCTTCATCGCGATCCCGTCGCAACTCCCAAGCCCTCCGGGCCCTCTGCGTCGCCCTCCCCCCGAACTATTTTCTCTCCCAAACGTATCTATAAACACGACCACGACTAAGAGGCCCTCATGGACACACTCTGGCACGACCTCCGTTACGCCCTCCGCAACCTCCGCAAATCCCCCGGCTTCGCCCTCGTCGCCGTCCTCACCCTAGCCCTCGGCATCGGCGCCTCCACCGCCATCTTCAGCGTCCTCGAAAACATCCTCATCGAGCCCTTCCCCTATCCCGACGACCAGCGCTTTATGTCCATCCAAATCCATGACACCGAACAAAACCGCTCCGGCGGTCGCGGCGGCTTCATCGGTCCCGAATTCCTGGACTACATCGCGCAAAACCACGTCTTCGATCGCGTCATCGCCAACAGCCAGTCCGACGTCCTCTACCGCTCCAGCGCCGGCACGCAACTCCTCCAAGGCAGTTACATCACTCCCGGCACTTTCGAATTTCTCGGCATGCCCGCTCTTCTCGGCCGCGTTATGCAGCCCGCCGATTACGAACCCGGCGCTCCCCCCGTCTTTGTCCTTCGCTACAAAACCTGGGTCACCGAATTTGTCTCCGATCCCGCCATCCTGAATAAAACATTCGTCCTCAACGGCATTCCTCGCACTCTCGTCGGCATCATGCCTCTGCGTTTCGGTTGGGGAGACGCCGACGTCTGGATCCCCGAAAAACCCAGCCGCACCGAAGTCGCCGCCGCGGCCAGCCCCAACCAGCGCTTCTGGTTTTTCCTGGGACATCTCAAACCCGGCGTAACCACCAAACAAGCCGAAGCCGATCTCAACGTGATCGCCAAAAGCCTTTCCGCCATTTATCCGAAATATTATCCAAAGCATTTCACCGTTCAGGTGCAGTCGCTCACCGATCTCGTCGTCGGTGATTTCCGCACCACGCTCTACATCGTCTTCACCGCCGTCGGTCTACTCCTTCTCATCGGTTGCGGCAATGTCGCCAATCTTCTTCTCGCCCGCGCCACCACCCGCGAAAAAGAATTCGCCGTGCGTTCCGCTCTCGGCGCATCTCGCTATCGCCTCGTTCGCCAACTCCTCGTCGAAAGCCTGATCCTCGCGCTGGGCGGCGCAGCCGTGGGTGCGCTCTTCGCTTGGGGTGGCCTCAAGTCCTTAGTCGCTCTCATGCCTCAAGGCATGGTTCCCGCCGAAGCGCAAATCCGCCTCAACGCTCCCGTGCTCCTCTTCACTCTCGGCGTCTCCGCCCTCACCGCGCTCGTCTTCGCC
>Ga0210383_10002633_pt1 | contig 16192 bp, 13 predicted proteins | sample IncBWC14OmetaG_FD_160072 | JGI IMG/M metagenome (GOLD analysis project Ga0210383, IMG submission 160072) | Forest soil microbial communities from Barre Woods Harvard Forest LTER site, Petersham, Massachusetts, United States - Inc-BW-C-14-O ...
GGTTGGCCGGAAGCGAACCTCGTGCGCTTCAATCTTCAAATAAGTGGCGAGAGCTCTCCTGAGCAACGCTCTGCTGATCACATATTGATTGCGGGGCGCAGGAAATTTGAAGCGCTCGGCTCGCGCTTGCTCTTCCGGATCAAGCTGTTCAAACAACAAAGAGCCGGCTGCTTTTTCCCAGGCGACAAGATCAACCTGCCAGACATGGACTTCGTCAGCCGGCAAGATACCATCGGGATGCCTCAGGGGATCGGGGTCCACAGGCTTAGATATCACGGACCACGCGAAGCTGCAAACTTGCTTTTTGAGGATGGCGGTTTGGGCAATCTCTGTATTACAATCGGCGTAATCCAGCCGAAAGCAATACAGTGGTTCATTTCACCGAAACTTTTTCGGGGCCTATCGGCCCCGCTTGGCGGCCATGAAAAACATATACGAAGTGCTGCGAGAAAAAGAAATGGATCTGGCGCGATTACGGACCGAAGTTGATGCCCTTCGATTCGTCGCACCGCTGCTTGCCGACCGGATTGTCGAACCGGGTGACGATGAAGTCATCCGCCAACCCGATCTTGCGTGGACGCCGGCGCTGCAGAAGAATAAGTGGCCGCTGAAGGTGGGCACACCGGCCCCGACCTACACCGATTCCTAGCGTCGTCGGTCGCGTGCGATCTAGGAGTGCAATGGTTTTCACTTTTCCTGACGGACCCGAACTCCGCACGACTATCAAGTCATTGTCTATCAACAACATACATTAAGGTACCGCTGGCAGGCGGATTGCCCTTTAGTAAGTCGTCAGGAGTGCGACGAATTGGTCGGGCTCCCGCGAATTGAACATGCCACTCCGCAAACTGTGCTCGATTCTTCTGATCGCTCTAGTCTCCGGCCAGTGTTTGGCTTCAGTAACGGGATCCGATTCACGAGTTTATGGGGGGCCATCCTTTACGTTAACCGCCCGCGAGCATCAGATCTGGCCTCCGCCATTGCGCGATTCCAAGTTTGCCGCAATGGTGCGTGCAACCGCGACTTCAAATTGTGAAGCGTCAGAACCCCCCGAGCCTTTGGCGACTCCGAATCCTCTGATCGACATCGCCGAGCCCAGCGGAAAGGTGAGCGTCAGTTTCATCATCGGCACCGATGGCCGGGTTCATTCTCCACTCATCCTTGAAAGCGCGGGACCGGTTGAAGACCGAACCATTCTGGATACGGTCCGTTCCTGGCGCTATCGTCCAGCGACGTGCAATGGCGCCGCTACCGAAACCGAAGGCAAGATCGAGTTCTCCAGCCGATAGCCATTCTTTTCGACTAGAATGGCCGCAGCGCTATGGATCACGAAAAACCAACCGGACCGCTGCGCAATTTGCCGCCGTCAGGTTCCGACCCAGAACTCGGGCACAATCCCTCGGTTGATGACTTCTTCCGCCGTCTGAAACAGGACTTGCATCACCCCAAGCCGGGCACCGAAGCCATTGCCGCGGCCCTGCAAGCAGTGCAACGCCTGGCTTCGCAGGTGGACACGGATACATCCGTGGGCGCTGTCGCGGAAGCTGGCGGATCTCACATTTGCCCCTCCTGCGGAAGCCCGAACCCGGTAGACAATCGATTCTGCGCCATTTGCGGTGTCCCGCAGAAGGATGCCCCACCCTTGGCAAGAGAAACTTCAATCGCATCTGGCGCAAGGCCAGAAGTGCATGGCGCCGGCCAGCATCACTATCATCATCATTACCATCACCACTATTTCGCATCTGAAGGTGGCGTCTCACACGCTGCCGCGGAGCCGCGTGCAACAGGAAGCGTTCCAGTCGGGCGTGACGCTCAAGTCCGTCCGTCGTCGGTAGGGGGTTCACTAACCCGGGCCGAAACCGCAGTCCGAAAGATTACCCAGGATTGGGCGCTGGCCTGCAATGGAAAGCAGCTCGACGATCTGATCAGTCTCTATGCAGTGGACGCGATTGTTCTTCGTCCCAATGTGCCGCCGGTTCGCGGCACGGCCGCGATTCGCGAGTTCTTTTTCGGTGCGCTCGATGCCGGACTGGGCGATGTCGAGATGGAGCTTTTGCGCGTGGAAATATTCGGAGACATCGCTTACGAGGCGGGCCGCTGCAAAATGTTGATTCCGTTTACCATGGGCAAGCGCCGCGAAGAGCGCGGCAAGTATCTGCTAACCCTGGCCCGGCAGGCGGGTGACTGGAAGATCCTCGCTGACTGCTGGTCGAGCGATTTGAGTCTGGGAGTGAACGTGGATTCGGGGCCGGCCAAGCCAGTCGTGCAAAGCCCTGTCCCACCTGCAGTGAAGCCACCACTTCGCAAAGGCTAGCATCGCGCTTACGGTTACGGAGAGACACCCATCTTCCCGAAGTCATGGCGTAGCTGCGTCGCATCCTTCATTTGGACAATCTGCATTCCCAACTTCGCGGCGCTGTCCAGGTTTAGCGGACGATCGTCAACAAAACAGCATTCCTCCGGCAGCCTCTGCGTGATTTCGAGAGCCAGACGGTAGATTCCTTCTTCAGGCTTGCGCAATCCCACAAAACACGAACTGACAAACAGGCTGAAGATTTCGCGCAGACCAAAGGTGCGGATGCGAAACAAATTAAGTTCTTTCGATTCGTTGTTAATCGTGGACATCAGATATTTGCCGGAGCGGGTCAGTTCCTGCGCTAGCTGCAATGCTTCGGGATTAGGTTGCGACAGGGAAAACATATGCTTAGTGAAGGCTTCTATTGTGAAGGATCGCGGACGGTAGAAAATAGTGCGCTCGAGATAATCCTGCAAGGTGATCTTGCCGCGCTCGAAGGAAGAAACCAGCATCTCGTGACGGCTCTCGAATTCGACTTCATCAAGGCCGAACTGTGAGAGGGTTTGCTGGCGCTGTTCGTGGTCCCACGCGTTGCTGAGAAGTACGCCACCAACATCCCAGAAAAGAGCGCTGATTTTTGCCAAGACATCCTCCGGAGCCCGATTGGATTACGTCCGGATATCTTACAGGCTATTGAATGCCGCGCTGAAGCGCTGCGCCAATCACGTGCAAAAATAATCTTGTCCCGGCGTCGTAGAAACGTAGCTAGCTACGTTTCTACAATCTGGGTTTCAAGCGCGAGCGGAAGTTCTTGCGCCGAAAAAACGCAACACGGGCAAAGACGCCCGCGTCTACATGGGAAAAGCCCCGAACCTGCTTTGCAGGATCGGGGCCGGTTGAAATCGCGGTTTTGTTTAGTAGCAGCCGGTGTGCGGAGTGAAGCTTTGCCGGTAGCTCAAGTTGTCGATGTCGCGGAACAGCGGCGTTCCGGGCGGCAGATTTTGCGGTTGCGTAAATAACGGATCGAAGACAAAATTTCGGTTCGGTGGTTCGTAAGTTGTACCGCCGCCGTTTTTGTCTGTCCCCGTCGCATAAGTGGAGTAGTACATGCTTACCAAAGATCCCTTATAGTTCAGGGTATCCCCGCCCCAATTTTCCAGTTGGCGGATGAAGTTATGCACTCCGCCATCCGTGCCCCAGTCGTCTGTCCCCGACCATGCGCAACATACGTTGACCGGGAAATCGATATTTTTTCCACCGGAGATAGCTACGCGATAGTAGGAAGTGAACGCTTGCCGTCCGCCATCGTTGCTCGGAGACTTCAGGCTGTTCAAATCCACCCATCCCTGTCCGCTGACGGGGTCGTAAGTGGAGAGTAGTGTAACCGCGTCTGCGATTACAGCCGCTGCCGCGTGTGGAGGATCGGCCGCGGCCGGATTCGTCCAAGTGGGATCTGCGACGCTGCTGTTGTAGTCTCCCTGAATGTAAACCGGATTCTCCGAGCCGACGGTGAAGCCGCCTTTGCCGTTGTCGATGCGCACTGGAACATTGCCCAGCGAGCCATCAACTAATTTGAGAACGTGCCGGGCGCCGCTGACCCAGTTTTTCTGGCCAATAATGCAGTTTGGAATCCGTCCCGCAATCAGGTAAGGATCAGGGCTGCCAGCAGCAGCGTTCCGAATCATGCTGTTCACGCTTCCCGCCGCGGTGTACGCAGCTCCAACATAACCCAGCCCCAAACCCATATTGCCGGCTCCCCAGTTATCCAGCAGGCCGTTGTCGTTATCGTCCTCGGGAGACTGCGTCTTGTTCCCCGGAATTGGTTCCAGCGCACCGTCGGGATTCCCCGCCTGAGTGCTGGAGTTGATGGCGTCTTCCAATCCGGCGTCCCCGGTTTTCGTACCTGCGGGACCTACCGGCGCGGTGCCGTTCGGATTCGGCAGCATCCCTCTACGATCAGAGAAATAGAGAACGTATCCGTTCTGGAACTGAGGGTCGACCAGGTTCCCGCTGCCGGGAATGGTCCCATTCAGCCAGTTTTTCAAGTTGCCCACGTCGATTTCCACGGCGTTCATCACGCCATTCGGGGCGCAGGTTGCATTGCCCGTGTTCACATCGCGGACTTCGCCTTCGCGGGCGTCATAGAAGTTAATGGGATACCAATTGTTCATGGTAACGCTTTGTACAGCCGCTTTGCTGTCGCCGTACCATGGCGTCAGGGTAGTCTGGTCAACCGTAACCTCAGGTGGTTTGGCTTTCACGCAGTTCCAAACGCCGGCTACCTTGGTGCAGCCGGTTGGCCCAACACCCTTCATGTCTATGGTGCCGTCCCCGTTGCGATCCGCCGGCTGTTGCAGAATCAGGATTGCGTTGGGATTCACCGGATTCGTTCCGGGCGCAGTTGGAGGAGCTAACCCCCGCGCGAATCCCAGGGCCAGCCACTCCGCCGTGACCGGGTGATAGACTCCGCCGGCGTCACGATATTCGACGCGCAAATAGCCATCAACCAGATTCCAGGTGTTGGTGGCGTTGGCGGCAGTCGGCGTGAAATACGGGTAAGGAGCTTTGTAAAAAGGATTGGGGGCTGCCGGGCAAACTCCAGAGCCAGTGCAAGGCGTCAAGGCTATGGCTGGCGGCGCGGCTGTCAGGCCGTTGTTGTTGGTGTTCGCGACCAGCGTTGTTAACGGTGCCGCAGGAGGCCCCTGGTCGTTGGTGAATGTGATGTCAGCCGCGATCGGTTGCAGCGGCGCGTACGGCCAGTCGACAGCCATCGTCGGGTTCGCTTCCGGAAAGAGCGTGCCCGTCCAGGTGCTGGTGTCAGGGTACGCCGTCGTTCCCGCAGCGAAGTAAGTGTTATAGCTTCCGCCGCTGGCCAAGGCCGGCAACCCCGCCGGAACCGACGCGGGCACTCCTGCGGCATAAGGCGCTATGTTGGCCAAGCGAATATTGTTTGCATCTCCAACTCCGCCGGGAAGGTCTGCAGGTGTATCCGAGATCAGCACGCGAATTTCGGCTTCATTGTAGAGTCGCGATGCGCCCAACGGTGTAGTGGGGTTTTCTCCTGCCGGAGGCCGACGGATAATTTCGAAAGGCTGTGGTTGCAGTCCAACTCCGGGCGTGTTGTTGATAAAGGGAAGCGAAAGCTTTGTGGCTCCCGTGCCTCCCGGGTTTCCATAGTTTCCATCGATAATCCAGCTGTTGTAGGTTCCTACTGACAGCGCAGACCATCCCGGGTTCTGCGCGGAGGTCGGTCCCCCCACGACACTGCCCTCGGTTAAGGCCATGGGCCGGCAGCCGGGCAGGCCACCCGGACAGCCGAGAGAGGTGGTCAGAATGTCCACAGTGCCGTTGTGATTCGCGGTGGTCGGGTTCCCGTTAGCCTGTACCTGGCGAATGACGTTGCCCCAGGCGCTGACTTTGTCCTGAAATGTCGTAAGACCGCCGTTACCAGCCGACAGATACAAGTCGCCGTTGGTATGAACACGGCCGGCGAACGTCATGGGCGGCCCAGCGAAGAAGCTGCAATCACCGTCGCAGAAGACGCCGAACTGGAACACCGGAACCAGCGCAACTTCGACGGTTCGGGTCATGTTCACTTCGTCTCCAACCGTTCCCAATCCGGCGAGCGAAGTCGTAGCCGTTACCTGAAGAGTCACGGGAAGAATCGATGCATACAAACCCTGATACGGCCCGGTCGCAATCTGGCCGAAATTCGTTGCCAGGGTACCATCCGGGTTCGTGGCCGGCGTCAGAGTGTAAACCGGATAGCTCATGTAAGCAGTGTTCGGCGGCGCATCCACATTCAGAGCCTGAATTTGCGAGGCCGTGGGCGATTCGATGCTCTGGAACATGCCCGCCAGGTCCGAGGTCATGTGTTCGATCCCACCTTCAGCGGCGTGGAAGGCCAGAGCGTTCTGCGTGTCCTGGCCACCTACTTTGCCTTCGGTGTTAACCATCATGAGCAAACCGATCGCGACCCCAGACATAATTAACAACAGCATCAGGGACGCAATCAGCGTGAAGCCTCGTGAACCATGTTTGCTGCTATGCATCTTGTAGCTCCTTCGTTCCACTTTCAACTCTGCTCGTCCCGGCCCAGACCGTTGGCGACGAGTCCTCCGTTTGAACTAAAAACTGTAACGATTCTGATAGCTCAGATTGCGCGCGCTGATCGAAGTCTGAAAGTCAAAGCTCTGATAACCGTTGGTCGCGCCCGAGTAGCTCTTGGCACCAGACATCTGGCTCCGAATCGTGAAATGGGTGAGGTTGATCTTGCGGATCAGGTTGAGCGACGTGCCAGGATACCCAGCATTGCCTACGGCATTCAGGAGATTTCCGTTCGAGTCGTAAGTGTCGTAGGTGAATTGCAGGTTTACGACGTTCTCTGCCACTGGCACCGGCAGGTGTCCGCTGACTTGTCGCATCAACACCGGCGTACCAGGTCCAACCCCCAGCGGGTCAGGCAAGAGTTGCAGATAGTAAGAGATGACAAAGATACGTGTCGCCGTGGTATTCGAGCCCGTAAGGATCTGCTCCAGATCGCCGCCTGTGGCGCCGCTCTGATTGAACTGCAGCGGATCGCCATTCAGAAAGTTGACCGTATAAACTCCACCGCCGCCCGCTGCATTAGTCACTTCCGCGATTGCTTGGCCGGAACCTGCGGGGAGAGTGTTCTGGAACAAAACCAGATCGCCCGCCGTCAGACCGACAACCGGATCGTTTACCGCCTGCGGATTGACCAACCCCGGCGGAAGAGAGCACGTCGGCGGCGTGGGAACCGGTGCCGTAAAAGTTACCGGATTAATCGCAGTACCCGCAGGAGGCGGGAACGAGACTGTATAGCAATTCAAAGCGAAGACGGAATCCGTATAAACGATCGTGATCACGTCGCTCTTGGTTACGCTGCCTGGAGGCGTGATTCCCAATTGCCAACCGGGAACAATTCCATACAAAGTCGGAATACAAGGGCCAACGTTCGTGGAGCACGGATAAGCGATGCCCCCGCCAGGAATGCAGTCCCCTACTTGGTCGCAACCGTAGATTGACGTGTTCGGGGTTCCTGAAGGCAACGCCACGCCTTGTCCGGGGGGCATTCCTGCGCCAGCCAGACTGATGTCTTTCAGGATCAGGTTCGAGGCCGCGCGAAGATCCTGCTGCATTTCTGCGCGCTGAGAAACTACGAAGGTCGAGGCCATCCCTTGACTGAACAACTTCACGGCAGCGCCCACCACGATCATGCCCACGGCAAGCGAGACCAGGAGTTCGATCAAGGTGAAACCGCAGCCGGAATTTGTGGACCTTCGTCCCATAATTTCTCCCTTACCGATATTCCGAAATGTAGGTGTTCAGAACGTATTGCCGGGGAAGCTTAAATTGGGGAGTCTGGTACTGGATCGTAATAGTGATTGAGCGCAACGAAGCGATGGGGATCGGCCCGCCCGACGGCGGGTAAACCGGTGAAATCAGAATTTGCCGCTGGAAATTGGTGAGCGTCAGGCATGTGTCTGCCCCCGGCAGCGGGCAGTTTCCAGCGAAGACTCCCGTCGGTCCCGGTTGCTCCAGAATTTGCGGACCGCAAGCCGCGTCGTCGGCGGTGCCGACAATTCCGTCAACTCCCGCACAATCGATCGGCTGGAAGCCGGGGAGGAAAAGTCCGCCCGAACCCGTGTTCTGAATCTGCGTCCAGGTCACGTTCGCCGTTTCGCGTGCCGTCAAAATACTCTCGATGGCTTCGTTGGCTAATTGCTTGGCGGTTCCATTGAGCTGTGAAGTTTGCGTCGCGGCCATCGCAATTCCAAAAACCCCCAGCAGGGCGATCAACCCGACCATCAGGATGACCATCGAAACCATGACCTCAATCAGACTGAACCCTTCTTGGGTTTTGTCGATGTGTGGCCGGAAAGCAATGCTCCTCTGAGCTCTCACTGTTGCCTCCAGTAATACTTTGCGCCATTCTGGTACGCCCGCCATCCTCGTATCCGACCCGTTGCACCCCACAGGGTGATGGCGCGCGAACTGTCGATGAAACCGGGCCGCGCGATGTAAACCACCCCATTGTTAACGTTGCCAAGTGCGTCTGCCGCCGAGCCGTCGGGGTAGAAATAAATCACGTTCTTTGCGCCCGCTACGATGCCTTGATCAAAATCGATGGCAGTCGCTCCCGTTCCGAAACCATCGGGTGTGGTGGGCGCAACCAACGGCGAATTGGGAAGGCCGGGCTCGGCGTCGAAGGCGACATCCGAGGGCAGCGCGAAACTTGATACGACGGTTCCCGTTGAGCCTTGCGTGATTGTGATGGTGTTGGGTTGAACCGCATTGTTTAAAGTGACGTAATAAATCTGGCGTTGTGCCACGGATATGTCCCGGGCTTGCCGCAGCGCCATCAACGTCTGGTTGTAGCCCGACGTGATATGGGTCTGCCTCAGCGCCGGCTGGATGGCCACGATGGAGAAAGCCAGCACGATCAGGATGAGAGTCACTACTACCATCATCTCGATCAGCGAAAACCCGCGTTCTCTGCGTGAAGACATGAATCCTTTCTTTCTCCGGGGAGGTTGGTCCAAGGCCGGCTCTTCTGAAGAAACTCTTCCTAGCCCTGCTCCCATTTGCCATCTCGGGGTTGAGCCTGGCCGTCCTTCATCGCGCGTTACGCCGAAGGAGGGGCATTTCCACCAAGGGAAAGGCCGCTGGCTAACCCGCATGCAAGCCCATCGTAAGGAGGGGACGGGAGAGCGTCAAAGTACTAAAGGGCGGGGCTGTATTGTTGGACTTATGTAACGTAATTAGGCGAGGTAACTCCGGTAACTTTGGCATTGCAGCGAGCAGAACGGATCGCGAAGCGGAAGCTGGCTTACGCGCCCCGTGCGTTCGCCGCCAGACCTCTGCCGCTCTTGTTGGCCGTCCGGGTGGTGGGTACGTAGGCGCAGGAACGAACATCGTAGTGCTGAGCCAGACAACTTCCACATAGATGAAGCTGGTGGACCCTGCACTGCACCGCTGGAGCTTCGGTTCCGCACAGGTCACAACCTCCGCGCACCCGCTGGTTGCTGGGTGCCGACTCTTTCCGCGGCTCCCCTGAGGCGATCGCGATTTGCACCGCTCGAGCTTTGGCATAAATGCCTGTAGCAACGATGAGAGCGCCCAACGAGAATTGGCACGCTCCAATCTCGAGCAGATCAGCGTCGGGCTGCTCTCCCAGGGCGCTGGGCAGAAAGCAGAGTCCAATAAAGATTAAAGCTGCGCCCGCTGCCATGATCCAGTTGGCTGTCTTCGTAGACATGAATTCTCAATTCCTCGGGCGGAAGGGGGAAACCCCCTGCTGACCAACTATGGGTAATCTCTCCGAGGTTCCACGCTGAACATAGCGGGTTACCGGCTTAAACTCCAGATGACTAAAGTCATCTTCGTCACAGATGCGTGACCCAGGTAACTTGTGAGTCGCTCGCGAGGCAACCTACCATGACCGAACATGGCGCTGACATCGCTATTAGTGTGCTCGGATGCCCAGGCGGTCCAGGTGCTCAGCCGAATTCTCCAAGATCTGGGCATTGCCGTCGAAGTTTGTGGCGATCTGCGCATGGCCCATGCCCGGCTTTATGATCGACACTTCGATGTTCTGCTGGTGGACTGCAAGGATGAGCCTGCCGCAGTCGAACTGATCGCCCAGGCTCGAAAAATTCCCGCCAACCAGAATGTTGTTGCCATTGCGATTGTCAGCGCGCGCAATGAGGTGCGCGGCATTTTCGCCAAGGGCGCAAACTTCATTCTTTACAAGCCCATCTCGCCGGAGCGCGCCGCCCACAGCATGCGTGCCGCCTGCGGCCTGATGCAGAGCGAGAGACGGACACGCCCGCGCATTCCGTTGCAGGCAGGCACTTCCATCGATTACGCCGGCAAAGAAAATGTCCCCGCCGCTCTGGTGGATTTAAGTGAGGACGGTATCGCCTTCCGATCGGACAGCAAATTGCCGCCGTATTGCAAAGTCTATTTTCAATTTGCGTTGCCGGAAAATGCGTCACTGGTGCGGCTTTCGGGTGAGGTCATGTGGCAGGATTCTTCGGGTCGAGTCGGGATCAGATTTGCGCAGGTGCCTCGCAGTTCGCGCCAGGTGCTGAACGATTGGCTGCAGGCGAATCTTCCGTCGTCTTTAGAAGCTACTCCGGCGGCTTCGCAGGATTCGACCAGCGTTGAAGATCCAGGGCTGCGGTTGTCTGCAGGGCTCGGCTTGCTATCGTCGTCGTCCGCCGATCGCCGCAACCTTTCCCGACATGCTTGCTGTCTCGGAGCCGAAGTCTACCGCGCAAACACCAAGGCTGCGACCCGTTGCACGCTCATCGACATCAGTTCGGGCGGTTGTTACCTTGAGACCACCGAGACTTTTCCCAGTGGAACGGCTCTCGAGATCGTGGTGCGCACCCAGGATCTCCGATTGCGGATTCACGGAAAAGTACTGGGTACGCATCCCGGTTTCGGCATGGGAGTGGAATTCAGCCTGCGAACCGGCGAGCACCGGAAACAAGTGGAGCAGTTGATTGCGTGCGCGCAGGCGGAGCCGAAGGTCTCGAGCTAAATCAGTCCAGGTCTTTAAGCAATTGCTCCCCGAATTCCAAACTAAATAGGGATCCTTCGACTCCGCGTTTGCTTCGCGATGCGAAACAACGCTGCGCTCAGGATGACAGATGTTTGGGCCGGTTCAGCGCTGAAGCACCTTTTCTTCGGCTGTTGCCTTGCGGAAATACTCGAGCGACATCTTCAGGCCAGTCTCAAGATCGATCTTCGGCTCCCAGCCCAGTAGGGTTTTGGCCTTCGTAATATCCGGCCGCCGTTGTTTGGGATCGTCCTGCGGAAGCGGTTCGTAGCGTATCTTACTTTTCGACCCCGTGACCTTCAATATCCGCTGAGCGCATTCGAGAATAGTGAACTCCGTCGGATTGCCAATATTGACCGGCAAGTGCTCCTGAGACTTCGACAACCGTATGAAGCCGTCAATCTCGTCGCTGACGTAGCAAAAGCTGCGCGTCTGGCTGCCATCGCCGTACACGGTTAGATCCTCGCCGCGAATCGCCTGCTTCATGAAGTTGGGCACGACGCGGCCGTCATTCAGTTGCATGCGCGGCCCATAGGTGTTGAAGATGCGCACGATGCGCGTGTCCACGTTGTAGTAACGGTGGTAAGCCATGGTCACGGCTTCGCTGAAGCGCTTGGCCTCATCGTAAACCGACCGCGGTCCAATGGGATTTACGTGTCCCCAGTAGGTTTCTTTCTGCGGGTGCTCCAAGGGATCGCCGTAGCATTCGGAAGTGGAAGAGGTCAGGTATTTCGCGCCATACTTTCGGGCCACGTCGAGAGCGTGAAAAGTACCGAGCGAGCCAACTTGCAGAGTTTCGATTCCGTGTTTGGTGTAGTCGACGGGGCTGGCCGGGCAGGCGAAATGAAATACGTAATCGACCCTGCCGCAATCGAAAGGTTGATTGATGTCGAGCTGCTGAAATTCAAAGCGCGCGTCGTGACGCAGATGCTCGAGGTTGGATTGGCGCCCAGTCAGAAGGTTGTCGGCGCAGACCACCGTATAACCCTCTGCCAGCAATGCATCGCACAGATGGGAACCCAGGAACCCGGCCCCGCCGGTGACCAAGGCGCGCGGCTGGCTCATGAGCGGCTGGCTTTCCTGGGCGGAGTCCCAGCTTCGAGCGGCAAAGCCTCAGGGATGGCCGCCGGACGCCCGACGCTGTAGTAGGTGAATCCATGCGCCGCCATAACTTCCGGATCATACAGATTGCGCCCATCAATCACGATGGGATATTTCAACTGCTGGTGCAGGCGATCAAGATCCAGGCTGGCAAATTCATCCCATTCGGTGAGAATCAACAGAGCGTCCGCGCCGCTGGCCGCCTCGTAAGCGTCGCTCGCATATTCGACAGTTGAATTCAAAACCTCTTTCGCACGCTCCTGCGCTGCTGGATCGTAGGCCGCGATCTGGCACCCCTCCTGCAGCAAGGTCTTCACCAGCAGAATAGCGGGCGATTCGCGAATGTCGTCGGTTCCGCCCTTGAAAGCCAAGCCCAACACGCCTAAACGCTTGCCGCGCAAGGTCCACAATGCGTTGTGCACTTTGCGCAGGAAACGATGGCGCTGGTCCTCATTGATGCGCATGACTTCGTCGAGCAGGCGGAATTCGTATCCGGACTCCCGCGCCACGGCGCGGAAGGCCATCAGATCTTTAGGAAAGCATGACCCACCATAACCCACACCCGGATTCAGAAACCTCGGTCCAATCCGGCTGTCCGTTCCAATGCCCTGGCAGACTTGCTGTACGTTCGCCCCCACCGATTCGCATACCGACGCGACTGCATTGATGAACGAAATCTTCATCGCAAGGAAAGCGTTGCAGGCATGCTTGATCAGCTCCGCACTCTTGGTGCTGGTAATGATCAACGGTGGCGGGATCTGAGCGTGGTCCGGTCGCGGGATTGCGTCCGGGCGTTTGTAATAAGTTCCATCGGTCAGGGGAGCATAGATGGCCCGCAAGACAGAAGCGCAGCGTTCATTGTCCGCGCCTACGACGATGCGATCGGGATAGAAAAAGTCCGTGACCGCAGTGCCTTCCCGCAGAAACTCAGGATTCGACGCCACATCGAAAGAATCCGGAGGCGCCGCATTGCGCAGAATGATCTTGCGAATCCACTCGCTGGTGTAAACCGGAACTGTGCTCTTTTCAACCACCACTTTGTAACCGTTGATCGCCGACGGAATGATCCGAGCTACCGATTCCACATACGAAAGATCAGCATTCCCTTGCTCGGTAGGCGGCGTTCCCACCGCGATGAACACGGCTTCGCTGGCTTCTACCGCGCTTCGCAGATCGTCGGAAAACGTAAGACTGCGGCCGCGATGACGCTGCAGCAACTCCGGCAGGAACTTCTCGTGAATCGGAACCTGTCCGTCCTTAAGGGCGTCAAGCTTCAGCCGATCGTTGTCCACCAGGATGACTTGGTGGCCCATGTCGGCAAAACATGCCCCAGCCACCAATCCGACGTATCCCGATCCCACTATCGCGATCTGCATCCAAAATCTCCTGAGACTCAGGCCTGTATCAGGCACAAAAAGCGTAGAATTTTGCGGTAAAAACTTACTTTACCAGCTTTCTTCACGCTGGGGCGAGTTGACAGCGGAGTTTCTCGCAGCCAATGCAGGAATGGGAACAGGGAGGGTCTCGACAAGTCCGAATCCCAACCATCCGGAAGGCACCTGCCTTGCCCGATTTGGGGTTGACAAGGTGCTTTTTTCGCGGGAAACTCCGCTTCAAGGTCTAAACTAGGTCGGAGCGGCTCGGTGCCGGAATGGCCGCCGGGAAGCCAAAAGTCCGCTCCGTTAGCAATGGTAGCTGGTTAAGATGGCTCATCATCCGATATCTCGGCCCGACCCCTTCGATCCTCCGCTGCCAAGCGCTGCCCAAGTTTCTCTCGACGGACTCGATAGCAGCGAATTGTCGGATGGCTTATCGCTGGCCGAGTTGGCGACGGCTTTATCGGCCCACGGCGGGGGAGTCCTGTCCGCGGATCTTGCCCTTGATCTGGTGCTGAATGAAATCGTCGAACACGCCCGTTTAGCGACTGGCGCAACTGCAGCCGCCATCGCTCTGGCTCGCGGCGACGAGATCGTCTGCCGGGCCACGACTGGCGCGAATGCTCCCGACCTCGGCGTCAAATTGGACGTCGATGCCGGGCTTTCCGGCGCTTGCGTCCAAACCAAGCAGTGGCAGCGGTGCGACGACACCGAAACCGATTCTCGCGTCGATGCCGAGGTCTGCCGCGATCTGGGTGTGCGCTCTATTCTGGTCTACCCCGTTGTCCGACAGGAAACGCTGCTGGGAGTTTTCGAGATCTTCTCTCCTCGCCCCAACGCCTTCAGCGATCGTGAAATTCAAACCCTGCAAGCCCTTTCGCGCAGCATCATCAACAATGTCGATCGTGCTGCGGATGTGCTGGCCCCGCCGTCCCTGCCTGTATTTCCATCTGCTTCGGCGGAAGCGGCCACCTCCGCTATCGTCGCTGAACTCGAAAGCGCGCATACTCTGCCGGCCGATGAAGTGCAGCTCGATCCGGCTAAGGCTGATCCTGCGCCGCTCGATCCCAAACAATTTGACGCGCTGCTTGATCCCGCTTCGCCGGCTCCCGATTCTTTGCCCGCGACCACGGATCCCGAAGTTTATCCCCGCGACTATTCGATGATTGTCTTGACGCTCGCCGTAATTGCATTGGCATTGTCTGTGGGTTGGATGCTCGGCTACGTACGCAGTCCGGGAGTTGGCGCCAAGCCGAAAGCAGTGGTGAGTGTTCCAGCCGTGCCAGCATCAGCAGGCCCGGTCCAGGGAACTGGCGCGAATGCCAGTCCCGCAGCGCCGGTAGCCAATCAGCCCGCAACCGAGAATCCTGCGGCCGCGTCGGCCTCCGCTCAGCCGCCCGACTCCCAGCCGACTGGGACAGCCGTACCTCCGCCCGGCGGATTAGTTGTCTACGAAGGCGGCAAGGTAATCTTTCGAACGCCGCCGTCGGGCTCTCATCACGCCGCGAAGGATACAACCGGCCAGCCGGTTCAAGTGCCTTCAAAAGTTGCGGATGAGTATCTCGTGCTTCGCGTGGAGCCCGAATATCCCGAGGCAGCCAGGGCGCAACACATTCAGGGCCCGGTAGTGCTAGAGGCATTGGTCGGCGAAGATGGCGCGGTCGAGAAGCTCAGCACCATCAGCGGGGATTCCCAACTGGCCGCCGCAGCCACCGACGCCGTTCAACACTGGCGCTTCAAACCCTTCTATAAAAATGGCTCGCCGGAAGAATTTCAAACGCAAATCACCGTCAGTTTCAGATTGCCCTGAAGAACGCCTCTGCGGCCTGCGCCGCCCCCACTGACCGCGAATACTCTTGACGCTATAATCACGCGAATGGTCAGCTATGCTCCACCCCTCCCCCCGGACCTGCCGCAGCCTCATCTGCGCATTCATGCCATTAACATCTTCGTTCATGATCAGGATGAAAGCCTGCGGTTTTATCTGGATCAGCTCGGTTTCAATCTGGTTGGGGATGTTCGCTTTGGATCGGGCCAGCGCTGGGTAGCGGTTTCGCCTCCCGACGGAAGCGCGGTGCTTTCGTTGATCGCGCCCCAGCCCGAATCCAAAGAGTGCCAACTGATTGGTCGGCCCACGCAGGTGGTCTTTGTCACCGAAGATGTCGCCGCCAAGTACATCGAATGGCGCGCGCGCGGAGTTCGTTTTCAATATACGCCGCGCCTCAAGCGGATCAAATATGAGCGGCCCGCACTGCCACAGGCGTCAACGGACTCGCAAACGCAGGCTGAGCACGCGCCTCTCTGGGGCGGAGTCTTCACCCACTTCAAGGATCTCGACGGCAACACCTTTGCACTGGTCAGTCTCGACGAGGAGAGCCGGCGCGTCGAAGAACATCGCCGCGCGGTTGCGGCGAAGTCGGAATCCGAGCGCCGCGCTGCCCAGGAATTGGAAATCGCCAAGCAGGTGCAGACCCGGCTCTTCCCGCAAACGCTTCCCCCGCTTTCGACGCTCGATTACGCCGGTATTTGCGCTCAAGCTCGCCAGGTCGGAGGCGATTACTTCGATTTCCTTGATCTCGGCCGGGAGCGCCTCGGCCTGGTGGTCGGCGATATTTCAGGGAAGGGAATCGCGGCCGCGCTCCTGATGGCCAATCTGCAAGCCAATCTTCGCAGCCAGTGCGCCATCGCCCTCGATCAACCGCAGCGCTTCATGCAACTCGTCAATCGCCTCTTCTACGAGAATTCGGCGGAAAGCTCTTACGCCACCCTATTCTTCGCCGAATACGACGACCGCGCCCGACACTTGCGCTATGTCAATTGCGGCCATCTCTC
>Ga0210383_10002634_pt1 | contig 16192 bp, 13 predicted proteins | sample IncBWC14OmetaG_FD_160072 | JGI IMG/M metagenome (GOLD analysis project Ga0210383, IMG submission 160072) | Forest soil microbial communities from Barre Woods Harvard Forest LTER site, Petersham, Massachusetts, United States - Inc-BW-C-14-O ...
ACGTTGAGGCGCGCCGTAAGTTCATCGAAGATAATGCGCTCGACGTGAAGAACCTCGACATCTAACCAAGAGTTTTGAAAGGGCACGACCTTAGTCGTGCCGATGAGCCGTTTATTTTTTGTCGTCCCGCGCGGACTTTAGTCCACGCGGGATCGAACCGACAATGCGCTTCCGGCGGAGGCGGCGCTTCACCACAACCAAGCATGGCTTCTTCCCGGACGTTCCCCAAACTCGGACTGCCCCAGTACGCGGCTCTTACACTTCTCTTTATCTTCGCGGCGCAATGTCTATGGTTCATGGCCAACGTGCCCATCACCCAGATGGAAAGCAGCTACATCGAAGACGGGTTGCTACATGTTGACCGGCTGGTGAATGCCGGTACCGAATTCCGCTCGCCCTTGGTCCCGCTGCTGGCTGGTGTGCCGGCGAACGCCATCGACGCTAAGGGCAACTTCGCGCACCTCAGCGAATACCGCTTCGTCATCCGCCTTCCATTTCTGTTGGCGGGACTGCTACTCGGCGCGTCGCTGTGGTACGTCGCACGGCGGCTCTACGGCAACCTGGGCGGTTATATCGCGCTCGGCTTGTATTGCTTCTCCCCAATGGTCGTCACACGCTCCAGCCAGGTGCAGCCCGACATCATCGGCGCCTGGGGCGCATTCGGACTGGTCTTCACCGGTATTGCCGCTGCTCACACGCTCTACGCTCCGCGCGAGGTCGTGTTCTGGAACTGGAAGCGCACCACCCTCATGGGCATCGCCATCGCGCTCTGTGTCGGTTCGCAATGGTCGTTGTGGATAGTCTTGCTGCCGACCCTGGGATTCATGTTGTGGGTGGGGCATGTTCGGCCCATGTCGGCGCTGTCCATTTTCGGTGCAGCCTGCGTCGTCGGACTCGCGCTTCTCTGGGCCCTCGCCAGTTTCCGCCCCGTGGTCTTCGCCATGGCCCTGCGCGATGCCAACTGGATCGAGTTTTCCCCGGCAGAGATTTCCGCCAAGTCGGTTTATTCGCTGCTGGGTCTTTTCTTTCTGCAAAATGGCCTAGGGACGATCATCCTGTTGGTCTTGTCACTTGTAGTGTTCGCGGTCTGGCGCCGCCCGCGCTATTTTGGCAACATCGCTCCGCTGATTACGGGAATACTGCTCGTCATGGTGGGTCTCACCATGCAGCACTTTGCTGGTGAAGCATTTCTGTTCATCGCCATGCCGTTCTTTATGCTCTTCATGGCCGGCATTTCCGCCGACCTGCTCGAAACGAAGTATGCGGTATTTGCCAACGCGGTAATCGTGGGCGTATTAATTGCCAATGCGGTGCTGGATATCGGCGGCTTGTTGCAACTCTCGCACTCTGTGAGTCATTGACAACTTTGCCGCATCCTATGGGTTGACATTAGTAGGCGTCATGTTGGTCGCAGTGCAATCACGGCGCATTGGTGGCAGCAGAATTCCGCTGGCGATCCTCACTGCAGCACTCTTCGCTTGTTTGACCGCCTCACCTGCGCTTGCGCAGGTGCACGGCGTTCCACCTTCTGTCACCTCCATTCAGTTTCATGTTCCGCCGTTTCTGCCCAACATCATGCCCAGCGTGACTTCGCTCGGGCCATACGGAATCGGCTATCGACCCGGACCAACTCCGCCTCCATATGGGATTTACCCGAACCGTACCGCCTATGGCCGCGGACGCCGTAGCGGGTATGGATCCTACGGCTACGGCAGCGCATACATTGCGCCGTATTACTACCCGATCTTTGACGATTCCTCCGGGTACGATTCCGGCGGAGGCGGGCCGTACATTTACTCCGGCCCTCCTGCCGAGCAGACACTGCACGTCGTTGTCGATCTGCCGCCAACCCGGCGCACCGACGAAGCAGCGAACGACGACGATTTTGCGCGCGCCGCACCACCGCTGCCGCCCAGCGATGCGGCCCCCGTCGAGCCCACAATGCTGGTGTTCCGCGATGGCCATCAGCAGCAGGTAAACAACTACGCCATCATGGGCCAGACTGTGTACGTCTTCGACAGTCACACGCAGAAGATTGGGTTGAGCGATCTCGATGTCCCCGCGACCATCAAGTTGAACGACGATCACGGCGTGGAGTTTCAACTTCCCAAGGCAAACAAAGCTGACCTCAACCCACAAAATCTCTGGCAACCATCGTCATCCACTGGCGTAATCCTGCAAACCAAAAACTAGCTTTCCACTAGCTCGGTTTCGACCCCTCCAGGAACCATGCAAGATACTGACATATAACCACTTACCTGCCATCCTGTCGTCCGCAACGGTGGTATACTAAAGAGTGCTCTCCAACCGGTTTTCCCTCTGAATTTTCATTGTTGTTCGCGGCTAGAAGCTTGTCCGCGGCCCGGTTGCTTGAGCTTCGAATCGCTGTCTCTCCACAAATGCGAGCGCAGCAACAGGAAGGAAAGCTGAAAGCTAAGAGCTGACAGCTGATAGCTAAATCATGGCTGACGATCCCAACCAGCAGCTCCCTCTCGATCCCACCCGAGGCGGCGACATTCGGCCGATCAACATTGAAGAGGAGATGCGCCGTTCGTATCTCGACTATTCGATGTCGGTCATCATCGGCCGCGCGCTCCCCGACGTTCGCGACGGCCTGAAGCCCGTGCATCGCCGCATTCTATACACCATGGACCAGATGGGGCTGGCGCCCAACAAGGCGACGCGCAAGTGCGCCAGGATCGTCGGCGATGTGATGGGTAAGTACCATCCGCACGGCAACCTCGCGGTGTATGACGCCTTGGTGCGCCTGGCACAGACCTGGAGCATGCGCTACCCGCTCATCTTCGGGCAGGGCAACTTCGGCTCTGTCGATGGCGACCCGCCGGCGGCCGACCGTTACACCGAAGCCAAGCTCGCCGAGGTGGCCACAGCGCTGCTCGACGAACTTGACCAGGACACCGTCGACTTCCATCCCAACTACGATGAAAGCGAGCGCGAGCCTGATGTGCTGCCGGCGCGCTTTCCCAACCTGCTGGTCAATGGATCCAACGGCATCGCGGTCGGCATGGCGACCAACATTCCTCCGCACAACCTTACAGAGATTGTTGACGCCTGCATCACGCTGGTGAACAAGCCCCAGTCCACGCTCGCCGACTTACTGCAGTTTGTACAGGGTCCCGACTTTCCGACCGGCGGATATATCTCCGGCCGCGCGGGAATTGCCGAAGCCTATCGCACCGGCCGTGGCCGCTTCGTGATGCGCGCCAAGGCCGCCATCGAGCACGTCACCAAAGACAAAGACGCCATCATCGTCACCGAAATCCCTTACCAGGTGAACAAGGCGCGCCTCATCGAGCGCATCGCCGAGCTAGTCAACAATAAAGTCATCGACGAGATCAGCGACATTCGCGATGAGAGCGACCGCGACGGCATGCGCATCGTCATCGAACTCAAGCGCGGATGCGAGCCGCAAATCGTGCTCAACCAGCTCTTCAAACACACCTCGATGCAAGAGAGCTTCAGCATGATCTTCCTCGCGGTGGTCAACAACCAGCCCAAGGAAATGGGACTGGTGCAGGCCATCCAGCACTTCGTCGATCACCGCATCGATGTGGTGCGACGCCGCACTGCGTTCCTGTTGCAAAAGGCGCGCGACCGCGAGCACATCCTCGAAGGCTATCAGGCAGCGCTTGATCGCGTGGACGACGTTATCCGCATCATTCGCGGCAGCGAGAACCGTGCCGACGCCCGCAGCAACCTGGTCGAGTACTTCTCCGGCAAGACCATCAGCGTCACCGAAGGGAAAGCAGGCGCGGGCAAACCCGTCTCGCTGAGAGGCGTTACGCCCGCGACGCTAACCCGTCCGTTCGACGCTGTCCAAGCCGATGCGATCCTCGAATTGCAGTTGCACCGTCTCACCCGGCTTTCGATCGACGAAATCCTCAAGGAGTTGGGCGAGGTTCGCGAGCGCATAACCGACTACGAAGCCATCCTCGGCTCCGAGAGGAAACTACGCAGCGTCATCGTCAAAGAGCTCGAAGAAATCAAGAAGAACTATGGCGACGCTCGTCGCACCATCATTCAAGACGAAGCCGTCGAGCTCGGCCTTGAAGATCTGATCGCCGATGAGCAGGTTGCGGTCACCGTCAGCCACTCCGGCTACCTGAAGCGCACGCCGATCTCGACCTATCGCCAGCAGCGTCGTGGCGGCACCGGTCGCAAGGGCATGAGCACTCGCGAAGAAGATTTCGTCGAGAAGCTCTTCGTCGCTTCCACCCACGATTACATGCTGGTCTTCACCAACACCGGACGCGTGTATTGGCTGAAGGTGTACGAGATTCCCGAGATCAGCGCCGCTGGCAAAGGCAAAGCCATAGCTAGCCTTGTAGCGTTGCAGCCGGGCGAGAACGTACGTGCGCTGCTCACCGTGCGCGACCTCGAAGAAGAAGGTAAATTCGTCTTCTTCGCTACTCGCAGCGGGACGGTCAAGAAGACGCCGCTGAAGGACTTCAGCAACGTCATGTCGCGCGGCATTATTGCCATCGGCATCGACAAGGAAGATGAGTTGGTCGCCGCCAATTGCACCGACGGCAACCAGATTGTTTTTATCGCGAGCCACGAAGGTCAGGCCATTCGCTTCGACGAAGCCGACGTCCGCGCCATGGGCCGTCCAGCTTACGGCGTCCGCGGTATGGACATGGCGCGTGGCGACTATGTCGTCGGAATGGCCATCACTCCCAAGGTCCGTAAGAAGGTGAAGGATGGCGAGGACGAATCGAATCTCATCCTCTCCGTCACCGAGCAGGGCTACGGCAAACGCACCGACGTGGACGAGTACCGTTTGCAAACTCGTGGCGGCAAAGGCGTGATCAACGTCAAGACCACCGTCCGCAACGGCAAGGTGGTGTCGATCATGCTGGTGAATGAGAAATCAGAGTTGATGGTCATCAGCCAATTCGGCAAGATCATCCGCATCGACACCAAGAACATTCGCGAAGCCGGACGCTCCACCCAGGGCGTGCGCCTGCTGCATTTGGAAGAAGGCGACCGCGTCGCCGCTGCCTCCGTCATTCCTCCGGAAGAGACGAACGGAAACGGCAATGGCAACGGCGAGACGGGAATGCTGGTGCAGTAAGCTCGCGGCGGTGATCCAACGCATCCGCACGGCTAACCTCACCACGGAGACACGGAGAGCACGAAGGAGTTTGAAGAATAAAAACTCCGTGTTCTCAGCGCCTCCGTGGTGAATTCTGTTTTAGGATTTATGTCCGAGGCACAACCATGAACAAGATCAACCTCGCCCAGAAATTTTCTCTCTTCTCCGATCAATACAGCCCCAAGATCGTCGGCGAGCTCAACGATTTCTACGTCAAGCTGGTGAAATTGCAAGGCCCCTTCGTCTGGCATCATCACGATGTCGAAGACGAGCTCTTCTTCGTGGTCAAAGGCGCATTGAAGATGGCTGTCCGCGAAAACGGTGTCGAGCGCGAGATCATGATCTACCCCGGCGAGTTCATCATCATGCCGCACGGCGTCGAGCATTGTCCGTCGGCCGACGAAGAAACGCACATCATGTTGCTCGAGCCGAAGTCCACGCTGAACACCGGCAACGTCGAAGGCGAACGCACAGTGCACGAACTGCAGCGGATCTAAGACGAATCGAAGCAAGAATTTCGTTTACAGGTTAGGCTGTCAACGGTGGTGACGATGGCAGCAAACGACAAGCCGTGGTGGCTGCGGCCCGTGGCTCCGCAGGCTTACTTTCGATCGCTGCCCATCGGGCGCTTGTCGGTACTGATAACAGCGGTGTTCTTCCTGTTTTCGGTGATCGGATTCTATGTCGACCTGTTGTACAAGGGCGCGCTGCCGTTCGCGGCCGTGCTGGCGATAGCGATTTACTGTGGGCTGAATGCATCGCTGTGGGTCATCGTATTCTCGCGACTGTCGCGCCTTTACCTGCTCCTGCTCATCATTCTCCAGTTTCTTAGCGGCCGTATCAACACTGCACTTGTCGACTGGATGGTGCACGCTTTCGACCTGCAGCCGGTGCCCTCGGAAGCAGGAATTCGCTTCGCCGGTACTGCCATCATGTCGGTCGTAGCCCTTTCCTACATCTTTTTCATTGTGTTTATCCGGCGGGAGGGCAAAGAGTCGCTGCGCCTGCGAACCGAATTGGAGCTCGCGCACAAAATTCAGGAAACCCTGGTTCCTCCGGTGGAATCCCGAAACCCGCGGTTTGAAATTTACGGAGCTTCGCAACCCAGCGACAAGGTGGGTGGCGATCTCGTCGATGTGGTTTCGTTGCCGAACGGTGATGCGATCGCCTACGTGGCGGACATCGCCGGACACGGGCTTCCCGCCGGTATCCTGATGGGAATGCTGAAGACCGCAACTCGCACGGCACTGGAAGACGATGCAGCGCATGAGCCGGGCCGCACCCTGCCGATATTGCTGGGCCGGCTCAACCGGGTGCTTCCCCAGGTGAAGGAGCCGCACATGTACGCGACTTTCACCGGTCTGCGACTAGGAGTTGACGGCTCCGTGTTTTATGCTTTGGCCGCGAGTCCGCCGCTGGTGCACTGGCACGCTGACGGTCAGCCCGTTTCGCAGTACGAAGAACCACAGTTTCCCCTCGGGCTGCTGCCGGTTTCAGAGTTTGAAGGACACAGCCTTGAGGTGCGTCCCGGCGACTTGCTCGTGGTTGCGACCGACGGAATTCTCGAAGTGACCGATAAGCTGAAAAACGAGTTCGGCACCGAGCGGTTGAAAAGCGTGATAGCGGCGAATGCCAACGGTCCGCTGCCAAAGTTGGCCGCACGACTTCTGGAAACTGTGCGCGCCTTCGGACCACAGTTAGACGATCAGACCATTCTTGTCGTGCGCTGCCTTTAGTCAGGTCCGAGGAATCTTCTTGACCTTCGGCCCGCCCTTAGGAAGCGCATCCAGCAACTCGCGCACAGTTTGCTTCAGCAAAGGAACCTTAACATCGGGAGCGATTTCGGCCAGAGGTTCCAACACAAATCTTCGCTCGGCCATCGCCGGATGTGGCACCGTCAGCGTTGGCGTGTTGATATGGGCCGGGCCAAATAGAAGTATGTCGATATCGATAATCCGCGGTCCCTTGGGTTGCGTTCTCTGTCGCCCCATCGAACGCTCAATCTCCAGGATCCCCGCCAGGAACTCGCGCGGAATTAGCTCCGTCCTCACCGCAACCGCGCAATTCAAAAACCACGGCTGATCGGTCACCTCGACCGGTTCAGTTTCATAAAGGGACGAGACTTCCAGAACATCGCCCAACCCTAGGAGTCGCCCAGTCGCGTTACGGAGGTTGGCTTGCCGGTCTCCCAGATTCGACCCCAGAGACAGATACACGATCTTCTTCACATTGGCATGGTATCGCGGCGGCCGATGCGTCCGTGTTCTAGCTGGCTAGAGCGCATCAAATTGCTGATTTGCGTTCTTTTAGAATCAATAGCTTGGCGGGAAATTGTTCTCAACCGATTGATTTTAAATATAGTTATTGGTATCCATCAGTGCCCGTAGGACTTAGCGGTACCATCAGTGCCATTCGTTGCCGGTAGTCAGTAGACAGTTGCCAGTTTTGGATTTGTCAAAGAGCCAGTAAGTCGGCGCTCTGGGCGCGTCGGGACAGAAACACGACAGCCCCTCTCCTCATAGGCCCGTTCTAATGGGGGCAGAAACAGAGTGCAAGGAAAATCGGCGAGCCCGGAAAACTAAAGTAACCAAGGGAGCGATTGGAGAGCTCTGAGCCGAGCTCGGGCGAAGGACAGAGACGCCGCAACTCGCCGGTCGAGGTCGATTGTCACAGACACAAAACAGGTCGCGTGCGCATATTGGGTGGAGCACCGCTTCAGCGGTGCACTTACGCCGGAATTTTGATCTACGGCTTTAGCCGCTGAGGTAAACCGTGGCGATCCCCTTTCGAGGCCAGACCAGCAGCACAACATACTTCATCACCGCAGGCACATTCTGCAAAAAGAACATCCTCCAATCAGAACGTATGGCTGAACTGTTCTGCCAAACGATGCTTCGGTATCGTCGCGAAGGCAAGTTCCTGCTGTACGCCTTCGTTGTCATGCCTAATCATGTCCACTTGCTTGTGACCGTCCCGGAAGGTCTCACTCTGGAACGCATAGTCCAATTCATAAAGGGCGGATTCTCTCATGAGGCGGGTAAGTTGATGGGAGGCCGTGGTCCGGTCTGGCAGAACAGCTTTGTTGATCGGCGAGTCAGAGATTTAGCGGAGTTTGAAAAATACAAGTCATACATTCACCAAAACCCTGTTCGCGCGGGGTTGGTTGTGGCCGGCAACCAGTTCCGTTATTGCTCGCTTAACCAACTATTCGAGATGGATGATTTACCTCAGCGGCTAAAGCCGCACTCGGAGGGTGCCGTTTAATGCACCGCTGAAGCGGTGCTCCACCCGAGCCTGGCTAGTCCGCGATGGCCAGGTGTTCTTCGGGATATTGGGCGGCGGTGGCTTCATCGAGGGTGATCTCTTCCCAGTATGACTGGTCACGCAGAATGCGCGAGACGATCGCGGTATGCATGGCATGACCGGCGCGGTCGGCCTTCACATATCCCAAGATGCGCTTGCCAAACAGTGCAAGATCGCCGATGAGGTCGAGGATCTTGTGGCGCACGAACTCGTCTTCATAGCGCAGCGGCGGGTTATCGATTCCGTCGGTCGTCAGTACGATGCAGCTTGCGCGGGAGGCCCCGCGAATCAACCCCATGTTTAGCATTGCCCGCTGCTGTTCCAGAAATCCGAAGGTCCGCGCGCGTGCAACCTCGTGCACATAGCTGCCGTTGCTGAGCTCCACCTTCAGCACTTCGCTGCCGATCAGCGGATGCGGGAAATCGATGGCATAACTCACCGAGTAGCGGTCCGCCGGATACACAGCGATGAACTTCTCGCCCTCGCGCATCTCGTAGGGCCGAAGAATTTTGAGGTAGGTACGCTTGCGCCGCTGTTGCCGAAGCCCCGCGTGCGTGATCATCTCAACGAAAGGCAAGGCGCTGCCGTCTAAAATAGGCAGCTCGAGGTTATCGAGCTCGACCACTGCGTTGTCCACGCCCATGCCGATGAAGGCTGAGAGCAGGTGTTCGGTAGTCGAAATCAGTACGCCCTGCTTCATCAAACTGGTGGCGTAGCTGACTTTCGCAATATTTTTACAACTGGCTTCGACCTCGTAGCCATCGAGATCGACGCGGCGAAACACGATTCCCGATCCCGCCGGTGCGGGCAGCATGCGAAGCTTAACGGGAGCTCCACTGTGGAGTCCGACTCCACTACATTCGACGGGGGTGCGAATTGTGCGTTCAAATAGCAAGTCGGATGTTAAAGGCGCGATAGTCAATAGCTTACAGTCCGAGCGCCATCTCCGACTGTTGTATTTCTGCAACAACGGGTGGCGAAGTATGCACGCACTTGCGTAATCGGGAAGAAATTACGCAGCGGCAAACTATTGATTACACAGGTTTTATTAGCGTGTTACGGCGCAGTGATCATGGCCAGAACGACCTATTGTGGCTTGGCCCCCGTGGCTTTCGGCTGGTTATAAAGCAAGCCCTTTGGCTCGAACATCGACGCATCGATCCCATTGTTGTAACTCACGCTATTGATAAAGCGCTGGTTACTCATGTCGCCGTTGTCCATGCGCACTGTGCTGTAAGGGGTAGCAATCCCCTGCACCGTTTTGTAATTGCTGTAGATTTCCGCCTCTTCATCGAATTGCCGATCGATCGGATCGCGATACGAGTAAGTCTTCCGCACCGGCAAATGCGTTCGCGGATCGACGGCGATCGTCACGCTATCATTCGACGCCGTCAGTACCGTGACCTTATCGGCCAGGTCCTGTTCAACAATGGCCGTGCCGTCGTACAGAATCATGGAACCGTTCGCGGGCAGCCAGTTGCGAATCACCCACTCTAGCGAGTGTTCGCGCCGGCGCAGGTAGTCGGTTAATTGTTTGGGATCGATCGTGACCGTGCCTTTGTAAGTGGTTTCGTAACCCTTATCGCCGACATAGAGGTCGATAACGTCGCGCTGCTTGGTCAGTTCATAGCGGTCTTTGTCGGGAGCCTGCCAGAACCGCCAGTACACAACGCCCAAGCCGCTGGGCTTGCCGTGATAGAAGGCGTAACTGCGGCCTTCCATCGAGATTTCGCGCATGTTCAGATAGGCGTCACCACCAAGCGCGCGGATCATGTTGTCCAGTATTTGCTTGGCCTTCTGGACGCCGGGGTCCTTGGCGGCAGTAGCTGCGAATTGCGCCGTAGGCCAGTTGGAGGCCGAAGCCGATGGGGCCGGAGCCGGGGGCGCTCCCGCCGTCGGATAGTTCTGCGCGGAGAGAAACGACGCGAACATCAGAAACAGTGCAGCGATCGAGACAATTCGCATGACGCAATGAGATTGTAAATGGAAGCCGATTTGCTCAAGCCGAGACGACAGCAAACCTCCAGGAAGATGGGCGCTTAGAGTGATGATCCGCCCTCGAAAATCTTGTCGATCTGGTACGGCGAAACGCGATACAGCCCGTAGCTGATGCCCACGTCGGAATACTGCCGGAACAACAGGTCGCCGCGCCCATTGGCATCAGCATCAATCGCATCGATGAGTTCCATGCGAGGATACGCATCCAGATGGTGGCTGTCGCTCACCATCGAAAAAATCTTCTTGGCCTGGTCGTTGATATCGACGCGCGCAACGATGGTCGCGAAGTAGGTGAAGTTCGCGACCGGCTGTCCTTTCGCCTGAGCGATAGGAAGCTTCGCCGACAAGACCATGGTCGGCGAGCTGCTGTATTCGAGGTCGAACGCACGCACATCATAATCGGTAATGGTTGCCGTCTTGGGAATCGCCGGACCATTGTGTTTAGCAGCGAACGCGCGAATTTCATCCATCGCCAGCTTGAGCATCTGTTGCTCCTGTACCTGCCTCTCGCCCGATGACATGGAGTAAATCAGCGAGCGCGATTCGTAGTCTCCGGCATCGGATATCGCGGGATAGGCGTGCGCGCCTTTCGACCCAGCCGCAAACGGCACATTGGCGGAGGAAGAATCGCCGGCCGACGCTGTTGCCGGATTCACAACTTTCGTGCGGCTCAATGTTGGACGATTCGGATCGCTGTCGTTCGACGCAGTGGGGGAAGACGGCATGGACGCCGGTCCAGTATCGTTGCCGCCTTGAGAAGGTTGGGCCGTGGTGGATACGGGCCGCTTCAAGGTCGGCCGGTCGGAATCCTGGTCCACCTGCGTCTGAGTTTGTGCGGTCGTTGTCGTCGTCCCGCTGCTCGAGGGATCGTCCGTCGAGCCGAGGGTGGGCTTGGAGTTCGAATCGCTCGCCGGCCTCTTTAGCGTCGGCCGGTTCGAGTCGTTCGAAGTACTCGAACTGCCCGAACTGGCGCCCGAATTACCGGAAGTCGTAGTCGCGGGTGCGGTTTGACCACTGCTGGGAGAATCGCCCGCCGAACCCGGCGCGCGCTTCAGCACAGGCTTTCCGCTGTCGGCGTCGCCAGTCATCACGACGGCACTCGGAGGATTCTTGGCCCGCTCTGCGGCGTCCTTAGCAGCTTTCTTTCTCGCCTGAACATCCATCGGCAATTCCGGCTGCCAGTTTCCATCCGCCACCCAGTTGCCATTGACCTGCTCGGGCGAGGTCACCGTAAAGGTTCCTGTTGGCTCACCAAAACTTTGCGCCTCGTACACCGTTTCCGGTTCCAGCGCCATGGGCGCCGGGTTCGCGCCGTACTCGCTGGCGTCGTAATACCTGCCCTCAACCCAGAGAGCGATGGGTACCAGCCGCGTTGACCCGTTCGGCAGGAACTCGACCACCGCGATGGCCCGCGGGCCACGCTTAGCTTTCTTGGCTGTGACGGTCGGAACGGGGTCGGGCGTCTGCCGGTCACGGGTGTGCATCTGCGCCGCCGCACATGTGAGCGACAGGAGAATCGCCATCAACGTGGCGATAGCACCGCGTGCGAATTTGCTGTATAGATAGTGCGATATGAAAAGCAAAGACAAAGCTCCCGAGTTTACCCTGCCTGACGAAAACGGAAACCCCGTTTCCCTGCAACAGTTCCGAGACAAGACCGTAGTACTTTTCTTCTATCCCAAAGCCGACACACCCGGCTGAACCTTGGAGGCGTCCGAGTTTCGTGACGCATACAAGAAACTGCAGCAGGCCGGCTTGGTTATTCTGGGCATTTCGCCCGACACTCCCAAGGCCCAATTGAAGTTTAAAGAAAAGTACAGCCTGCCGTACACCTTACTGGCCGACGACAAGAAAGAAGTCGCCAAGAAGTTCGACGTCCTGAAAGAGAAGAACATGTACGGCAAGAAGGTGATGGGCATCGTACGCAGCACGTTCCTCATCGGACCCGACGGCAAAATCGAGCATGTTTTCTCTCCGGTCACGCCAAAAGGCCATGCCGAGGAAGTGCTTGCATACGTGAAGGGCGCCGCGAAGAAGTGACTAGTCGCGCAACGCTCTCACCGGATTCGTGCGGGTAGCCCGCCAGGCAGGGAAGAAGCACGCGGCGAACGAAGCCGTGGTCATCACCACCAACGCTAGCCCGAAGGCCAGAGGATCGCGCGGGCTCACCTGGTAGAGCAGCGTCGCGAAGAGGCGTGTCAGGAGCAGCGCGGCGACCGTCCCCACGCCAACACCGATTGCTGTCAGCAAGAGGCCATGCGAGAGCACCAGCTGTATCAGGTGCGCGGGACGCGCGCCCAGTGCCATGCGCAGTCCCAACTCCCGCGTGCTTTGCGAGACCGAATACGACATGACCCCGTAGAGGCCGACAGCCGCCAGCAACAGCGCGAGTCCTCCAAAGATACTCAGCAACGCCACCGCGATCTGCTGCGACCGCAGCGCGCTACGGTCGATGTGCTGGCGCATGGTGATGACTTCTGAGGGCGCGAGGTTGGCATCGAGTTCGTGAATGATGCGGGTAAGATCGGCCGCCATCGCCGCCGGGTCGTGCGATGTGCGGATATTCAGGTTGGCGCGACTGGAGAAATCCTGGTGCAGCGGAACGTAGAAGAACGGCTTGGGCGCTTCGCCGAAGCTTCCGTACTTGGCCAGTTTGGCCACGCCGACTACGCGAAACCACTTATCCTTGACCTTGATCCGTTTGCCCACCGGATCTTCGCCGCGCCAGTACTGCGTGACCATCTTCTCGTTCACGATGGCTACGGGAGGAGCGGTCTCGTCATCCGCGTCGGTGAAGTCGCGTCCCGATAACAGCGGGATACCCATGGTACGGAAATAATCGGGGCTGACCTGGTTGTAGTCCGCGGAGGGTTGCTCGTCGGAGGCGGGCGTGTAGCCGTCGATGGTAATCAGGTCGGAAGAATACATGCTATAGCTGAAGGGCCTGACGCGCGCCAGGGATGCCGAATCGACGCCAGCAAGTCCGCGGACGCGATCGAGCAGACGAGTCTGGAAGTCCTTCGCGCGCGGCGCGTCGTATCCGGCCGCGACTAGATCGACGCCCGTGGTCAACAACGATTCAGTCAGGAAGCCCGGGTCGGACGTCCGAATTCGCTGCATGCTTTGAATCAGCAGCACGGCTGAAACCAGCAGTACGAAACACAGCGACACCTGGATCACTACCAGCAGCGAGCGGATGCGCGACTTTCCGCGCGCTCCAAAGACCGATCCCGATTCCGACTTCAGGGATCCCGCGATATCGACCTTGCCGGCTTGGAGGGCTGGAACCAGCGCGAACATCAGTGTCGAAACCAGGCAAACGCACGCGCTGAACACGAGCACGCGCCAATCGATTTCGCCCTTCAGGTTCGCGACGATGCCCGCCGGAGCGGGAAAGAAGACGACAAGCAAGTTGCGGCACCAGTACGCAACCGCCAGCCCGCCAACGACAGCGATGGACGACAAAATCAAGCCCTCGGTGAGCAGTTGCTGCAACAAGCGACCATGGCGCGCCCCCACGGCGAGTCGTATGGTCATCTCGTGCTGGCGCGCGAACGCACGCACCATGAGCAGATTGCTCACGTTGGAGCACGCGATGAGAAGCACAACGAACGCGACCACCAGAGTGATTTCCAGAGTTGGCAGCATCGCCGCGGCCCCGTTGAATGGAGCTTTCCAAAGCGGCATCAGCTTAATGTCGTGGCCCCGATTGGTGGTGGGGTACTGGGTCTCCAATCGTTTCGCGACAGTCGAAATTTCTTCCTGCGCTTGCTCGATGGTCACGCCGTCTTTGAGGCGCGCGAAGCCTTCGATCCAGCGTTCGCTGCGATCTTCGAGCTTGTATCCACCGGGCTCGAAGACTTCCTGCATCGAGACCGGCACCCAGAATTGAATGGGCCAGCCGACGAATGTTCCGTAAAAGCCTTCCGGCGCAACGCCGATGATGGTGTGTTGCACTCCGTTCAGCATCTGCGTTTTGCCGACGATGTTAGGGTCACCGTGAAAGCGCTCTTTCCAAATCCAGTAGCTGATCACGGTTACGGGATGAGAGTTGCGACCGGTTTCGTCCTGCGGTTCAAATCCGCGCCCGAGAAGCGGGTGGACTCCGAGGGCATCGAAATAGTTGGCCGAAACCACGCTGCCGGCAACGCGCTCAGCACGATCGCCGATGCTGATGGTCGTCCCCATGATTTTGTCGGCGATGAAGGAATCGAACTGAGTGCTGTTCGCGCGAAAATCGAGGAAGTCAGGCCATGAGACGTCAGTCAGTTCAGAGCCACTCGATCCTTTGTCGCCCGCCGCGCGAGTCGTTCCGGCAACCACGACGAGCCTGTCCTGGCGTGCGACGGCCGGGAAGGGCCGCAACAGCAGGCCTTCGATCCAGCTGAACACCGCGGCGTTGGCGCCGATGCCGAGTGTGAGACAGAGGACTGCCATCGCGGAGAAGCCAGGATTGCGCCACAGCATGCGGAAACCGAATCGCAGGTCTTGCCCAACATTGTCGAAGAAATTCACCCCGCGCATATCGCGACACTCCTCCTTGATTTGGGTCGCGCCACCCAGAGAACGCAACGCGGCGTAACGAGCTTCGTCCGGCGACATGCCGTTCGCGATGTTCTCGTCCATCTGGTATTGCAGATGCGATTCGATCTCATCATTGAGCTCGTGTTCGGCGTCCTGCTTGCGAAACAAGGACCGCAATCGCAACCGGAGTTTGTCGTACCAACGCATCTAGCTTGTCCTGGCTACGCCGTTTCCAACACCGAGGCGATGGCAACCGACAGACGGTTCCACTGGGCCTTCTGCTCTCGCAAGTACTTCGCCCCGTCTCGTGTCAGCGAATAATACTTAGCGCGGCGATTGTTGTCCGAATCGCCCCACTTGGCGCGAATCCAACCTTGCTGTTCCAGTCGATGCAGCGCAGGATAGAGCGCGCCCTGGTTCACCTGCAGCACTTCGTTGGAGATCTGCCGGATGCGCTGTGCGATTCCCCAACCATGCATGGGCTGCAGGTCGAGCGTCTTCAGGATCAAAAGATCGAGCGTGCCTTGCACCAGGTCCGTCGGTTTCCCCATTTACGTCTCCTGTCAACAGTTGACAAGACGATAGACCGGCTCTTGTCAACCGTCAAGGGGAACAGGACAAAATGCGATTTGAGCTGCCCTTAACAGCACGCAATGGGGTTTCAACCAGCGGAAGAGCTAAACCTTCTGTACGTGTTGCACATCCCGCACACCCGGAATCTTGCGCACACCACTGATGATGCGCTCCAGGTGCTTGACGTCGGCAATGTCCACAATGATATCGACGGTGGCGTGAGTTTCGGCGGTCTTGGCCTCGATGTTGCGGATGTTGGTGTTGGCGTCGCTGATGACGGCCGTGATTTGTTTCAGCATGCCCGGGCGGTTGTCGCATAAAACAACCAGTTTGATAGGGAACCCGGTCTCCCACACGGGAGCGGTACCGATACTGCCATCTTTGCCCCACTCGACGGCGATGCGGCGCTCCGGTTCGTACATCAGGTTTTCAACGTTCGTGCAGTTCTTCGAATGGACCGCGACGCCCTTGCCGCGGGTCACGTAGCCGACGATTTCCTCGCCGCGAATGGGATTGCAACATCGTGCGCGATAGACCAGCAGGTCGTCGTGGCCGCGGACTTTGATGGCGGAGGTGTCTCCGCCGAACACGCGCCGCACCACGCTGGTGAAGCCACCGGGCTGCTCTTCGGGAGAAGTTTCATCGCCGGGAGTAGCGTTGGCTACGCTGTCGGGTACA
>Ga0210383_10002635_pt1 | contig 16187 bp, 20 predicted proteins | sample IncBWC14OmetaG_FD_160072 | JGI IMG/M metagenome (GOLD analysis project Ga0210383, IMG submission 160072) | Forest soil microbial communities from Barre Woods Harvard Forest LTER site, Petersham, Massachusetts, United States - Inc-BW-C-14-O ...
GGCGCGTGATACGATTACCTAACCGATCCCCCCTTAGACTTATCTTATCCTTAGATATCCGTGAACCGTTCGTACCTCACGTCACAGATATCGCGGAATTATTGAGAGGAAATTCTAAATACTTTTTCAATATTTTTGCCCAAATTATGCTGATATAAGTCAGATTAACTTTACCATATTTTTACAGTATTTTTCATCAAGTTATTGTGCCTTGCACCCAGTGTCACTTTTCTGAATTACATAATTTGTCTTTGTTAGGATCCGAAGGCGTAGCCTTCCAAATCCATCCAACACGTCGATAGACCGACAAGCTCGCCTTTCTAATAGTAAGGGAGGCTACCGTGAGGGCATTATCGACAATGTACAGTTCCGCGAGGATGAGATCACCTCGACGGAATGTTTGGCCAGCAAAACACCTTGATCTTGGTCCATAGGTTCTGCCACAATAAAGGCGCGGCGGGAAGACGATGGGATCTAAGCCACTGTCGACAGCGACATGCGACGTCGCACCGACCATTCTTAGAAGTCTCGAGGTCCTTCGGATTTGGCCGCTCTGGAAGCAGCGGCAAATTTATAGGTCTCCTCCTCGATCTCCCCCGACACTGGCAAGTGCTCGGATATCTGCAGAAAATGATATGCGTCAGATGTGGAAAACGAAGTCTTTTGCCTAGCTCCCGGAAAGTCTGTCTGTTCTCTCCTGGCGACGATTCTCCCTTGGTGTGTCCAGGTGCTAGCTCTAGGGCCGTAGTTGCATTATGCTCTGCTTCAAATTCAGACCATCTGCGGAAAGGCTTCAACCCTCGGCATCCGAAACTCTAACCTTTCAAGTTTGAAGTTTGTTGCCGCCGATTTATTAAAAGGGTATAGGAGTCGGAGTCATTGCATAGCTCTCGCGTCAAATCATGCGACATTTCCCTCTGATCGAACATTCTGCACCCAGCAAGACAAGCACGATCTAACCTTTTCCTTTGCGAGTTGATCATCTGATAGCATGGCGTATGTGGTCTGTGGTCGCTAGTTGGTGATACCTTGGGTAATCTTGCATTGAAAGTAACTCCTCGTTAGCCAAAGATGGTGGTAGCATGCATCAGAACGACATAATCAGGTTCGCTTGCGAGCCATCACCAATGCTCTCTCCACTGGCTCAGTGAGGAAGGCTATGCGACTGATGCAGATGATTTTATCTATAATGATGCCGCTGGCAAATTGGCGTGCCATTCAGACGGGGGATCTGCGAGTACTGGGCGACAAAAACGTACGAGACGAGGGTTGCAGAGTTTGGTGAGGACAGCCAGCACGCGACTGAGGTTATTAGGTCTCCGTAGTGGACCTCAAGAAATCTCCCCATGCGGGGACGCAAAGGAAGCAGACGTTCTCCGCGTATCTGTGAAGGTCTTTCACAACACAATTTTCGACGTGTGGGCGTAACGACTAGAAAAACTTACAGGCAGTACCTGGGTTAGAAAGGAACCCGCCCAGTTACTTGGCGAGTCATGGATTTGATTTGTCAGATAGGATGGAATTAGGATTCGAACCTCTATTTTGCGAGGCTACGCAATCCGTTATTGAGCCATCTGTTGGAAACTAGTTTCATTTAACGTTATGAAGTGAAAGCCAAGCAACCGATAACGAAAACTCTCACCCAGCGATAAATTGGACGTTGTCATGGAAGAGAATCCGTCGATGGTATTGCTGCGGTGGATTTGGTGATCTTTCCATCTGCGTTCACTACAGCACATGTCACAGATTATTTTACCGTTAGTTTTCGTATGAAAGCTCACAAAAGTCCTTGCAATGACCCGAATAAAAACACTCAGACTGTACTGCGGAAAAAATGAGTTGTACATTCAAAGGCACTGCTAACAACCCAGGCTTACCGGTATAACATAATTCTCGCCACCCCAAGAAAACATCCAGGCTGGCATTCCGTCAATCCAATCATCAATCCCACCTGCATTGCAAATCGACCCATTCTAGCGTTCGCCACGGTAGGCTGTAGCTACAGTGCTACCGTCACTTTTTCGTAATCAATATAGTGGCGGTTGGCTGTACTCTGAGGTTAGTAAATGACTCCTTCATTGGGTTCAACGTTGTAAGTGGACATACACAAGTGTTCGGCTGTAATAGGCTGAGACGGCTCAGCGGCTCGTTGACATCTCCACATGTCACCAAAGATCGCTGTCAGATGACATCGATATCCATTCGGTCCTCCGCGGGCCAGGGCCCAGCGGTTACAGTCGTGATTGAGCTTGTCTGAGGAACATCAAGGTGAGGTGAACGCCATGCTCAAATTATCGCTGGGACGCCTTCCAAAAATTTGCAGACAACGTCTCTACTCTTCTACTATTTCGTCTCAGGATCTTAATATCGATGCCCTTAATACTTGGATAGCCCGACCGAAACAGCTCTCTGTCATCGACACCTTTCGACCAGAACATCTCTCCGATCTCTACATCACCTTACCCACCCGAGACGGTACTAAACAGGCTTACACTCCACCCGAGGAATTCAATGAGCTGGGATACGGACACCACCTCGCATTCTTCCATCTTCGTAACCCTGAGTCCCTCCTACGCCCAGATGGGACCGATGCGAATTTCTGTCCACCCGCGCCGTTTACTCGCCGGATGTGGGGTGGGGGAAAGATACACTGGGTGCCTGACAATCCTCTGTTAATATCTTCTGAAGCGACGGCGAAATCGACTATTGTGTCGGTTCATAAGAAAGGTTTCGAGAAAGGAACCCCGATAGTAATTGTGAATCAGAATATTGAGATCTGTAGGGGTTGGGACAACGTTACGCATGCGGTGGTGGAGGAGAGGTCGCATATATATCTCCCTCAAACTGCTCAAGTGAATAGGAGGGTGCGAGAGGGTGCGCCTCTGATTTCTTATTCCATTTGGCATGTCGCCTTTTGTTGAGGACATCATTTGTTGCCAGTGAACGGTTTACCGACCTCGCATGATTTTTTGTTCAAGTATACGCCCACCCCGACGACGCTGTTTCGCTTCTCGGCTCTGACCTTCAACGGACACCAAATCCACCTCGACAAGGACTATGCGCAGAATGTGGAGGGATACCCTGGTCGGTGATCCCTTTATCTCGTACACGTTCCAAGCCAACTCATTTGTGACTGCCATCAGAGCGGCTGGTACACGCATCGTTTACGGCACTCATGCTCCTTGAAACTGTGGTCTTCCACCATCCCGAAGTTGAATTGAAAAATTTCTGGTACCGAGCAACGAACCCTCTCCTCGTCAATCGTCCAATTACGATATACGGAGCTTGGAAGGACAAGGAAAATGCCGTGTTGTGGTGCGTGGATGAATATGGGGTTGTGGGTATGACAGGATCAATCGAGGTGGTGTAGCAACACGCTGTAACAACATCATGATATTGCGAATCAATCCAGTATTCTTGAAACGACAGAAATGAATTCCTCGTATGTTGAACTTGACTCTCAGTAAAAACGAAAATTGAGTTAGTCAGTTTTAAGTAATAAAAAGAGCATTTTGTCAATCTTGAGTCAATTATGTGTCAATTTAACATATATCCGGCAATGGGCAATCAATAAAAAAATACCGAAGCATCATTGAAAAGGGACTTCAAGTTGCTGTTGTGTTAGAGACCTTGCGTAAATCTTCATTTTCATGGTAGGAAAAAAAATTCAACACCTATTGCCCCAATGGTTAAAATTGTTGGAGATAAGTTTCTTTCAGTCTTGTTCATCAGTTGATTAAATGCTCTTTTCATTACTTAAAATCAATTAAAATTTGACTATTTCAAGTAGTATTTGGCGACTTTTCGTTTACAATCACATGACCTGATATTCCAACTCCGCCACCTATTAATACGCGAACCAACGCGTCCTGAGTCTGTTTATCTTCCTTCCACCGCCCATTACCTTCGCCCTTCCTCAGGGTAAGTTTCGCATCCATCGCATCGTATTCTCAACGTTCACTTACGCCCACACAACCCTTATCAGCAATGGCTCCCAAAGTCAGCTCCTAACCAAATCACTAACAAATACCAGGTTCTGACCTCCGATTTCAACTAGCCTGCCTCCACCGCCTCGAAAGCGCCTGCCTCCACCGCAGGGAAAGTACCTGCCAAGACAGAAGGCTCGAAGGCTGCTAAGAAGACGGCGAGCAAGAGTAAGACTACCGCTGCGCCTGCTGATGGGGAGAAGAAGAAGCGGCGCAAGACGCGCAAGGAGACTTACAGCTCTTATATCTATAAGGGTATGTGCAGGTTGCATTGACCAGGGTTGTTGATGTTGGCTGATGCTGACGTGACGCGTCGGTGCAGTACTGAAGCAGGTACACCCTGACACCGGTATCTCAAATAAAGCGATGGCTATCCTCAACTCCTTTGTCAACGATATCTTTGAGCGCATTGCGTCGGAAGCTTCCAGTACATTTATCTCCCTTCATCAGCCTGCATTCTCTTCACACATATCTCCTTCTCTTGCAGAGCTAGCAGCATACTCCAAGAAATCTACAATCTCGTCCCGCGAAATTCAGACCAGCGTCCGCCTCATCCTTCCCGGCGAACTCGCCAAGCACGCCATCTCCGAGGGGACAAAATCGGTCACCAGTGCGTTGTATATTCGTTTATCACCTTATTTAATGCTGACATGTTCTCCAGAATTCTCTGCTGGTGCAAAGTAAAGATGACGATCGTTCTTGTTCTGAACTCCTTTCTTTGCATCCTTTGTATTGTATTTGAATTCACTCGACTATATACTGTAGAGCATTTATCTAGTCTTGTCATCCGGTATCCCTAGTCATAAAATTATATTTCTGTATTCCTGAAAGCAAGTGAAACATGCAGCTAGAATCCTACAACACGAAATCAGTAACCAGGACCGCAGAATATAAATTAGAGCTTGTTCACCGTATTTATTTCCAGCCTCCTTGCGATTCCTCCGCCCCTCTGCGATTCTCTCCTCTAGTGCCTCACGATTCTCAAATGCCTCACTCAGCAGTGTCGACAACTGATGCCTTGACCGCGCTCTCCCTCCCAATTTTGCCGCCTACACATACTTCAATTAACCAAATGAACCCCCATGAAACTCGAACTACACTCACATTGATATTCATCCTGGGTGCAACGGGCCCCCCATCTGCTCCCTTCGTAACAGCTTTCTTCTCCTCCCTGTCCCTCATCTCCAACTTGGCTTTCTCCATCTCCTTCATCGCATCCACTTCTTCCACAGTAGCGCTCTCCATTCCCTCGAAACCCTTGACCATGCCTTTCTCCAGGGCGCGCACGTGTGCGTTGTATTCCGATTCCCACTTTTTCACAAAGGTGGCGTAATACTCCGAGTCATAGACAGCCCATGACCCAGAGGGGAGCTGGTAGTAGCCAGGGTACGCGTCGGTAGGTGTTGGAGTTGGTGGGGTGAAGGTAGGGATCACCGGGGCAGAAGAGAGGTTTGGAAGTGTGTGCGTTGGTGTGGAGTGGTTTGATGGGAGGGAAGCTTTCGATGAAGAAGAGGTGGATGTCGGTGCACCTGGGTAGACAATCAATACCATGATATAGCGACGGAAGAGTTTGGAAGTACCCAACGAGAAAAAGTCAACTGCTGGTACAGAAGATGCCTCTGGGGGTGCGGTTCGAGCTGGAGGCTTAGTTTTACCTCCTTCCTCGACCGATATATTCGACCTGCCCTTCGTTAAAGAAGGCGGGAGGAAAGAGAACGGTGTAGATAATGCTTCTGGCATAGACGCATCTTGCTCTTTGGAGGGTCGTGATTCTGACTCTTCAAGATCCGCATCTTCATCGGCTTCACCCCCGTTGTCCAGATGCGATATACTTGTGGACGCGGGCGCCCGAGTAGTGTTGAACACCAATCCAGGTCCAGTACCTCCTCCTAAAACACGCTCTGGGACAGGAAGCGTGGGGTTCTTCTGTTTCGGTACAGGTAGCATGGACAATAACGATGATAGCCCCGCACCAGACTCCAATCGTGGTTTCTTCGCAGCGGGCCTCTCATCCTTCAAGTCATCGTTGTTGTTGTCGTCAGTGGCCGTTAGAGTAGGGAGACTGATAGTGATTTTCTTTGGGCCCCGTTTTGGGGGTAGGGCGGTCTTGGAGGTACGTGCTAATGGGGGTGGGAGGGGGAATGCAGGTTTCTTGGAGGGTAAGGGGAGCTTTGCCGCTAACGATGATTTGGCTGCGGTCGATGTGGTGGTGGTGTCATCGTTCTCAGTGTCACTGCTGCTTCCATAGTCTTCGATTCCGAGCATTCGTATTTAAGGCCGATTTAGTGTCAATCGATATTGATACCAGAACCGAGTTGTTTGGTTTCCGGGTGCTTGCCAAATATTAGGCCATTTGTGAATAATTTCTGACACCGCTGCAGATACACGGTACAGATTTTATATCTTATTGTCGCACGGATAATAACAGATCGGGAGGGGTGCGGAGCTTGAAGCACAATTATTCAAAATAAGTCACATTTGCCAACCCTGGTCCCCGCATTGCACCCGGTAGTTGAAATCCGTTTTAAAAAATTCAAATTGCAGTATATCTATACCGGAATTTCGCGGGATACATTCAAATAGGTCTATAGTATATGCTTATAATTTATCCAAAGCATACTGTGTATGGAGGACATCGAAAAATGGTCACTGGGCTCAACGCTTATTGATTTTAGGGAATTTTCAGTTGAAACAGACGCTGTAAGTCCAAATTTGCATCTGGAAGCTCTGGAAAAAATCATGGGTGATCTGAATATATACTACATCTTTTCTGATGCTCAGCTACTGGCAGTAATATGGTGTGCTCATACAGCGGACAAGGTTGCTGAAAATCTGCCCTGTTCAAACTCTGCTTCTGGACCTTTCTTCGTCCGATATATGAGCACACCACATTTCTGGCGCTAACTGAGTATCAGAAATGAATGAAATATATGTTGAGGTCACCCATGATTTTTCCAGGGCTTCCAGATGCAAATACGGACTTACAGCCTCTGTTCAACTGAAAATCCCCTGAAATGAATAAGCGTTGATCCCAGTGACCATTTTTCGATGTCCTCCAAGCACAGTATGGATCCCCGCGGAGTAAAGCATAGTATTTTAAAATTTGCACTCGATGCTGATGTCAAATTTACCTCCTCCGATCTGTTATTATCCGTACGAATGGAGCATATTGTTCCATTTCGACCAAGTGTTCAGTCACGCGTCACAATTTTTTTTGATGCTCGGTAATTTTCTTTCGATTTGACCGATTTTCTGGAATTTATGCTGAATTTCAATCACGTGACTGAACACTTGTTGTGAAACGATGAAGGTGATGCAATGTATATAGTATATCCTGACCATTATATAGTTACGGAAGTCTACAAGAAACGAACGATATAGCGAGTGTGTTGTATTAGGAACTCTTATCTAAGTCCGTCATTTTCACAAACCCAAATCCCAGAAAGCGGTTGAGGAGTTGAGTTCAATCTTTAATGATAATGTTTTTATAAAGTGAAAACACAAAGTCGGAATTATGGGCGAGCTGTAAAGTAAGCGTTTAGTGTCCGGTTCAGTTCTAACACGGGCATCACGTACAAAGCTGTTCTTTGCGGTAGAACCAGAAGTAGCCAATAACAATTATCAGCTGAGAGATGAGGGCAATCCAGAAGAGGGGGAACGCCATTGGGCTCCCTAAGAAAGACACAACTATTAGTAAAAGGCTGAGATTTGACAGCCGACAGACTAACCTTTCAAGCCCTGTGAAAAGTCCCATGCGCCAGCATCTGGGAAAACACTTCCAGGACCAATCCGATTTGGAGCAGTCGCTCGAGCGATCATGACACAAACGGAGCCAATGATTTGAGAAAAGGCGAGGGTAGCGCAAACGTGAAGTCGCGAAAGCGTCTAATAATTAGGTTGAGTAATTGCCATATGGACGTCGGGAATAAACGAATTACCTGAAGCAGAATCATGCCGAGTCCCACGCCCTGTATGGCATCGAGAACGCCAAGCCAGAGCCATAGCGAAATACCCAGGTATGGTCCGGCCCTACCAGCCCATGGAATATACAAGGCGAGGGAGGAAGTACCCCATAGCATCTAAGAATACGAAAAAATCAACAACCAAATCACATCTTCAAGTCTAATCACATACTTGACACCATCTGGGAGCCCCAAGCCCCACAGCAAAGACGGGCAATAACCAAGTGTGTGTCTTGCTGAAATGCGTCAGGACAATGAGAAGACCCGCCCACACTCCAATGAAGAACGTGATGACAAGCAGGAGGATCTGCCATTTAGGGATAGGAACGTTCCAAAGGAAGCTCCAGTTGCGGCCATAGGGCTATAAAGACCAGTGAGAAGTGTTGCTCTGAGCAAGAACAGAAGTAACTTACTCCGCTCAGCCAGTAATCACGTAAAATTTCCGACGCAAGGAACCAAAGGACGAGTTTACGACGGAAAAGAGTCTTCAAGAAGTGCGGGACTTTAGGGGGCGTTTGACGATAATACTCTACAACAAATCGTAAGCGACAGGAACAACAGCAAAGGATAAAACTACTGACCTGGCAGGCCGTAAAGCATAAGATATGCAAATAAGAAACTCATGAACGCCAAGGGCCAAAGGATAAGTAGAATCCACCAAGGTGGGACATAATTATCTGTCACCCCGTTCAGTGAGTTACCCCAATACCACAATGCGGCGACCCAAATCTGTTGTGATCCTTGGACAACACAAGCTCTCAAAGTCCAAACTTCAGTTGCAGCACCCTAAATCAAAGACGCTCAGCAACAAGGACGACGAAACACCCAATTGCAACATACCGCTTCTTCTCCGAAGTTGAGACCGAAGAATAGAAAAGCTGCTGCAGAAGCGACAGCATATGACCACGTTGCTGCATTTGCCAGGGCTTGGTGGGCGGGACGAAAGACCGTCGAAACAGAAGGCAAGCCGATCATGAAGAATGCAAGGCCAAAGAAGACCCATGGGGCAGAGAGGACATAGACAGATGGTTTCAACCGGAATAATGGATACCAAACAGAAGACGCTGCCAGGAATACACCGCCAAGCACATAGAGCTGGAGGTTGTCTTGCCAGTTTCGGCCTGTAAGAAGTGTGATTTGGAAACTGGTTGCGCTTAACATCTATGATGAATCATGTCAGGCCAATGCAACACTTGGTTGATGAACACAACGAACCTGCCCGAGGCCAATCACGATGGTGTAGAGAGGCCAGCCTCCAATTTCTCGCGACATTGCAATCTGCAACCGCGTCATCACAACCGCGTCAGGTTGTCCAGCGTCGTTGGGAAGAGGACCATCGTATTCAGAGAATCCTTGCATATTAGGTGCTACACGGTAATGAAGTCAATGATGGAATAGGTGGGTAGAACAAATTCACGTACAATCGGGACGGGAATAGAGGGATGGTGAAGGTGTTCCCCAAATCGAGTCGCGTTGGGAGGATCTTACGCTAGCAGCGATTGACAACTTGTCCTTACGGACCTTGCCGAAGAATGCTTCTTCGCTCTTGACTAGGTATTTTTCGATGGACAGTTCATGCTCCGAGTTTTTGGCATTGAGACTTTGCAATTTTTCAACGAAATCCGCGGCAACACCTCCATCTGCGTCGGTGAACTGCGAATTCACAAAGATTAGTGTTAGTCCTCTTGATATTGAAGTAATGAACATGAAACGGCTGACTGAAGCAATGGCCTTGTTAAGCGGTGAATTGGACTTCTCATCCACAATGGAAGCTATTGATTCAACCGACGAGATCCGCGAGTGAGCGCCAAATGGTTTGCTGGGGGCCAAACCACCTTCCAAGAAAGGGTCTGGTGCATTTCGTTGGTCCCGAGCAATGGTGCGATTGGCTCTTTCAAGGAAGTCATTGTAGCCAGGGGGTTCGGAGCTAATGCCTCTGTTAGGGTTGAAATAATCATTGTCGTCTCCGCCATGGCGTGGCGGCGTATTAAGGTGATCACCAGTCGGTGTCAACCCGTCTTGGCTCCATTGCCCAGGTGTACCAGGGGTGTGCACGTTAGGCGTTTCAACAATACTGCGACTGTCCCACTCAGGCTGGGAAGGATAAACCTGATTCACAGGATTCCAGTCGTCGGTTTCGGCCATTGGACGAACACCTCCACCGTCACAATCAGACTCACGCCAAGCGTTAGCACCGGCAATGCCGCGACTAATGTTGATGCTGCGTTTATGGAAGTCTTCCATACGTTGACGCCATTCGACAACGGGGAAACGCTGGAGAGCAGATCTGGCCCGAAGAATAGCTCGTTCTTCCTCCGTCGACTTGAGTGCCATTTTGATGGTTTTTGTCAATTGTGACAACATGTGTGCTGTTGCGCTGGATTCGACTGGATACCACTAGTAGAACATACTCGATCAGGATGGATCGTCAGATACGGAATAATAACGATACGCACCCATCCAGGCATCAACCCGAGACCTCCGAGACGACTTCCGACGCCAAGAGCACCTTTCCTACCAAACTCAACGGCAACCAAACCGAAGGGCTCATCGCGAGAAGGAATCAATGCGAAATCAGCACCGCTGAATAAATATGGGGGTAGAGCAGTAAATTCGGGTTTGGAGAATACACGTTCAGGGTATAATTCCATGAGGCGGGCAAGTTTTTCAGCGGCGAATCGGCCATACAAGTCGATAACAGGTCCAACAGTGATGAGTTGAATGGTAGGTCGTTTTTCCAACCTTGAAAAACAAGTTAGCTATAGCAATAATGGCATAGCGAGATTATAAACGAACAAAGATGGCATAACATCCGCAATGAGATCGACACCCTTTTGCTTCGACCATCGTCCAACAAATACGAACAAATCTGAGTTAGGATCTTGCTTGATACCGGCCCATTTCTGAGCTTCACGTTTGAGGTCTGGACGAGCAGCTTCAGCAGCTTGATCAATTTCGACATCACGAGCCTCAATAGGTTGCTCGTCCAATGCTGCGATATCGCTAGGATCGGGGTTTGGCAGCGAGTCGACATGTTTAAGAGTCCACAAGGCGGGATAGCGCGCCCAGCTACGTTTGCCGTATTTATCCGATACGCCTGCAACGCCGACACTCTTCTGGTGGACGCTGATAAAGGAAGCGGCTGCATGCAGTAGATTGAAGGTGTTTCCGAATTGGACATATTTCGTGCAGTGCTCCTTGCTAATGTTGAATGCCGAGCAAACTTCCTTCATCTCCTCCTTGGTGCGTAAAGGCCAGAGACCTTGGAATTCAGCGTTGTGAAGAGAAAGACAAGCGGGGATAACCTTTGGCAAAAGGTAAATGCCAGCGAGGGCACCGTGGTAATCGTTGATGTGGTAGATATCGACGGTGGGATTTCTGCGGATGGTGGCTGCAATGGCTTGATTCCAAGTAGAGTAGAAAATCGCGGAACTGAGGTCGTCCATACGAGCGGGATATGGGTCGGACTTAGTTTGCGCACGGAACACGGGGCTGTCGAGGATGACATATGTGATATTGTCAAGAACATGAGTTTCGACTTCGATTAGGTATGGCTCGCCAAAGATGATAACTTCAATCGGTTCTGCAGGGTCGCCAGCGGGATATTCTATATCCTTGACTTTGGGGACGACCCATACAAGATCGACGTCTGTCATTGCCTTGCCCATGAGACTTGACATGACTCCGAGACCACCGATCTTGACCTTGACCTTCCAATCGATAATTTCGTATTCGAGGGTTGCAATGAGCACCTTCCGCCGTTTGTGCTTGTCTTCTGGCCAACCAATGATATCAGTATTGTGTTTATGGCCGAAGAGTTTTTCCGATATCGGCGTGCCATCCTTCAAGTCAGATGTGGACTTGTTTCCAAGCGCACCGATGATAGGAAAGTAGTTAGTGTGATTCTTTGTTTTGACTCCAAATTGATTGTGCTTGATGCCGTAGAACGACCACATGAAAACGACAACGGCGAGGGAACCAGTGATCAAGGGAATGGCAAGCAGCAGAGCGTACATAATAGCGCCAACGGACGATTGGCCACGAGGTTGTAATTTCCAAGTCATGGTAGCATCATCGACGATGAGTGACCACGCAAGATGGGGACTTGGGGGTGCAGACATATTGAGATAGTTCGGGGCGGCAGTATTCGGGGGAAGGCGATCCATAACGCCGTCACCATCAGTATCACCGTAGTAATAATCATCGAACCCCCAGACGTTGAGCTGGACGTACGTCGGCCAAGTTGCCATGATTTCGAGCTCCCATGTACCGTCCTCGTTGTGTGTCATCTCTGACGAAATACCTTTGTCGAAGCCCCAGCTGTTGAACGGCCCGCGGGCCAAGAACTGTGGTACACGTCGTTGGCTGCCACCGTATCCGTAGTCAGCGTGGACGACGGCAGTGTTCGATAATGCGGCCTGGCTCCAGTCTGGTTGGGCTTGAGCATGTGGATATTAAAAGAATACGTAAGACGAAAACTTACATTGCACCATGATGTGATTGCCATTCCACCAGTTTTCCGAAGTTGTGAACACATTGGGTTGGATGTAAGTCGTATCTTCCCAACTTGTCCATTGGGTCCAGTTCATGCCGAAATTCCAGGAATACCTAAACATGTCTGCGCCGTACGCCTTGTGCGTAAAGGAGTACTGCCCGTTTGTAAATCCGAAAGATGATGAATTGTAGTCCGATTCAGGGAAGACCATAACATTGTCCTGAGAGCCCTTTCTGAGTAGGAGGTGATCGACAGCCTAAAAAGGATCGATGAGTACCGACAATTGAATAGTTACAGAATAAAAACGCACGCCGGTCGACGAATTACCGTTCGCAGCTGCAGGGTTGGAAACAGTAATGGTAAGCAGGCCATCAGGAAAGTTCTGCAATGTGGCATTCCAAGCCCAGGCAGACACTGCAACCCCAGATATACTGGCAGGGTCGGGATTAGTCACGTTTCCACAGTTAATATTGCTGATGGAAGGGTTCCCGCCGTGACCAGAAGACGACATGTTGAGCGATACGCTCTTCGTGACGCTGTCGCAGTTCATCGCAGCACTGAATTCAAGTGAGATGTCGACCGTCGTAGCATTCGTGTCCCCAGGATTCACTTGGATTCGATAGTCGTGGCCAGGAACAAACTTGGTGAGGGCCGGGAGTGGAGCTGTCCATTGTGCAACGGGGACGAGTGCCTTGAAACCGTAACCCTCCATGGTGACCGACGGGAGACAGCCGAACCATGGCGCCTGGCTGTCGTTGTTGAAGGCTTTTCCAGAGTCCTGCAGCGTATACGTCTCGTAGGGCGCAAACAAGTTTTGGACGGTAGTGCCGGACACGAAGGTCGATGATATCCACGACGCTCCCTTGCAATCGAATGTATATGTTTTGGTGGCGTTCTCGTTGGTGTACAACATCCAAACTTGATCCTTGAATTGACCACCCAATGTTTGAACATTGGCAATGCCGGCCCTGGAGATGGACCAGAGACCCATTTCTGTGGCGGTACCGTTGGAACCAGGTCGCTCGATAAAATAAGTCCAATTCCCGTTCTGAACAAGATTGAAGCCATCCTGGAGGGCACCGTACACTGTCCGCATGTAATTGAACTGAGCAAACATGCGTCGAGTGTCCATGGTGGGATCAAAATGATCGAGAGCGTTCCAGTCATCGTAACAGCCGAGGAGGGACTTCTCGAGGGGCATGTTGAAGTACTGCTGAGAGCCAAGGGCGTAGCATCCGTGACGCTTCCACGCGGTGTTGCTCGTCATAGCTTGACGGCTGTTCTGATGTGTTAGCTGAGCGTCCCTCACCTGGGATATATATTATCACTGACCCATAAAGGTAATTTGAAGCTCCCGTGTCATAAAGATAGAAGTTTTGTTCTTCACCGTAGTAAAACTAATTTCATAAGAGATGTCAAAATTAAAGGCATCAAGTTAGGAACGAGAGAAAAAACGTACCAACGGGATACCAGGCATGACCAGCGTCGTGATGAACGCCGCCAGCACGCCCCTCTGAGTCCCATTTTCCAGACTGGGCCAGCGGAACACATCGAAATTGCTAGTACCGTACATGTGGCGGGGATCGACCGCCCCAGTGCTGGGATTCAAAAAATCGTTGTCGACAATCATTTGATTCCATGCAGTGACGAAGTTGATGTCGACATCATAGGCTACCTGAAGATTTCCGTCCATTCCAAGGAAACGTGTGAGGGAACGGTAGATAGAGTAATGGAAAGCGACCGCGTCCAGACCGTTGAGAGGAGCTGGGCGGAGGAAATATTGGTCATCCGACGCCGTCACGTTTACCGCAGCCAAAAAGCCTGGAGGAAGCTGGGTGGGGGTACGACCACGACCACTAGATCGACAATTTGTCAGCAACGGAAACGAAAAGTAAAAATGAAACGTTTCCGTGTCGAAAAACGTACTAGTAGAGCGAACCGAAAGTGTCACCGCCAGTAACTTCACCTACAATGAAGAAATTCTTTTTGCCGAGGTTAGCCGCGCACGCTCGTGTAGCGGAAGTCCATTGAGAAAGGGCATCTACGGTAACCTGAGTGGCTTTGTCGATACGGATGGCGTCGATGTCAAGTGCCTTGATCGCCATGCACGAGAAAACCTGGAGCTTAGCCATGACCTCGGGCTTCCATTCTCGCAGACGATCCTGGACGGAGGCGAATTTAGCTAATTGACGTTGCCAATCGGGATGCACACCGAAAGCTTCCATGTCGCCGTAGTGATCAAAATCCGATTCCAAGCAGCCGTTCGACTGGATTGTAACGACTGTTCCATCGTCCTGCCAGAATTTGGGAAGTACACATGACAGATTTCGGGTGTTGTCGACCTAAAAGCCAATTCGTTAACCTTCAGGGAGAGTCGAAAGCGAAGATAGATACATACGTTGAAGTCACGATATTGGGTGAAGCCCCAAGGCATGTAGCGGGGATTTTTCCACAGAGCGTTGTGTTCGTTGAGATCGAAAGGTGTGCTGACATTCATAAAGCTGGTACAGAAAGCGATGGTAAGTAGCTGGACCCTTGTGTATAGAAGGTTGACCCACCCTTGAAAACCGATAAGATCCGACATGGTTCCAACTGTGAAATCGACCATGATGTACATGCCGTTGGCATGAATTTGGTCGATGGCATTGCGCCAGTCATCAATAGTACCATAATGGGGGTCAAGAACGGAGAAGTCGAGGGGAGAATAACCTGAAAAAGTGAGACTTGAGAATAAAGGGAGCGGAAGCAGCGTAACTCACTATCGGCTTCCCAAATCATGTTCAAGAAAGGAGTACCAGAAATAAAGATAACCTTGACACCCATGCCTTTCAGGTAATCCAACTTCGACACTAAACCTTTGACATCACCACCGTAACGAAGCTGAGTTTCTCTGTAGTCGTTTTCGAACATGGAGCCGAAGAAATCATTGTTGGAGGGATCGCCATCGGCGAACTTGTCCAGGAGGATGGTGTAAACTGGGAGCGCTCTCCAGTTGGCTGGCGAGGGTGTGTATGTAGAGTTTGCACGAGTGGATTGGTATTCGACTGGAGATTGGGCATCTTGGTTGATGTTGAGATTGTAGCTGGTGAGGTCGGCGCGGTAGGGGGATGCCGAAGCAAGATTGGTGAGAAGGGAGAGCGCAGAGAGCGCGGCAAAGAACCGCATGATGGAAAGGAAACACTATTCAGAAGAAGAATGAAGGGAGTTGGAGGATGTGCCGTAGAGTTGGAAAGCCTTAAAGGACACCCTCAGAACTGAAAAGTCCTGGTACTGCTAGTCAAGGTAAGAACTGCAAGTCAACTACGTATACGGTGCTATGAGAGATAGAAGTGATTCAGCAGTCAACAGAAAGCGAGAGCTTTACAACAGTTGGCCAGAGGCTGTGATAAAGGTTTGAAGGAGACGGAGGCGGTCCTAGAATTTAAGTATAGAAAAGCCGATCCTCGTTTCAAATTATTTATCCTTGTTTACATGTCGTCCTGGGAATTCTTCAGGCACTCACGATGTGACCCTGGAATACCGCAAGCCATGCTTAACAGCGCCCATACATCAATTGGGCTTTCTGACAGCGAGTATAATTATAAATTTATAATTGCCTGTGGTACTGCTTGCTGATTATTATCGAGTGACACCAGTTTGACACTTGATGCTCAGTAAAAACGACAAGGTACCGAATAGTCAATTTTAAATCATAAAAAGAGCATTTACTATGATTTAGTCAATTGATGAACAAAACTGAAGCAT
>Ga0210383_10002638_pt1 | contig 16182 bp, 19 predicted proteins | sample IncBWC14OmetaG_FD_160072 | JGI IMG/M metagenome (GOLD analysis project Ga0210383, IMG submission 160072) | Forest soil microbial communities from Barre Woods Harvard Forest LTER site, Petersham, Massachusetts, United States - Inc-BW-C-14-O ...
CAGAATATGCTTCGAATGAAGGCGGTCCATCCTCCCTCACAGCGATATGAGCTGATCGGAACTTCTCCTCGGTGTATTGCCCAGCAGATGTTTCATTCACAACCCGCCCGCCAATCGTCGCACTGTCGCTGCCACTGCCATCCGAACTAGAACCTACAGTGTTGTCGAGATACCCTTTCGTAGTAAATGTCTGCAACAGCTGTAGCATCTGCTCTTGGGTCATCGCACTCACAGCTGCCGGCGGTACGACGAAGTTGGTCTGGAGAGCAGATGCTTGGGCTGCTTGAGCCGCTGCTTGGGCAGCTTTATCTATTGAAAGTGTTGAGTAGATGATAGACGAAGATTCATAAGTCAAAGACCTACATTGACTCCTTCCCCAGCTCAAACGAATTCTGCTACCTCCGACGGGGAAACCTTGCATCTTCTCGATGGCTCTTTCCGCATCTGCCTTGCGGACGAACTGGACGAAACCACAATGTTTACCGACGGGTACTTTCACCTATATGACTTGACAGTTAGCTCAAAACTCCTTAAGAAATGGGGCGAGAAACACACATAATGAATATCTCCAAAGGGGGCGAAGAAAGTCCTCAGGGTCTCCTCCGAGATCAAAGGCGACAAACCGCCCACGAAGACCGTAGTATTGTATGGATCCGTCGACGTGAGCTGTTCCCCGTTCGGCCCAATAAGATTTCCCAAAATCGCTCGGGCCTGAGCGTGATGCTTCCAAGACTCCTCCGAAATCGTGTATCTCGGAGGCCCACCATCTCCTTGACCCTGACCTTGCTGCCCTTCTTGTACAAAGGGTGTAGTAATGGAGTTCCTACCGCCATTGACCTTTTCAGGACTAGTACCGCCATTCGCGTACTGTTGAGCGATCTGTGCAAGAATGTTGTTCGGCAGATTCATCATATCCTCGGAGGTAGCAGACTCGAAAGAAGACGACGAAATACTTGTGCTTGAACCAGTACCAGAACTAAGCGAATTAGTCGAATTCGATCCGCCCAACGAGGGTACAGATCCTGGTTCTGAGAAAGTGTTGGAATTGAGAGACGAGTTTGAGGAAGTCGTAGCTGCGATAGGGGCTGATACGCTTTTGGTCTGGCTCGAGTTGGGGAGTGGGAGAGCAATGGTAACGGGGTGCGACTGATGTTCTGATCCATTACCATTCATCGAAGTTGGGAACTGCACTTGAGGAAGATCGAGGGGAGAGATCGCAGGCGGGGCCTTAAATTTGGCAGTAGCAGGAGATATTCGCACTAGTAGGCATCATTAGTGAGTATATGCGCCATAGTTGAGAAGAAATAGATGTACTTACTTGGCCGAGAGAGGCAGTAGAGACCGTGCATTTCAATTAACGCTCGTTGCTGATCAGATTCATCAGTGAATCTACGCGCCTCGTTAGTAAATTTACGCAAACTGCATGCATTATGCACTTACCTCACAAACCCATAACCTCTCGAGACGCCCGTCACCGGATCCAACATAATCTTAGCGCTCTTGCAGCTCACAAACGGTCGAATGAACTTTGGCTCCCGATCATTCCGAAGTCCCAGCACTGGATTACGGAACACCGCCACAAGATCGGAATTAGACGTCTCTGGTGCGAGGTCGCCTACAAATATGCTGTATTCCTTTGGGTAATGCTGCTGAGCATTTGGTATGACGCCACCGCCGAGAGGAAAAGACGTTGAAGGCAACGGCGATGGAACAGAGGATGCCCAATTGAGATTAAAAGGTTTGGACGAGTTTGGCATTGTAACCGGTGGACCATTCCCGCCGTTATTGATCTGAGCAAGAACGGAGGCAGCATGCGCAGCTGTAGGGAAAGTGAGGAAACAATAGCCCGGGTTGTTTGGCTGCTGGCCCGTGTTGGGGTCAGGGGCTGGATGAGGGACTTTTACCGTTACCGGATCCCAACCCATAAGTGCGCAAACCTGTTTGGTGAATTCTTCGTCCATCCAAGGTTCTAATTCGCCCCACCAAAGAGTAGAGTGCGAGGAATTTAGGTTGGCGGGGTGTGAGGGGGGGTTTGAAGGAGGGGAATTATGAATGTGACGAAATAAATGGGCGTCGCGGTCGTTATAGAGAGGAGAATGATAGAGGGCGTTTGAAGTAGGCGGAAGGGGAGGAGGAGGAGATGGGCGGTGTTGGTGGTGGTGGAAGGAAGAGAAGGGTTGCGCTGGAATCTGCGAGTTGGACCCGGCGGGTGTGTGTCTGTTTGGCGCCATCTCTGCAATACCGACGTATTCTCGCTCTTGCATTGCTATCGACCGCGGCATCGATCCTGTGAACATCGAGTACCCCTGCACACCCATCGGTGGTCGACGATCTGGTTGCGAAAATGACATCGAGTTTACTCCATATTGATATCCGTTCATGTGCCCCCTGTCGCCGGTGGTGTTGTTGTTGCGTAGGAAACCCAATCCTGGAGGATACTCGAATTCGTGAGAATCGGTACGCGACATTTCAGATTTGGGGATGCGGAGCAGGTAAATGCGAGGAAAATGACAGGCGAAAATGTTGCAACAGCGGGAGATTGAAAGCAGGCGAAAACTGATAAACTTTTTTCCTTCTTTTTATAAGACAATGCAAGGCCTGGGATCAACGAGGATAGAGAAAATTCGACAGCACGAAGGAAAAGGAGACACTAGAAGGAAAAAGCGAGGTGAAACAAGATATACTATTGCGACGATTATCGACTGGAGAGCAACCGAAAAACGAAACTGGATGGCGACAGCGGTGAGATACGGGAATTTAAGGAGGAGATGGCGTAGACGGGTAGGTAGGAAATGCGAGGGAGACAGGCACTAGCAATGATGAGGCTGACAGGTTATGCTAGGGGGGGTTTCAAATTCTGCGGAGAACAATTGCGGAGTTCCAGCGCCTCCTGAGTCAACTTTTTCAACAGCGTAAACCCTCGATATTTGCCTGCCCATTGCCTCCATCCAGACTGGCTGGCAGCATGACGATTTCGATGTTCAACCGCCACGACGAGACTAACCGGATCCTAGGAGTTGCTCTCCATCATTACCATTGTTCTCGCAGATAGTAAACATATGGAAGAGGGACAGTATTCGGACATCATGACGGAGAACAATGGGGGTGTGATGAGACGTCTCAGTGGTTTATCACTTTTGGGTTACTGAATGGTGACTCGGAGGCCGAATCAAGATATCGATCGGTTCACTGACTCAATGCTTTTGTGGACGTTTGTGGATCCAGTGGCGGTGCAACTTCCATTTTCAGGCTGGAACTTATTCAATCGGCTCAGCGAATATCGACCCCGACAAACGCTAACAGTATGCTGACCCAATTTCTCCAAATCGTAGGCCCAATATGTCAATTATCAAACTGCATTCGAACTGAACCTGTGTGATTGCTAGGTAACATTGGCCGCTGTGCTTTCTGACGCTGCACAGAAATCACCGTTGATCTTTGCGGCAGCCCACTCCTTTTGTGAACACCAGTATAATCGACACGTGGGTCCTTTCATTGTCCTGTCATTGCCTATGATTACACGAGTACTAGTGAGTTTTCGGACTCGTCTGGTCAACGTTCAAGAACCAAGTTGAGCATCTCCATAAGGACGGAAGGTACCCCTGTGCAAGCGATGAAGATGGTAGTGAATAGCCCCGACGCCAATACTCGAACTCCAATACTCGAGTCAATCTGTCCACTCAGGAAGTACGCGTACGAGGAATGGAGACGCAGGAATTCCGGAATCTGTCACATTGGCGCGACGTGCATATGGATTACATAGTATATAAACCGTTGGACACGTATCCCGTTCGCGTAAACCCGGCCATCGGCCATCGTGGAAGCATCATACATCAGTTTGTGTACCACAGAGCCTCATTATTGCACCGATTTTGGGTTGAAGCCAGACGTAATTTTACCTCCTCCGTGTGGCGCACACGCAGTACGTGATCGCTAATTCCGCGATATGACAGTGAGCTGCCGACTCAACGTCGGATCGCGCGCAGGGAAAATGTATCCCGATTCTTGAACTTGGGAATTCCGAAAGGCGCCGGGTGCATCGTAAGTACAAAAGTATATCCACATCAGGTGTTCAAACGTTCACCATTTATGACTCAAAAATACCGGCTAAGGATCACCGTGTGACAGCAGCCGGTCCTATTCAAGTTGATCACCGAGGTTGCCATGAGGGTGGAATTACGCCCAGCAATATCAGCAATATCCATCATCCTCGAACTCGCCAGGTGCACATATACCAGGTATTCGACTCGTTAACGCTCTGTGCAATCTGCAGGGGAGCTGATAACTTACCCTGGTTCCTAGGCTCAGTCGAGATGCGTCTCGTGTCAAATTTGAGCGACTTGGATCCGAATAATTTTGGATCTGATATCATTCTGCTGCCTAAACGTACTGGTGTAGTAGCCACAGGTATGTTACAGGTAATGACTATTCTTCAGAAAGATCGGACTTTGGGAACTCCGCCTCTCCGCCTTCCGACTCAATAAATACTAATATATATAATACAGAACCAAATAACACCTCAGCCAAAAACTATGGGCCCACCACACCGCGTCGGCCAACATTAGCCTGCCCTAGGCCTACGAATACCTTCACAAGAGCTCACTCGACATCCTATACAGTCCAGACACGCTTCGCCCATTTCCTTGTCCCGCCGCTGCTACAGATACCGTGACCCAGACCTCACGACTCGACTCGAGCCCCTCAACTGGAGTAAATGGAATCCTGGTCTACCTTTCCCCAATTGCAAGCCGTCTCTCATCGCGTCAACGGTCTATTAACTACCACACTAGACCGATATCCCCAGCTGCATGGAGCGCGGGCTTCCAGCGTGCCTGTGCATCGGCAGTGCCCGGTGTCTGGCGGTGACTGAGGCGGAGAAGCGGAATTCCATTCCCCTGACTTGACCATCACGCCCACCCGTCCTCTCAGTCTGACTTCACCCACTCACCCGATCTCCCTCAGTCAACGGTGCGAAGTATCTATGTTAGAAGGAGGCTCGAACCGTTGTGCTCGAAGCCTCCGCTGACAAAATACCCGTACTCGGCGAAACATGTTGCTCTATATATACTCATTCCAAAATGAATCGCAGCGGCTCCGCTTAAACATCTCAGTTGGATTGCCGCATTTGCGAACATTTTTTTGATCCCATATTCTGTGTATGCCATGTTTTGAGACTGCATGTATTTCTAACTCATTTCGAAATTCAGTCTGATCTACTCCTCAATTCACATACATACAAACGCAAGCTTGGTCTGTTACTACTACTTACATTTTAGTTTGAAGTTTTGGTTCTGGTTCGTTCCCTTGCGAATTGTGCCCACCATGTAACGCAAGAGTTCATCGACGTCGACGCCATCACGATGAAGGATGAATTGGTGTCACAAGTCGCAGGAAATTTGACTCTTGGGAACAACTTCAATTGGGAAATCCGTAATTATAGATTTGTGTCACGTATAGTTTTTTCACTTTGCACGTGGGGTTACAAATTTACGTAAGCATCAGACTTCTTTTCAATTACAGTAAGTTCCCGGTTCCACATCGACCCGTGCAACACCTAGGCCTGCCAGGGTTCGTGTTGGATCTTCGCAAGGTTTCGTGGTATAGACTGGCTTGACTCTCGTTAGAACCTCATAATATCTTTGACCCCTACGCACAGGTCGTCTTCTCCAGGAGTCCAAGCAGATTTTGAGCCTAAGATCACATTGCTTCGACAGATGCCTCTTCGCAGGCCCTCTGCGTCTGCAGGACACCTTGTTTCGTCCGCTTCTACAGCAGGCTCTTCAGCTCGTGTGCACAAGAGCAGTGACTCCCATCACGCTCTCAGTAGCCTAGCAAACACTCAGCCACATTCGCTTCTTTCTTTGGGTGCCTCAGCCACTCCGCAACAAAAAATAGTCCAGGTTTTGGTGAACAGGCTGAAACAAAAGGTGAGTAAATCACTCTATTACGACAGAAAGAGCTGGATAAGGCTGTAGGTTAGGTTCTGCACGCTGATTCGCTGACACTCGTTTCTTCAGCTTCCATGTCATTCAGGTGTTTCCCTGGACCGACTAGAGGCGGACAGTGCTATTCAGCAGGCAGTTGAAGCACTCGTTGAGCTATCTCATGATTCACTTGACATTATCGCGTGGGCTTTGAGTGAGCTGTTGGAGAGATTGGCGAAGGTGAGTTTGGTCTTGCATTGCGGATAGAGTTGCCTTCCAATTGCCCTTCAGCAAACCGACAACATTGGGCACATGACCATTGAAGTCTTGCAATCCCAATTATTCATTCTGAAAGTACTATCTGTCGCGATGGCATCACGCTGGAATCAAAATGCTCGGCCCAGCTCGCGCGCGAGCAATCACCCGCCATCCTCGGCTCCTGATTCTCCCCTCCCCACTGGCGCAACAAAAATAAATCGTCAAGCATCTTCAGAACACTCATCCAGTCCTCCGCCCTTGTTCGAACCTCCACCCCTGGATGACAACTGTGCGAGGTACATCTTGAGTGTGATGGTCTTGTTTTTGCGCCAGACAGCTTCGCCTGATAGCCCACTCATGTCGACAAATCGGTCTTCCGACATTTCTTTCCGCGATTTTGAGTCGCTTGATATGCTGATTGCAACACCAGCGTTGTATGCTCACCGTAGTGGACAAACAGTCCCTACGGATATTTCTGAGCCTTCAGAGCCTGCTCTACGGACCCGCATATCATCTAATTCTGTCAAATCTGCAAAGTTCAGTATCAACTCTAGAATTCCCATTCCTGCGAACAATTTGACGTATGAAAAGACACACATGTCGTTGGTCAAGTCTTCACTCTCCGTCAATAATCTCGTTGCGAAGTTCGCAGGCCGGATTGTCTATCATTTATCCGCCTCGAACTGGACGGTTGTCTTCCATCGTCTACGCTCGAAGATTCATTTTCTTGCCAGCAATTCTGAACTCAACCCTGACACGGTTGACCTTCATTTGATGTCGCATAGCGCTTTAGACAGACAAAGGCTCCTTCAGGTCTTGCATGGTACTTTTCTTCCCTAGTCCATCGCTTTTATATATTAATTTGCAATGTTTAGAACTTTCGTCGCTGCTTATCAACATGAAACCGGAAGCACAAATGGCTATCGCCATCCCTCTTCGAACGGCAGTTTGGAATTGGATTGATCTCTTTCCCGCAGAATTTAACGATGCCATTCGCTCGAGAGGTCGAATGGAAGGTACTCCCGAACGCGTTTTCGATCTTCTGTATTCAATGAATCAGCCGGGAACCGAGAGAGGGGTCTGGCCCACACTCATCATCCTCAACTGCATCACCTCAGAGAGGCTGTCGTCCGATTTCCATGTGAACCATTTCGGCTACGCTGGACCAAGCCAAAAGCCATCTCGAAAAGTGTGTTGACTATGGGCCGTGTTTGCTTGATCGTACTAACCGTCTTATCGTTTAGGAATTCAAATTTGGTGATGAGATAATAAAGCATGCTAATACTATGTCAAAGCTATCCGACGTGGCGCTTGTCTGCGCCCTGGATATGTGTCGAGCTGCTACGCATGTCCGACCTGAGGGGGAAGTTCCCTTACGTATAGTTGCGTATGATATCGCCCACGAAATTAAGGTACTAGAGATTTTTCTTCACGGCGGAACATTTCTTAACGGCCATCGCCCCAGAGTGCATTGTGGATGAGTCCTACCCGGAAGCCGTTCTGGGAGTCCAACGAAGAGATTGATATTGCAATGTTTGCGGAGGCACTGGTGTCTGTATTCCGATTTCTGCCCGAGGAGGATGCCCTTGCCTTGTTTGGTGCTTGTGTAGAACCCGAACGTTCTGAATCGGTGAAAACATGTGCCGTGCGTGCTTGCTTGACACTTATTCAAGAGGTGAGTACACTTGACTCTCGGTCTAGGCTTCTGCCTGACAGAATTCCAAGGCTTCTCGTGTCCCTTGGCAAAAACCCTTGGAAAAGTTGGAAGCATCTCTTGCTCCTCGATTCCGGAACATATACAAGGTGATTCGGCAATGTTTATGATAAGTCCACACGACCAATCTCATTGCATCTTCAGACTGCTGCTGTTCGACGCACCGAAGTTGACCAGTATGGAAACCTCAAGAGGATAGCCCTACGGCCCAAGGCCAAGCGAATATCACCTCAACCACTCTCCGACCGAGAAGTCTTACTTCTTGGTATCTTATCGCTCTGGCGAGCCAGCACGGAGTTCTACTTGAAGAATATCGAGAGTTCAGAAATCGATGATTGGATTCCGGCAGCCGTCAAGGTCTGGGAAGCCCCAATCGATTCTTCCGTCAAGATTTCTACTGCGTGCACTCTCTGGCAAGTGGTGGAGATCACATATAGGCTCACTGCTACTGAACCGAATTTCGATAAAATGATTGGCTTGATGAAACTCACGCTGTCGGTGTTCCTTTTAACAAATTTCAGTCGTTCTTACGTTTGTCTTGCAGGCCACCAACCCTCCTCAGCATAGTCATTAACTTGATTCACGCTCGGACGGATGTTGAAGCCCAACGGCTGTGGATGGCGATTGCTCACCAACTTCTAGAGCTCTTCATCCGCAAAAGCGACGTACGTACCGTACCATTCGCTTTTTTCTAGGACACTATTCATAGAATGACTGATTGCTTTAGGTGGAGCACGTGAAGCAGATTCAACTTGATCCTGGTCGGCTGCCTGCATTTGCATTGGCAGAGATTGCTTTCCTTGTATCGCTCACGTCCGCGGATAGCAATGTGTCTCACTTGGCTGCTAAAGGACTTCGCCTTCTATCACATGCCGAACGTCAACCAGGCGCACCCTTGAACACTAGTATACACGAAGAGGATAGATTGAAGCGTAATCCGATTTACGAGCAACTGGGAGATCCTAATGTAATGGTTGTTGGTATGTTTTATACAAATTTTTTACAGAATTTACCGGGGGGACTCACTTACGATGTAGGACGCGTTGGACATCAAAAGCGCATTCGCACACTTATCCGCCTGATTGCTTATCCCTCTGCGGCACACATTGCAGTCTGGGAAGAATGCTATTGGAGGTGGCGCTCTTTGTCTGAACTGATAATTGAGTCGATGCCAGAAGCTGCAGATGATCCACAAAATCGTCAAAATCATGTGCCGATATCAATGCAGGTCTGACGATGTCCATATTAATGTATTCTCGATTGGGCTAATAATAACGATGTGTACAGGAGAAACATTTCCAGTGGCAAAATCTGACTTTATTTTTAGCGGCTCTCGGTGGCACATGCGTACAAGATGGTCAAGATGTGAACACCCTCACTTCTGCAATACCCGCTCAATTTCTCCCAGATGAAATGCGCGTTTTGCAGAATCCTGCAAACTTGGTGGAAACTTTCGTCACCGATCTTACGAATTTATTGGTGGCCGATGATAGACAAGTCCGCGAAGTTGCTAGGGATGCCCTAGGAGCTGAGTTGAGCCCTCGACTATACTCTCGACTTATTAAACACCTGGATGAGTAAGTCAACACTCGTTAACTTTTATGTACATAGCTCATGCTCTGCGTGATAGAGTGATTAGTGGGATTAATCTGGGAGCAGGCGCGGAGTTTACAGATGGCTATTCATTATTCTTGGAGCAAGTAAGTGACCTTGTGAAACGTCCGCGACTCGTCTCTTATTCGTTTCGTTTCAGTTCATTGCAGTTCTGAAACTACTCGTCGAACATACGCATGTACCTCTAGAGGATATGACGAGCATCGATATCAGCTTTACCATGTTGACGCTCGCTTCTTTCATAGCACGCTTCGGTTCTCTGACGTCTCTCCGTATTAAAATCAAGTTTTGCAATCTGTGCGACAGCGTCTGCGAGCGTCCAGATACATTGACGTTACATAAAGATAGCAGCGCTCGACACAGCATCCTTGATATTATTATGGAATGGATCCAGCCAACAAACGTATGGTTTGTTCGCATCTCTGCTTTAACATTCTGACTTTCCAACTGCATAGGTCCTGGATGGAGACTGGATACCAATCCAGAATGAACTGAACCTGTCTTGTCTGCGCACAATTGTCAAACTTCTTGATCGCCTACAGCTCAAGCCACTTGATACCTCTGCTGGTGACGACACTATACATGTTGTGTCCAGGGTGTTTAACAAATATTCGGGAACCTTGCTTCGAGGGCTTGAAGCGTGCCAGCTAGACTTACCTGTAAGTCCCCAGGAATGACCCATTTCCAGCAAATAACACAATAAATGTTTTACAGACCTCCGACACAGCGTCGGATGTGGGTTCAATACAACAGGTAAGCACAAGAATTTGCACAAAGCGGTATGATACTAACTTCCTTGTTAGAGAATGCGCGTATCACAAAGAGAAGCGGAGCTTCGCGAACTAGTGATTACAGGGTTATCGCATCTAGTCATTGCTAACACCGAGAGCGGTTTTAAGCAATGCCTGCCTCTGGCTTATGACCAAGACTCCAGAAAGCGAGCAATCTTTGCAAACGTTTTTGCTCGCGTTCTGGGTCAGGGTGCTAAATTTGACCCAGAAGATCGTTCTGTTACCTTGGCTCGTCAAGCTCGGCTTCGTGAGGTAAGCGAATCTTTCTGCGCTTCCTATTTGATGATTGAAGTTCTTCCACATCAGTTGGTTAAGGGATCAGATGCAAGTTTTTGTTCAGCCATATTTCGCAAATTTCCAACTTACAACAACTTAGATGGTGCTCGCCATTGCAATGTGCGAGGCCTGCCCCCCTTCCGAAGTTGAAATCATCATTTCGGTCCTCCTAAATCTCTTCGACACCCGGCCGTCGCTGATGAGTCTACTCAAACTTATGATAGACCGCGAAATCGCGAATACAGGTATGACTTCCACGATTCAACGTCCAGAACAATATTCAACTTCCCATATCGTAGAGAATGAAGCATCCCTATTTCGCAGCAATTCCACATGTACAAGATTTCTGTCTGCGTTCGCCAAAATCCACGGCTACAATTACCTAAGGAGTCTTATTATACCGCTTATCAAAGTCATGGCGGCTATGCCGCCTGGACATGGGTATGATCTGGATCCTGCGAAAGCTGGAGAGCAGGATGTTATACAAAATCAGAAAAACGTGGAGCTGGTAGCATCGTCATTTCTGGAAATTGTTTCCTCTTCTATTCCTGCCCTTCCATCGTGAGTCATATCTCACACATTGAAACTGAATGCTCAAACTATGTCCTAGCGTGTTCCGTGAGATCTGTGCTCATATAGCTAAATCAGTGTCAGTGAAACTGTTTCCACTTCGGAATCCTACTCCAAACTCATCGTTTAATATGAATTTGCAGCAATGAAGTTTGGCCGGATGCGAAATTTGCAGCTCTAGGTGCTTTCATTTTTCTGCGGTTCGTCAAGTTTCTTCCCAGATTTGAATTTCTGGCTCAAAACATATCCCAGCTTCATCTCTCCCGCAGTTGTAGCTCCTGAGATCGTCGACGTGGAAGTACCTAAGGACGACGGCCTCGTCATGCGGCGAGGTCTCATGGTCATCGCCAAGATCATCCAAAACCTGGCAAACAACATTTTCTTTGGAAAAGAGGCGCATATGATAGTTCTCAACAAGTTTCTAGAAGATAACATTGTGAATGTGACACGCTTCTTGAGTGAAGTCAATGTAAGTCAATCTTCTCCCCCCTGCCCAGCTAATGTGGCTGATATTGGTTACAGAAATACCCTGCAGCCGTGGCTGAGGAGGAAGTTGATGAATGGCTTGGTACAACTTCTGATGATACGGATTTCATTGTGCTACATCGATTTTTCGACAAGCATGCGGATAAGATTGGGAAGGAGCTTCTCAGCCTCTCGAAGTCTTCAACAGAGGGTGACGTAGCTGCAGTCAATGGAAAGCTTGCTTGGGATGGACTTTGTGCCTTGCTCGTAGACCTAGGTACACCCTTGGAACCCCCGCAACTCTCCTCATCAACCTCGTCTGACCACCGAGATTATATCGGTCTGATGTCTCGCTTTGCCTACCGAAATACAACCCCGATTCAGGAGATCTTCGTTGAGACAAATGTCTCCAAAGTAATTGCTTTCATCTGTCTTACGGAATAGCCTTCTCTAATTACACGCTTGATAGACTCAACCCGCGGTTTTCATCCTTCGTGTAGCGAAGATCGATGTGGAGGCTCTGGACATTGAACTATTGATGTTCCACATATTTAAGGTCTGCTGTTTACGCTCTGTAACATCGCATTACCACTCAAGCACCATTCCACAGACGCTGGCGTTGCCAGCATATCAGGGTCGCTTTTTCGAAGTTATTCTCGACTGCACCTCATTCACGTCGAATTCTGAAGTTCCCCTGCAGTGGGTGAAATACTGTGCTGAATTGATACCGTCGGACATTCGTCATTTTTTCATGACGACTTATATCTTGAACCCCAACGCTTTAGCTCATAAGTACTTGCGGAGGCTATATAATGTTTCAGCAGGTTAGTCCATTCTTTGCAGACTTAGTTCCCCTTCTAATTTCTGTCATATAGGAACTGCCTTTTGTGGTGAGGTTCGAACATATTCGTCTATAGCAGAACTACGGCAACACGTTCCCGAGACCGCTCTGATTCCTCTTGTTTACCCTGGTAAGGTTCTAACAATGCTAATCGACCGAACGCTGACCTCAGCACTAATATCAAGCGAGTCTGGAGCAGGAACCTTCTGAACAATTCAGAGACGTCTCGATGAAGATCCATCAAATGCGTGCCCCCATCATTTTAACCGTTAGCGTCAGCCATCTTCGAATCACCTCGGTGGGCTCTCTATATAACTCTTTAGAATTGTCTTCCTCAATCATGTTGTAGGTCAAGGCCCAGACTATTTCTCCCGCGCTGTCTTGCAGAACCACAGAAATTATCCCGTTAACGGACGTCAGCGATGTATACAATGTCTCAACTGGACATGAACTTTACGAATTCATTATTCGGAGAAGCCGACAAGGTGTCACAGTATATTTTTCAGCGCCCTTCCGCGACACGATCATCAAGGTAAGCGTCTTGACTGTATTCCTCGCTTCCGTCTGACCGGCAATTAGACTATCAGAGCTGCGAAAGGGCAGCTTAAAGACACGCAGCCCCCGCTTGCTGAACGATTATCACGATTTTCCAATGTACCTGCGACGTTGTTGCATGTAGGAATGCTTAGTATTGGTTTGAACGATGAGGAACTGCGCGGCGCCGCCTACGATCTACTAGGGGCTGTTTGTACCTACCTTAAGTTCGACAAGAACCCAATCGTTGCTTCGAAAGGTGGGAGAATCTGCCTTGTACTGTTTCCGTTGACTGATTCAGCGTATACTGCAGCTGGTTTCATTCCTGGCGATCCTGGCACTTTCGTCGTCCAATTAAGCGAACGTCTCGCTGAATTCGCTCCCGAATTGACACTTGACTTCATGTCCGAGGTTTCAGCAGCCATGGCTTTGATGGACAAGACGGCTGTTGCACGGCGAATCAATTGCTTGCGGTACATGAGTCCTTGGGTCAAGAATCTTACTCACTTCCCAAATCCGACTAGTCCCCTCTACGAGCGATCAGGTGCCAGGCTGCGAGACTGCATACGTGTCTTATCCGATTTGTCCATCGCTGACCCCGAGGTTTGTCCTCTTATGAACGTATCCGAAGGCTCCGTTTTTCAAGCGTCTTATAACAGATTGCTCCAACACTTCAAAGATATATCTGGGCTGAAATTGGGAAACTCGACAGTGTCATCGTCAATGTCATTCTTGATGAACTGATACGAGCAGCTACAGACGGGGGTATAGGCACGCGACGCTGCGAGAGCATTGCACATATTGTGGCATCTTTATCTTCCATCAGTGTCCGAGGGAGACTTTTCTCGAAGTTACGAAAGGTAAGAAACCAGAACTTGGGGTCACATCCTTTATTTTGATTCCTGGCACGTAGGCCTTGAGTAAATCTCCGAAACCATCAAAATCGCTCGCTGACAACCCGAACTGGAGTGAGATCTCGACCCTCGTTCGTCTTGCTCTCGTGGCAGGTTACCAGAACAAACAGCCGAGCCATAACCAACTCTATGTTCCAGAAATCGTTCACTTGGTGACTCTGATTGCGGGTGTAGGCCCAACACTCGTTCGAAAATCTGTATATGGGATTGTCATGAACCTCCTACAGTCTCTTTACCTCGCTCGCGCTGATGATGCTGGTTCTGAACTTCTCCTGCTTATCGATGACTGCACAAAGCCAGACATACTCCGGCTCTTTGGTCTGCTTCGCGCCACTCCTACAAGCGAGTACACAAATTTCGAACCAGCTAATGACAAGGCGCACATCGACAGCCAGGAAAGTCTTACCGAACTGCTGATTCGAATTCTGGAAGTGACCGCCGGTTCAAAAGGTATGTTGGACGAATTTCTCCTTTTTTCTAAATCCCTCATTTCCTCGTAGGACTGCTCAATGTTTGGCGCGCTCGATGGATGAGCCTCGTCACATCGACAGCTTTCCAGAACTCATCGGCAATTCAAACGCGTGCCTTCATCGCTCTTGGAACACTCGCAACCTCGGACGTGGATGACGATTTTCTGTATCAGATGCTTGTAGCCCTCAAGCTGGCATTATCGCAGGCCAACGAAACAGACACAATCTCTGTCGTCAGCATGCTCAGATGCATATGCAAAATCGTGCCGTCGCTGCCACATACGTCGAGATATATCTGTCCACTCTTTTGGCTCGCCGTTGCCTTGCTGCAGTCGAGTCACATGTCTTTTTACGTCGAGGCTACTCAGCTCCTGGGCGTGACATTGGAGAATATGGAACTACGAGGGATGTTCAAACAGGGTTCTGTTTCGTCAACCCTCTTGGATGGCCGCTCCGCCTTTGAGGACGTTGCTTGCCAATTGGACCAAATGCTAGGCTTGGCGTTCGACGCGAGCTTTTCGTTTTCTCTCGCTTCTGTCATTTTTAAAGGCGTCCGTTACTCGGGCTTAAAGGAGTCAGCCAAAGCAGTGCTGAGGACACTGCTATGCGTCACTGTGCGATCGTTCGAAAAGGAAAACGAGGGCGTCAATGGATTTAGGGATTCACTGTGTCCCGATGCGTTGGGTTACTTCCTTGCCTTGATACCGCTCTCAACAACTCCTGCAGCATATCGTGGCCTCTTAAAGGATTGTCACATCGACGAGGCTTGGCTACCAGAAGCAGGACCTGAGTTAGGCGAAACAGATGGTGTCCCTCGCATTGCCCTCGGATTCCTTGGGGTAAATGACACAACTGCCAGTCTTCTAGTGACCTCATTTATCGGAGCGATCCTCTCCAGCGCCCAAGGGGATGATGCAGAGACAGAAATCCTCTATTCTCTTCTCTCAGACATGGCAGTTGTATTCCCGGAAACAGTCTCGATGATGTATGTGATATTAATGCTGTATTCGTGGTAGCCGAGATGACCTTTTCAACTCCCTCTCATAGATACGAAGCTCTTCAAGAGAGAATAAGGGATGCTCTCGCCAACTCGTCCAATCCATCCATTATCCGAGCCGTGTCAAATATCTTCAGAGTCGCCCTACATGAGAATACACGATTCGGCATGCTGCGGGGTTCAGCATCTACGCTTAGCACAGTGGATGAAGGCACTCCTCGTGGACCTGGTCGGAATCACTTGAATGCGCTAGAGGAGTTGGGCATGCAGGGTTTGGCAAACAACCTCCAATTCTTGCCTCCGAACCGTGGGTTTGCAACTAGGATGATCCAGTGGATTCCCGAAATTCTCGCTCTCACATTAGTTTAATGATTTCAAGTAATTTTTTATTGAACCCTCACACTCACGTATTTATCATCATATGCCGGATTTGCTACGCATGCTGTTCATCTCTTCCTTAATTACATTGTTCTCCGCCTCTCCAATCATCGATACCTGCCTGTAACGTTGTGTACGTATTTGCCAGTCATGAAAGCCCCAATTATTTGAGTCCCCTATTCAACCACGGCTCTGTGATGTGGCCATCATTATAAAAGCGAACACTTTTAGTCTGTATTGATGGTTGCAACCTTGCAACTTGAAGTGAAATTGTGAATAAGGTTCAAGTTGGAGAAGCCTTGTTATATACCTTTTTTTTTTTCTGGGGAGCCTTTTTTTTTTAGTAGACGTAAAGTTAAGAAAAGTAAATCTAGACTCGGACCTCGGAGGAAATTCGGAGGAAACACTGCTGGCAAAGGTGCCCTAGCACGTGAGA